>Ga0102593_1000854_pt1 | contig 38667 bp, 27 predicted proteins | sample AraplaCol_mMS_r2_2_FD_76862 | JGI IMG/M metagenome (GOLD analysis project Ga0102593, IMG submission 76862) | Arabidopsis root microbial communities from North Carolina, USA - plate scrape MF_Col_mMS_r2 (SPADES assembly) (version 2) | ecosystem: Host-associated > Plants > Roots > Endosphere...
TGCGCGCCGAAGGCAAGATCCCCGCGACGTTCACCAACCTGCTGCTGGGTATCACGAAGGCATCGCTGTCGACGGACTCGTTCATCTCGGCCGCTTCGTTCCAGGAAACGACGCGCGTGCTGACCGAAGCCGCGATCATGGGCAAGCGCGACGAGCTGCGCGGCCTGAAGGAAAACGTCATCGTCGGCCGCCTGATCCCCGCGGGCACCGGCATGGCGTACCACCAGGCACGCAAGGTCAAGGACGCCATGGACGAGGCCGAGCGCCGCGCCATCGCCGAATCGGAAGCGGCCGAACTGGCCGGTTCCGGTGAAGCCGATGCTGCCGCCAGCACGGCGGACGCCAGCGAAGGCGCTGCGACCGAATAACTGGTTAGCATCACCGGCCATGACCGGTACACCACGCCCCCCGACCGGCCCCGGTCGGGGGGCGTTTTCATTTGTTCCCTGTGATTGATTGCTTGATGAGGCCTTGTCGTCGATGAGCGTATTGCCCGAATCGCTGGCCGGCTGGATCGCGGTCGCGGTCCTGCTCTTCTGGTTTGTCGGCGCCTACAACCGGCTGGTACGCCTTCGCGCGGCCGTGCTGCAGGCCTATGGCCAGCTCGATGCGGCGCTGGGCAAGCAGCTCGACTTCGTGCAGGCCAGCATCGCGGCCGGCCCGCAGACCGAGGCGGCGCCGACCGGCGAATCGCTGTCGTCCATCGCGCCGCTGCAGGCCGCAACGGCGCAGCTCGCGACCCTGCTGGGCGCAACCCGGCTGCGCCCGCTCGACGTCGGCGGCATGGCGGCGCTGGCGACCGCGCTGCAGGTCTGGATCGGCGCCTGGCAGCGGCAGCATCCCGACCAGGTGACCGTGTTCGACGCCGACGGCACGTTGTCGCGGCCCGCGCAGCTGCTGCCCGGCGCGACAAGCATGGTGCCCGGCACGGCGGAGCCCATCGGCTGGCCCGAACCCTCCGCCGCGGCGGAGATCGCGCGCAGCCAGTTCAACCAGGCGGTGGCGCAATACAACGCCGCCATCGCCCAGTTTCCGGCCTTGCTGGTGGCATGGGCCGTGCGTCTGCGTCCGGCGGCACCGCTGCTTTGAGCGGCGCCGGCCTGTGATCCGGGCCGCCACGGCCGCAGTGGTATTTCCTGTCGCTCTCTTTCCATGTACGAAGTCCGGCTTTTGGCCGGCCCGTTACCATCGCCTCCAACTTGTCAGAACTACCCTCCGACCCCTCTCGCAGAGGCCCTGGCGACACGCCGCCCCTGCAACAACCCCCGCTCTGGCGCCAGCTGCAACTGACGGCGGCGGCGCTGGCGTCGATCCGCGCCGGCACGTCGGGCTCCGTGGCCTTCGAGGCCGTCGAGCCCGCGCTGCGGCCCGGCGTGCAATCGCTCGGCTTCCAGGTGCTGCGCTGGCTCGGCCGCGCCGAGGCGCTGCGCCGCCACCTGGCCAAGCGCACGCCGCCGCCCCTGCCCGATGCGCTGCTGTGCACCGCGTTGGCACTCGCCTGGAATGCGGAGCACGCTCCCTACGAACCGTTCACCCTGGTCGACCAGGCCGTCGAGGCCGCCAAGCGCAATCCCGCCACGCGGGCGCAGGCCAGCTTCATCAACGCCTGCCTGCGGCGCTTCCTGCGCGAACGCGACGAGCTCGTGGCCACCACCGACTCGGAACCCGTCGCGCAGTGGAACCACCCGCGCTGGTGGATCGAGCGCCTCAAGCGCGACCATCCGCGCGACTGGCAGCGGGTGCTGGCCGCCGACAACGCGCAGGCGCCGATGACGTTGCGGGTCAATGTCCTCAGGACGACAGCGGCCTCCTACCTGACCGAACTCGAAACCGCCGGCCTGGCCGCGACGCGCGTGGGCCCGAGCGGCCTGCAACTGGCACGCGCCCGTCCCGTGCAGCAGCTGCCCGGTTTTGCCGACGGTGCCTGCTCGGTGCAGGACGCGGCCGCGCAGATGGCCGCACCGCTGCTGCTCGAGGGCCTGCTGCCGGAGAAAGCGCAGCCCCTGCGCGTGCTCGACGCCTGCGCCGCCCCCGGAGGCAAGACCGCGCATCTGCTCGAAATGGCGGGCACCGGCGCCATCGAGGTCACCGCCCTGGAAGTCGATGCCGCCCGCAGCCGCCGCATCGACGACACCCTGGCCCGCCTCGGGCTTCAGGCCAAGGTGCTCGTCGCCGACGCCGCCCGGACCGACCAGTGGTGGGACGGCACGCCTTTCGACGCCATCCTGCTCGACGCGCCGTGCACGGCGTCCGGCATCGTGAGGCGCCATCCCGACGTGCGCTGGCTGCGCCGCGAGAGCGACACGGCCCAGCTCGCCGCCCAGCAGGCCACGCTCCTGGCCGCCCTGTGGCCGCTGGTGCGGCCCGGCGGGCGACTTCTTTACTGCACTTGCTCCGTGTTTCGCGAAGAGGGCTCGCAACAAATTGATGCGTTTCTTGTACACAACACCAACGCACGATTGCTGCCGTCGCCGGGCCATTTGCTGCCCCAAAGCGGGTCGAATGCCCGTGGCGTCCCGGACAATGCCTCTGGTGACCACGACGGCTTTTTCTACGCCCTGCTTGAAAAGCGTCCTCGTTGAGCGACGGCGCTGGCTGTTCCTGTCGCTGCCCGTCCTGCTCTGGATCTGGGCGATCTGCATGTCCCTCCTGCCGGCTGCGGCCTTCGCCCAGGGGCGCAGCGGCGCCACCATCACGCAGATGCGGCTGGAGCAGGCCGACGATGGCGTCTACTTCAGCGCCGCCGTGCAGTTCGAGCTGCCCTCGCTGGTCGAGGAGGTGCTCGACAAGGGCATCGCCATCTATTTCGTGGCCGAGGCCGAGCTCTTCCAGGAGCGCTGGTACTGGACCGACCGCAAGGTCGCGCAGGTCACGCGCCACATGCGGCTGGCCTACCAGCCGCTCACGCGCCGCTGGCGGCTCAACGTGTCGGCGGCGCCCATGACCGGTGCAGCAGGCCTGGGCATCTCGCTGAACCAGAACTTCGACACCCTCGGCGACGCGCTCGACGCCATCAAGCGCGTCGGCCGCCTGCGCATGGGCGACCTGGCCGAGATCGGCGACGACCCGCAGCACCAGGTCACCTTCCGCTTCAGGCTCGACACCTCGCAGCTGCCGCGTCCGTTCCAGATCGGCGTGGTCGGCCAGGCCGACTGGAACATCGCCGTCGAGCGCACGGCCAAGCTCCCGCTGGAGAAGCAGAAGTGAGCACTCCGGCGCGCAGCGGCACGGCGGCCTCGTCCGCCGCGAGCCGCGCGCGGGCCAGGCGCTGGGCCATCGGCGTCGGTGCCGCGCTGGTCACCGCCATCGGCCTCGTGCTGATGTTCCTGCTGGCGCAGGCCACCAACAACCGCGCGCTGTACGAGCGCTACTACGTGCGCCTCTTCGGCATCAACGTCGTGGTGGCGGTGCTGTTGGTGCTGGTGATCGGCTGGGTCGCCTTCCGTCTGCTGCGGCGGCTGCGGCAGGGCAAGTTCGGCAGCCGGCTGCTCATCAAGCTGGCGGCCATCTTCGCGCTGGTGGGGGTGGTGCCGGGGGCGCTGGTCTACGTGGTGTCTTACCAGTTCGTCGCGCGCTCGATCGAGAGCTGGTTCGACGTCAAGGTGGAAGGCGCGCTCGATGCCGGCCTGAACCTCGGACGGGCCACGCTCGATTCGCTGTCCGATGACCTTGCCGTCAAGACGCGCAGCGCCAGCGCGCAACTGGCGCAGGTGCCCGACGCGAGCGCCGGCCTGGTACTCGAGCGCATCCGCGACCAGCTCGAGGCCAGCGACGTGATCCTCTGGACCGGCTCCGGGCAGCTCGTGGCCAGCGCCGGCACCTCGCGGTTCCAGCTCAACCCCGACCGGCCGACACAGCAGCAGTTTCGGCAGGTGCGTCCCGAGCGTGCCGTCGCGCACGTCGAGGGGTTGGACGAAACCACCGCGCCGGGCGCGACCCCGCCGGCCGCGAGCGTGCGTGCGCTCGCGATGGTGCAGCGGCCCGGCTTCGACTTCGATACCGCGCCGCGTTACCTGCAGGTCACGCGGCCGCTGCCGCCGGCCGTGGTCGCCAACGCGCTGGCCGTGCAGGAGGCCAACCGTGAATACCAGGAACGGGCGCTGGCGCGCGAAGGGCTGCGGCGCATGTACATCGGCACGCTCACGCTGAGTCTGTTCCTCGCCGTGTTCGGCGCGGTGCTGCTGGCCGTGCTCTTCGGCAACCAGCTCGCGCGGCCGCTGCTCGTGCTGGCCGAAGGCGTGCGGCAGGTGGCGGCCGGCGACCTGCGGCCCACGGCTGTGCTGCAGGGCAAGGACGAGCTCGGCGGCCTCACGCGCTCCTTCGCCGTCATGACGCAGCAGCTGGCCGACGCCCGCGGCGCGGTCGAGAAGACCATGGGCCAGCTCGACGCGGCGCGCGCCAACCTGCAGACCATCCTCGACAACCTGACCTCGGGTGTGATCGTGCTCGATGCCAAGGGCACCGTGCTGTCCACCAACCCGGGCGCGACCCGCGTGCTGCGCGCGCCGCTCGCGGCCTACGAGGGCCGGCCGCTCATCGAGGTCCCGGGGCTGGGCGAATTCGGCGCCAAGGTGCAGCAGCAGTTCGAGGACTTTCTCGTCGAGCGCATGCAGCACGGCCTCGACCACTGGCAGCACGCTTTCGAGCTGCATGCCTCCGGCGCCGATCTGCCGCAGCAGGACGGCGCCATCAACATCGTCGCGCGCGGCGCGGAGCTGCCAGGCGCCGCGCGGCTGCTGGTGTTCGACGACATCTCCGAGATCGTCTCGGCCCAGCGCGCGCAGGCCTGGGGCGAGGTCGCGCGGCGGCTCGCGCACGAGATCAAGAACCCGCTCACGCCGATCCAGCTCTCGGCCGAACGGCTCGAGATGAAGCTCTCGGGCAAGGTCCAGCCGCCCGAACAGGCCGTGCTCGTGAAGTCGGTGAAGACCATCGTCGACCAGGTCGACGCGATGAAGCGGCTGGTGAACGAATTCCGCGACTACGCGCGCCTGCCCGCAGCCGACCTCAAGCCGGTCGACCTGAACGCCCTGCTGACCGACGTGCTGCAGCTCTACAGCGCTGAGAACCTGCCGATCACGCTGCGCTCCGAGCTCGACGAGCGCTGCCCGCCCATCAGGGGCGACGCGCAGCAGATCCGCCAGGTCATACACAACCTGTTGCAAAACGCGCAGGACGCTGCGGAAGCCGCTGCGAGCGGAACGGGCAAGGCGGGCGAGGTCACCATCCGGACGCGGCTGGGCGACTCGGGGCAGCGCGTGCGCCTGACCGTGCAGGACAGTGGCCCGGGCTTCGCCGAGAACATCCTCAAGCGCGCGTTCGAGCCCTACGTCACCACGAAAACAAAAGGTACAGGTTTGGGACTCGCCGTCGTCAAGAAGATCGCCGACGAGCACGGCGCGCGCATCGAGCTTTCGAACCGCGTCGTCGATGGGGCTGTAGCAGGGGCACAAGTCTCGCTATCATTCGCGCTGGCAAGCGAGCCGCGGGCAGCGGTCGCTCACACCACCGAAGATTCGTCGAAGTCTTCCGCCTGAGCCGCACGAATGTCCGTCGCACAGGCGATGGATGGGCCAGCGGACTCAACATACCATTGCGGACACCAGCGCACACAACAAGCAGCACTCATGGCAAACATTCTCGTGGTCGATGACGAGCTGGGCATCCGGGACCTGCTCTTCGAAATTCTCAATGACGAGGGCCACAACGTGGAACTCGCGGAGAACGCGGCCGAAGCGCGCGCTGCGCGCCAGCGCGCACGACCCGATCTCGTGCTGCTCGACATCTGGATGCCCGATACCGACGGCGTCACGCTGCTCAAGGAGTGGTCCACCGCCGGCCTCCTGAGCATGCCCGTCATCATGATGAGCGGGCACGCCACCATCGACACGGCGGTCGACGCCACGCGCATCGGCGCATTCGCCTTTCTCGAAAAGCCCATCACCATGCAGAAGCTGCTCAAGGCGGTGGAGCAGGGGCTGGCCCGCGAGAGCGCGCGCCGCGCGGCGGCAGGCGTGGTGCCCGCGCCGATCACCGGCAGCCAGGCCACCGCCATCACAACCACCGGCGACAGCCTGCTGATGGCCTCGCTGGCTTCCGTGCCCGTGGCCGACACCGGCCCGCAGTCGACCCAGAGCTTCGACCTCGACCGCCCGCTGCGCGATGCGCGCGACGGCTTCGAGAAGGCGTACTTCGAGTTCCACCTTGCGATGGAGAACGGCTCCATGACCCGCGTCGCCGAGAAAACCGGCCTCGAACGCACCCATCTTTACAGAAAGCTCAAACAACTTGGCGTTGATCTTTCAAGAGGGCGCAGAAGCGCTGTATAATCTGAGGCTGCACACAGCAACGGCCCGGTAGCTCAGTTGGTAGAGCAGCGGATTGAAAATCCGCGTGTCGGTGGTTCGATTCCGCCCCAGGCCACCAAATTTTCCTTTTAGGATCAAGTAGATAGCCCAATCCTCCCGGATTGGGCTTTTTGCTTTCTGGCGCCGTGTAGGCACTATGTAGGCAAACTGGATCATCGCAAAGCAACGCGTTTCCACGAAGCAAGGCGAGTGGGGCACGGGCCTACCGTGAGCAAATGGACGGCCTAGCGGGCTTAGAAGCGTCGAGCGATACGGCCAGACGAGAAGCGAGACTTGGCGGCTCATTTGAATCTTGGCGCATCACGAGGTCAGGGCTGCTATGGGGCGGGGTCCAACTCATGGTGGATCGGCACGTGGCATGACTCGTCGACGCACGTCTTTGCGAGATCTTTCAGAGCGTCTCGATCCGGCCCACCATTGATGTGGTCAGCGAAAGCGAGTGAAGGCCTGAACGAGAGGACTGGCTAGCGGGGGCTCCTTAAGGATGTAGGTTCGGAAGACGGCGATGGCAGATTCAAGTCTTCGGGGGCCATGTGCCACACTAGCAATTCTTGAGCATCCTCCATCCGCCCCATTTACTCGAAATGAAGCGCTGTGTCGTTGGCATTTGTCACTCCGAGGAACGGAGGCGCCTAGCCGCTGGACGCGACGGGCCTTTGGCTTGGCTCCGCTCGATGAGGGGCGGCGTAGTGCCAGGAGCGCTGCATGGCTGATTACAAGGACAGCCTGAATCCTGCAAAAGCGCTGATCTGGCGCATCGTGCATCGCGATAACCTGCCGTGGATTCTGGACAATGGCTTGCACTGCGGCAATGGCGGCTTACAGGCTCCAGCTTGGGTGAGTATCGGGAATCAGGAATTGATCGATAAGCGCGCTAACCATCCAGTGTCGCTGCCGCCAGGAGGATTTCTGAACGACTACGTGCCGTTCTACTTCACGCCCTTTTCGCCGATGCTGCGCAACATCCACACTGGCTGGGGCGGCATCCAGAAACGATCCAACGAGGAAATCGTCATTCTCGTCTCCAGCCTACATCACGTAGCCGCACAGGGGTGGCCTTTCATGTTTACGGATAGCCACGCCTACTACCAATGGGCGAACTTCTATTCCAACTTGGCTGACCTGGATAAAATTGATTGGCCCATTCTTCAGGCGCGCGATTTTCGACGCGACCCAGAGGATCCTGCCAAGTTCGAGCGCTATCAAGCCGAGGCTCTGATCCATCGGAACTTGCCGGTTTCCGGTCTGCGTGGCATCGTGTGCTACACGCAGGAGATGAAGTTGAGTATTGACGAACAACTTCAGGCGCGTAGGTTGCAACTGCCGGTGTACGCCCGCCGAGGGTGGTATTTCTGATGATCACATTTACGCAAGGCAATCTGTTGGAGGCCCGCGCAGAGGCGTTGGTCAATACCGTTAACACCGTTGGTGTAATGGGAAAGGGCATTGCGCTGATGTTCAAGGAGCGCTTTGCCGAAAACTTCCGTCGCTACGCCGTTGCCTGTAAGGCCAAGGAAATACGTACGGGCAAGATGTTCGTCACGGAGGTCAATGAACTGGATGGCCCGCGTTGGATCGTCAATTTCCCCACCAAGCAGCACTGGCGCGGCGACTCGCGCATGGAGTGGATCACCGATGGTCTACAGGACCTGCGCCGATTTCTGATTGAGAGCGGGGTCAAGTCCGTCGCCATCCCGCCGCTGGGCGCGGGTAATGGCGGATTAGACTGGAATGACGTTCGGCCTCAGATTGAGGCGGCACTGGCCGATCTGGACACTGAAATCTTGGTGTTCGAACCGACCCAGAAGTACCAGAACGTGTCCAAGCGTACTGGTGTCGAGAAACTGACCCCGGCGCGTGCCTTGATCGCTGAACTGGTGCGCCGCTACTGGGTGCTGGGCATGGAATGCAGCCTGTTGGAAATACAAAAGCTGGCATGGTTTTTGGAGCGCAGCATCGAACGTATGGGGCAGAAGCCGCTGGATTTGCGCTTTGTATCGCACAAGTACGGCCCCTATGCTGATCGTCTGCGCCATCTGTTGGAGGGACTGGACGGTAGCTATCTGCATAGTGACAAGCGAATCGGCGATGCCGACCCATTGGATGTCATTTGGTTCGACGATGGGCGCAAGGCCTTTGTCCAAGCCTATCTGAAGGGCGAGGCGAAGGAGTACGCCTCAGCGTTGGAGGCCACCACGACTTTGATCGACGGCTTCGAATCGCCCTTCGGCATGGAGTTGCTGGCCACGGTGGACTGGCTGTTGGTCAAAGAGAACGTGGCACCAACCGTCCCTGCCGTACGTGAGGGGCTGCGACACTGGCGTGGTGGCTCTGATGCAGCCATCCGCAAGAGCAAGCTGTTTGATGACCGTGCCTTGGGCATCGCTCTAGAACGGCTGGCGCCTAGTCAACCGTCGACATTGAGCGCTTAAACCTCAGTGTGGCCTAGGCGGCCAAATGGGGGCGAGAGACATGCATGCGTGTCTGGCGAAGCCCTCCGTGTTTCGAGGTAGCAAGAACTCGGGACTGAGGGTATCCGAGCGATAGAGTGCTGCGGGTGGAGAGAAAGAAGCTCGCCATTGAGTTGGCGAGCCGTACTTGGTTGCTGGTCTGTATGATCCCCCTGCCGCAACCTCTACGACACGGAAATCCCATGCAAGCACTTCTGACGATCGGCTACGAAGGGTCGTCGCTCGAAGAATTCGTCTCAACACTGCTCGAAGCCGGTGTAACGACGTTGCTTGATGTGCGCGAGTTGCCGATTTCTCGCCGTAAAGGATTCTCCAAGACCGCGCTTTCAGAGGCTGTTCGGGCTGTGGGTATCGACTATCGCCACGAGCGCGATTTGGGATCCCCTAAGCCCATTCGCCATCGACTCCACTCCGATGGCGACTACGAGCATTATTTCAAGTCTTTTACGTCCTATCTGAATTCTCAGAAGCCTCTGCTTCGCCAACTTGCTGAAGAGCTGGACGGCCAAGTGGCGCTTATGTGTTTCGAGCGAGACCCTACGACCTGCCATCGCAGCGTTGTAGCCAAGCACCTTGAAGCGCTGACAAAGCTAAAAACGAGACATCTTGGAGTGAGGAATGGCGAAAGCGGTCAAAGAGCGCGCACTCGTGTTGGTGAAGGCCTACCCACAGCCTAGCCAAAAGTACGAGGAAACTGTATGTTGCGCGGGCGTTACGGCCCAGGGCGAGTTTGTGCGCATCTATCCGGTGCGCTACCGACGGCTGCCGCCAGCCAAACGATTTGAGCGCTGGGACATCATTGAGTTTGAGTCTACTCACCCTGTTGATGACCATCGACCTGAAAGTCGGCATGTCAATGAAGACAGCATCACGATCGTCCAACGACGAGACCTGATGGATGAAGGCCAGCGTGTTCGGTTGTGGGCACCGCATGTTGCTAGTAGCTTGGTTTCGCTTAGAGAAGAGAACCTCGCCACTGGCAGGAGTTTGGGTGTCATCAGGCCTGACCCGGGCTCGCTCGTATTTTCGCATCGCAAGCTCAAAGATTCAGCGGAAGATGCAGCCATTAGAACTTTGTTCGAGCAGGTGTCCCTGATCGAAGAGTCTTCGCTCCCGAAGCTATCCGTTGAATACGAGTTCACCTACCGTTTCACCTGCGCCGGCACCCCGCACGAAATGAAAATTCATGACTGGGAGGTCCAGGCGGCTTACTTCAGTTTCAAAAACCGCTACGGAGACGCGGTGCTGGCGCATCTGAAGCAGGTCTACCAAGTTGATATGCCTAGTCGCAATCCGCACTTTGTAATGGGCACCATGAAAGCCCATCCGCGGCAGTTCATCGTGATTGGTGTCCTTCGATCAACGATCGCACCGGACGATGCTTCTCGCCAGGGTACTTTGATCTGAAGCGCTTCTACAGGCGGAGAGTGCATCCACTAGATGGGAGGACGCAACCATGAAAGGAGCTTGACTAATAGCCCATCGCGACCGGCCTTTGTGGCGACATGAGGCGTATCGCGAGTCATGGGGCGTACAGGTACAGTAGCTGCATCGACAACGCGCGGCTGTTCGTCCAGCGGCGATCGTCGAGCATCGAAGTACGCGGCTTTGAGCTGTCGATCTCTAGATCGACCCGCATCAATGGCCTTCTGCGTCATTTCGCCAGACCATCTCACGTGGTTGCTTTCAATCCAGTAGTGTGACCTGCAGGGCAAACTCCAATTACCGACTGAAGGCCACAGCGACACCGTCTCGCCATTGAAGGAGAGCTCCCAATCAGTTGGCGATAGTGGTGTGACTACTTCCCGACCACAGCCGCAGAAGCACTGATGGGCCGCGGTCGCGTAGGCAGTGGAGACATACAGAACCCCCTCTCGAAGGTGCTCGGGGATGAACTGAACGAACTCGTGCGATAGCGTAAGTCTGATTTGACTTTTCCTGGTCATAGCCGTTCGTCCCCGGTCAGCAAATTGCAGTTCGTTGTGTAGGTGCTGTCGTGCTCGCCCTCGAGATCCTGATAGAAGCCGCAGAACTTCTTCCACCGGATCACGGCCAAGACGGCGGTCAACGCGTTCAGGTCTGCAATTTGGATGTTGCGCTCGTAGTCGCCGCCCTCGGCCGGCAGCGCGTACGACACTCGCCGTGCGAAGTGGTCGCCCTTGGAACTGGTGCTGGTGGTCACGCGACAGACAGCAAAGAGCTGCAGGCTGTCTTCGAGCATCTGCACGTCCATCCCGGTGTCGATGAAGGGCGTTTCGGCGGCCTGCAGTGTCTTGACGATGAGCTTCTTGGCGGGGCCGGTGTCCATGCACAGGAAAACGAAATCGAAGCCTTGCAGGTTCGCGACGTTTTCTTCTCCGATGTATTCCTGGTGCGAGACAATCCCTCGGCGCATCTTCGCGTAGTTGCTCTGGTGGTAGGCCACCTTGCTGGGACGTTCTCGTAGCTGCTCGATCGATGCCGCGCCCGGCGCCCGGAAGGCGTTGTGCTGCAGAAACAGGTCTGCATCGTAGAGGTGGATTTCGCTCACAGGCGTCTTGGCCACAAGGTCCAGGACATAGGAGCCGGTGCCACCCAATCCAACGATGGCCACGCGGCGCCTGGTCATTTTTGCGGTGATTGCGCCGATACCGGCCCTGCTGGAGGCCGTATCCAGATAGTGAAAGACTCCCTCGCTGTGCGTCCCCGCCTCGATGACGCGGTATGTGCGCGCCGTCACCTCTGGCTGCAGCGATCTGGCAGGCGCGCTGATGATCTCGATATAGCGCGACATCTTTTCATAGTAGTCCGCGTAGCCCTGCGGAGGCTTGTTGGAAAACGAGTGGAGCGCAACGAGATCCGGCGCCAGGGCCATGTGGCCGCTGTTGTGCTTGATTTGTTGGATCTCGCTGCCATCCTTGTTGCAGGGGTGGTCGCCGATGAACATGGCCACATGACTGCCTGGGCGGGTCGTGAGGTCACCTGCCATCGTGAGGTCCGACACTAGGCTGCCAAGGGCGACCTCGCCCTTGGCGTTGACGTACGGCACTGAATGCACCAGGAGGTGGTTGCTGCGAACCTCCACCTCGTAGCCGTCATTTTGCAGGTGCTGCAGATCGGGATTACGACTTATCAGTGCGTGCGACATTGAAGACCATCCCTTCCTTCACCTTGACCGACTCACCCTCGACCAGCGTGCCCTCCGGCTTGTTGCCGTGACCACGCTTGAAGGTGACCGTGTAGATCGTGGTCTCGTTGAAGACGGCATCGTCGAACGCCAGCCGAACGACTTCTACGAAGCTCAGTTCCTTGGCCGCCACGTCCTTGGGACGGCCGTTGACGATGATGGTGGTCGACTTGCTAGGCTGGTGACCATTGCCTTCGGGTTCCGCCCGATCGGTGTTTGCAGGATCCTGCATGGATAATTCCTTCACTGGTTTGCGCGTTCCATCGACTAATGAGGCCCGCTTGCTAGAGAGGACTCTTGAGTCGGCCGCTGTGGACGCGCAGTCAAAGAAATTTCCATCTATCGTCCGTGGCGGGTTCGCCAGGAGTCTAGGCTTTGGAGAGAACACCGATGTCTTTACCTCCAACCGCAGATGACAGACTGAGCCTCGCAGAGGTCGATGCCGCGCTGCGTGCACTGTCCCCCGCAGACTGGGAGCGAGCCTTGCGTTTGGCCCGTTTCCGAGTGGGCGGATTGGCGGACTGGACTGGCGAGTCGCTGCTTTCGGAGGCGCTGGCCAAGCTACTCGCGGGCGAGCGAGTTTGGCGCCGGGGCGTCTCCGCGTTGCAGACGTTGAAGAACGTCCTGCACAGTTTGGCCAGTAACGACAGAAAGAAGCAGACCGGTGCCCCCATCGATCGATTTGCAACTGTCGATCTCGGCGTCGATGATGCGGGAGACGAAGATCACGTGCCAGGTGTCGTTGCCATTGATGAGCGTTCGCCCGAAAGAATCGCCGCAGGCAGGAGTCAGTTGGCGGCGATCGAGAGTTTGGTGGCTGACGACGAAGATGCACAAATGGTGCTCATGGCCTGGTCCGAGAGCATCCGTGGCAAGGCTGCAGCCGAGGATCTGGGCTTTGACATGAAACGCTACGACGCGGCGCGAAAGCGGCTGGAGCGAAAGCTCGAAACCGTTTCGAACCTGAGGAATACCCAATGACTGCGAACTCCAAGCCTGATCCGATGGAGGTCCTGATGGACGCCTATCTGGCGGAACTGTTGGAGATGACCGATGAGCAGGTGCTCGAGGGTAAGAATCCGGCAGCAGTGCAGGCCTCCGGTGTTGAGCTACTGGATGCGGCGAAAGCGGAAGCTGGCCGTCGTCGCTTGGCGGCGGCACGCGTGAAGCTTCAGGCCCAGAAGGATGCCCGCACCGCAAATCCCGCGCCGACGATACAGATTACGGCGGATGAAGCTCGAGCCGCCCTTCGCCGAGCTGCGGCGGCTAACGATGGTCGATTCACCCTTGCCGCTCGCCAACTCGACGAGATGGCCGACGAGGATGTGATTCGCGCTTACCTGCAGCTTCAACAGTTGGAAAGGGCGAGTAAGCCCGACGGAGAGGGTAGCGACGAATGACGCCGGGGCAGCGAGCTGAGACCCGCATCGCGGGGCTTGGCATTACAGAGCCGCGCGATCTCGATGTCGATCTCATCGCAATGGATGCTGAGATGGAGGTTGTCTACGAGAACCTCCAAGGATGTGAAGCTACCCTGGTGGGTGTCGGCAACCGAGCCATGGCTACGGTGAGGCGCTCGACGGTCCGAGGCCGGGAGCGGTTCTCGATTGGTCACGAGTTAGGGCATTGGGACATGCATCGTGGCCGCGCCTTCCGATGCCGTGTCGATGATCCTGATCAGAACTGGGCTTCTGATGTTCAGCTGGAGAAGGAAGCAGATACCTACGCCTCCCATCTGCTAATGCCCACCTCGATGTTCAATCCGCGCGTGAAGGCGATCGGCTCCCCGGGGTTTCGTGAGATCGAGGGGCTGTCCGAGGTGTTCGCTACCAGCGTACTGGCCACCTGTATGCGATTGGCGGACATCAATACCCTTCCTGTGATCCTCGCTTGCTACAACACGAGTGGCGCTCTTCGCTGGAAAAAGGCTGCAGCGGATGTGCCTGCTCGCTGGTGGCTGCGGCAGCAGCTCGATGATGACAGCTTCGCGTACGAACTGCTGCACAACGGAAAGTCCCATCCTGCCCTTGGCAAGCAGCCGGCAGAGGCATGGTTCGAGAACCATGACGCAGACCAGTACGAGATGTCGGAATGCTGCATGCCTGGCCGCGCGGGCGAGATCATGGTTCTTCTTTATCTCGGTTCCAAGATGCTCGATGCCCGCTACGATGCTCATGTGGGGCATCGGAAATTCAACGAGTACGGCTCGCGCGTCACGCGAAAGTAGCTGAGGCGGGGGTGTCGCTCTTCGTCTCGTGCGTGACGCTGACCGGCAGCGCGTCCTCATGCTTTGGGCGTATGCGTCTAAGCGATCGACGTTGGTGATAAACCGCGGCAGCACATTCAGTCCCGCTTCGACCTTCCTCCAGTCGTATTGCGTGGCTCAGCAAAGAGGACTTCAGACTGGTTGCGGCTACTCGGGTTCAGGTGATTGAACAATATTTCTGGGAACTAGAAAGCGCGTCGGTTAGGCTGAGTGGGGGCAAAGGCATCTAGCAGGCAGCGAACTGCGCCGGCCATGGGATTTGTGCGTTGTTGGATGGCACGGTGGAACGCGTCACGAACTATGGTGGCGTCTGCCGCGTTGAGCTGCATGCGTTGGGTGGCGAGCGCGACCAAGAACTCCAGCGAGGCCATTTGGGGGGCATCAAAACGAATGGCGATGCGAGTGAGCAGCGTCGCCATGTAGTTGCTCGCCTTGGCGTCACCGCGGTAGTCGAGCTCGGACGGAAGGGCTGCGCGCAGCAACGCTGCCTGAATGATGCCTTCGTTGAAGCGTGCGAAGTTCTCTGGGTCAAGCGCTACATGCATCAGCAACGGACTGCGAAGTTGCTGGAGCGGTGATTGCAGCGGACTGGTCCGTGCGTTCTGCAGCACCGTGGCAATAGTCCCCAAGACTTCGGCCTGGTAGGCTGACGGATCGTACGCCGCGCGCCAGAACGCGAAATCTACATTTAGGACTAGCGCATCGTCCATGCCCGGCCCAGAGGGCAAGAACAGCTCATCCGCCTTGGGGCCGCGTAGTAGGCTGTCCCTGCGCGCATCGAGCGGGCCTGGCTCTTGGTACAGCGCGAGCTCCTGCCGAAAACTATCCGTGACAGTTTCTGAACTCAGGAAGACATTCCTGCGCAACACGTCGATCGGTGACTCGTGCGAAGAGTGCTTGAGGTTCCGATCAAAGGTCCTGACCTGCTCCAGGCTCTCGGCAACCTGCATGCCAATCAGATACAGGCGAGCCCCCACATGGCAGTTACGGAGATCGCGGCTCAGCGACAATAGCGCATTGCCACGCCCCACGACTGCGGCGACGCAAACGATGGGCGCATTCCGATCGACATTCGATGCATCGATACCAGTGGCACAGCGCACCAGCATCCCTGTGCATCCCCGGGTCGTTGCGATGTATGCAACATGCTGGGCCAGAACGGCGGACGCCCGGTCGTCTTGGAACAGAATCTGTGCAGTGCCCGCCTTGAGCAGCTGCGGGACCATGGTGTCGATCCAATTCTGGAATTCTGGGGTCTGCAGCAGCGCGTTCGCATCGATGAAGAGGCTGCGAAGCGTCCCAGACGCCGCCGTTGCGCGGAACGCGCTGAACAGCCGCCGCTCTCGAAGTAGATGGAAGCTTCGCGTGTACTCTTCGCAGCCGTGATGGGTTGTGGACAGCAGCACTTTGCGCGGCTGCTCCATGACCGGAAAGAAGTACTCACCTGCGATTCGAATGTCGTAGGCTGAGGAGGGAGGTGACTGCTCCGGCCTAGCTGAAGTCGGCAGGCCATGCAGTGCATGCTGCGCGTCTTCCGCGTCCGCGAAAGTAACCAGGGTCACGATGTCCCTCGCAGAAAGTGCCTTCTCGCGAATCCACTTGCGGTGCAGGTTCATAGAGGAGGACGCCGAGACGATGCACAACGAGGTGTCCGGCAGTGGGCTGGCGATTTCGTCCAAGCCGCCGTACGAATGGAAGCTCTCCACCTGCGGTACGGTCGGCGCGTTGGCTAACGACAGCATCTCGCGAAGCGCGAACGCTGTGGAGGCGACGTTCATGGTGTCCACCAACAACAAGCGCAATGCAGGCGGGATTCGGCCATAGTCACGCACCAGGCGCTGGAGGATTGCAAAAGCGACGAAGGTGACGGCTGCGGAGTTAGACAGACCCAGCTCTGCGCGAATGAAGTAGGACGAACGTTCGTTGGACGGCTTGCGAAATGCATAGCCGTAGGGGGCTGCTACCACCACCGTCTTCGGATCGAAGATGGCCGCCAGGCCCGCGGGCAGCCAACCCGCGGTCGACATGAATCGTGTGGTTAACTCATGCTTGAGCTCGGCCGATGCCCCTAGCGCCATGCCTAGCTTCACAGCGTAGGGTGCCGGCTGAATGGTAAAGACGACCAGTGGCATGCGTCCGTTGAAACGTGCCAGCGCGTTTTGTAGTGGCGCAGCTTGCAGGGCCTCGACCAACCCGTCCCGTCCGCACTGCAGCATCACGACCGCTGACGGAACGACTGGCCCCTGGCAGACCGTCTCCAGCAGATCCGGCAGCACGCTGCGATCAACAGCGCCCGGGACTTTGAAGACGACGGCGATGTCCTCAGCCTCTGCCATTGGCCTGTCAGGGCGCCACCGAAACGAGAAGAAGCCAGGCTGCGACGTCATCTTAGAAGCGGGAAGCAGATGGAATAGGTGGCTCCCGCCGCCTCCGCGAGATGACGTGGGCCGTATCGGTGGCGTGGGGCAAACGCGGAATGCTCGCCCGAACTGAAGTCCTGGAAGAGCGCGAGTCTCCCCGTGCGCAAGAACATGAAAGCGCGTAACTGCTTCATGGCGCCGAGCGCAATGGGTAGGCCATCGCCTTTCATCGCAGTGGTATGGGTGGTCGCGTGGAGTTGGAAGCAGGCCTTGACGGCTTGCAATTCTTCTTCTCTGTCTACTTCCGAATAGCGACTGATACCCTTGTGGCGGGCAAGCCAGCGCAGGGCCAAGCCCGGACCGGTGTCGAACACGGTGATCTCTAAGAATCCTGTCGAGGGCCACGCATCGAGGCGGCTTTTCAGGCCCCGTTCCCCGCGTTCGCGGATCAGCGAGCGGCGCCCCAGCTTGGACAGATAGGCATGCAACGCGCGGTCCTCGGACACGAACGCGTCAAAGGTCGCCTGGTCCGTGATTCGAACCTCCCGCACCTGTATGCCTCGCATGCCCGTGTCATACAGCCTGCCCTCCGCGTCGGAAGCCGTGTGCACATCCGCGTTCTTGAACAGCTGGTGGACTAGTTGCGCCAACGAAAGCGTCTGAGCTTCTGTGAGCGCGGAAGACGCTCCCGCGACGCAGGCATCGAGCATGCGGGGAAGAATTGAAGCGAACTCGGACGCGGAGCGGATGGTCGTGTTCTCCGGGTCGCCGCGCCGTGGGATTACGTACAACGATTGCAGGAACTCTAGCTTGGCTCCCTCAAAACAGCATAGGGCGGCGCTCGGGCCGCGCAGCGTATCCTGATACCGGTAGTCTTGCATCGCGAATACGCGCGGCGCAACGGCCTCCAGCGCCTCGGTCCGTGAAAGAACTCGGTCGCCGGCAATGACCTCGTGCGCGAAGTACAGGCCGCTCATCGCGAACAGCGTACCAGCGGTGCGGGTGCGCGTATTGGCATCGTCCGCGAAGTTCGGTGTCAGCTGGATGCGCCGTTTTCCCTCGTGCAGACGTGCCCAAGTGGCGATCCCTTGAACCGCTACGGCCGAGAAGCTGAAGGCGCCGCCATGGCTGACCTGCATCGGCAATCTGAGGCCTTGCCCAGGCGACTGTCGGATGTCGCGTAGGAACTGCTCAAGGCCGGCGAAGGTGGTCTGACGGGGAAGGTTGATCATGTCGAGACGGCAACGCCGAGCATAGCAAGAGCTCTGGCCGGGGACCACAGCTCCGAGAGAACATTCGCGCGCTGCGGACGACCCGAGCGCTCCATGTAGCTGCGTCATAAGACGCAACTACCTCCTTGCCGGCTCCAGTCGGCTTTTGGACTAGCGAAGAAGCTTCCTTTTCAGGGGCTGCAAAGTAGCCCTCGCATATGCGAATGGCTGCTGTCTCTGCTTGCCAAAAATTGAGCTGCTCCCAGTTCCTCATCCTCACGCTCTCATCTTTTCTCACCTACGCACCGCAGAGCGATACCTCCAGGCTGACCCACGCTTCCCGATAACGCCGTGTACCGCGTGGACCAGCTTATGGAATCATGCTGGCATACGGAGTACCCTTCAGCCAAGCTCGAAGAATGATGTCCAAGCGGTCAATGCCGGAGCCGTCGACGCAGTAGTGATTGATGGCACCAACTTGATGGCGCTGTATAAATGCCCCGCTCTCTAGGCCACTGACGCCGGAGTCGCTTGGCAGCAGCAGTAGGCAAGGCGACAAGCGGAGGTCGTCACCCAAACGAAGCGCATCGTGGTAAATATGCGCCGACGCCATCGCGTCCAGAACGTTGGACCTGCCAGTTCGCCACTTGGCGTCCAGCACCATCGCTCGTTGGTGAGGCCCATGCTCGACCAGCAAAATATCCGGCTCACGCTCCCGTGAAATGCTCCGCGCTCGGCGCCCCAGCGCTCGATCACCCGCGGGGAATCTGGCCTGAAACAAGATTTCCAGTTTCCGGCCATCCTTCAGATCCATGGCGTAAGCCAACTTTGCGGATGCGGTAATCCCGGCCGTTAGTACAGGGGGCGCGCCTTGCTGCTTTGCTAGACAATCCACCACGGCGAGAAAGCACCAGAGTTCATAGATCCCCCAGGAAGGGAGGATGTGCAATGGGTCTGAAGTACTTTCACCCGAAATGCCTCGCATCAATGCTCGAACGCCGTTGTGGTGAGCCTTGCTGTAGATCGGCTGAGCCGCAATTTGCGTCAAACTGGCCGCAGTCACTTCGGTCTTCGTGACCTCCCTGAAAACCGCGCAGCGAATGAGACGCTCCGTACGTGCATGCAGTCCATCGAGTATCTCGATACGACGCTGAGCACGAGCCTTCTGCTCAACTGCATCTGTTTTCAGCGCGTTGGATTTCATCGCCTCTTGAAGATGTCGAATGCGTGAGCGGATCCGTTTCAGCAGCGCGAGGATTGCGCGATTGGGCGGCGAATCGAACGTGGTGACCGAAGTTAAGCTGCGCAGCTGCACTGACTGAAGATCAACCCCGGATTGGGAGCCTTTCAAGGCGAATTGCGTAAGGCGGCGATCACGCATTGCAAGCGGGTGGAGCCTCCTGACGCGGGAAAGCGGAAGCACCGTCGACTCTGCTGAGATGGATCGATGCGGGGTTCGCGATATCGCTTCAACGGCTTTCAGAAACTTGGGGCCGTAGAAGCGTAGCCTCATGAGCGCAATTTCTTCTGCTAGAAATTGCCACTCTTCTTCTTCGTCCTCTGGCCCGAAGTCCAGGGTGGCAGCACTCTCACCCGCCAGCAGCCTCGGATCGAACGACCGTATCCACTCGATCATCTCGGCAAAATGCGCTTCGCCGGACTTTTCGGGACGCGGGCTGATGTCGAGCCAACACTGCCCCAGTTCGCCCGAGGTCTCTACAACTTCCACTGATACCCGGCCAGCATAGAGAGCCGGACGCCACGGAAAATGATCCCGCGCCGTTCGCAGCAGTTCTTCATCGTCAACGAAGATTCGTTGACCACGCGCGGAAGGCAAGCTAATCAGGTAGTCTGTGTCCTCGTGCAGGCCGCTCGCACAAGCACCAGGCCCAATGTGCTGCCAATCGGTGCCACCTGTCGCTTCGCGGATCAGAAGCATCATGGAGGCCCATCAACGCCAGAATCGTGCGGAGCCCGTATCGACCAAGTCCTGCTGCAATGACTCGACTTTTTTTGCGCAAGCTGTGAGGCGATGTTGCCTGAGGATCTCGAGGCACTGCGTCAGAGCGGTCTTGAATAGTCGCGAGTCCTCGCCACGCAGCTTGGGAAGAATCTTGGCATACACGGCCTCATCGAGTGCAGTGTCATTTGCCCCGCGCATCTTCAGGTATCCAATGACGTCGGCTTCGGTACGGCGGCCGAAGTTCAGGCGACAGGGAGCCAGCGCCGTTGCCAAGCCGACAAGCACGTTTTTGGCTGTTGCGCGCAGTGGCTCTGGCAGATCACTGCCTTCATCCCAATCTTTGTGTTCACCGATTGCTGAATGCATGAACTCCATGGTGAACGCACGATCAAGCAGCTTGTCCGATAGACCATGTGTGGTCTCGTCCATGTTGACCGTACCGATGATGACGAGATTGGACGGATACAAGATTCGTTGTGGAACGCCCTGAGACTCCCCCTCGAGGCTGTGCAGTTCAACGTGCTCTTTCACCTCCATGGCGGACAGGAGTTGTGCCATGTACTGCTCCGGGTGAGAGAGATTCATTTCGTCCAGGATGGCGACGTATGGCTGCGCGGGGTTCGCCGAGGCTTCTCTAAGAAGTTCCAAGAACGGGGTAGTCCGGTAAACGGCCTCGTGCAGAGCACTGACGTGTCCCAGCAATGGTGTCTGGTCGTACCAGCCGGGTTGGACGGCAATGACTTGAATGTGGCGCAGATCACCGGGTTCATCGCCGCACAGCGCCAAAGCATAGTGCAAGGCCAGCTGCGTCTTCCCTGATCCGGAAATACCGGTGAGGACCGCAAAATGCCGAGTCGGATTCAGCCAAAGACCGGCATGCAGTTGTGCGACTACCTGTTCCGGAAAGGAAAACTCGGACTCCGTGGCCAGTTCCTGCATGCTTTCCCAAAGGTCTTCGAAATGAGGAACCGCCAGGATGCCGTCGGCATCACCGTCTGCCTCCTCGGCTTCAGCCAAGTCATCTTGTCCAGTATCACTCGCATCGCTCCCCGAAGTCGTTGTGGGGAAGATCGGTTCCCACGTGATGTCCTCAGCCCAGCGCAGACCTCGCTCGGTGAGTTGCAGTTTCCTGTTCTCCGATTTGACGACATCCAGATCTCTGAGCCAATGCTGGATGGAGCTTGGAATGAAGTCTGTCGTCCACGCCGGGCGCACTTGCCGTAGGAGAGCCAGCACTTCCTCTCTGGACATGGGGTTCTCCGATAGCGCCCTGATCACGTGGTCCACACCGAGAATGCGGTGGAGAAGGTGGTCCTTCAATTCGTCGGGGTCTTGCGTTTTCACCAAGCGCTTTCCACGCTCGCTCAGAACGTAGGTCGATCCGCGTTGTGTGCACAGATCAAGTTCCGTCGAAATCGCACGACGCATCGTCGTCAGCGAGGTGGACTTGATGGGCTGGGCGTATCCAGCCTGCAGCAGCTCATCGAATCGCTCCTGGCTGATCTGCTCGTTCTCCAGCTGGGGCAGGATACGCAGCACGGTCTCAAAACGGCCCTTGAAGGGGCTGAGGCCGGGGATCTTGCTTTGTGCTAAGCCGGCACCGAGTTCACCAGAGTCCTCTTCAGAAAGACGCTCCCAAAGAAGCCAAGGGATTGCCATGCGGCGCGCCAAGAGATGCTCCTGGCTCTCCGAGGCCAAGGGTGGAATGAGCGCGTCCAGCCGCTTCCGAACGGCGTGGTGCATGGGCACTGCGGTACTTCTTGCGCCCCAGAGCGCACGATGGAGTTCGGCGAGCCTGGCGATCGCGGCGATGGTGGTGAAATCGTTGGGGAACAGGGCGGCTAGCGCCCGAATGATCTTTAGATGTGGCGTGTCCGCCGAGATGAGCGGAGCAATCCTCTCCTTGATGTCCTTGAAAAATGCCGATAGCGCCTCGATCCGCTCATCGGCGTTGACAGTTAAGAGTGCTGTCACGCGCTCCGCAAACCACCGGCGGAACTGCGGGTCGTTTACGGCAGGCGATATGTTGATATTGCCTTGCCTGGTGGAAGTGATCGCGGGGCTGTCAAACAGATCCTTGAGGAAGGTCGCGTCGGCCAGACGGTCGGGTACTCCAACTCGTACAGCGACCAAATGGGCTTCTACGCGATCCACCCATTTGCCGAAGCCAGCATTGCCTGCTGACTCTTCCAGCACCGTGTGCATGACGGATTTCAGCTGCTCTTCATTCTCAATCTTTTTCATCTCTTCCCCATAGAGTCGAGCCCCGTTCTGATTCCTGCCATTTCGAGAACCCTACTGGCATCCGCCCATTGAACACCACGGCGAAGAATCAAACCGATGAATCCCGATGGGCTGTCTTTGGGCAGTTCCTGTCACTCTGTGTCAGAACGATGGTGCCCCACGTTCTGCTGATTCGTGTGCTTGTCAATTTCACGCCGGTGCGCATCTGCTCCTGCAATTGGTCAGTTTGGCAGTGGGTGCGCCACATCTGTACCGACCGAAGCTTGGGCAGCCAAACTCACGGACCAAAGTCCTTCCGCCTCTTGCTTCGGCACCAGAAGGTCATAGGTCCGCACCATGTCGAGCAGGCCCGAGTGGCCATAAAGCTTTGGCGAGAATGCCGGATCGGTGCGCTTGAGATATTGCCCGAGGGCACCAAGGTCGACCTTGCCTTCGGACGTATCGCTGGCCAGCAGGCTGACCGCATCGACGAGAAAACGCGGCCTACGCTTAGCTGCCGGTTTTGTTGGTTCCGGCTTAGCCGTCGCAGCCTTTACGGCTGCCTTTTCGGGCACGTCTGTGGCCAGTTCGGTCGCTTCTGGCCTTGCCCACTCGAAGAACTGGTCGCTGGCATTGCGCAGGGCGTCCGGTGTCTTCGCCTCACCCACGATGCAGACAGTCGCACCGCGCTCACGCAGCTTCCGGCACAGGTACGCAAAGTCGGAGTCGCTGGTGACCAGGCAGAAGGTGTCGGCCCGGTGATCAAACATGGCCTCCATCGCATCAAGAGCCAGCGCGATGTCTGCGGTGTTCTTGCCGGCCGCGTACTGATACTGCAGGCATGGGGTGAACGCCAACCGAACCAGTGCTTCCTGCCACTTGTGGGCCAAGGTGCCATGATTTCCGTAGCCGCGGCGCAAAACGACTCGCCCAAACTGAGCGATCACGCGCAATGCGTACTCGAGGACTTCTGGGGTGACGTTGTCGCAGTCAACGAGGACCGCTACGCGGGTTTCACTACTCGCAGACGAAGGATTCATTCACGGACTTTTTTCAGCAACGGAGAAATTCGGATGGGTCGGAACCGCCTGGAACTGAATGCTCCTCCGCTCGTTTACTCCGCCCGCAGAAACATAAGGCGCGGTAAATCCATCAGCGGTATCGAGCGAGCAAGGTTTGCAGGCGCTCCTTGGCTGGGGACTTCAGTCGCTCCGACCCCGCAAGCTCGCTAGCCTTGGCGAGGATGCCGCTCTTCGCCTCAGCCTGGGATGCCTTGTAGAACTGAAGAAGTTGCTGCGCGCTATCGGTAACGGGTGCGGGGGCGGGCTTCGAAGTCCCGCGGTAGATCATTCGCTCCGGGCCTGGCAGGACGTTGGAGAGTTTGGGTTGAAGCACGGTGAGCATCGCGAGCTGGATGCCAATGGTCTCGACGTACTCTTCCTGATACCACTTACCTTGGCTCTTTTCGAACGCCGTTTCATAGCGCTGAAGGATCGGAGGCAGCCCATTGAGAATTTCGTTCGTGACTTTCTCATTGCCGACGCCCGCGTGTGCCAAGCCGTAAAACACCATCGCCGCATTGTCTGCGTTCAAGACTGTGTCGACGCTTCTGCCACCTTCGTCGTGAAGCCAAAGAGGCTCATCGGGATACGCGATTTGTCGCTTCTCGGCTGCTCGAAGCGCAAACACGTATTGGGTCAAAAGGCTGGAACTCTGGATCGCTGGATAGGGCAATACGGGCAGAGTGGCACGCCCGCAGCCGGTCGTCGCAACGACTGCACAGAGTGCAAGGACAAGGCGGAGTCGAGGGAACTGCTTCATGTCACTCAGTGTAAACATGGGTAACTAAAAAGCCATCCCATATTCTCGTGAGGCGATTGGTGGAATTACCTATCTTTCGCCGCACTGCAGTGCCAACCGATTGATCGGTCGTTCAGGCACCCGACGGTGAGCCTCAGATTTCGAAGTCCGACAAGGACTTTCCTGTGGCCAGAGCGTCAACCACCCATTTGGGCTTGCGTCCGCGACCGCCTGACCAGGTTTCGCCATTGGCATTGCGGTATTTGGGAGTGGCTGCAACGTGGGCCACTCTACGAGCTCTGGCGCCGACGAGCTTCAACTCCATAGCGGTAATACCGTGCTCCGCAATTTGCTTGCGTATTTCCTCGATCACAGTAGTCCGGTCGGCTGCCTGGATCTCCCTGGCTTGTTTCTTCAGTTGAGCAATCTTCTGTTCCTCTTGCTCAATTTGAAGCTTGAGATCAGCGAGCGATGTCATTCGAGTCTTTCTTAGTGGGTAAGGCCTGAAAATCCGCAATTCATCGCGGCGCTCGCATTGTGCTTGTAAATCTCTAAGGATCTATCGGAATTTCAGGTGCCTAGAATTTTCACCGATCAGGCTCCATCTGACGAAACTTGGGCACAAGCACCGGGATCAATTCAGGAAACAGCAAGCGCAACAACGCGTCGTATTTGCTAGGTCTCATCACTTTCGGATCACGTGCATCGATCATGTCGATGACGTCCTGTCGCCAAGCCTCGTACTTTTTCAACTGGTTTGAGCTAAGCGTCCGATCGAGGCCATAGCCTTTCACTGCCATATTGAACACGGTGCTCCAGTGCCAGTCTTCGCTTTGCATGATCGCATTCAGTACCTGCCCTCCTGTCTCGAGGTCGTACCCAATGCCCCGGTTACTCTGAAGCGACAGCAGCCGGGGAATAACGCCGGTTTCTCCCACCATGGCGTCGTCGAGGGCGCCCTCGACATTGTGAGCTGCCAAGCATTCAGCCATCTCGCGCAAGTCCGCCCATTCGTTGCTGCCCTTGTCGAGCAATCTGGGCTTCGGGCCAGCACCGCGATGACTTTTGCGAAGGCGCTTACTCGCAACACTAGCGTCGTAGAACGCAATCGCGGCGGCAAGGTACGCGTCAGCCCACTCCGATACGGGCCTTTCCAGGCGGCCGGGGCGATGGAACTCGAATAGGCGACGGCGCAATTCTTCGGCGGCTGGGTGCCGCTCCAAATCCCTTTCAAGCCTATGACGTACGGAATCGATGACCGGATGGTGGATCCAGCGCTTGCCAATGGTTTCGTGCACGACCAGGTTGCGCAGCCCTTCCATGGTTACCCTGCCGCCAAGCACACTCAAGTTAATCTCAAGGACCGGCAGATCCAGCGCGCGAAGGCGTTGCAACTTCTGCGCATCGATGCCGTGCGTCACAGTGACCTCGACCAACAATGTCGAGGGCCAGGACACACCGTAGGTGTCTTCCATGATCTCCTCGAACTCACCGTCCACTCGAACGACGGTCCAGGGACGCTCTCGAATCGGCTCTTTGAGGTCTGCAAGAACATCAGGAACGATGGCCCCGACAGGGTGCTCAAGGCGAACCTTCTCAAGGGCAATCTGCCGGGCATTCATGATGCATTCCAGCGAAATGACTTCCTCATCCCACACGTCGGCAAACTCTTCGGGTTGATTGCGAAATACCCGAACCTTGAGTTCCGGAGTTCGAATGGCCGTCGCCTCTTCAAGAATTGCCTTGACGCTCCGATGCAGAAGCGTCTCCCGGCGAAGACGCTGCGCCCCTTCAACGCTCAGATCGGGAGGCAGTTGTTTTCGAAATGCCTCCTCCTCGGCCGCTCCCCAGCCGTCCAGGTTGTTCAAAACGGATTGCTCTGCCGCCGCCTGCGCCTCCGAAACGAGTTGCCGGTCCTCCCAATGGGAGCACCAGCGCATGTCCGGAAGGATACGAAGACGTGCTCTGATCTCTTCCGGCCCAAGTTGCGCGATTTCTGGATCGGACAGAGAAAGGGTGACGATCCCACGCCCGTGGCTGTCTTCGCCCGGTTCCCGCTGACCGGTCAGATCCACGAGGAGCTCGCGCCCATCGTCGAGCGTGAGCAGCGCCGTCGCATGGTCATAGAGCCGGGCGTTCGATACCCTGACGCGAGAGATCGGCCTTTCGGCCCAGATCTCGTATCCTTGACCACTGAAGCCTTGTGCTGTTCGAGACATCCCGCGTCGCGGTAGTTCGAGGATCCCAATCTCGGCGAGCTGGCGCGTGATTGCCAATCGGGCGGCAATGAGCATGCAGTTGTCTTTGCGAGATCCCTCAGGGTGGCGGAAATGCGGGGTAGGGTGCGTTCCTTGTGGTTTGCCTGCGTTCACCGGCGTCAACGGCAATTGGCATGCGGGGCACAGGCAGCGGCGTCGCTCGTCGACAACCTCCGGATCGTGGATGTAGCGAGCTGCGCCCGTCTCGGCATCGTGTGCCCATTTCAGCGGTACAGAAGCGCCGTCGTTCGCACCAGCGCCGATGGAGTCCCTCGTCTCCACGCGCCATTCAGGGGACGTCATCTCGGCATCCTCTTTCGCCCGGCCGATCTCTGAGCTTGTCAGGCGTAGCTTTTTGCGAGCCGGACGGCTTCGCGCAGGTCTTCAATCGAGAGCTTCTCTTCAGAGTCGAGATCGCCCGCCTCAAGCAGTGCGATGATTTCATCGGCCTTCTTGCCGGTCAGGAACTGTGCGGCGGAGAAGGCGGTGAGTTGATGAGCTTGTCGTAAGAGACGGCCTTCGTCCCTGGTTATCTGCGCTCTTTCTGCATCCGCGGCGCGATGCACTCGCAATACGGCGCTGGCACAGTCGAGGGTCTTCACACGCAACTCCTCCTGCTTCTTGGCAGTGGCGGTTCCGTAGGGAAGATAGCCGAGCAGAGCTTCGGCATGGCGCTCATTGAAGGCCGCGAACTGCTCCGCGACCAAGCTGTCCCCGCCCAGTAACGACACCTTGAACAATCGATCTCGCGCTTTGCTGGCGATGGCTGCGGCTGCCTCCACTTCCTGGCGATCCGTCCATGCCAACAAGGGAACCGCCCGCGTGCCCTTGGCGGACCAGCGTCCCGTCACATTCAGGAACCTGTAGTGCTGGCCTCCATGGTGTTGTTCCTCGAGCGCAGCTGAACCATGCTCTGCGTGCTCGATCACGAAGAAGGATAGATAAGGTCGATTCGAGGTGCTCATTTCGCCGATTGTGTCCGCCTTGATTGACGACCTGCGAATGCCCATGGGCGCAGAGGTCCGTGGCGAGTCTCACACAGGTACTGCGCAGTCCTCGCAAGCACTTCCTGCCGATCAGTGCATCCAGACCTCGACAGCACCCTTTTCGACGAGTTGAAAGGCGTATTCAAGCGCTGCCTCGAGTGAGCCTGCTTTGGTCGCGAACACGCCCGGAACGCGATGACGAAAAGCTGGGATCTTCGTAAAGCCATCTTCGAATTCCAGATCCTGCTCGAACTGCACCCACGACCACCAGCCATCTCCCTGCGGAGCTGCGCAGAGCGCGACGAAGTAGCCGTCCAATTCGATGAAGCCTTCAAGTCTCACAGCTGCCATTTCTGCGCTCCTAGGTCCGTCGGTTGAGTCGAGATCGTTCGAGCGTGATCTTCGGACGCCTTCCGGAGCGCCCGCAACTGTCAAAAGAGACAGGGCATCAGGGTCGCGAAGTCGGCTGCTGCAGATGCCCGCACATTTGCTGCCTGCAAATATGAATACCTAAGATTTAAATTAAAGAATTTTTGAGATTTGCCGATGTCTTATTCGTGACCTTATGCGCAGGTTGACATGCGGCAGCCCTTCTTTTTAGGTCTTTCGCACCCCGATAATCGAAATTGACGCTTTTTGATACAAAAGCGCCAAAAGCACTCAAAAATCTCAGGGAGTCCAGGGCATGAATCGCCAGTTTCATCGTGTCGTCTTCAATGCCGCCAGAAGCATGCGGATGGTGGTTCAGGAAACCGCCACGAGCACGGGCAAGGGGGCGAACAAGGCGACGAAAGCATCTGGAGGCGCGCCGGCCAGCGCCGTGGCTCTTGTTCCCATGCTGATCGCGACTACCTTGGCGGCGTTGCTGACGACAGTCGCGCACGCTCAGATCGTTGGCGCACCGAACGTTCCGGGCAATCTTCGTCCCACCGTCCTGGTCGCACCCAACGGCGTCCCGCTCATCAACGTGCAGACCCCCAGTGCGGCGGGTGTCTCACGCAACGTCTACAACGCCTTCAACGTCGGGACCAATGGTGCGATCCTGAACAACAGCAGAACCGACGTGCAGACGCAGCTCGGCGGCTTCGTGCAGGGCAACCCCAACCTGGCTACAGGCCCGGCGCGCATCATCCTCAACGAAGTCAATGGAGGAACGCCCAGCCAGCTTCGCGGCTACATCGAGGTGGGCGGCCAGCGCGCCGAAGTGGTGATTGCCAACCCGGCCGGTATCAGCGTCGACGGTGGCGGCTTCATCAACGCCTCGCGGGCAACCCTTACGACCGGCACGCCGCAATTCAACGCCATCGGCGGCCTCGACAGTTTCCTGGTTCGTGGCGGCACCATCACCATCGACGGCGCGGGCCTCGATGCAAGCAAGACCGACTACGCGGCCATTCTTGCGCGTGCTGTGCAGGCCAATGCGAGCATCTGGGCCAGCGAACTCAAGGTGGTGACTGGTGCGAATCAGATCAGCGCCGATCACACGCAAATCACTCCGACGACGGGCACAGGCTCCGCACCAACCTTTGCTCTGGACGTGGCTGCGCTGGGGGGCATGTACGCAAATAAGATCATTTTGATCGGAAGCGAAGCCGGCCTGGGCGTGCGTAACGCGGGCAGCATCGGAGCTGGTGCTGGCGGTCTTGTCGTCACGGCGTCAGGCCGTCTTGAGAACACCGGCACGCTGGAAGGCCAGCGCGTCGAACTGACCACGCCCGGTGATATCTCCAACCGCGGCGGCACGATCCGGCAGACCAGTTCGGCGGGCCTGACCATTGCCTCGCCGGTCCTGAGCAATACGAATGGCGGTGTGATTGGTGCCGAGCCCGTGAGTGTCAGTGCAAGCAGCGGCGGTACGAGCAGCGGAGGTTCGAATGGCGGCGGAACAACGAGTCCGACCAGCGGCGGCACGACCACGCCATCGACTACGGGAGGCAGCGACACGGGTTCTAGCGGTGCATCCACGCCGGCTACCTACGTCCCACCTGCACCGGGCGCCATCACCGCTGGCGGGACCATTTCCAACGACGGCGGCAAGATCTACGCGGGTGGTCCCATCACGCTCAACACGCCGCAGATCAACAATGCAGGCGGCTCGCTCAATGTCGCGACGATGTCCGTTGCAGGCCCGAGCTTCAGCAATGCGGGCGGCACGCTCAATGTCAGCCAAAGCTTCGGCGCGAACGTCGGGTCCTTCGACAACACGGGCGGCAAGCTCAATGCGGGCAGTTTGAGCATCACCACTACCGGCGATCTGCTCAACGTCGACGGTGCGCTTACGAGTGCATCCGATGCCAACTTGACGGTAGGTGGCAATGCTGACAACACGCGCGGCACGATCTCGGTTGCGGGCGCGTTGGCTGCAGGGGTCGCCGGAGGGGTCAACAACACGTCGGGCACCTTCGTTGCCAACAACAACGTTGCACTCTCGGCGGCGTCTCTAGATAACTCCAAAGGCAGCATCCAGTCGGCCAGCGCGAACACGCAATTGGCCGTCGCCAACCAGTTGGCCAATACCGCGGGGAGCGTCGGTGCGGGCACGGATGTATCGGTACAGGCCGGCTCGCTGAGCAACAGCGGTGCCATCCGCGGCACCAATGACACAACACTCGCCGTTTCCGGTACGTTGACCAACAACGGCGGCATCACCGCCGGACGCAATGTAACGATCAACGCCGGTAGCGTGGCATCGGGCGCCAATGGCGTGTTCGGTGCAGGTGTACAGAACGACGGCAGCCTCGGCGGCGTCGGTGATCTGCGCGCCAGTGCTTCCGGCGTGCTGGCTGCCAACGGGAAAAACCTCGCGGCGGGCAACACCACCCTCCAAGGAGGGAGTGTTGACCTCTCCAACAGCGAGACCAATGCGGCCAGCATCGCGATTACGGCAGCCAATGGCAATGTGACCGCCAACCAGGCAAAGGTCATCACACCGGGCACCCTGAGCGTGACGGCAAAGGGAGCAGTGTCCAACATCGAAGGTACGCTCGCTGCTGACGGTGCCACGACCATCAACGCTGCGAGCCTGGACAACTCGGCAGGCACCGTGGCGTCGGTGACCAACGACCTGCACGTCACGACCAGCGGCACTACGACCAACAAGGCGGGTCGCATTCTGGCTGCTGGCGCCGTGGGGCTCATCAATGGTGGTCTCGACAACACTGATGGCAAGGTTAGCGGCAACAGCCTCTCCGTCGCTGTAGGCAGCGGCCAACTCGACAATACGCGCGGCACGCTGACAGCTGCCGTCACCGTGGCGCTGAGTTCAGGTGCGCTGGTCAACGATGCGGGCCTGATCCAATCGGGCGGCGCGATGACCATCAATACGAATGGTCAGAGCCTTACCAACACCAACGCAGCCGGATACACCACAAAGCAGGGCGGCATCACCAGCGCCGATACGCTCGACCTGAAGACGGGCGAGGTCAACAACGCGGCCGGTTTCATCGGTGCAAAAAATGCGCTGACCGCCAACACCCAAGCATTTACCAACACGAACGATGGCGAGGTGCTCGGCCAAGCCACTGTCGCGATCAACACCAACGGTGCGAGCTACGACAACAGCGGCGGCAAGACGCTGGCTGTGAGTGACTTGACCATCGATGCCGGTGAGATCACCAATACCGGCGGCTTGATCCGCTCGACGGCGACAACCACCCTCAATGCCGCAAGTGTCATCAACAAGGACACCCAAGGTACGGACCAGGGCATCGAGGGCAAGAACGTCAGCATCACTGCGGCATCGGTCGCCAACAAATCCGGCGCGATCCGTGCCGATGACAACGCCACACTGACCAGCACGACAAAGATCGACAACTCTCAGGGCCTGGTTTCTGCTGGCGACACGCTCACGATGAAGGATCCTGGTGCTCCCAGGACCCTATCGGTGGTCAACACCGGCGGCACTCTGGTCGCCGGCAAGAAAGTCGTCCTTGACGCTGGTGCAGTCACCTGGGACGGCAAACTGCTGTCCCTTGGCGACATGAATCTCGCCGTCAATCAAGACATCACCTTCGCAGCCGGCAGCGAGACTGTCGCCAACAACAACCTCACGCTCTCGACCACCGGAAACATCTCCAACGGTGGTCGGCTTGCCGCCGGCAATGAACTGACGCTCTCGGCCAAGGACATCAACAACACCGCCACCGGCGACATCCAGGGCAAGACAACCACCCTGAACGCCTCGGGCACGCTCACCAACCGTGGCGTGATCGATGGCAAGATCACCCGCATCAATGCGGGGACGCTGGACAACCTGGGCACTGGCCGCATCTACGGCGACCAGATCTCGATAGGCGTCGGTACGCTCAACAACGATGCCGAGACGATCAACGGCGTGGCCTCCGCGGGCACCATCGCCGCGCGCCAGCGCCTGGATCTGGGCGTCATCAACCTGAACAACCGCAACGGCGCACTGATTTTCAGCGACGGGGATGTCTTCATCGGCGGCAAGATCGTAGATGGCAAGGCAGTCGACTCGGCTGGCACCGTGAGCAACTATGCCGCGACCATCGAGGCAACCCGCAACATCGACATAAAGACTTCCGTCCTGAACAACACCAATGGCGGTGTGACCTGGACGATGCAAAGCGGCAAGGCGAGCGATTCGCACACCGAGTACGCCCTTCCCGGCAGTGCAACGCGCTATACCGCCGATCAACTGGTCTTCGTGACCGTGCAAGGGCCATCTGTCGATTTCGAGCACCTGATGGGTGTGCTCTGGCCCAGCTTCGTCAGTCAGGCGGGCGGGCCCAATATCAGCCAGTTCTCGGGGATACTGGTCCCCTCTGCAAGCTATCCGCTTTCCAGATTTAGCGCTTATTACACGAATCCGCCGCGCAACAGCAGTGACCTCACCGGCACCCGACCAGTGGGGACAGATTTCACCGAAACCTTCACGGAACCCGGTGTCTGGTATGCGCGCACCGATCCGATCTGGGCCACATTCGGTGTCACACCCCCAGCCACCGACACCCCGGACGAGGCCCAGCGAGAGGCCTACCTAGAGGCCCACAAGCGACTCGATACGGCGACGGCTGCTTTCATCAATGACGTCTATCAGAACTACGCCCGTGCGTACTACTCCTGGACGTACTCGGATTCGAGCACCATCCCGGTTCTGCAGACATCGGCGCCAGCTCGCATCATTGCCGGCGGCAAGATGGACATCACCGTTGGTAGCGGCACCAATGACATGAGCCAGATCCTGGCCGGGGGCGCATTGAATGTGACGGGCGGGACGATTGCAAACAAGAATCTCGAAGTCGCTGGATCACAGAACCGAACAGGCTGGCAGTACTACAACAACGGCAGCGGCGATATGCCGATGCCCACTCCCTACAACACCTCCGTTCCCATCACGGTCACGCTCGCCGCCGCACGGCAGGAAGGCAATGTCACGGTGGTCGGCAGCGGCACACCTACGGGCACCCTGGCTCCCGGCCACACCAACCAGGGTGTCGCCAGCGCCAGCGGCGTCAATGGCAATGGACCGGCAACCGGCCCGACTGGGCCTATCGTCCCGCCCATCATCGAAGTCAAGCTGGTGGCCAGCTCTGGCACGTCCCAGGTCGTGCGCACCACGATGCCGGGCCTGACGCTGCCCACGGCCAGCCTGTTCCGGACTCTCTCAGGCACGTCGAGCCGATACCTCGTAGAGACTGATCCGCGCTTCGCGAACTACCGCAACTGGCTCAGCAGCGACTACCTGCTGAACAACCTCGGGCTGGACCCGGACAACACCCTCAAGCGCATGGGTGACGGCTACTACGAGCAGCGCTTGGTCCGTGAGCAGGTAGCGCAGTTGACGGGCTACCGCTACCTGGACAGTTATGACAGCGACGAAAAGCAGTACGCCGCGCTCATGGACGCTGGCGCCACCTTTGCGCGCCAGTACGGACTGCGTCCAGGGATTGCCCTCACGGATGCGCAGATGGCCCAGCTCACCAGCGACATCGTTTGGCTGGTTGAGCAGACTGTGACGCTGCCGGACGGCAGCACCCAGCGCGTGCTGGTGCCGCAGGTCTACGTGCGCGTAAAGAACGGCGACATCGACGGCTCCGGCGCCCTGTTGGCTGGCAAGGAGGTCAACATCAAGCTGGATGGCGACCTCGTCAACAGCGGGACAGTCGCCGGGCGCAGCACGGTCAAGATCACGGCGGAGAACATCCAGAACCTGAACGGCCGCATCTCGGGTGGCAGCGTCGATCTCAATGCCAGGACCGACCTGAACAATATCGGGGGCACGATTGACGCGGCGAGCAAGCTCAAGATCGAGGCAGGCCGCGACATCAACGTGCGCACCACGACCAGCAGCAGCGGGCTGGCGGTGGACATCGCGCCCGGGGCTGCGAGTCTGCGTGGCGCGACCATCATCGATCGGGTGGCAGGCCTCTATGTGAGTGATCCGAAGGGCACGTTGGTGGCTTCGGCTGGCCGCGATGTCAATCTGATTGGGGCGCTGATCTCTAACAGCGGGAAGGAAGGTAAGACCGAGATCGATGCAGGCCGGGACATCAATCTTGGCACGGTCACGACCGGCCGGCAGGAAGCAACCATCCGCAGTGCGGGCAACTATCGCGCCGAAGCCAGCACACAGGAGGTCGGAACCCGCATCGAGGCGAGCGGCGACATCAGCCTTACGGCCAAGAGGGACGTGAATGTGCGAGCCGGCACGATCAACAGTACCGACGGCGAGCTCGGCATTGCGGCGAAGCGCGACATCAACATCGATGTGGGGCAGTCCACAAGCGCGCTGAATGAGGGGCTGCGCGTTTCGAGGAGCGGCGAGAAACGGACCGACCAAGGCAGCTTCAACTCGACGAGTGTCATTGGCAGCAGCCTTGGTGGCAAGACCGTGACCCTGGACGCTGGCAACGACATCAGCATCCGAGGCTCGAACGTCGTGAGCGACAAGGGCACAGAGCTCTCGGCTGGCAACAACGTCAGGATCGAAGCCGCGACCCAGACCCGCGACAGTCAGTACGTTAGACAGGAGTCGAGGAGCGGCATGTTCGACGGAGGTTCAGGTTGGACCTGGGGCCGGCAGGATACGCGAATCACTAGACAGACTGACGAAACGACTGCAGTTGGCAGCACTGTCGGCGCCATCTCGGGCAACATCGTCATTACTGCTGGCAACCAATATCGGCAAGTGGGGAGCGATGTGATTTCCCCGGGAGGCGATATCGACATTCGGGCGCGCGATGTGCAGATAGTCGAGGCGCGCGAGACCAGCCGCAGCGAGAGTACGCAGAGCTTCTCGCAAAGCGGGATCACACTGGGCTTCAAGGCGCCGCTGATCGACACGCTACGCAACCTGGAGGACACCACCCAGGCAATGGGTGATACCAAGGACGACCGGATGAAGGTGCTGGGTGCGGCGAGCATGGCACTCAGCGGCTACTCGGCGTATCAGGACATCTCCAAGGCTGCAGCGACGGGAGCAGGATATGGTTCAGTCAATGCGGGCGCTACGCTGACTTTGGGCAGCAGTTCCAGCGAGACCACCAGCACACGAAGCAGCAATACATCGGCCGGCTCGCGCATACAGGCTGGAGGGAATGTTGCAATTACTGCGACCGGAGGCGGGCGTGATTCCAATATCTTGGTACGTGGCAGCGAAATCAACGGCGGTGAGAACGTAAGCCTCGCAGCGGACAACAACGTCACCCTCGAGGCTGCGGCAAATAGCAAGCGCCAGAGCTCCACCAGCCACAGCAGCAACTCAAGCATTGGCGTGGGCTACAGCTTTGGGACGAGCAACGGTTTCACAATCGAAGTGGCTGCGGGTAGCCAGAATGGTCGAGACAACGGCACGGACCAGGCATGGACGAACACCACCGTCAGTGCGGGCGGGCGGGTCAACATCGCCAGCGGTGGCGACACAACCCTGCGAGGTGCAACGGTCTCTGGTAAACGCGTGGAAGCCGACGTCGGTGGCAACTTGCGTGTTGAGACGCTGCAAGACACGAGCACCTACCACAGCCAGAACAGTGGCGCAGGCTTCAACGCGACCATCTGCGTCTGGGTTTGCTATGGCGATAGCAGCGTCAGTGTGAATGCGCACAACATTCGAGGCGACGGCAACTTTGCCAGTGCGACACAACAGAGCGGATTCCTGGCGGGGGACGGTGGCTTTGGCGTGAGGGTGGGAGGCAACACCAGTCTCGTCGGAGGCGCCATCAGCAGCACGGACGCGGCGGTCGACGGTGGCAAGAATAGTTTCTCCACCGGAAGCTTGACGATGGTCGATTTGCTGAACCAGGACGCCTTCCGGGGCAGCGGATACAACGTGAGTGTCAGTAGCTCCGGCTCGCCAAGCATGGGCATCGGTAGTAACAATATCAATCAGACCAGTATCACCCGGAGTGGCATATCAGGCATCGCGGGTGATACGGGCGTTCGTACTGGAGTAGATAGCACCAATGCGCTGCATCAAACGAACGTCGGTGGTGCGATGCGGGATATCGGGGCACAGGTCCAGATCACGAGCCAGTTCGGCTCTCAAGCAGCGACTGCGTGGGGCAAGCATGCGGATGCCAAGTTCGACGAGGCCTTGAAAAACGTCGACGAGGCAGGAATGGCCTGTTGGGGGCCCACAGGTACTTGCCGCGCTAGTGGACACGTCTTGCTGGGTGCCGCAGTTGGAGGTGTTGCTGGCGGCGTTGGCGCGGGGGCCGCGACACAAATCGCGCCCGAGGTCTATACCGCCCTCTTAGAGGCAGGCATGCCGGTTCCGCTCGCTACGTTGGTGGTGCAAATCGGGACGCTCGGTTTAGGAGCGGCTTCAGGAAATGCGGCAAGTGCCGCAGGAGCCTTCAACGAAGCCGGGAACAACTCTGCCGCGGGAGGACTACGAGGGCTCATCGCGGCGGGAGGCGCCCCCGCTGCCCGCCTGTGCTTGGCTTCTCCCGCATGCGTTGAAGCAGTGGGTTCGGTCTTTCTGTTAGGCATCACTGCTACCGCGACAGTGACCATGGGCGACATCAATCCAACCGTGTTCTCAGGAGCAGATGCGCTTGACCCCATCGAAGTCGCACCAGGAAGTGCGGGCTATGGTGCAGGACGGCAGCCAGTACCGACGGGCCCTACATACGTCCCATCTCCAGAGCAAGCAAGTAAAGAGTTCGGGCCACCACCACTACAGTCTCCGAGCGCGTTGCAAGCGTGGCTTGGCAATGTTCTCGAAGGTATGCCGCTGGATCAAGCCCAGCAATGGGCGAGAGACTTTACAACCACGCTGCCTGCAGCTGAACAGCAGAGCATGGCTGGCCTCATCATGGCCAGCATACAGGCCAACGCGGCTGCAGGAAGTCAGCGACAGAAGGACGTAGCGGCCGACCTCCAACGGCAATACCCCTTAGCCTCTGTCCAAAACGAGCAATATCTAAGAGATAAAAACGGAAAAATCGTAATCGACCCGAATACGGGAACAAGCCGCCGCATAGACCATGTTGTAATTCAGAATGGTGCGGTGATTGATGTTGTGGAAACGACCAGCTTGACGGCTGACAAGGTTGGACAGCAGCAACATGAGGCTGATACGAGGGCTGCGGGGGGGCTTTATATTCGGGATAGAAATACGGGAAGTCTTGTTCAGGTTCCTAGCATTGCAAGAATTGAACGGAGGCCTTAATGGCAAAAGGAAAACCGCTTGAATACGGTGAGTTGTTGCTGAAATTCCCCGACTGGGTGTTGGTGAATGCCGCTCAGTTTGGTGTCGAATCCACGCCAGAGCTTACGGAGCGCTCTCGCCGACGACAGAAAGAAATCGTAGGGACGCTTTTGAAGTTCCTGCAAGACCATGAACTGGTTCGCCGCACTCTTCATGAAGATCCGTCAAGTATCCCTGACGATTTTTTGATTTATCTGAAAGATATCAAACCGGAAGGGCTGGAGGTATTTCGCTCGGGCTATTTGAAGTGGCTTGCGGCTCTCGATAAGGATGTGGCTGCCAGCACCTCGGACACAAAACTCCTTGAGAAGGCTTTTGCTGCGCTGCAGAAAAAGAGGGATTCTCAATGAGTTTGGACGATGCAAGCTGGCATTTGGGGGCTCCGAGTTTTCCTCCCAGTCTGCCAACTCAGGCAGGGGCGACACATATCGGAATGTTCGTCGCGTGGGCCGCCTTCAATAATTATCTAAGCGAAGAAATGGAGGATGATCTCGCGGAGGAGTTAGCACATCTTCGTCAAAAAAATATTACTCCCGGGGCTTTTGTATGGAAATTCATGGATGGGAAGTTTTCTGAATTTGATTTAAATTCAGAGGGCGCAGATTTTGCAAAAGACTTTTATAAGGAAGGTTCTGCGGGATATTTTTCCGCTTATGAAGGGTTGACTCGCTCAAAAGGCTATTCCGAGTATGGCATGCCGGATGATTGGGTGACCTATCAAGCTGTCGCGGCAGTAATTGATTTGCGTCATCGCGATTGGAAATCTGGTTTGCAATAAGAAGCCCGGCCTTGCGCTGTAGAGTGCTTCGCTTGAGTTATCAAGATTCCGAGAAAACTCGGAGGCGCGCGAAATTTAATAGATGTTGGGAGGGAAAGTTGAGAATAGATTCGCGTGTAGTGCTGACCGGTGTGCTGCTAGGCAGCCCCCTGTGGGCTCATGCCCAAGTGCCGAGCACACCCCAACCCTTCGTCGAGCAGCAACGCCAGCAAGAGCGCGAACGCGCTTTGCGTGAGCAGAATGAGCGCACCGCCGACCAGCGCCCGCAGGCCGCTCCACCACCACCGGCCCAGCGCATTCCCGAGTCCGAGTCCCCGTGCTTCCGCATCGACCGCGTGCTGCTGGTCGGTGAGCAGTCCGAGTCGTTCCAGTGGGCCGTCGCCGATCTGTCCGGCCCCGACGGCAACGATTCGCCCATCGGCCGCTGTCTCGGCACTGCTGGCGTCAATGTGGTTCTGGCGCGTGCGCAGCAAGCTGTCATCGCACGTGGCTTCGTCACCACCCGCGTTCTCGCCGCACCGCAGGACCTCTCTACCGGCACGCTGACCCTCTCGCTGGTGCCTGGCCGCATCGCAGCCATTCGGACGACGCCCGATTCTTCTTCCACGCTGCTCGGCAGTTCCGCGTTGCTGGCCACGGCCATCCCTGCGCGTCCCGGCGAACTTCTGAACCTGCGCGACATCGAACAAGGCCTCGAAAACCTCAAGCGCACCCCGACAGCCGAAGCCGACATCCAGATCGAGCCCTCGACCGCCCCCAACGCCAAGCCCGGCGACAGCGACCTCGTCGTCAAGTACGTCCAGGCCAAGAAATGGCGCGTGACTCTGAGCCTGGACGACAGCGGCACCGAAGCCACTGGCCGCTACCAGGCTGGCGCTACGTTGTCCCTGGACAACCCCTTCGGCCTGAACGACCTGTTCTACGTCAGCACCAACCACAACATCAACAACCACGTCTTCGGCGACCCGGCCAAGGGCACCGAAGGCCAGACCGTTCACTACTCGCTGCCGTACGGCTACTGGCTGCTGGGCCTCACGGCCTCCAACAGCCAGTACCACCAGAGCGTGGCCGGCCTGAACCAGGACTACGTCTACGCCGGCAAGACCAACAACGCCGAGGTCAAGCTCTCGCGCCTTGTCTATCG
>Ga0102593_1000857_pt1 | contig 38609 bp, 32 predicted proteins | sample AraplaCol_mMS_r2_2_FD_76862 | JGI IMG/M metagenome (GOLD analysis project Ga0102593, IMG submission 76862) | Arabidopsis root microbial communities from North Carolina, USA - plate scrape MF_Col_mMS_r2 (SPADES assembly) (version 2) | ecosystem: Host-associated > Plants > Roots > Endosphere...
AAACCCTAAACCCTAAACCCTAAACCCTAAACCCTAAACCCTAAACCCTAAACCCTAAACCCTAAACCCTAAACCCTAAACCCTAAACCCTAAACCCTAAACCCTAATATCCGCTCCAATAGATATTGGATTTATATCTATATCTACAATTTGCGGATTGTGGATATTTGTAAATATTCTTATTTTTACTGCAGATATCCACAAATATCTATATCCAAATTGCGGATATTTTTGGATATCTGTATTAGTATAAATTTTGTTTTATTATCTATTTTTAGTAAATTATATAATTTTTATATACTAAATTTATTTTATTTTTAGAATCAAATATATAGTTATTTTGTTTTTACTATTCAATATCTACTATTTTTATATTTTTTTAATAAAATATTATAAAATAATATTGTATTTAATATAAATAATAAATTTATTATTATTTCAATTTTATTTTTTAATATTTAAAATATAGATTTTACTATTAAAAAAAAATTTATCAATTTGAAAAATATAAAATAGATTTTATAGTAAAATATATATTTGTATATAAATAAATAATAGAATATTTCTACAAAAATTATTTATAGAAAATAATCTATTTCAAAATTTATTGTTCAGTAATAAATTATATACTAAATAATTATTAGTATATCTAATATTTTACTATTATCTCTAAAATATATTATATTTTATAAAAAATTGAAATAATTTATATTCAAAATTTATATATAATAGATTTGATAATTTTAGCTAAAAATTTTATTCCAAAAACAATATAGATAATTACAGATATCTGTACAATTATTTTTAATAATCTACAATAATTTTTACTGAACTGTATTAGTTTTTTATTCTGATCAATTAGTTATTAAATATTTTATAAATATATTAAATTTACAGTTGTAACTGCAATACTAAACTATATTTTTCTAATTTTTTTAATTTTCAGTTTTTACTGTAAATTTTTATTTTCTATTTTTTCTATTGTTTCCAATAATTTTTTTATTTAATATAATATAGTCTGAATATTATACTATACTATACTATACTATATTATACTATAGTAATATCGGCTATAGTAATCAATATAATTACCGATAGTGGTAATATTACTAATCACTATATAGAATCTAATAGAATTGACTATATAGCAATTCTTTCAGAATTAATCAGAGGACTGATCAGATAACTGATTCTATTTACTATCGTCAAATTAATATAAATAGGGCCGTTACCCTCCGGTCTAGATAAATAAAATCATTTTCTCTATTTTATTTCAATCTGAACAATTCAAAAATTTCCTATTTGGGACTACTTCTCTCTGCTACTAAGACTTATAGTTATCCCTACTACTAGTCTTTATATATAGTTTATTTATAAATTTTATAGTTACAATATTTTTTATAGTAAATCAGATATTCAGTTCAGTTCAAATTTTCTATTTCTATTAGTTAATATTTCTAATTTTATATATAGTTAGTCTATATAAATTTTAGATTCAACTATAAACTAATTACAATAATTAACTATTTCTATATATTTTTTATTTATATATATTGATTTTTATCTATAATATTATTAGATTCTATTCTATACTGATTCTATTACTAAAATAGATATTTTATAAAAGATTTGTTGATTGGTGATTCAATACAGAATTTGGATTAAAATCTAATATCTGAAATAATTTCTATCAAATTATATATACAAAAACAGATAAATCAAAAATTATATATAAAAACTATTTTTATACAATTGTTTATTTTTAATATCAATATATTGAATTATTATCAATAAAAATATATATTAAAATATTTTTATATTTTCGGAAATCAATTTAGTCAAAACAAATTGATCAGTTTATCCAAAAAATAATATATTTTTTTTCCGATAATAAACTATATTATAATCCAGAATTTTTAATAGACTAAATTTGAATAATCTGAAATAGATTTTCAGCTGAAAATTATATATTATATAATATTGTCTATAAAATTAAACTATATTTTATTTCAATTGAAAAACTATTTTAAAATATATAAAATATAGTTATTAACAGATAATAGAATATAATCTATAAATCAGTATTTTATAAAATAAATCTATTTATTATTAATCTTTTTTTATATTATATTTATAATTCTAATTTTCAACTAGTCAATTTTTTTTCAAAAATTTTTAACTAAAAAAATAATTGATTTTGTTACTATTATCTATTTATTTTTTCGGATTGTTAAATATATTCAGTTCAAAAATCTATTTAAAATTATTTAACTAATATAGAATAAAATTAATATACTATCTATATAAACTATATAATATTTTTTTGATTTAATAATTTAGAATAATCAAAAAAATATTTTAATAAATTTCTAGATAGAAATTTTTTTTCTATTGTTTTTGATTACTGAATATTTTTTTAACAGATATTTATAGCTGTTACTAACTATTTTCTAAATAAAAATTGAAACTATTGTAAAATTTTTTTGGATTTCGAATCTCTATCTGGATTATATATAGATAATAATTTTAGTAAAACTATAATCAAACTATTTACTAAATATAAAATTGTAAATCAAATACTATCTATTATAACTAATAATACAATAAATAATAATATTTTTATAATTAATATTCAGAAAATCTTTTAGTTACAGATTTATTCAGATATTTCAATTTTCAGAATACTATATATTATATATATTATTCAATTTAATCTAAATAAATTATTTAGAAAATTTAAAATTATATTAAAAAATAAAAAAACTAAATTAGAATAGTTTGATAAATAATCTATTTTTTTCAAAATAAATAATCAATAAAATAAATTATAGATATATTAAAAAAAATAGATTTATTTAACTATCAATAATTAAAAATATATAACTGATAATCAATTTTATAAATCCGGAAATTTACTATATTTATTAATATAAATTTATAATACTGTAAAATATTTTTAAATTTTTAAAACAGAAAATTTTATTTTATTTCAATCCAAAATATCTAAATTTATTAAAATTCAATATTTTTAATATTTAATTATATAAAAAAACTATAATCAATTTATAATTATTATTATATAAATTATTAATATTTTTATTTTTAATTAAATCCAGAAAAATAGTAATAGATTAACTATTATTTTTTTTTTATAAAATTTTTTTTTGATTTTATAAATTTATTATTCAAAATCAAAATTATTACTGTATATAATATTTTTAGTATTTATAATAAATTTTTTATCTATTTAAATAATATTGAAAAAAAAATAAAAAATAAAAATATTGTATAGAAAAAATATATATTCAAAATTCTATAGATAGTAAAAAATTTTTTTTTTCAAATACTATATAATTACAGATATTGAATTCTATAATAATATCTATATTATTATAATAATTTTCTGTTTTTTCAAAAAATTGAATTATTTTAAATTAATTAATTAATTAAATTAAATTAATTATACAATATATTACTATAATATATTTAAAAAAAAAATTTATCAATATCAAAAAAATATTAATAAAATAAAAATTCTATACTATCAAATAATAATTCTAAAAATTTTTTTGATAATTATTTTAATCTAGATACTGTCTATATTTTATAAACTAAAATATATAAAAAATATTCAAAATCTCAAAATAATAAAATTGTAAAATATTTTGTTAAAAAAATTGAAAAACAGAAATCTAGAATATATTAACAGAAAAATAAATATAAATTTCCGATTTTGATTATAATAATTCAAAATATTTTTTTAATATTTATTAATAATATAGATATAGAATAATTTTTTAATTGTATTTATAATATCTGAAACTATTATTATAATTATTTTAAATTAAATATAATCTATAATTTTATATTATATTAATTTATAATAATTTTTGATATTCAATAATAAAAAATTAAAATAATCAAAAATTATTTATTTACTAAAAAAACTATATTATTTAATCAAATTCAAAAATCTATTATTCAGTTTAAAAATCTAAAATTAATTAATAATTGTAAAAAAAAAAAAAAATATTTAATTCTAAAAATATATAGTAAATAGAAAATAAAATATTGAATAGAAATTCAAATACTAAAAATTATTATTCTGATCTAATTCAGAACAGATAAAATAAATATCAGTTATCTAGAAAATATTCAATAGAAATTGTAAATAAAAATAATAATTTTTCTGAAATACCAATACAGAATATACAGAAAAAATCAGAACAAATTCGGAAATTTCTAAAAATATCTACAGAATTTGAGATTATAAAATAGAAAAAATAGAATCTATACAATATTATAATTCAATAAAAATAAAACTAAAACTACTACTAAATTATCTTAAAATATTGAATTATATTTTGAATATCCAAAATTACAAACAATTATATATAAATAATAAATACCAAAAAAAACTATAGAATTTAGTATATTTGATATATTTATTATCTATTGGATATCTACAAATATCCAATAGATATCTATTAGATTCCGCAATCCGCAAATTGCGGATTGTAGATATTGGATCTTTATCCATATCCGCAACTTGCGGAGCGGATTATAGTATATCCAAGGATATTGCGGATCCTGCCGCAGCCTAGTCCTAAGACTTGCCTTGGCTATAGGATTTCGATAGCTATACGAACTTTCCCTGTTACAATTATATGGTAATATAGTACAATAGTTGATAGAATTAATTGGAATTAAATTAAACTGCTCTATTTCTTTAAATAAGTATATTAGAAGAAATATAGCTTCAAAAAGATATGGTTGTTGAGAAATTGAGTTATGAAATATCGCTTTTAATATGGTGTTGTTGGGTGACCGGCTTGCACGGGTGGCCGGATAATCCATGAAATACGTTGTATGTGTTATGCTGTTAGTGCTATTATCACATGGACATTTCGTGTCACCACCCAGAGTGCAGTGAATATAGCTACGATCAATGGAATAGCAAACGAGGTCTGAATTGCAATAAGCCCCTCATTCAGGTAATTTATGGGGTCTAGTTTACCAAATCCAAAAGACCAGCTTTTAGATACACCACTTTGAGTAGCAGATCCCGAAATTTCTGATGTAAACTGAATTATAAGGCTCTGAATGGCACATAATTGTATGATGGAAGAACCTGTAGCCCAAAAGAAGTTGTGGTAATTGGCGGTTTTGGGATGTTCCGCAGGTTGATGAGGCATCGTGAACCGCAAGATGCAGCACGTTTCGTCGACATTTCGCGGCATACCTGGCCCTAGGAAATATATGCCCCAATCAGAGCAGCGGAACTAAATATAAAAAGTCTGCAACTTGCTGAAGAGCGTATCTGGAGGTAAACTGTACATAGACGATGGTGATGATGATGATGATAAAAGTCTTTGCCATCTGATGACCTCGAACATTATACTTTTCTACCGGCAATTTGATCTTGGGGTTGATACGCGGTTTTCCGTTCAAGCCACGATCTCGATTTAGTCGAAGCCTTTCGTTATAATTACTATTCATCACATGCCTACGTTCACTTCTCTTCCATGCATATCACAGGACTTGTGAATATTTGTGAAGTAAATATTGCCCAGATGATGTTGCATGTTCTCACCATGCGATTTGCTGCTTATAGAATGAGAATCCCTTAAAAAGCCGTTGGATCTATTGGAGCTCTCTCAATATTACAATCTAATAATGAATTCTTCCTTGGGCTCGATAACACAAAAGTACTGACCCTACAGGACTAAAAGATGAGCCTGCGTAGGAAAGTTAGATATACTGTATAAAAAGGCTCGTAAAGTTATATCTCAACCAAACCAGCGAATCCAACCACTGTTCTCCTGCATTCAGTTTGCAAAAATGACGATTCAGCTTCAACCGCTAAGCCACCTTTGAGAGTGTATGAAATATCGGCAAAGCGGAGCTACTTTCCTACATTAGCGCTATATTTCGAGATGGAAGCATCGGGCTGCTTGATATGTGTCCAGTCTTCGTGTTTCACCTGGAGTTCTCGCTTTTTCGAGCAGACCTCATCCACAAAATCCTTTACGTCGGTGATGCAGCACTTTTGCCGTTCCTATTCTATGTCAGCCACAAAGTCTTGAAAGCAGCCGCTTGAGCCACTCAATATGAAAATCATGAATCGGTTTATGAGGTCCCAACTAATATAATGTCTCCTGAAGGCCCCTGGTTTATGCACGGAAGTATCCTAAGTGCTGTCCTAGGGCGTGACGGGTGAAAGGAGTAAAAACAAAACTTAGAGAACAGTATGATGACAGATGAGATATCTAACAGCTTTGTGGAATAAATTTTATTCCAAATCTGTACATGCGGGCAAGGCGGAGCACATGAAAATACAGCCTAATTAGCGAGTGCAACTGCGCTCTTGGTATGTTACGATTAATATCCAGGAAGAAGCGGATCCGTGGAGGTAATTCGATATGTAACTTTCTCCCGTATATATCTTAAATCTGAAACAATATGTTATCACGGTCCCACATGAGCTGCGAACTAGGGGAATTTCCGTACTGACTGACTAGTGTTGCACTTATCTAAGTGAGTATGTGTTGATTGGAGATCGTGAGGATCCGTTAAATGACCCCCCGCAGTCCGTCTCAGCGTGCTATGGTACTACGCTTTCGTATCTATTCGGATTGTCATTAAAAACAAATAGAGGAAGGCATACCTGAATGCACCTATCTGTGGATCCCTTCTGGTAAGCTACCCTTGCCTCAGTTCATCACATAAGCTTCACTGGATACTGATTTAGAACAGGAAATTCGTTCAGTACAATCTGAATCGGCTCCCTATTACATTCGAATTATCTTTGTACCTGACATTCCACCTCGAAAAAATCCTATCTGCGGTTTTTACGGCGCGCCATTACAATAATCTGGCTCACCATACTGGGGAAGATGTTTTTGCTTATAATCCTATCTCCACTGTCCACGTTAACCACCCCTGCGTATAGTAGGAGTATTTCTATACAAACTTTATCCTCTTCGGCCAGGACGGCACTATACTAGAGGTGTCTTATAACCACGAACCACGCCTCCGGGCCTTATCAGAGACGACAAATAGGATCCAGCAGCACCAGGTCCAACAACAATCTATTGGTGGGAGAACCTCTGGAGTTTGCCGCCTCGGCCGTGGGGTGGCTCAAGTTCCTACAGAGCCAGCGAGTGTTATTCCACTGCTACCTCTATTGGTTCTTAGATCGGGAAAGCCAAAGAGACTTGAAACCTGAGTGCGGAGAGATCCAGATAATTGATTTCCAGTTAACCTTGTAATGATGGCTTTTCATGGCAGCAAAAGATAAAAGGTACAATTTGCGAACTATGTATCCCACACCGGGAAATGTGAATCTCCTCACTAAAAAAGAGATAGAGAGGCGTCTTAAGTCATATTACCAACCAAAATTAAGCACAAGCTTCCGCAATATTGCAGTTTAGCCAGAAATTTAAGCGAAGAGTAATTGTTTGCACTGCCCTTTTGCTACCTTAACGCATCCTAATCTGCCAACAACCCTGCATCCATGCACCTTCAAAGACACTAAAACCGTCATTCCCAGTGAATCAGTTGGATCAGCAAAACAGGTTGCTGTCAAATGATCCCAGCCCTTACGAGTCAATGATGTGAGACCAGTCTTGCTTTTTGAAGTAGTCCGCCACGCCATTGAGCTTGGGCGCATGTTCCAACTATGTATGTTAGCGTAAAGCACCTCACAAAGCATGGCATGACACTCACATCCTGAGGATGTACGACAGCTGGATCGCCTCCGTAATATCCAAACTCCTTCCAATACGCCCAGTTGTCATCGAGTTCCTGCTGTAGTTCAGGGGGAAATGGAACAACGGACTCTCCTTTGGGTAGCACGACGGCTTGAGCTTTCATACCTGTCACCTGCGAGAAGATTTCAATGAGGCCACGCAGCGTAATGCGGGATCTATAGCCGATAACTTCCTTTGCAGCTGACTCAAGCACTAAGGCTCTGACAATGGGCCCAGTATCTTCTTCTGCAGCAATAAAGGGCAGTTCCACATCAGGGTCGAGTCCGCCGATGAATTCGGCCACTCCACTGGCATTCTGCAGAGAATAAGCGAATGTTCAAATAGAGGGAGGGCAACATTCTACCTTTCTAGGATGGGTGATTGGATTGGAGACAAAGTTGCTCAGAAAGTACCCAGCTTGGAAGATGCTCGTCTTCGCCCATAACTCAGGGTGGTTCTCTCTCCCATAAGCCTCACCCTTTGCTTTGGAATCAAAATGATACACATGGCTGTATTTCCCCCCAGACCATTTGGTTGCATCGGATAGGGACGACAACACAAACCGTTCCAAAGAAGGGACCTTTGCTGCAGCATCAATAATATCCTTCAATTGCTGTGTCTCGCGGTTGGCGGCCCAGACATTCAGAGGCTGTGCTGCTGCTGCTGCTTTCGCTTGATTGGCAGGATCGCCATACAAACCCCAAAAGTCGCTAACAGCAAAGATGACATGGGCATCCTCAAATGCTGAGCTAAGTGACGATGGATCATCCAGGTCGGCTTTGACGACATCTGCTCCACGAGCAGCTAACGCTTGCGCTTTCGAGCCGAGTGGATTTCTGGTAACCGCTCGAACGCGCCACTCAGGTTCCCGGAGGAATGTTTCCGCAACGGAACCGCCCTGGTTACCGGTGGCACCAAGAATCACAATGAGTTTCTTGAAAGACATGACAAAGATACGTTTGGGGTGACTCGAGAGCTGACAATCTTGAATGAGTTGCATGAACGGACTGTTGGACTACCTCCATTTTTATAGTCAATGGCCCTACGAGAATCGTTGATCTAAGTTGTCTGAATAATGGCAGGATTGTTTCGTCATCGACGATAGCTTATTATTCAGCTGCTTAAAAACAAGGTTTAAAAAAGTTTCCGAGGATCGACCCACCTGAACCACCGGGCCCGTCAAAAATGTGTGAACCTTCTGAACAAAACAAATCTTAAATATGTGTTCCAAACATTATCTGACTAGTCAACTTTGGGCTGAATAGTAATCAATCCGTGACGTGCAACAACCTAGGACCCTTGAATCAACGGTTTGTACTAAGAAGCCCCACCCAGTTCCTGATACTTCGTTGTTTATGCTAGTCAATTACTGTAGTTATCGGACTGATTAGTGATCCAACCGTACCCCGCTGTCAAGAACATGAGGATCATTATGAAGTTGATCGGAAGAGCGGCACGTACTTCAGATAACCTTTCTCATGAAGAATGATGATGAATAGCAATGACCAATACTGAATAAGCAGTGAAGTTTAGTTATGGTCGTTTTATCCCTCATTGCCCTGTATTTATTAAAGGTTTAATATACATGTTGGGATCAAAATACTCAAGCAAATTTATCCTCGTTACAACCTCGCGTCTTTCTCGCAAATGTCTCTCGTCTTGATAACTGGGGCCACAGGCTTCATCGGCTCGCAAGTCGCCCTCCGCACCTTGGAGGCCGGTTTCAATGTTCGTCTTGTGATTCGGCGCGAAGATCAGGCTGACAAGCTAAGCCGGATCTTCACTGAATACCAAGATAAAATAACCTTTATTGTCGTGCCCGATATCACCGCACCTGGAGGCTTCGATGAGTCTCTGCAGGGGGTAGAGTATGTTATGCATGTGGCCTCGCCCATACCTGGCTCAGGCACCGCAGATCACCTGAACCCGGCTGTGAAGGGAACTGTATCTGTGCTACAGTCGGCTCTGAAAGTTCCAACAATTCGGAAAGTGGTAATTACCGCCTCCATCTTCTCTTTGATACCCGTAGGGCCAATTCAGGATGGCGCGGTCATTCGAGGTAGGTCTTCCCAAACACTGTAAGGCCCAGAGAGCGCCAGTTCCCCCGCTGATATTCATTCAAGAGGACAACAACTTCGATCTTACTTTTGATGTCGAGTCTCTTCCCAACCGTCCCGAAATCGAGAAATATCATGCCAGCAAGATAGCCGCCCACAAGGCTGTGATCGATTTTGTGGCTGCCAACAACCCTCCTTTTGACATAGCCACTATTCATCCCATCTATGTGTTTGGCCACAGTCTCGTCCAAGAGACTGCGGGTCAACTTAACGGCACGAACAGGCTGCTCTTCCTTTCGCTCATGTCTGGAACGTTGCTTGACGGGCAATTCATTGGCGTTCATGTTGATGATGTTGCTATTGCGCACGTCAGAGCCCTTACTAGGAGCGGTAGTACTATCAACGGCGTACAATCGTACCTTGTCTCTTGTAAAAAACACTCGTGGCAGAAGGTATTTGATTTCGTGAAACTGCGCTATCCTAATGTACCGATCAAGTTGAACCCCGTGGATTCAACCGACTACATGGTTGATACTACCAGGGCAGAGCGTGAGCTGGGAATAGAGTTTCGACAGATGGAAGAACAGGTGGCAGATGTCATGGACCAGCAGTTGGGGTTAAGGGGGTAATTTGTTCCACCCGACCGCGTTAGTCTATCTTTGTTATTTTCACCTCTTTTCCAAGTTACTCTGGGATGTACTATATATGCGTGCGTGACCCTATGTACATCCACAAAATGAGTTTTAGTATGCTTTACCTCCTGCACAAGGCCCAGACTCTTTTAGCAAAAAGGGGCATACAACGGAAAGTTATTTATGTGTGTGTACTTTTTTTGCCTTCTTAGCCTGTTTATAACTCAGGAGCACTGAGTAAATTCTCTTCTACTTAGCATAGCGGTTCTTTTTAGACACTCTGCCACCGGCATCAGGACCGGACTGAAAATTGTACTTTCACATCTCTTACTAAGACCGAAGCCCTGATGATTACGTTAAGCCAGGATTTGGTTTCCTTTCCTCTCAGTCCAATTTTTCCGGTTAATATTCCCTGAAAGCGGGCAAAACCTGACCCACCTGCAGGCCAACACACCTTGTGGCAACCCTAGGGCATTTTTATAGGGTACTGTCTTTTCCGGGAAAAGAAATATTGGATTAATGATCCAGACAGTTTTCAACTGCGAACGGCCTGTGCCAATTATTAAAGTTTACCTTTGCCAGATTTGAGAGAAGGATGTTCTTCATGTTCGCCTAGCCTTAACCCTACCGGATGCTCGGCAAGTAGGTAAAAGGCTGGCCTTGAGGCAGCGGACAACTATCTTATAATACCGCACAAGACCTTGTAGGCGACTTTCCTTGTGCTGAGCCTGGAGGAGCACTTAAAAAACTTATTCAATTGATACCACTAAATTGTTAGGTAGTGTCTTGAACGTAAACAACGATTCCAGAGTTGGGCCGGGTTCAGGCCTGAGATCTCGGCTCTTCAGATACACCAGCTCCTTTGGTCAGACATGGTTCAGAGGGCAAGAGTTGATAGATCATCTACTCTACTCCACCTTCATAGAGAGCTTGGATAATGATTGGTCAATTGAATAGCTAGATCAGAGGTATTCAACGTTGGACCACGCCTAAACCGCGGTTTTTGAGGTTCAGAAGGTGCATTTGACGGTTCTAGAGGTTCGGTTTATTTAATTTTCAGCTGAAATGCAAAATCAGACCGATGCAAATTCAACTGCTCTAGGGGTTTGGACAATCAGGTAGGGAAAATTTCATTCCATACTAAAACTATTATAAACCGAATCCAGAGTTAATGCATTCTTCGATTACTTTTTTGTATTTACGTTAAGAATAATTCAGTTAGAGTACTGTATTTTGACCAAATTGAGGTGTAATTATATGTCAGGTCAAGAGTATATTTCTGGTCTGACTGCAAGCTATCACGCAGGCCTTGTACAAACAGCCTTTGGTTAGTCAAATGAGTAGTACTCTAATACAAAAACTCTAAACTATATAATATAGAGCAGACATGTCAATATATTACCATGATGGATATGATGAAAACCTCAATGTATTGTTCCGCATACAGAACACGTATTAGAGAGAGTAACTTATAAACATGTGCCAGCTGCTAAGCTCGTGTGAAATTAAAGCGAATAACTTGCCGGGCATACAAAGTGGCATATACCAGAAATTGTTAGTGGTGCATGCTCCCAGAAAGATGTAATCTATTGTAGGTGCTTTTGACTAGCTAGTGAAAGATGGGGAACGCTCGAAGGCAGTCTGCGTAACGCAGACGGGTCTATCGCAGAGGCACAACATCCACACCCAATGGGTGCACGTGTCGTAGCACGCAGTGTGCAGTGACAGGACAAATGGCTACGAGAATGTAGAATCACGCAGTCGTATCCATACACTGCGAAGCAGCGAAACTGGACGGTAAATCAACGATATTGCGAAGCGAAACGAGACTGTGTCTATTCTACTATTGCTATCGGTGGTTTAGGGTTTACCCTAAAAACCCTATATACTATAGGATACGGTATGGACTGAGGCCTGTACTGTCACCTGATATCGTGTTGAACAATACCCCCACTACACTAGGCGATGACATATATTTGGTCATAATGACTCTCACGAAACAGAACCATTGAAGATCAAATCCATGACATATAAGCGAACAAACAACGATAGCGTTATGTGACATGAATAACCAAGACGTTTCTTTCACTCCTTATGTGCCGACATGTCAGCTTGCTTGCCAGCTCAAGCCTTCCAATCTGAACGACCCCCTCTGAGAGAGTATCTGACAACAGTTAACCAAGTATAGACGGCCGTATTGGGCATTGAGTTGTAAACAGGCCAAACTTGACTTCCGTTGACGTTCTGAAATGAAGCTGAGACTACATTTCAGAAGGGTTAACTGTTTCTGTTTCTTCAACCTCCTTTACCATCCACTGTAATCGAGGTGAAACGGAACCCTTTACACAGTCAACAGCAGTCAGGTCATGAGAGTGGAACATGTGGCTGATGCAGGAAAGCTCAGACACAAAGCTGTCTAGGTCCATATTTAAATCTCCTAGGATTCCGTCAAAAATGTTGGCAATTTGGCGTGCCTGTGGCTCAGATTGCGACACTGAGGTCACCAAATCGTTGAAGCGAGCTGGGCTCGGGCTTTCTATAGTGTCAGCCCCGCATCCAACATACGAGTAGGCCTGCGAGAAGAAAGGGTCCCCCTCTCCGACCTCTAGCAAAAATGAATGGATACGGTTCGCCTCCATAGAAGTTAGAAATGGGGAGGATAATCTCTGACTCAGTACTACATAGAGTAGAAGTGGTCGTATGGCAGAGGGGCCGAGAAGTTCGAGATGGCATTTGACATTGCGATGAGAAAGATCCTGTACCAAGTGAATAATAGTCCAAGTTGCAGACTTCAGATCTTTTATAACTGCCTTGGTGGTTGCTAGTGAGATATTGGTCGATTGCAGCCAACGCAGGCAGGATATATGGTGGACAGCGATGCGGTATGTGAGTAGAAGGCCGTCGTAATGAAACTGTAGTAAGTCGAAATCTTGACCATCTATACCCTCGATCTCTGAACCGAACCATTTGTTATTGTCGATTTCAAGCTGAATTTCTGTCCACCATTGGTCCAGTTTGCCGTCTATAGCATCCAAGTCTTCCAAATTTGGTGTGCGTCTTTGTACCCGGGGCGATTGAGTCTTCATTGAGTGGTTATCCCACTCGTAGCTGGTTACTGAAAGAGGTCTGAAATTGCTACATACAGTAGCTAGTTTCGCCTTTTGAAGGAATAACTGTCCTAGGCGTGTCCCTTGGGTCCACTTCTCGAGGTCCGGAGCTTGCTCTGACGTTTCGTTATTGTAGATTAATGGGGCCAAACAAAAGTCGTTGTTTGTTATCATAGGAATGTCATAATCATTCTCATCAATCATCCACGGTAGCCCAATATCAAGCACAATAGTTCGTTCACGTATATATAGAGACCACCATAGCTGTTTCCTCACACTTTTTTGCCGTGCAGTAAGGACTCCATCCATTGGATCTCGATGTAGATCAATGGTATAGGCGATAGAGACAGCTTGAGCAAGCCAATGGGCCGACCCCTTGGGGCTATTCAAGGGATGTGGATAAAAAGTCATTAAGAGAGCAGACTGTAGTAAAACTACTTTATCTGTCTCCAAGTTGAAATCATAGAGCACCCGTGCCTTTTCAAACATAAAGCGAAGGCTTTCTCTCTTTCTATAGTATGTTTCATGCAAATCCAGAAATAGACGGGCGACTAGATTGATACAGTGGAAAAGAAGCAAACTAATCTGTCCATCCTTTTCTGGATTGATTGACTGTAGAATCTGTTCTACGTCAAGAATGGGAAATGAAGGATGAATCACTCGAAAATAGATGTCCCAAAGTTCCATTTGTATGGATGGACTTGGAGAGCTTAACACTCCTTTTGAACGTAAATATTCGACGTCGCTCTCCGGCAGGCCAGATGGCAGAGGTTTTAAGTATCTAGGGAGAGACGTATCCAAAAGTAGGCCTTGAGGGTATTTGGATATGTTTTCCCTGTACGACTGTCAGACCTTGGCTGGCTCATAGCTCATATTTGAATCGTACCCTCTCAATTTCTTCGCTGCGATAAGCTCACAGGAAAACTCATCATGGCGACAGTTTACACAAGGCACTCCAAGGAAAGCAGCATCGCAACGGATTTTTCGCTTTCGACAGCGAACACAAGCATTGCTGACTCGCTTTTGCCTGAGATGGACCTTATCTGATGTAAACCCATCTGAGACTGATATTTTCTGAGAATGATAATTCAACGCATGGAAAGACATGGTTGTCTTCGAGAAAGATTGCTTGACTTTATGTCGAGACAATCACGGTTCATTTAAATAAGTAAGTTCTAAGTTCCATGATCACCTGTTCTTCGACGACGTAGACCACGCTAATGGGCTACCTAAGCCTTGTCGTCATTCGACTTAGGATTCACATATTATTCCCGAGAAGGTCCTATCTCAGAACCGCATGGAGCAAAAATTCCGATCCCAATTGTTTCTGGGTTTAGCACGGACCGTATCCGCTTTCCCGGTCCGAAGCCTGAATTTGCCCAAATGGGACGCACTGACTAGACTACGACATCCGGACTGTGCGTAGGTAAGCCAATGGTTGCGGAGAAAACTGTCCCTGTTTAGGCATGTGCGGCTGGTAATCAGAAAATGTATTGTTCTGATAAAGTGATGATCTGTAGTGATACGCTACCCCCGGTGCAGAGAGAAGGGCTGCATTGCGTGGCGAGAGTCTGGAGTTTGGTTTTTCATCGGGCACCTCAAACGCGCCCCAAAGAAGCAATATTGTATACATTTGACGTCCTGTGGGTAAAATTGGTCAGCCCTGTAATTGAAGAATTCTTTTTCTTATCTATAACTTTAGCTCTGGACGTGGATTTAGGTGTTAATTGATGACATGCTGCTATTTTTGGAAGAGAATATACAAAAATTTGAGCCACTGGAGAGGCTGATGTAGAATCCTCGTAATACTCCTTCATGGCCACACCTTGAATTGTGACTCTTATGAATGCACCCTTGAATTTTGTACGGACTTAAGTTACAGGTAGAATACATTCTTTCCTAATGATATGCTTTCGCGCAGATGTTCAGAGCGAATAGTATTCGCTCTGAACATCAGAAGTAGCCACCACCAGTCACCTTCTAGTTTGTCTTGAGTGTGATTTTGTAATCAAAGAAAGAAAACTTTGAATACTTCATCCTCATTTATCTCTTCCACAATAAACGGCGAGCCAAGTGAATTCACCCCATTAGCAGAGTCTGTTGCGCGACTCAGATTGGGAAATTGAGGCTCCAAAGCATCAATGTTCATATCCATGTATCCTAATATCGCATCAAAGACATTCGGGAAGCTTGGAGGCTCGGACTCGGTGGAACCCATTGAATAATCTGAGACAGGAGAGTGGGGTGGCCTGGAGGCACCTGATCCAATGATTCCACACTCCAGATAAGAATAGGCTTGTAAATAGAATGGGTCACGATTGCCAATCTTCTGGAGAACGGAGTGAAAGCTATTGGTTATGTCTGTGGACATCAAGTTTGGTGAGCGTTCGTTGAGGACGACAGAGAGCAGGAGGGGTCGTATAATTGATGGTTGTAAAAATCCAACATATCCCTTGGTTTGGCGTCCTAAGAGCTCCTGCCCTATATAGATCACCTCAAGAGTCGCATCCCGTAGACTTCTCGCTGCATTTTCAGAGCTTTCGGTTGAAAGGCAGTTCACCGTGAGCCAGCGTAAACTTGCAAGATGGTGTACAGCAAGACGGTATGTAAGAAACAACATTGCGCAGTGTTTGTAAAGCGGGGTGATAGTCCTGCTATCTTTACCTTTACTCCCGTTATTCACAAGACGCCATCTGTTACTGAGTACCTCCAGGGGCAAACCAGCTCTCCATTGTTTCAATTTCTTCGCAGTTTCACGGAGTAGATTTAAATCCGGGGGTTGTCCCTGGAAGCGTGGCCACTGAGTTTTCACTGAACGATCGCCCCATTCGTAGCTGGTTGTTGAGATAGTTGGCAGCCGGCTTAAAATAATAGCGAGCTTTGCCTTCTCAATGAACAATAGCCCAAGCTGGCGCTGTATGTTTTCACTCTCACTCGCAAATCCCCCAAAGCTCTGTTCATCTAAGCTGAGCTGCAGTGGTGCAAGAATAAAGTCGTCGGATGTCAACATCTGTACGTCATGTCCAAGTTCATCGATCAAAGATGGCAGTCCAAGATCAAGGACCGTCATGCGCTCACGTATATATAGACACCACCATAATTGCTTCCGTACACTTCGACAGCGCATACTGAAGTCTCTTTGAGTAGGTTCTCTTTGTAATCCAAGTGTGAACGCAATTGAAACTGCCTGAGATAGCCAGTAGGCCTGACCTTTATGGGAATTCGGGGCTTGAGGATATAGAGTCATCAAGAGAGTAGACTGCATGTTGGCCATTTGGTCGTTTTCAATGCCTAAATCATAAAGTACGCGAGCCTTCTCAAATATCAAATGAAGGGCATCGCGTTTTCGGCGATCGTTATTGTCCATCCCGAGAAATAATTGAACGACCAAGATAATAGAGTGGAAAAGGAGCAGGCTAATTTGAGATGCCCCACTCTTTGATTTAATTGCCTGCACAATCTCCGCATGATCGAGGATTGGGAACACTGGGTGAATATTCTGGAAATATACGTCCCACAGTTTTTTGCGCATAGGTCGGTTAGGAAGACTAAACACTCCTTTCGAAAATAGGTACTCGAGATCGCACTGCTCTAGGTCAGAGGGCAAGGGTTTGATATAGCTAGGCAGCGATGTATCGAGCGCTCGCAATTGAGACTTTTTCTGGGCAACCTTTCTGTATACCGGTTAATCACCAAAGAGCTTCGCCGGTCTTGCTTAAATGGACAGACCCTACCTTGATTTGTTTCCTTTTAATTTAATTTGACATGAGATTTTGTCGAGACGACAATTTGTACATGGTACCCTTGAGAGTGTTGCATCGCATCGGACTTTTCGCTCATGGCAGCGAGCACAGGCTTTGTATGCCCGAAGTCGCCTTGGGCAGTCCTCATTTGATACCTCGGAAAACACAGAGCCAGAGTCAGCAGATTGCATGGTTCCTTTTAGGTAGGCTCTTGAGCTGTATCAACTAAGGCAATCGAGGCGAGCTAAATACTAGAGGCAAAACATACTTGTTCTAAATGTATGGTTTCTACACGGACCGGAGCATCCGCACGAAGCTGCTGGGCTATCATTATGATAGCCCGAGGATGCTTAAGACGGCGATGCTTAAATTTCAGGAAGAGAGATGAATGGCAGGGATATCTCAAGTCGCGCCAATTAGTTCTCACGGTCTCCGAATCTCCAATGCCAGCATTGAATGGGCGGAGCCCGGACCGCATCCGCGTGTCCGCAGTCTCGTTCCACTGTTTAACTACTTCATTACATAGCTCCGCCACTGTGCTCTGTTGTGGACCGATGGCAGCAACAGAATCGACGCCGCCAAAAATGGGGGAAACCAACAACACCGAAATCTCCAGTGTTGGCAGGTGAACAGCCGCAGTGACACTCTCAGAATGAGGTATAATGCGAATAAAGAGAATGTCGTTGGATTGGAAACGAGTAGTTACAGATTGTCTCACTTTAAATCCGTATGAGAAGAACTGCGGATACGCTTGGAATATATTATCGTCATTTACCAGGTGTTTTGATATGGTGCTTGGTCCTATCGGTACGCTTTGGGAAGGTTTTAGGTTACTCGAAGTTGGACTTATCCATAAGCTGGCCGTATTAAGGAGAAGAAAGGCGTAGATATTATACCCATATAATTTCAGTTATTGAGCAATGAGAATTTTATGATCGAGCTACTAGGCCATCAGAACATAGTTGGCATGCTAGCATTCACCCGAGCGTCGGATGCATCTTCTCGCTTCCAACAAGAAGTGACGGTCTTTTGCTGAGTATAAAATATGACTCCTGGCTTTCCGTAGAAAGTATTAGCACCTCCACCAGCAATACTTCCCTTGTTCCCAGTGAAAGAGAACATGGGCAACGGCACTGGAATAGGCACATTGATTCCAACCTGACCAGCCTCAACCTCCTGTTGGAACTTCAGAGCATCGGGTCCCGAACGCGTGTAAATAGTGCACCCATTCCCGTACGCATTGGAGTTGAGTAGTCTCACGGCTTCGTCCAGAGTGTCTGCCTCCAGGCATATAAGAACGGGACCAAAAATTTCCTCTTTGTAGCAAGTCATATCTGGCGTTACGCCCGTGATAATTGTTGGTCCGATCTAACTGGTCGTAAGCAACATATTACTACTTTCCCTTTCAGACGACTTACCCAGTTTCCATTGGGGTATCCATTCGGGCAGACACCCCGGCCGTCAAGTAAAATTCGGGCCCCTTCTTTCTCTGCGGTCCCGATTATATCCTCAATTCGCTTGCGGCTGTCAGGAGATATAACTGGACCGATATCCACATCGTCCTCGAAGCCGTATCCGATCTTAAGCGACTGCGCAACTTTGACTAGCGAATCGAGATACCTTTCCGTGCCACCAACTGTAACAAGTACACTTAGGGCCATACAACGCTGGCCTGCCGCTCCGAATGCTGCTCCTGTAAGGCCCTTTAGCGCATCCTTGATATTCGCATCTGGCATCAACACGGCATGATTCTTGGCTCCGAGATTAGCCTGCACTCGCTTGCCATTTGCCGAGCCACGAGCGTATATATACTCTCCAGCCCGGTTACTTCCGACAAAACTGATAGCCTTGATAGCCGGTTCGTCCAGTATAAAGTTCACAGTGTCGTGAGAGCCGTGGATAATGTTTAGGACACCAGCGGGGAGCCCTGCGTCACGCGCTAGTTCGGCGAGGATCATGGCAGCACCAGGGGCTCGCTCAGATGGTTTCAGTATGAGGCAGTTCCCGGTGACCGTAGCGATAGGGATAGACCAGAGAGGAATCATAGCTGGAAAGTCTTCAGAGCATTAGAGACAAATCCTATTCCATAACGATTGATCGGCGTAGTGAATAACGAAGAGCTTACTAAAGGGACATATCGCCGCTACAACGCCCAGAGGTAGTCGATAGCTGCGTGTTTCCATGTCTTTTGCGACTTCAAGGACCTCGCCCATCAAGTGCGGTGTGCTATTGCACGCAGCCTCAGCGACCTGAAGTCCTCGCAGCACGTCGCCCCGAGCATCCGCAATTGTCTTACCTTGCTCCAGCGTGATTACTGCTGCCAGCCTCTCATAATTGTCGCGTATTAGCTGGACATAGCGGAAAAGCACTTGCTGGCGAGAAAGAAGGCTGACCGCTCGCCACGCCGAGAAGGCTCTTTCTGCACTCCGCACGGCTGAGATTAGCTCATCCGGGGTAGTTTGCGGCACCCTATTCACGACCTGGTTCGTGGCCGGATCGAGGACCTCGTACCAGGTACATGTCTTTGATGGGATCAGCTGATTATCCAGGAAGTTGGCTGTCACCTTGGATTCAGTGTCTGAGAGATGGAGGTGTTGAACTGTTTGCCCGAGTCGTTTAACGGCGGTTAGACGTGAGCACATGGTCGAGTAAGGATCAATGAGCTGGGACTCAGGATAAAGTAAACCAGTAAAGTGGCACGGCGGACGCGGTCTGTGTGGCGCAACTACTGTCTTATATGCCGCCGTTCCCAGCTTCACCACGGTCAGTAAAACTGTCTGACCACGTGGGTTGGTAAATTTAAGACAATGCACCCTTTGCACAAGCCGACCTTCGAAAAAGTCGGCGCCTATGGTATGTTGGTCCTTCTGACATTGTGAAAAGCGGCAGCGGACCGTGTGGCCCGAGAAGCCGCAGATCCGAACTGTAGCAGCTCTGTCTACCTAGTAGAAGATAGAAATGTCGCAGACTTCGAATCCTGATGCCATGACAATCTCCTTTCCCGCACTTTTGCTTCTCGGCCTACCTCTCATTATGATTCGTATTGTGGAACTCGCCGGACTTGCTCCGGTTTTGCCATACCGCTCGGAAGCGAAAGATGGTTTTTCTAGCTCTTCAGATCCCTTTGTCGGAATGATGATGACTGGTTCGGGGGCATTTGTCTTGTGCATTTGTAGTCCGGAGCAGGTTGAAGCCGAAGTGGGGTACTGTCTAGCCCCTGATCTTCTCTTTTGACCCGGCATAAGGGTGCCATCGTCGTTGACATCAGGAGTCAGTCCATCTGGAATTCTGCTCTTTAACGGACCTGATGAAAGCCGCTAGGGTTCTCAAGATGCCGTGGCATTCTAGAAAAACTAGGCCTTGGTTCTCATGATGTCCTTTTCAAACTGCATCCATCATGATCGTGGCATGAATGACACTCGTTATGTGAGACGGGCCTTGTAGTTGCCTGTCATAACTCTGACTAGCTTGGTGTGTCCGATGTGCTGGCTATTACTAACCATGCCGTCGAGAGATCATACTGGACGGCGAACTTGTTCAGGCATTTAAATTTGGACACGGGCTGATGCTGACATGCGGAAACTTTGAAGCGCTCTACTCTCGCAAGCAAGAGTGGGTGGTCAGGATGTTGAGATATGGCGTGGCGTATCTAGCGATGATACCTGGGCTGGGTACCAAAATACGGATTTGGAAACATCTTGATGACTAGAGTGTGAATATGACTAGCAGCAAGAAGGCGATGAGAGGGAAATGTGTTGATAGATGGACGTGTGAGAAAGCGGGCCACAGCAACCTTAGTACCTGAGGCCGCTTCGCCTCAACATATCCTCGAGGCAACAACACTTTTGATGGACGACTGGCCTTATCTTTGAAAACTGCTTTTATCTGGTTTTAAATTTAACACAACGAGCAAAATGAGCACCTTCGATAGCATGATCGCTTGTTGTACGCCGGCTCTCTCCCATAATGAGGGAGAGAGCCCAGACTATTTACAACGAACGGCTTGCCCCATAGATGACATACTGACTGGTATAGTTGAAGTGAGAAGCCTTCTTATCAGTGGATTTTCCAGTTAATTTCCACTGCCAAATTGAAGAATAGAGCTTGTTTGTTATTGATTCCTTTGTCACTACCAATAATCACCCTCCTGCGCCGCGGACCTTCCCATTCTTTTCCGTAGCAACGGAATTCACTTATATCTATCAACTAAGTCGACCGGGTGAAACCTTTGAAGAGCTAGATTTTTTGCCATATCCCATGTTTGAATTTTAAAAATAGGCGACAGATGTTATCCGGGAAAGATAGGTTCGGAATTACGTTTCTCTAACGCCGGGAGAAACATATTTCGAGGTAGTCGAAGTTGAGTATTCTTACAAGCAACGCAAATGACACGTATTTCTGAGCCTAGAGTTTGGATCTCACGTCCCCTTGCAGGAAGTCGTACACCGCAGAAAAGTCCAGCCTAGAGTAACGCTTATCATCCGCCAGTTTCCCATATATATCAGATGCAGCCTGAGACAACAGCAAAGGCGCGCGTACTTGTTCAGCCGCGGTGATAGCCAGCCTCAGGTCCTTGTTCATTAGGGAACTGGCAAACCCGCCCTGGTATTGACGGGATGCTGGAGCAGCTTCGTTCACTCCCGGAACAGGATTATTTACCTCGCTAGCCCAGTTGCGCCCTGTTGCCGAATTTATAATGCGTGCCAAGATGAGTGGATCCAGGCCCGCTTTGACTCCGAAATTCATTGCCTCCGCCGTGGCCAAATTGTTGATGGCTAAGAGATAATTGTTTGCTAGTTTTGCCGACAGCCCGGCTCCATGCTTCCCACAATGGACGACTTTTCTGCCCATCCAATGGAGAATTGGCTGGACGCGACGGAACGTATCTTCACTGCCGCCAACCATGAACGATAGTGTCCCGGCCCTTGCACCAACGACACCGCCAGACATAGGAGCATCGACAAATGTGCCAAACCCAGCGCTCTGGTGGCTCCGGTAAATCCGCCGAGAAGTTATTGGGTCAATTGTGGAGCAATCAATGATGAGTCGATCGGGTCGTGGACTTTCTTTGTGGTCGAGTAGAGAAGCACACACCTCTTCCGCTATGGCCGGGTTTGGAAGGCAGGTTATTATGGTATTCTATCAAAAGCGTTACTGGTTGACAGCTTTGATTTTAGGTTCGATGATTTTCGTACCGCTCTTTTAGAAATAAGTGCGAGATTAGGGGCAATAGTAACCCTGCCACCCGCTTCTTCTACAAGAGTCTCAGCAGCGGAGATGTTAGTGTCGTAGACAAGCATCTCATCATTTGCTGGCACCCTCCGGTGCAGATTCAGAGCCATAGGCCCTCCTGGCGTAATATTCAGTTCTATTTCGGTGGTCCAGGTATCTGGATGTCTCCTACCCATGTTGCCGAGGCCAATGAAAGCCCACGTATGAACCTGCTTTGGCGAATATCGTCAGTACAGCTGAAATAATCTGCAGAAAACAAGGTATCAAAGTACCTCGTCATGTGCTGCCATTTTGGAGTAGAGTATTATCTATCTTTCGTCGCTTGAGCTCAAGGTGAGCAATCATCACCCCATCATAGTTTCTCGAAAAGGGGGCGTAGCTTGGTAAATAACGGTTGGAAATCGGCTGTCCACAAATTTCCTCCGCTTGAATCCTCTCGACCGAGCGAGCTCCATTCTCAATACCGAGGTACCTCTGCTCGAGGAGCGGAATGTCAACAGCTCGATTGTGTCGAAGAATAATGAGGTACCGAAGTCGAGGCACACCGGACCGTATCCGTGTCCAGGCCTCGGAGGGAATGAACAAAGCCACTTGAACTAGTCGAAGTCCATGCTCTGGGGGCCGCAAACAACTTTCACTTTATCGGATCCATTTGACCTCGTGTTCTAAAAAGCCCCCTCGTAGACCTTTGTTGCTTTGGGGGCTCGCGACAAATGGACGCCGCACATCTTGGGAGCGGATTCTGCGGGCCGCATATCACCGTCACATTTCACACATCCTCTGATACTCTTTTGGGTCGACTGAAGCTTCAACATCAATTGATTTAGTCGAAGTTAGTAGGCCATTTGAGCCCAGTCTCTTTATGTTTATACCTTAACCGCCCATGCACACAGAAATACCATCCAAGTCCTTAGAATTCCGTGGGAGGACTTCCACTATCACAAGGAGAGGTTTTGGGCAGCCTCAGACCTCTGTAAAAAAAGCAAGTACCGTTGTGATGATGCAGTCCGAGGATTGCCCTGCCCGAGTTGCCTAAGACCAAATCCCTTGTAGATCTAATGCCTCACAGAATCAATAAAGAGTCGCTTTAGGTCCAATCATTTAGCGCTTCACTTCACTATAGTTGAGTCACAAAATGAAGAGTACCTTAAGGTACTAAAGTTTACGTTCTTTATACTCATGCGCCCATAAATCATAGGAGCAAGGTTCGTATTTAACCCCTATCGGGAATATAGGGTCATAAGGGCGCTAGATTCTAAGTGGGAGCGAGAGGTGTTCAAATTGACTGAATAATATTGAAAGGACTTGGTTTGTCTTTATTGAAGCTATATCAAGCTGTAAAGAAGTAAATAGAAAATTCAGGGGATTTCTTGCTGGAGATACAGCTAGCCCCGATAGCCGCAGGTTTCACGGAACAACCCTAATTGTTGTTCTTCCATGGGGTTCACAATCAATGTCCTCGAACCGCCCGCGTAGGTAAAGCAGACGGAAATCAAGACTGCGGCATCGTTTGATGCCTTATCCTGGAAACCACAAAATCCCAAGCAATATCTTAGACAATATCTTCTGGGTTGCCATGGGCCTTCTGTCTCTGGTTGAATCCTCTGATTCTAGTTGACAGGTCTCCCATAGGCAGCCGAATGGGAAAGTCTACACTTAGCAAAATGAGAGAAAGAAAGATATACCAGCCCAGGAATGCGACAGCAAGTAGCAACCCGCCACCAACGTGCTCGCATGTGGCAGCCGTGGCAGCATTGCCATGCGATAACGCGAAGAATGCTCCTGCAAGGCACGCCACTAATCCATCATTTCAGTATTCTATACCTGGGGCTGGGTATTGTAAACTTACCGGTGGGGATGAGTGTAAGAAACACTGTGAAAAAGACAAGATTTGTTCGAAGACTAGCTATGGTAAAGAAGAAAATGACAAGCGTCATAGCAACCAGGAAAAAGCCGAATGTGGCGAAAAAGGCAGGTTCTGAGAGACCTAGGACAGGATTCTGGGGATCAGGTGAATATTCAATAGATGCCCCGGAGTTAGGGTTTATTGCGGTGCCATAGGCCAGCCAGAAGCCACCGAAGGTGAAAAAGACGACTGTCGAAAAGGTATTTCCTGGAGATAGTATACGATATGTGAACATATATACTGTAAACTTGAATCACTAGATCTTACCGAGAATCCATTCTCCAATAGCCCCAAGAAACTGAATAGCACCTCCAACATAGAGAAAGGTACCTCTAATGCAACAATTAGAATCCTCAGATAAATCCCATGAATCTTCAACTTACAAATTGGCCCCACCCAGACCACTAGCGCCTTGCCAACCTAACAGTGTCATGGAATGTGCGGTTGCACAAACAAGGAAGCCCCCCAAGGCTACAGGTGTTGGATTGCCAAATGTCTGCCTAAGTCTACCCTTCACACGAGTTTCAGGGGAAAGATAAAGTTGCTCAAGGAGACTTGTAGGTATCTGGATGCTTCCCTCGGTGCGAGTTTGTTGTAAGGTGTCGATATGCGAGTCCTCGGTGGATTCGGTTTTGATGGCAGGCATCTTGTCGACTAATGAAAATACAGTAAGACTGGCAAGGGACTCTGACTCCGATGTATTTGGACTGATAGATATGGGGTAGTTATGAGATGAAGTTATGAATGTTATGAAAGCACGATGAAAATTTACAGACTATCTGGGGTTCCAAGGCTGATATTTATCTCTTTTTGTGCTGCCGAAACAAAATTTGCGGGGTTGCAGGGTGAACTTTTCCACCAAGACAGTCCAACTCAGGTTACTGATGACAAATGCCAAAGCAGAGAATCCTGAGCATTTACAGTTATGATATCAACCTTGTAGCTGGAGCTCTAGGTGGACGAGATGATATTATACTGCTGAGTGGTGAAACCCTAAATTGGGTCACTGTGTAGAGAATCCGGATTTAAACTTTGTGGGGGAAGTATATTTCAAAGAGGGGACTGAGTCTGGGGTAGCCCTCTCCCCGGCTACGGCCCGATCTCGATGTCGATCAGAATAACGCAATACTACTGCAAGGTCAAAGCTCTAGCCAGGAAGAGTGGGACGATAGCGTTGAGGTAAGTAGCCCGAAATAGATCACCTAGGGCAGAGAGAGGGGGCAGGGACCAAACGGCTTGGAGACCCCGACTATACCATTCAGAATGGGGTGACTGGGCGGGTTTCACTGCTTGATTATTGGGGTCAGTCATGTGAAGCCGAAACAAGAATTGAAAGGCTCCAACTTTGCAAACCAGGCTAGCTGCAAGAGCGGACCGTTTTCGGACCACCTCGAAATCTTCTTGTGAGGCAAGGCAGATATTTGCTTAAAAATGTCCGGCAAAGGTCCTGGTCGGGCCGCCCGTATCCGAGGGCTCTGTGGGCGATTAAGAAACCTACCTGGACAGAAAGAGATTCTCGAATAGAGTCTACAGTTTTGCTCGCTTATATAGTATCAGTATATATCCCTGCCCAGATGCCAGTGGTACACCTAGATATCGCAGATAAGATCGCATTTTCAGCAGGTATTATCGGGAAAAGAAAACATATACCAACATGGCGATGCCCAGTGACATGGTTTTTTCCAAACATACTCTCTCACCTACCCAATTCTTGCCACGCGCAGCTGCCATTGAGCCAGATGTAAGGAATAATTTATTACCTGGAATATATGTCGGATGTTGATTGATGAGTTGATACTAGGCTACTGCGATCTACCACGTCAACCTCAACGACCAAGTCGAGCGTCGGACGTATGAGACTTTCGCGCGCCGAGCCGCTGGCTTGGCGTATTACCTGAAGCATCATGGTTACAAACGGATAGGAATCTTGGTTCCCAACACGCCCGCATTCTTGGACGCAGTCTTTGGTGCTGGAGGTGCAGGAGCCGTCAATGTTGGTAGGTTAACAACTGAATCTTGTTCGACATACAGAACTGATTATTATTAGCTGCCAATAGCCGCCTCAAAGAAGAAGATGTTAAATACATCTTCGAGCATTCAGAAGTCGACCTAATTGTCGCGGACGTTCAATACGAACCCCTGCTCAAATTCTTCAGAAAGGATCACCCATCCGTTCCTATAATTATAGACACTGACACAGGACCCGAAAATGGACCATTCAATAAGGTAATCCAAGAAGGCCTTCATCTTGATTCCCGTCAAGGAAATCTTGGATGGGCAGGGCTTCAAGCACAGTGCCCAAATGAGGACGAAATGATAGCATTGTCATACACAAGTGGTACAACCTCGAGGCCTAAAGGTGTGATTTACACGCACCGTGGTGCATACCTTGCTACGTTGGGAAATCTGATTGAATCTGGGCTCAACAACTCCTCGATTCGCTGTGGATATCTTTGGATATTACCCATGTTTCATGCAATGGGTAATAGCCCCGCCGTGCCAGATTTCCTTTCCTGATCTTTCTAATCAAACTATCTCATAGGATGGACCTTCCCTTGGGGTGTTACTGCTGTGCGAGGCACCCACTATTGCCTGAGGAAGGTCGAGTATTCCAATATTTGGAAATTGCTACTAAACGAGCCGATCACGCACTTCTGTGCGGCACCAACGGTCAACACGATCTTGTGCCATCACAAGGATGCTAGACGTCTCTCGCGCAAAGTCCAAGTTGTTGTGGCAGCTAGCCCCCCATCCGCAGTTTTATTTAACCAGATGACTGCGTTGAATTTCTTGCCAGTACATGGGTATGGCCTGACGGAGACTTACGGCCCAGCTACCAAATCATATATTCCCCCAGAGTGGGTTGGCGACTCGGAGGAAAAATATACTCACCTGGCCCGTCAAGGACATAGTATGATTACCGCCTTGCCAGCTAGGGTGGTCAAATCTGAAAGCAGCCCAGAGCCCATTGATGTTGCCAAAAATGGAGCCGAAATTGGAGAAGTCGTGGTCACAGGCAACCTCTGCGCCACGGGCTACTACAAAGATCCTGTGGGGACTCTGAAACTTTTCGAAGGGGGACATTTGCACACTGGTGACCTAGCAGTGATGCACCCTAACGGAGCAATTCAGGTTGTTGATCGCGCGAAGGACATCATTATCAGTGGTATATTTTCTCCCATGCAACGGTCCAAAGTAGAGTTGTCTAACCTAAATTTCTGTTCCCTAGGAGGGGAAAACATCTCATCAGTTGCAGTTGAGAATGCTCTTATGAAGCACCCTGATGTGATCGAAGTTGCCGTGATTGGAGTCCCGCATGAAAAATGGGGTGAGACCCCCAAAGCCTTCATCACAACAGCTCGTGATTCCTGTGTGGGTGAAGACGTTAGACAATGGGTGCGCGAGAATTCCGAGATTGGTGGGTTCATGGTGCCTAGTCAAGTGGAAGTTGTACCCGAGCTGCCCAAGAACGGCACTGGAAAGATGCAAAAGAAAGTCTTGAGGGAAATGGAGATGAAGCGCCGCCACCGTGTGGCAAATTTGTGAAATGATGTCTGTATATCGCTCAGTAAACTCAATAAAATTGTTGTTAATTTTGGATGTTAAACCAGAAGCGGAGAGTTTCGTTGGGCTTCGTTAAGAATAAAATCACTTACGAACAGGCATACCTTTCGTCAAGTTAGAACGCTCCCAAGGAACTTACTCCTATGTTTGGAAAGACAAAGAACTTCACATCTTGCCAACAACCATACTTAATAAAATTCTTCACTTACCATACCTAACCAACTCATACTTACGATATTACCAGTAGCCGCGCGTACATTCACGAAACTCTGTTGCCAGAAACCGAATTGTATATTACCCCGCACGCCGGGAAGATCGGATTTTCATATTCCCAGCAGAGAAGCCGTACGCCGTACCAAGTCTTACAATACACCTGAACTTCCCCCCATCGCTCCCCGGATTTCACAGTCGAGGTTCCTTACAACTCTCCTCTTTTCCAGGTCTACCCCATTCCCTCATGTCGAAACGCTGTTCTTCTAGCGCTGAAACCGAACCACAAGAGCAGCGTGCTCGTCGCAAATTTTCGCCCATTCGACGAATTGCACAGGCGTGCGACAACTGCAGGTATGTCTGGGTGCTATAAGATGTCCTAAGGAAAGAACCTCTCATTATGATTATAGGCGAAGAAAAGCCCGCTGTACGGGCGAGCGGCCAAAATGCTCCAATTGTGCGCGTCTCTTCAAAGATTGCTCATACACATCGACGTGCAACCATTTGTCTGACCCAACGCACCTGTCCAAAGTGAATCGAAATGATTGGGAAGAAGTGGGTTACATGCAGTCATAGATCTTTGCAAGCTAAGAACCAAAGTTAATTGATCTCTAGATGACACAGAGATTGGATGATGTAGAAATTCGTCTTGCAAGTATAGACGATAAGCTGGAAAGGTAATATTCATGACTACCGCATAGCTTCACTCTAATGTCAAGCTCCTCCCCTAGATTGCTCGCGCCACCGAAAGCACCATATACACCCATGGTATCTGACACGGGTATCATCGAAACTCTCGAGGCTCGCCAAGCTGGAAGACAAATCACCTCTGACAGAGAGGAGCCTTCCTATTCGATGCTGTCTTTGCAGGAGAGGATGAAAGCACAAACCTCCTTTCCGCCCTTTGAAGTTAAGCTAGCCTTGATCGACCTTTATTTTACTCACTGTCACAACAATCCATATTCCTTATTTCACGAGAGGCAGTTTCGACACAATTTTCACTCTGGGCACCTGAAGAATCATCTTCTACTCGCTGTTATGGCCAGCGCTGCTCGATTCGCAGATGTAGCGATGTTGGGTCGCGACGCACTTGAGATGGCGGTATATTTTGCAGATTGTGCGTGGCAGACTGCAAGTCTCGACTGCTTTTCAGGCTCCATGGATACGGATATAATCACTGTGCAAACAATAACTCTTCTCTCTTTATTTGATTTTACTGGTCAGTTCACCAACTACACGGCATCACGTTGGATATTTTCTCACGAGTTTACAGCCGGTCCTGAGAAGCATAACTCTGCATGGGTTAAGATAGGGCTCGCCGTCCGTCTCGCCCAAGATTTGCACCTTATGGAAGAACCTGACGCCACATTGCCTGTCTCGGAGAAGGAGGAGCATCGGCGGACTTTTTGGTCTATCTATCTCCTCGAAAGACTTGTATCATGTGGTCGTCGCCGCCCTCCGGCTATCCTTGATGGCTCCTTCTTGCTCCAACTGCCATGTAATGAACAGGCATGGTACTCCAACTTGGAGGAGCAGACACCAACTCTAAACGACTTTTGTAACCATCGAATTCCAGAGAATCAAAACTTTGGCCCATTTGCTATGGTCATAATGGCTGCCAGCCTTCTGAGTCGATGTGCACAGTATGCTTTGCAAAAGCAACCTATTGGCTCCGATGAACCCCCGTGGCACCCTAAGTCAGGACATGTTGCAATTGTATCCAGCATGATGTTTCTGGAAGAACAGCTACAGCTAGGCGAACCATTGGAAGTATTACTCCATAAGTACGCATTTTCGAATGGAGTATTGGATAATTCTCTCTCAGCACCCCTTATTTTCTCACGCCTACTCTATCACCTATGCCGATGCCTCTTATATCATCCATTCCTTCTCCGGGAGCAGACAATATCATCCCGAGATAATATCCCCAATGTCTTTTGGAGTCATTCTAAAAACACGTGTTTGGAAGCCTCTGATGAAATAATCAAGCTTGTTCAGCAAGCTAGCGAGGTCGGTTGCACCCCAAATTCTTGCTTCAGTGGATACTGTGTCACAATAGCGGCAACCGTTCAAGCTCTACAAACTACCGGGGAGATCGTCCTAGGCATTTCCTTAGCTGCCGAACGACTTCAAAAATGCATCGAGCATCTTGATATGCTTGGTAAACATTGGCACAGCGCGACGGTAATGGTAAGTCAATCCATCTCAATCCTTCTCTTCACTTAACTTACCGACCCACAGAAAATGAAATTACATCAATTCACCCTTCGCATTCTCAATTTCTGCTGTCTTATAGATGGGAATATCCTGAGGTCACCAATCGAGACCGCCGATCAAGAATTTCTGTGGGATCTTATGGACTACAGTACCCTTTCAAAATCACATTCTGTTGATACAATAGGAAACTTCGACGGGGCAGTTCTGGGTACAGGATCTAGAGATCTATTTAATCTGACCTAGGGGCCCCTCAGTGCCACCAGTCCATATCATGTGATTATGCGTGAAAATTTATTATACAAAATTGGTTACTTTATTCGTGTGGCCATCGACGCCCCGGACAAGGTCTACCAGTACTCGATGTCCTATGTAAGCGAGACCACGTCCAAGTGAAAGGTAAGCCAGCCATTTTCGCATTATTTCGATACAATTTCAAATAAATGGAAAATGGCCTGTCATAAAAGGGAAAATGCTACTACAGCATTGGGATACTCTCAAATGTCTACTATATCCGGAACGTCTCCGCAGATCTTTGGCATATGTAGTAGTTCGTAGACACTGCGCCGACTGCTATAGTGGACTTGTATTTGGCTGTACTTTTTAAGTTATCAATGCTTCCAAATGCCGGAAATATTCAATGGCGATAATGTCTATACTCTCAGAATTTCTCTAGTAACTTAATCTAAGCACAAAGGTTTCTCTCTCTGCTCTCCTACCACAACATCCCTCAGCACCGCATCAATCCCCTAGGTAGGCATTACAATTGGAAAAGCCCTAGCCCGCCAAACGCCACCACCGCTGCGCCTCCGCACAGTCCCCAAACACCGTTATCCCATCCTCTGGGCCCCGTTGTCGTGACCCATGTATCTACCACGCATACAGCAGTCCATGCTATAAAAATAGCTCCCATCTCCTTTCCCTTTCCTTCACAATGAAGCCAAAACAGCGCACCTGCCACAGCTATATCGCGTATTCCAAGGAATATCATTGCTTTGTCGGCTATATCACGGCCTTCTGGTGTAGTAGGTACGACCCCAAGAGAGCTTGCAGCAGCAGATGGAGATATAAGTGCCAAGGATCCGAGAGAAAAGACAGTCGTCGTTAGGCCAAGGCCGATGAAGCGCCATGTTGGATAAGTGAAGAGGCGGTTAGGGAAGGCCATAGTATATCGGGTGCCAGGAATTTTTAAGTAGCAATTTGGATGAAAGAGCTTTTCCCTTGATACCCAGGCCGTACGAGTGCTGGACCCTGAACTTTATATCTTAACACCCGCTTCAGCAGCCCTATTTCCGCACGGATAGTTTCGGAATGCTTTGGGTCTATCCACGGGACACCTCCAGCTGATTAAAAATCAAAATTATCTACAGAGACACAAACCTGCCAAGAGTTCCCGGGATGCGACACCGTGCTCCAAAGTATGTGACAGGTTATACTTTGGAACGGAGCCAGTAGTGTAATATGTGGAGAATGCAAACAAAGTGTACCGTACCAATAATAAACCTGGAATAATAATAAAAATATGGGTATGTTTGCATGGGTATGTTTGCATGGGTATGTTTGCATGGGTGATCTACATGCATATTACTTAGTATCACTAATCATTAAATATGGCAAAGTAATACAGTGCATCCCCGCTTAGCCGATATAAGCCATCCCATCAAAACTTTCGCCTATCTAAACTTTTCGCCAATATGAAATTTCCGTTATTATCTAAGCATTACTAAGCCAGCTATCCAGCGTGCCCTGAGCCCTTGCTGTAATGATCTCGCCTTCTAGGTCTCGTTCTACCCGTTCAAGAGATCTAAGAAGGGATGTTTTAGATTCACCCCGACCTTCCATATATGCTACCAGTGTTTGTACAGCATTCAAAGTATCCTGGGGATTTGGGAGAGGGGCAGGTTCAGCTGAATCATCATTCTGATCATCTGAATATATATCTGCACCAGAAACCTCATCAATCAACGGTCCAAGCAATGTTTCAGAGCATATTTCACCACCAGAATCAGCAATATCCTCAGATTCATTGGCAGGATTGAGAAAAAAAAGAGATTTCCATACAATCTGATAGATTACCAAAGTAGTTTCAAATCAGATATTTCAATTGGAACCTAGCAGGAAAAGGGGGGTTTTAAAGAATAATAAATTGATAGTTATATTTTTTGAACAAGGATATATAATAAAAAAACTGTATAATAACCGTCTGGAAATTATTTACAATTTTCAAACTATTGATTCTCCAAAACCAATATGAAAAATATATCGCATAACAAATATTCACGTTTTATAATATTTAACATTGTACTAAATTATTAATCATTTGATATTTAGTACGGTTGTATTACACGGTGCAAACTGGTCACTGTAAATTGATCCCTCGTGGTCCCAATACGTATCTCAAGTCTACCGTCTCGCAACCGTACCGTTGCTGTGCTAAATCTTATACGGACTCGGGTCTGTAGAGCAAATCTTGTAGACGTACCAGTTGATATACGCCAAATAGATCAATCCGGAGAGTTTCTCTATGTGCAGAATAGAGTTGTAGTTATACTGTATAGAAACAAAGATATATTCAAGTAACAATAGTTAGATTGATCGCGAAGAACTAAATATATATATACTTAATAAATATTCTTATATATCTAGTTCTTTCTACTTCTCTGGTAACTTCCCGCAGTTATCTTCGGGGTTATATATATTTTTCCGTCTATTTTGGTAAATATATCTCAAAATTACGGTTATATAGTTTGTCGTACGATCTCTATATTTCTGTATCAGATATTATCGTACGGAGTACTATGGTTTTTATAGTTCGCGTGGAATCTCGTAGTATTTCGTACGAACGTTCGGTCCGTCCGATAGTTTATATTGTGAGGTACGACCCGTCGTGCGGAGTGCGCTGTCGTGGGATACCGCGGGGCGTACGACTAGTGCCTCCCTATGTTTGTCTTTGTGCTAGGGATCATTATGGTCCTTTCCCTTGTCCAGATCTGTTATAACGTATCGTCCGGTCCTGGTGGGATAACCATGGTTTCTCGTGGTGGTTCTGCACGTGATCTGCAGGTGGTCGTAGTGGTTGTAGATTGATTGGCTCTCGACGGCTTATTTGTAGGTTGCGGCCCCTCACCTTGCAGGGTCCGTAATATATATATACAATTTGGCCAGCACCGTTGACACTGTAGTATAGTTTATAGATATAGTAGAATTAAACTAATTTACTAGTATAAATATTGATGGGGCAGTCTAGCCAATTATAGCGTTGAATCCTGCTTACGTGGACGGAAGAATACTTAGAAATTTTTAAGCACCCTTTCACTTCTGAGCCAGAGGATGCTAAGAATCCGGATCATCATCGGGCCGGGGATGTGGGGCAGGTCACGTTACTTTTTTAGCACCCTTTCACTGTAACCCGCGTCTACATCGCACCCAATCGTAACGACCTGGCTTTCTATGGGGCAGATTGAGCGAGCGTGGTTTCCTGTACTCGGTCCGAATGACAGTCAAGCCCTCGGGGAATGTTGGCAAAGAATGGTGACTAAAAATGGAGGACGGCGGGCTCAATATTTCCGCCTGGTCCAATCCCATGTCACTGTGATAGAAACCACCACTTTTCTCGACAGATCTCTCTCGGTATGATGAATAAACAGGTAAAGACCGGTTAATTCACTTTCGACCCAACATCTAACTGACTATTGGTTCGCAGTCAAAGCTTGAGGTAATTGATCGGCAAGGATCTCCAGAAACAGCGGAAAGATACTCAATTACGAGTCTGCAGAGGCACACATAAGTAGAACAGACGCCCTGCCCCAAGATGATTTACTTCCCCATGTAGTCAATGCTATTTCTGACAACTCTGTAAAATTTTATTTTATTTTCTACCCTGTTTATCACTGAAACGCAACCTCCTCGACACTCCATCATCACCCCGCAGCCATGACGACTTCTACGAACATTGATCCCAAGGATATTCGAGCACACTGGGCCAAATATCCGGGCGACAAGTATGTTGATGGCTGGGCCTCCCTCTGGGACAGTGATACTCTGCCCTGGGATCGTGGCTTCCCCAACCCCGCGCTAGAAGACACCCTAATCCAGCGAGCTGGCACCATTGGCGGGCCTATTTCCCAGGACGGTGAGAGGCGGAAGGCCCTGGTGCCAGGCTGTGGACGTGGAGTCGATGTACTCTTACTGGCGAGCTTTGGGTATGATGCCTATGGCCTGGAAGTCAGCGCCACGGCTGTCGATGCATGCAAGAAGGAAGAGAAGGAGAACCATAGCTGGTACCGCGTGCGAGACGAGAAAGCCGGCAAAGGGAAGACCACTTTCGTCCAGGGAGATTTCTTTGATGATGCCTGGTTGAAGGAAATTGAAGTATCTCGAAATGGATTTGATATTATTTATGATTACACGGTATGTATACTTGCTGCCGCTATTGGGCTCCATTTCGTCATAACCATCGTTTTCTCTCCACTTGTACTCTGCGTTCTACCAGGGGAGCTGCAAGATGCTTCGCTCTCTGTCTTTGGACATTTGATATGCCATTTCCGTCCTAGCTTGGATCTCTCTGGTCTTTCTGGTTATTCCCTCTAACAATCATATAGTTTTTCTGTGCGTTGGACCCAAAGCTTCGTCCTAAATGGGCTCTCCGATACACCGAGCTCCTTTCTCCATCACCTGCAGGCAATCTGATCTGTCTGGAATCTCCCCGTCATAAGAATCCTTTGGCCCCCGGCCCTCCATTTGCCTCCCCCTCCGAGGCGTACATGGAGCACCTAAGCCACCCCGGTGAGAAGATTTCCTACGACGATAAGGGTCTTGTCGTTGCGGACCCGTTGCGAGAGCCCAGCAAGGGGGGGCTGGAGAGGGTGGGGTACTGGCAGCCAGAGCGCACGCACGCCGTGGGCAAGGATGAGAATGGGGTGATCCATGACAGAGTCTCTATTTGGCGTCGACACAACTAATAATATGCCTGCGCATTTGTATGACCCAAAAAGGGAGGAAATGTAAATAGAAATATGGATTATTTCGGAGTCCGCCCCTGGATTTTCAAAGGCCAGCCCTGAGACGCTAAAGTGACAGTCGACATGAAGGGCTGGGATGCAAAGGCCGCTTTTTGAAAGAAATTTCGCGGACATAGGGAACATATGTACTTGGAGGATTTCCTTAACTCCACAGCGGGATCCTGCTTGTAATCATCGCATCATGCAAAGTAAATGGAGATTATATATAATTCATGGCATTTGGCGCACATAGCGCTAAACGCCCAAGGATCTTCCATCAAGAGTTGCAAGGCGAATAGCTTTCTCAACATCGCGCTTTCGGAACGCTGGTCCGCGACCGAGGCAGATAGGGCCGAGGGAAAGATCTACGGCAAAGTCATTAGATGCATGGAAAAGAAGACACAAAGATCCATTGATCTCGGCACTACTCACATCTAGTGAAGCTCGCGGCGTTGAGCTGCGGAGCCGAATTGAACTGGAGACTGGAGAGAGGCGAGCTCCGGTCCTGAATTTGTATCCCTCGCTGCTGTAGCAGCCTTTGCACACCACTCGCATCCATCCACTCATCAGCACCCGATTCATTGACAATTTGCCACGCTCGTGAGGAAACGGCGAGTTGTTCAGGAGAGTAGCTGTTCCTCCTTGAACTGAGAACTTTTGTACTCAACTCGACCGTATCTCCCATTTCGTCGTGCATGTTGGCGAAGAATCCGAAGATGAAGCGGTCGCGCTCATCGATGGTCAATCGTTTGCCGAAAATTGCCATGACTCTTGGATCGTCTGCAGATGATCTCGTTAATAGATAGTAACCAGTCTCGCAGCATTGTCGGACCAGACGGTGTGAGAGCTCCAAGTGACCTTGCTTTAAGAGACTATCGGGCGATACTATGGTCGGGAAATTCAAGATTGGACTATGGATGGGTGAGACAGAGATATTTGGAGACGACGACGAGTCTATACCGAACGGTAGAATTGCTTGTTCTTGGAAGTATAGCGTGGAGGGTAGCTGTGACAGTCCAGGCCATTGAGCCGTGAGGTCCGACGAGGGCTGGAAAACATCACCGATTATCGGCCATGAATCAAATTGCGTTATAAGCGGATTGTGATTGGAGATTATATCGTGTGTATCGCTGAGCATGGGAGACGTCGATCGCGATACATCCGCCGGGGCTGCAGGTGCCTGTTCGGTCTCGTCGCGGCCACTTTTGGCAAGCGACACGCATTGCTTTGTAGTTTTTTGCAGAGCAGCTGTGACACGAGGCTGATTTTGGAGGATCCCAGTCTCTAACAGAAGATCACTAAAGGAAAGGAACGACTCGCTGACCTCTTCGATGCCCGACTCGAGTTTCTGTACACGAGATTGCAGATTGACGATCGTGGTATCTTTTCTCTTGCGATATAACTGTTGCGCGACGCGAAGCTGCTTTCGACGTCTCTGGATTCCTTGAGTTAATTCCAACTTGTACTGTAGTTGTTCAGGATGTACCCACCTCGGGGCCTTGCTGATTGTCCGTCCCAGCTCGTGGCCGGCCTCTCTTGCGAGGAGCGGGCACGTCAGTCATTGCTCCGACCATCGTGTATTTTTTTGGGGGCATTGTCTTTATCTTGAAGACATGCAGTGATGTAATAGATAATCTGAGAACGCGAAAAAGGACGTGACGGGATTACTTTACTCATCAGGTCGGGGTATCGGGACTGTTGAATAATCGAAAAGTTTTGGTGGGTCGTCAAGTTGGCTGGAATCGAATATAACGGGCTCTCATGCTTCTGTCTGTACATCATCGACTCCACAAGACCGAGGCGCTGTAACGAGGAATATAAATCGAATCCTCGAACCTCAGCTTACTCCATGATTCTCTATCTCCAATGCTCCGAAATATATTCATCCGCAGCGTACAGAGTACAGCCTACAGCTAGTTAGCGCAACATGTCTTCATTCGCCCAGTCGATGCCAGTAGTTGCCTGCGGTAGAATACCCGCGATGGGGAAATCAATTTCCCAGCACCTGCTGCCTGAATATGAAGGTTCTTGATATACATCCTGAAATAAACAAAGCATGGTGCTAATGCTCCTGAGTCATCCACTTCATTCTCTCATATGAGGCTGCAGAGGCTGAGCTCCCGCATCTACTTGCAGGTCGCGATCCTCAATCTCGGAACCCCAATGAGATCGGAACCCACGATTACAGCCGGCCTCCTCGCGCAATAATCTTCGGTCGCGGCTATGAGCCTCAACAGGTTGAAGAGCTTAAGAAGAAATACGCGGGTGTCGCTAAAGAACCTGTTGCTTGGGCGAGGGGGAATCCAGCGGATTTGCCTGCCGGGGCCGCTGGGCCGGACTATGCTCAGAATATCGCGGCGGATATGAAGAAGGTGCTTAAGAAATGGAGGGAAAAGGGAGGAAAAGACGACCAGATTTTGGTGTACTAGTTGCTTTGTCGGAGTGTGATTATCTGATGCCTTGCTTTTTGCCAGTTCGAATCTCACAAACTCAAATTCAAGAGCCGATATCAAGGATATTTATAAGTAGTCTTAGACTTCGCTAGTTAGTTCCCTAGGTTTCGATCTTTTGGCGTTCGATGTACTTCTTCTAGTCGAGGCGTAGAATGAGAATAGGATATTGGGCATCCAAATTTTTACACCGATATCCATACATCAAAACTGATGTTTCATCCGCGACAGGGAAATTAATTACCATCGTTGTCCACTTTCTCCTTCGCTAGTTCAAGGGAGCAATTCCACTTCCCGGGGTGTTGTATTTATTCCCGAACTATTTCTGTGAATAGCTGGGGGAAGGAAGGATGTAAATTAATAGATCTGTGCAGAATAGTGACGGCAACATCGAGACTGTATGCAAGTAATATTCAAATCCCCAAGATATAACGATTTGGCTCCGACGATCAAAATACTCGATTTTGGGCGGTATTTTTTATCAACCGCAGTTTCACAAAATCTACATACTCCGCTTATCTGTTAGGGCACCCGAGGTTCTTTCAAAGATAGCATTGATTATCGTGTTGACCTATAGAGTAGACCTGGGCAATGAGCGGCTCATGAGCGGCCCTGATCATGAGCGTGGGTGCTTATGAGCATGCTCAATCCGCTCAAAAGTGGATACCATTTTGCATTATTTAATGCCAGTAATTTTGATTGCACTGTAATTAAACTGTTAAAGATGGCAAATTACCAAAATT
>Ga0102593_1000859_pt1 | contig 38555 bp, 29 predicted proteins | sample AraplaCol_mMS_r2_2_FD_76862 | JGI IMG/M metagenome (GOLD analysis project Ga0102593, IMG submission 76862) | Arabidopsis root microbial communities from North Carolina, USA - plate scrape MF_Col_mMS_r2 (SPADES assembly) (version 2) | ecosystem: Host-associated > Plants > Roots > Endosphere...
AGGGATTGCGCAAGCCTTCCTGGAAATTGATCTGGTACATGCCCAGCGCAGACATGCTGAATACGATCGCCGCTGCAAAAATACAGGCCGACATGAAGAAGTGGTCGAGCTTCGGTATGGCGAACTGCTCACCGTCGAAAAAACGCAGACCAGCGCCAGCGTAGAACGAGCCAATCAGGATCAACACCTCCAAAAAGAGCAGGCTGAAGACAACCTTGGAAATGTAGTGATTGGAAATTCTTAGCATTTTTATTCCCTCCCGCTTTACTGCTCATGCTGGCCGTCAAAGCGCGCGGAGCCTTGCGGCCATGTCTCGTTAACTATTCTTGCGGGGCCAGGTGGCGGACGTACCAATCCATGGCTTCCTTCAGTCCATCGCCAATACGGTGCGAGGGATCGAAACCCAACAGCTCGCGCGCCTTGGTGATATCGGCCTGCGAATGGCGCACGTCGCCGGCCCGGAATCCCTGGTATTGCGCCTGATGCTGGCGCAGGTGCGGGAAACGCTCCTGCAGCAGCTCGCGCATCATCAGGTACAGCTGGTTGAGACTGGTGCGCTCATTGAGCGCCACGTTGTACACCTGATTGGCGGCGCCCGGCCGGTCGGCCATGGCTGCCAGCAGGTTGGCTTGCACCACGTTGTCGATGAAGCAGAAATCGCGGCTGGTTTCGCCGTCGCCGTTGATGAACAGGGGACGGTTGCGGATCAGGGCCGACACCCACTGCGGTATCACCGCCGCATAGGCGCCTTCCGGGTCCTGGCGTGGGCCGAATACGTTGAAGTAGCGCAGGCCGATGGTTTCCATGCCATAGGTGCGCGCAAACACGTCGGCGTACAGCTCGTTGGCGTATTTGGTGACGGCATACGGCGACAGCGGCCGGCCGATGGTGTCTTCCACTTTCGGCAGCGCCGGATGGTCGCCGTAGGTGGAGCTGGACGCTGCATAGACGAAGCGCTTCACCTTGGCGTCGCGCGCCGCCACCAGCATATGGAGGAAGCCGGTCACATTGGTGCCGTGGGTCAGCAGCGGATCGTCGATCGAGCGGCTGACCGAGCCCAGTGCGGCCTGGTGCAGGACGTAATCGATCGGCAAGCCCGCTTTGCCGGCGCAGGCTTGCTGGCAAGTGTCCAGGTCGCGGATATCGCCTTCGATGAAAGTAAAGGAAGCCCAGGCCGCGGAGCCGACGGCTTCGCGCACCTGGTCCAGGTTGTGCTGGTGGCCGGTGGCAAAGTTGTCCAGGCCCGTGACTTGCTGGCCGAGTTTGAGCAGCGCCTCCACCAGGTTGGAGCCGATGAATCCGGCGGCCCCCGTCACCAGCCAATGGTATCGCCGGCCATGCAGGTGCAGCCGTACGTCGTCAAACTTGCCCACAACAGCCCTCCCAGGCTTCCCTAAATTTTTTTCTTACAGGCGCCAGACGCTGTAGCCAGCTTCTTCCAGGCCTGCCATATTAAATGCCGACTTCACGTCGATGAAGACGCCGCCCGGATTCAGCTTCGCCGCCAGGTCGCCCAGCGACAGGGCCAGCAATTCCTTGTGCGATACCGCTGCCACCACCGCGTCGGCTTGCGGCAGGCTGTCCCAGCTTTCCAGGCGAATGCCGTATTCGTGCACCGATTCCTCCGAATCGGCCACCGGATCGTGCACATGCACGTCCAGGCCGTACGACTTCAGTTCAAACACCACGTCCGCCACTTTCGAATTGCGCAAGTCCGGGCAGTTTTCCTTGAAGGTCAGGCCCAGCACATTCACTTTCGCGCCCTTGATGTGGCAGCCCGCCGCGATCATCTGCTTGACGGTCTTTTCGGCCACGAACTTGGCCATGCCGTCGTTGATGCGGCGCCCCGCCAAGATCACTTGCGGGTGGTAGCCGATCATGTCGGCCTTGTGGGTCAGGTAGTAGGGATCGACGCCGATGCAGTGGCCGCCAACCAGGCCGGGACGGAAAGGCAGGAAATTCCACTTGGTGCCAGCCGCCTGCAGCACTTCCAGCGTATCGATGCCAATCTTGTCGAAGATGATTGCCAGTTCGTTCATCAGCGCGATATTCAGGTCGCGCTGGGTATTTTCGATGACCTTGGCTGCTTCCGCAACTTTCACGCTGGAAGCCCGGTATACCCCAGCAGTCACTATCGATTCATATAGTTTAGCAACTGCCTCGAGAGTTGCTGGATTATCTCCGGAGACCACTTTCAAAATCGTCGTCAGGCGGTGCTGCTTGTCGCCCGGATTGATGCGCTCAGGGGAATAGCCGACATTAAAGTCTTGCGGCCATTTCAGGCCGGAATGTTTTTCCAATACCGGGATGCAGACTTCTTCGGTGGCGCCCGGATAGACCGTCGATTCGTACACCACGATGGCGCCCTTCTTCATGTACTTGCCGACCGTGGTCGAGGCGCCGACCAGTGGGCTGAAGTCCGGCGAATGGGCATTGTCGACTGGCGTCGGCACGGCCACCACGATGTAGTCGGCCTCGGCCAGCGCGGCCGGGTCGTAGGTGACGTGCAACTGGCTCGCTTCGCGCAATTCCGCTTCCGACACTTCACCGGTCGGGTCGCAGAATTTGCGGTAATTCTCGATCTTGGCTTGCGACAGGTCGAAGCCGATGGTCTTGCGCTTCTTGCCAAATTCGACTGCCAGGGGCAAGCCTACGTAGCCCAAACCTACGACTGCTACAACCTTGTTGTCATCCATATCAAGTTCCCGTGAGAATTGTGTATTTCTTTTGTGATAACTGTATACCAGTTGCCGCCGCAGTTCAATGCGGAGTTTTACAATTGAACCTGGCAGCTCAGCTTAACGCCCTATGACAGCCGCGATCCCATTTCAAATATGTAACAATCTGGCGTTGGGCGGCTGCCACAGTAATATGTAATCTTTGATAAGAGTATTGATTGTTTTGCACGGGTTGTCAATTTTACACCTGGAAGCCGAAGCTGTCACAGCCTTTCTTGCCGATGAAGGGAAAAGCAACAGCACGTGAGCATTTCAACGTGCAAGTTTCAGCATGCGGGCCGCGAGCCGCCAGTGCGGGCCGAGCTGGAGCGGTGGCGGCTGCTGTGCCACGGCTTCGCGCAACACGCCAAGCCAGCGCCGGGCTACCGTGTCCAGGTCGTAGCGGTCGCCGATGTCCTGGCGCGCCTGCCGTCCCAATCTTTCGCGCAATGCCTGGTCGCGCAGCGCCAGCAGCCGCGCCGCGATCTGTTCGTCCGACGACAGGAACAAGCCGTTCTCGCCATCGCGCGCCAGCGCCTCATAGGCAGGAATCAGGGTCGCCACGGTCGGCATGCCCAGCCGCATCAACATGGCCAGCCGGTTCGACGACTTGGCCTGGAACCATTCACCTTGCGGCATCGAGATCAGCGCGATGTCGCAAGCCAGGATATCGGGCACCACCGTTTCTTCCGCCCACTGGCGGGTGGCGAAGCTGCCCTTGGAAATCAGTTCGAAATCGAAGCCGGCGGCAATCTCCGGGACCTGGCGCAGGCGCGCCACCAGCCCGGTGATGTAGTCGGCATAGCCCTGGTGCCCGACCCAGACCACGCGCAGGCGTTCGCTGGCGGCGTAATCGGTCTTGTGGACGCCGGGCGGGACTTGTACGCAGTCGTCAATGACGCGGGCACGCCGGATCTGCAACTGGCGCTGGATTTCGACGGTCGGCACGATGGTGAGGTCATAGGTGTCGTCATAGGCCCCGGCGAACGGCACGCAGCGCACCCCGACCGCGCGCTTGCCGACGGCGCGCCACAGCTTGGCCAGCTGCATCATCGTCCACTCGCCGCCTTCAAACACGACCACATCGCAATCGCTGCGCAGCAGGCGCAGCGCAGTGCGCCAGAAGGCCAGGCTGCGCGCCGAGCGGATGTCGTTGAAGCGCTCGGCCAGCAGCGCGGACGAGATCCCCTGTCCTTGCAGCCATTCGTGGATCAGGAAGCCTTGCAGGCGGCTCGCGGCCCAGCTGCGGTCGTTTGAAATCACCCAACCTACCCTCAAGCCCTTCTCGCCATCCATCCCCGGTCCCCGTCACATTGCCTGGCCGGAGTATAGCTGATATTAACCGAACGACAACAGATCCCCAGGCGCTGTTTCATGCTGCCAGCAACATGGCAGGCGCCGGCTGGCGCGGCACGACGGCCGCATCGCCCAGCTTGAAAATCGCAAACGCCTGGGCCACGCAGTCGGCCTGGCGCGCCAGGCTGCTGGCAGCGGCAGCGGCTTGCTCGACCAAGGCAGCGTTTTGCTGGGTGATGTCGTCGATCTGGACCACCGCCTGGTTCACCTGGCCGATGCCCCGGCTTTGTTCCTCGGTCGCATCGTGGATTTCGTTCATCACCCGGGTGACCCGGCTGACCGATGCGATCACTTCACTCATGGTGGTGCCGGCATTGGTGGTCAGCCTGGCGCCGGCATCGACCTTGGCGATTGAACTGTCGATCAGCGTCTTGACTTCCTTGGCCGCGGTGGCGGAACGCTGGGCCAGGCTGCGCACTTCGGTCGCGACCACGGCAAAGCCCTTGCCATGCTCGCCGGCACGCGCCGCTTCCACTGCCGCATTGAGCGCCAGGATATTGGTCTGGAAAGCGATGCCGTCGATCATGCCGATGATGTCGAGGATGCGGCGTGACGACTGGCTGATATCGTCCATGGTCTGTACCACCTGCGCCACGATCGTGCCTCCCGCCGCGGCCACGCTGGATGCCTGCCCGGCCAGTTCGTTGGCACTGTGCACGCTGGCCGCACTTTGTTGCACATTGCTGGTCAATTGCTCCATGCTGGCAGCCGTCTGCTGCAAGCTGGACGCCTGCGACTCGGTGCGGCCCGACAGGTCGAGGTTACCGCTGGCGATCTCGCTGGTCGCGGTCTGGATCTGGTCGAAATTGCTGCGCACGTCGCCAATGATGCTGTGCAGGTTGACATTGGTCTGTCGCAGCGCCGCCAGCAACTGGCCCATTTCATTGTCGGCGCCGACGTCGAGGACACCGGTCAGGTCGCCGCCCGCCATCTTGCGCGCAAAGCCGGTCGCCTGGCGCAGGGGCACCACGATGGCACGCTGCAGTGCGTACCAGAGGTAAAGGGCCAGCCCGACGCAGGCAGCGTTGGTGGCGGTCAGCCAGGGCGCCGCGCCTTGCATGGCGCCAGTGATGGCCAGCAAGGCCAGCAAAGCGCTCAAGCCCCCCATGCCGAGGCCGATCAGGCGCGCCAGCGACAAGTCGCGGAGCCGGTTGCTCCAGTTGCGCCAGCCGCGCTGCTGCAACCTGCCGCGCTCCAGGCGCAAGCGGCGCGGATTGCCCTCCCGGAATTCACGGTACAACTGGTCGGCCTGCGCCACTTGCTCGCGGTTCGGCTTGGTCCGCACCGACATATAGCCGACCGGGCGCCCCGCTTCGATCACCGGCGTGACGTTCGCATACACCCAATAGAAGTCGCCATTCTTGCAGCGGTTCTTCACCATCCCGCTCCACGGCATGCCGGCCCGGATCGTCGCCCACAGGTCGGCGAAGGCTTCCACTGGCATGTCGGGGTGGCGCAGGATATTCTGCGGCGCACCGATCAGTTCGGCCTCGGTGAAGCCGCTGACTTCCACAAAATAGGGATTGGCGTAGGTAATCTTGCCCTTCAAATCCGTGGTCGACACGATGGTCTTGCCATCTTCCAGGATGTATTCCTGGTTGGTGACAGGCGTGTTCAGGCGCATGGCGTTACTCCTTCTCAGCGGTTGGGGAAAGGAATTCGCACGAACCGGGTTTGGGGTCCGCCAAGGCTCGGATAGGGCCGCGAACTGGCGTCCCTGCCATGTGATTGCTCAAGTATAGGAAGATGCTGCGCTTAGGAAACTCACAAAAAGTTGCAATAGAAAAATTTAATCGATCGACCGAGTGCAGAGATTTCTCAAGGCCCCCACGTGTTTCCCATGCCATCTTGACGGCATGGGCAGCACTCAAGGGGGCCTCATGCGTCAACTATTACGCTCGATCAAGGATCAGTTAACTCCGCAAGCCTGGCTGGCGCCGCACGCCCTGGCGGCACGCCGGGCCGACCGGCGCGGCTTGCCGGCCCACGATCCGGGCGCCGATGCCGTGGTGGCGGCCTGCACCGCTTGGCTGTGCGCGGCGCAGGATCAATCGGCCTCGGCCGACGGGGGTGTGGCGCGCCACTTCAGCCTGCTTACGGGCTGGGCCACCTCCTATCCCGAAACCACCGGCTATATCGTGCCCACCATGATCGAACTGGCACGCCGCCAGGACAATGACGAATTGCACCAGCGGTCGCGGCGCATGCTGGACTGGCTGCTTGCCATCCAGTTCCCCGACGGCGGTTTCCAGGGCGGCCGCATTGATTCCACGCCGCGCGTGCCGGTGACCTTCAATACCGGCCAGATCCTGCTTGGCCTGGCAGCCGGCGCGCATGAATATGGCGACTTGCGCTACCACGCTGCCATGCATCGCGCCGCAGCCTGGCTGCGCGATTCGCTCGACGCCGACGGCTGCTGGCGCAGGCACCCCACCCCATTCGCCGCGCCCGGCGACAAGGCTTATGAAACCCATGTGGCCTGGGGCCTGTTCGCAGCCGAGCGCGTCGCGCCCGGCCATGGCTATGGCGAGGCCGGGCTGCGCCAGGTGGCCTGGGCGCTGGCCAGGCAACAGCCCAATGGATGGTTCGCGTCCAATTGCCTGGACGATCCGAAGCGCCCCCTCAGCCATACCATCGGCTACGCCTTGCGCGGCGTACTGGAAGCTTTCCTGCTATGCCGGCAACCCGAACTGCTGGCCGCCGCCGTACGCACCGGTAGTGCGCTGCGGCAGGCAGTTGGCGCCGATGGTTTCCTGCCGGGACGGCTTGACCGGCACTGGCGACCGGCAGCCAGCTTTGCCTGCCTGACAGGTTCGGCACAAATTGCGCATTGCATGTTCTTGCTCTACCAGCTGACCGGCGAGCAGCACTACTTCGAAGCGGGCCAACGCCTGATCCGGTATGTGCGGCGCAGCGTGGCGATCGAGGGCCCGCAAGAAACACGCGGCGGCGTGAAGGGTGCCTTTCCGGTCGATGGCGACTACGGCCGCTTCGAATACCTCAACTGGGCCGCCAAGTTCTGCATCGATGCCAACCTGCTGGAACAAGACATACTGAAAGCACGCCGCGCGGCACTGGCGGCCGACCTCGCCCGGCTTGGCATTGCCCAAGGCGACACCTTGTTCATCCACTCCTCCTTGAAAAGCCTGGGCTACGTGGAAGGCGGCGCCGGCAACCTGCTGCTGGCACTGCAGGAAGCGGTCGGCCCGCAGGGCACGCTGGTGCTGCCTACCTATTACATGCCGGGCGGGAGCATTCGCGCCACCTGCGAGCTGAAGGACTACGTCTTCGACGTGCGCCGGCATGGCACCCATACCGGCCGGCTGCCGGAAGCCCTCCTCGCCGTTGCCGGCATTCACCGCAGCGTGCATCCAACGCATTCCGTCTCCGCCTGGGGCCGCCATGCCGCCTACCTGACCGAAGCCCATCACCGCGCCCCGTCCATCTTCGGCGAAGGATCGCCATGGCAGCGCCTGGCCGGCCTCGACAACGCAAAAGTGCTGGGCCTGGGCGTATCGATGGGCCCCGTCACTTTCTATCACGCGGTGGAGGATGCGATGGGACGAGCGTTCCCCATACAGGTGTGGAGCGAACGCAGTTACCTGTTGCCATGCATTGACCAGCAAGGCCAGCGTCACGAAGTGCCGCTGCGGGCATTCGTTCCATTGCTGGCACAGCGCCGCATCGACCATCCATCGCGCAGTGATCTGCGCAATTATTTCGTCACCGAATTCCAGGGCGCTGGCCTGCTTCACCGGAACCAGGTTGGCATGGCCGCCTGCTGGTGGATTCCGGCGCGCGGCTTCCATGACCATTTATGGCGCCTGGCGAAAGATGGGGTGACGATTTACGCCACGCCAGAGCAACTGGCGGCACGCCCGCAGGTTTAAGCCGCCGGTGCGGCAGCCTTGGCCGCCGCCTTGCGCTCGCTCAACCGCCTGCCCAACTGGATCATCGGCAGTTCGACCAAGTGGTAACCCAGGAAAGGGAGCGCCACCAACAAAGACAGGAAGGTTAGCCATTGCATTAGCGGCTGGTACGCCTCCATCGTGCGGAACGAAAGCCACAGGATGGGAGGGTGGAACAGGTAGATGCCGTAGCTGTAGCGCGCCACCACCTGGCTTGCCCGGTTCAACAAGGGCACGGCCAACTGGCGCATCCAGGGGATGGCCAGGCCAACCGCCAGGCAAACGGCCCAGCGCCCGTAATTATTGCTGCGCGGCTCGGCGTATGCCACGAAGGCTATGCCAGCGCATGCCAGCAGCAACGGCCACAGCCATGCAGGCCAGCGTTCCCTGCCCTGCATCCGCCAGGCGATAACGCCGGCAAGGAAGCATGGCGCAAATTCAATCACATTCAATCGTGCGCTGACGAGAGGCTGCAACAGGGCCAATGGGATCGAGACGGCCCACAGCACCAGCAGCGAACGCAGCGGCCGAGTCCGAAAGAACAGGAACAGGAAAGGCAGGAGGAGGTACATCTGCACTTCCAGGCAAAGCGACCACAACACGGACGACATATAGCGTGCATACAGCAGGTTTTGCACGAGCAGCAGGTTGGCCAGCAATTCAAGACGCGTCCATTGTTCATCCATCAGCCAGTAGATCCCCAGCAGCATGACGATGGCCAACGGATAAATGCGGAAAGCGCGCTGCAAATAGAAGCTGCGGAACAGGGCGGCGCCGGCCTGGTGCTGGCGTTCCAGCGATTGCATCAGCACCAGGCTGGTATGCACAAAGAACAGCATGACGCCCAACTGGCCCATGGCGTATGAGATGCGGCTGGTCTGGATGGTGTAGCCGGCGACATGGGCAAGCAACACCAGCAGCACGGCCACCGCGCGCAGGAGGTCAAGGTTTGGCTTCAGCATGGTCCCATTCTGCGGGACGATCATGGATCAAACCTTGCGGCGCGTCATAGCCTGGCGAATCAGATTGGTCGGGCGCAGCCGTAGCGAATCAGGGTTCCGTCCACGGTTGCAGGATTTGCTTATCGCTCAGGTTTCTTCAAATTTTGGTTGAATTTCCACGCCAAGGTAATCTCACTTCGTGCTGAAAGTTGACAGCGTGGACTGCAGGGTAGCGCCGCAGCTTGTCTTGTGGCCGTCATAGGCAACCGGAATGCCGTCAATGACGTGTTCGGAACTTCCTTCGATGATCACGCAAACGCTATGGCCCGGCATCGGGCAGATGCACTGATCGCCGACGCGGGCAACCGGAATACCGTCGACCGTGAACCAGGTCGCACTTACGCTGACGACTTTTCCGCCATGCGAAGTGGGGTCATTAAGGCGGATGACGTTAGGCATGCTTATGCATCACTTGATGGTTGGACGATCTCGTCGTCCGCTACCGATGTCGGATCAATGGCTGGACTCGGATTGTCATATCTCACCAGGCGCCAGACGGTGCTGGTGCTGTGCCGATCGCTGCTGCCTCTCAGACGCTCAACAAATGACAGATCACGTTTGATAATGGCCGGTGGCATGGCATCGCCAGCCTGGAAGAGCCGCGTGCTGCCGTGCAGGTCGTTCTCTGGGCATTGCCAATAGCCTGTCTGCGGACAGATTGCTCCAGTACGTATGAGTTCACCCAACGGAAGCGCACTCCCATTGTTCGTTTGCGGTGCTGGCTTGCTTCCATTGCCTGGTCCATCATCTGTCGGCCTTAGCCGCAACGAATTCAGGATTTTGTCCCACAGTTCGAGCATTTGTTTATCAGTCATGCTGATTGGCCTTGGGTCGAGACCGCCATCGAAATTCCCCGACTGGAGATCAAAACGAATCTGCGGATGCAACGCGTCTCGATACAGGCCCGGCGCTTCCCACGTGAACAGATGTGCCTTCTGACCATGATCATTTGGCGCCTTCAATAACCACTCCTGGCCGGCATGGTCGCCAATCTTGCGGTCGCCTTCTTTGATATTGCTTATTCCACCCAACGTCGCACCGAGAAGTCCTAGGCCGCTGAACACGCTTGGTTTTCGCGACAATAGCGACTCAGGTGGCTTACCAGTGTTTCGATTAGTTGCAATGTCAAGCACAATGTCGGGATGATTTTTCAGACGAAAGCGCATGTTGAGATTTTCGTTCTTACTCGTTCCTTCGTCGACAATTAAGGCTTGCTCAATGCAGAAGCCTTTCGTAGTTGGGGCATCAGTCTTCATTACCTGAAGGTTCGCCAAAATGGAGCCATAGTCCGCCACTGCGCCGTCTACCTGATCCGAATCAGCTATCGCTCGAACAAGGTATCTCTGCCCATCGAGCCAACGAAAACCAGAAATATCTACCACAGCATCCTGGCTTCTCGTTTCCCAATAGCCAAAGAGTCTAGTGTTTTCGTCTGGCGCAACTTGCTTAACAAGAAGCGATGCGCCCGATTTGTGCTTTGAATTTCGTAAACGCTTTTCAAAAGAATCGACTTCTTGAAGGAATGCACTGTGTTCCATCGATTGACGTTCGATCTTTGCGAAGCCGTATTCATAGTAACCTCCGGCATATTCAGCATCCGCCGGTAGATCGATCAGAAAGCGGCCAACGCAGTGTGTAGCCCATGTTTTTTTCTCGTTTGGGTTCATTCCTTGGTCCTTCGATGCATTAACTGGTTCAGCATTGGCGATGCTTAACATTAAGAGAGAAAGTAACGCCGGTATAACTAAGACAGATCGAAATTGGTATGCAAGTCTATGCATCGGCTACCTCATGTGAGAATTCCGGATTCGAGCGTCAATTTGACGATCGAATAAAGTGTCAAACCGGCGGTAAAGTCATTGGAGTAACTACCCTGATGGTCGTAGCTGGTATGGCCTTTTTGCTTACCTTCATGACGAAATATTTGCTTGACGAAAGGTTTTGGAGCTTGGCCGGATAATTCAGGTACCGTTCCATCGCCAGGCAAATCTTGCCCTGAGATCTCAAGCTTGCATACCTCGTCGCCAAACTTAACTTTGACAGCACCGTTTAAGTCATCATCTATAAGCTCACCAGTAACAAAATCGGCGTGGCGTTTTCCTGCTACCCAGCGGACTTCTCCCCAAGCCGCTTGTGCAGGATCCGCCGCATAATATGCGTGACAATTACCGTGATATTGGCCTTTGATCTCAGTGTGAAAATCCCTCGCAACAGTTAAGGTCCTGGTGTATGCCGCGAAGCCTGGGTCCACAACTCGTCTGTTCTCGCTTGTAGCGGAAGCGTTCTCAGCTTTGTCGTCCTCGCTTCGCGACGGATTAATTAATTCCGCCTTCACCAAGCGCCACCAATCCGCTTTGTTCAAATAGACTGTATCGTAGGGATCGCCTTCGCCAAGAAACGATGTAACCTCGTCGTCACGCGTCTTGCCCTTACTGTAATGCGCTCGCAACCAATGTTGCGCCCCGCTTGGCAGCTTCGCTTGATATTCAGCAGTTGGCAATAATTCCATTGGTCCAGGTGCCTGCGTCAGCACCGCTGTGGCTTCGGCGGCGTTTCGTCCAAGTAAAACTTGTTCGACTCCTTCGAAGCCAGCGCGCATGCGCTTGTAAGTTGCAGGTGCACCAATAGCAGGCATGACGCCATGTACGACGCCCAAGACCTTATCGCTCTTGCCTTGCAGCTGGGTGCATGCGCGTGCTACCAGGCCCCCCATCGAGTGAGTAACAAGGATGACTTTCTCGCAGTCTTTGTTCAGGGTGTTCTTGTAGAAATCAGTGATAGCATCGATCTTGTCCACCAGACGTTGGACCGAAACATTGTTCGATTGCAGCCAGTTATAGCCAACGGCGTGTACCGGGTACGCTGCGCTGGCAAATCGCTTCAGGTCGTCGGGCGTGAGTTCTTCGAATGGCTTTTCAGCGCCAAACTGATGAAGCTTTTGCTGTTCCAGCACCAACTGCACCCAGGCATCGTCAGGCGTGCCGTCAGTCTTCAAGATGTCGTGCAGGCGCTCCTGCAAGGTATTCAGGATTCGTCCATAGCTGTCGCGATGGAGCTCTCCCCAGCCATATAACCTGGCCAGCTTTTCAGGGTCTAGGTCTGGCGCGCCTTTCAACTGTTTTTCAACCTTGCGCGTCAAGCTGACGGAACCCTCGCCGTCAACCTCGACACGATCCGGGTGCAGCACTTGCTTCCTGGCTGCGGCGTCTTTGCCCAAATATTGAATCACCTGGATCAAGCCCGCCACCTTTCCGTTAGGCGGACGCCAGGCATGGCCTTTGCCATTCTTCACGCGCAGGTTGGTTCCCATGATCCCCGGGATGAAAATGATCGGGATAATCTGCTTTGGGTACAGTTTGACCAATGCGCGCACGGGGAAGCCTTCCGGCGACAGGACGGATTTGGCGCGCACAACGTTGCCGTCGTATTGCCCTGGAACTTCGCGGGTGGGTGTGTTGTCTGTCATTGCTCGGTCTTCTCGTCAGGCGTCGTCGCGGATCTCAATGTCGGCGATGAGCATCTCCTGCTCTTTACTGAGCTCGGTCTCGCCTTGGGCATTGGTTTTTCCGCTGATGACGTTGCCGTTGTTCAGCTTGATGATGTACGACGCGCCTTTCACAGGGGCATTGCTGCCGATGTAGCGCACAATGAATTTTTCGTCCGACTGGACTTTGCTCTTTGGCAGGTCTAAGGCCTGCGGACTGGCATCGCCGGCGCCGCTATGCGCAAACGTCGCCGACTTGACGGTGTAAGCGCCGCTAAGCTGGTGCGTGATCGCGCCACCGCCATAGTTCGACTGTGCGCCCTGGCTCACGATGCGGACCTTCGGCGCCTGGATGACGATTTCGTCTGCTGCGGACAATACGATGCGCTTCGCCGAAGTGAGCTCGATATCGTCCTGATGCGTCTGCATGTCGATCTTGCCTTCAGCGGCAACGAGTTTCATGCCCAGCTTATGCGCGAACAGGCTTACGCTTTGCGCAGCCCGCATCAGCAAGCTGCGCCCCGTCGACACTTGCGTATTGCCGACGCTGACCACGTCAACATGGGTTTGCGCGCCAATGGCGATGTTGTCTGAGCTGCCCAGGATCGCGCCAGCCGGCGCATTCACGGCGACAATCGGTTGGCCACCCGCCGGGTTGCCCTTGCCGCCATCGGTATTGCTGCCTTTTTCCCATTGCTTCAGATGGCCAATCAACTGCGACAGCGGCTTGCCGTCGCCATCTTCCGCGTGGTGAGTGCCAGCCAGTTCCGCCAGTTGCTGCTGGATGCTTTGCAACGCATCCGCCAGGCCGGTGAGACCATCGCGTTCCAGCTGGCGGCCGGCTGCACGCAGTTGCGCATCGGCGCTGATGTAGACGCCCTGCGCGCCCTTGATTGCCACTGCATGGTCACTGCGCAGCTCTGCACCTTCGCCGCGCGGACTGCCTTTGCCGTCAAAGCGCGGATCGGTCAGGTAGCCAAGATTGAGCTCACTATGACCATGTTCGCTGGCCAATTGGGCGCTGATCTCGCCGGGTGTATCGTCCACGCGCAACTGGTTGTAGCGTTGCCCCTGGACTTCCTTGCTCTTGATGCCTGAGAGGTAGCGGTTGCCGGGCAGGCCGCCTGCGTGGCTGAAGGTTGGCGGCGGCGTGGTGCCGCCATGCACGCGGCCAGTAATGATTGGCTTGTCCGGGTCGCCGCCGAGGAAGGTGACGATGCATTCGTCGCCGGCACGCGGCAGCGAGATCGCGCCCCATTGGCGGCTGGCCCAAGTGCCGGCAATACGTACCCAGGCAGAGTCGCGATCGCTGCCGGAGGCGCCCGCGCCATTGGAATGGTCCTCCGGCCGGCAGGCAGGGAAGCGAATTTTTACCCGCCCGAGGTCATCGCAATGGACTTCTTCTCCAGGCGGCCCGACCACGATCACGCTTTGTGCCTCCGTGCGCGGCAAGTCGACGCGTGGATCGTAGGCGGGAACAATGGCGATGCCTCGCCGCACGCAACTGAAATGGTTGGTATAGCGCACGCCGCGTTCTTCGCTTGCCTGTTCCAATGCGGAAGACAGGCCGCCACCGCGCCAGCGGTTCATGGAGAACAGGCGGCGTGCCTTGTCGTTCAAGGCTTTGGGCAGGTTGTTCTCGGCATCGACATGTAGTTCGGTGATGACGAACTCACGTTCTTCCGGCGGGTGGGAATCGATAGCGGCATGCCCGGTCACGGCAATCCACTGGCCAATGCAAAGGTCACGCACACCGCTTTCACCGCGGTAGCACTTCGACTCATACTCATGGCGCAGCATCCGCAGCGTGCCGAGGTCGCGGTAATCCGTACTGCTGTCCCCCGCATGCGGCACATCAACCAGGTAGTCCTCCAGGCTTGCCGCAAGTTGGTTACCCCATGAACCCTGGTCGTTGCGGCCGGTTTCGTCGCTGGCCGACATCTGGGCATTGGCATAGTCCCAGCTCTGGCGACTGGTCTTGCCTGCGCTAAGCGTGCGTACGGCGTGCCAGGCCGTGATGCTGTCGCGCGTTTCCGTGCCGTCGTCGCGGTGGTATCGGACGGTGCCGGCGGCGTTCTGCTGCAACGCGGTTACATCGTCGAACAGCACCAGCGTATGCACGGGGATACTGTCGTCGTTATCTTTGCTGGATTTTCCCGGCCGGATGAACCATGCAATGCCGCGCCGTTTCCATAAGCGGCGCAGGAACTGGGCATCCGATTCGTTGTACTGCATCGCGAATTCACGTGCAGGATAGCTGCGCAAATGGCCAAGGTCGAACTCAAAAGCGCGCGCCATCATCGGCGTGCGCTGGCACCATTCGCTCAAGATGGTTTGGGTGATGTCGATCTCGCTGGCGTTGCGGAAGACGCGGGTATTGGTGCGCAGTTCCATAATCGCCAAGGCGTCGCGGATGACCAGCTGGTAGGTCGCCAGGCCGCCGTCGCTTTGTCCTTCGATGGCTTCGGCGACGATGCCGCATACGGAGCGCAAGTTTCCGGTATCGGTCACAAACTGTATTTCGGCCGGCACGGCGATGAATTGTTTGGTCGGCAGGCCGGCCGTCTTCGACACGCATAGCAGCCTGTATTCAATACCGCCGCAGATCGTTTCCGTTCCGCTGACGTGCTTGACCAGCAGGAGGTCATTCTGCGCGTCGGACAGGCGCAGGCGAATCGGGCGATTGGCGCCCGCCAGGCTTCCGAGCGGTAACATTCCAGCCAGCGATTCAGACAAGCCATTCATTCTCATGATGCATGATCCTTGCGGTTTGCCTGCGCTAGCGGCGGCGAGCAGACATACAAAAATAGCAATAGATTATAAATGGACTATTGTTGTGCTGATACGCAACGTTCAATCGTGCGCGGTAACTTTTAAATTTCTAGTTGGGGAACGTCCGGTACACGGACTAACGATTGAACCGTCAAATAAGTGGAATGCTAAACTGGCCATACGCCGCAGTTGCATGCGTTTTCAATTAATTTGGGATAATTCGTGATTCGCTCGACAGTAGCAACTCTGTTTCTTATTTTTCCGTTAGCGGCATATGCCCTGCCAAATGATAAATGCCAAGACGCCCGCGAAAGTAGGCAGGAGGCGATTTTCAGTGGCCGGATTTCGTCCGACAGTGTGGAAAGATTCACGAGGAATTATGAAGATTGCCCTCCATCTGTCATCGTAATAACGTCGACAGGTGGGGACGCGGAAGCGGCAATGGCTCTTGGAGACTGGATATTCAAAAACGGAATAGATATCAAAATTCCTTTTTTATGCATGTCCTCATGTGCTAATTACGTATTCCCAGCCGCGAAAAACAAGTTCATCGGTTCGAAAGGACTAGTTGTGTGGCATGGAAGCGCTTTGCAAAAGAATTTCCGCGATTTCATGGAAAAGTACGAAAGATTAGAACAAGCGAATGAAGATCGGGCATTTATAAACGCCAATGCATTGAAATACCAGGGCCTCAAGAGAATTGTTAAAGTCCAAAGCGAATTCTATGCGCGGATCGGTGTGGACGAGGCTATTGATCGCCTGGGTCAAGAGCCCGTTGACTATGGTGTGTCCGGCTGGACTACTACTCTTGCAGTCATGCAAAAGCATGGCATCCAGAACGTTGAAGCAGCGACCAATTATGCTGAGGCTAGCTATTTACGAACTTTGTCCAATCTAAACGTATTCTTTAAAGGAAAGTTCATGAGCTTTGGCTTCGATGCCTCGGGGAGGTTGATGCCAATTATGCTGGAGTCGACAAGCCCGTGATAGCTAAGCCACGATCAGCCTGATTGGATGAGGAGAAAGTAGCGAAAGCCAAATTTCGCATACATTTTGTGTTTGGTGGCGCGGCTGGCGGGGATCGAACCCACGACCCTCGGCTTCGGAGGCCGATACTCTATCCACTGAGCTACAGCCGCTTTGCTGATGCTGAAGAGACACGAAGGATAGCCGGAAATCCATTCCATAGCTAGGGGTTTCCGTCTATAATCGCAGGTTTGACGAGGGCCCGGCATCAAAAATGCCAAAAAGATAACCCTCCAGCAGCTTTCGAAAAACTGTCCTAAGGAAATCATGAGCCACGAATCCGCTATCAGAACGCCTAAGCAGCTGGTCGCTGCCGTTGTAGGTTTCTTCGCTGTTACCATCATTGGCATCGTTTTGCTGGTGCAGTTTGTGACCCAGGAAAAACTGACTGGTGCGGGTTCTGAAAGCCAAAGCGCGGAAGCCGTTGCTGCTCGTCTGAAGCCTGTTGCGGACAACGGCTTTACCCTGAAAGACGTCAATGCTCCTAAGGTGCTGCAGACCGGTGAAGCGGTTTACACCGCGACCTGCGCGGCTTGCCATGGTTCCGGCGCTGCTGGTGCTCCTAAGGTTGGCGATAACGGCGCCTGGGGTGCTCGTATTGCCCAGGGTTATGACACTGTTGTGAAGCATGCTATCGAAGGCCTGCGTGCAATGCCTGCCAAGGGCGGCAATCCTGACCTGGATGATGTGGAAGTGGCGCGCGCTGTGGTGTTCATGGCGAATAAGTCGGGTGGCAAGTTCAAGGAGCCTGAGGTTAAGCAGGCTGCTCCGGCTGCTGAGGCGCCGGCTGCGGAGCCAAGCAAGGGCTGAGCTCTTTCTTCCGCGTATAAAAAAACCGCTCGATTGGAGCGGTTTTTTTTTGCCTTTTTGAACCGGTAAACCGGTGTCTGACCCGCAGGGTCAGACACCATCCGCGCCCGGCCCGCGGCTTTGAGACCTTTGGGGTCTGAGCCTTGGGTCGGACCCCGACTTACCGGTTTACCAGATGATCACACGCTCTTTCGGCGCGAGGTACATCTTGTCGCCTTTCTTCACTCCGAACGCGTCGTAGAACCCTGGCTGGTTGCGCAGGGTGCCGTTGGCGCGGAACTCCTCTGGCGAGTGGGGGTCGGTCGTGACCTGGCGGATCAGCGCTGCTTCACGCGACTTGGCGCGCCATGCTTGCGCCCAGCCCTGGTAGAAGCGCTGCTCGCCGGTAAAGCCATCGATCACCGGCGCGGGCTTGCCGCCCAGCGACAGCTTGTAGGCCTTGTATGCGATCGCCAGGCCCGAGTTGTCGGCGATATTCTCGCCCAGCGTCAACTCGCCATTGACCTTGTAGCCTTTGACCGGGCTGAAGGCGCCGTACTGCTTGACCAGCATCTGGGTCTTGGTCTTGAAGTTGGCGTGATCGCGCTTGGTCCACCAGTCGCGCAGGTTGCCGTCTCCGTCGTATTGCGCGCCCTGGTCGTCGAAGCCGTGCGAAATCTCGTGGCCGATCACGGCGCCGATGGCGCCGTAGTTGACCGCGTCGTCCGCGTTAGCGTCGAAGAATGGCGGCTGCAGGATCGCGGCCGGGAATACGATCTCGTTCAACTCGGGGTTGTAGTAGGCGTTGACGGTTTGCGGCGTCATGCCCCATTCGTCGCGGTCGATCGGCTTGCCCAGCTTGTCCAGTTCCTTCTGCACTGCGAACTCAGTGGCGCGGGTGACGTTGCCGACCAGGTCGTTACGGTCGATGGTCAGCGCGCTGTAGTCGCGCCATTTGTTCGGATAGCCGATTTTTGGCGTGAACTTGGCCAGCTTGGTTTGCGCTTCCTTCTTGGTCTTGGCGCTCATCCAGGGGAGCTTGTCGATGCTGTCCTTGTAGGCCACCAGCAGGTTCTTCACCAGTTCTTCCATGCGCGCCTTGTTGGCGGCTGGGAAGTGCTGCTCCACGTAGACCTTGCCGATGCTTTCGCCCAGCGCGTTCTCGGTGGCGGAGACGCCGCGCTTCCAGCGTGGACGCATTTCAGTAGCGCCACCCAGTTGCTTGCCGTAGAACTCGAAGTTGGTTTCAACGAAGTCCTTGGACAGGAACGGTGCGTTGGCGCGGATGACGTTCCAGGCGAAGTATGGCTTGAGGGTGTCGAGCGGGGTTTCGGCCAGCAGCTTGTCCAGCGCTTTCAGGTAGCTTGGCTGGCTGACGATCACGTAGTCGACCTTGCCGGCGATGCCCAGGGCGGTGAGGTAGGCGTTCCAGTCATAGCCTGGCATCAGTTGGCCCAGCTTGGCGACCGGTACCTTGTTGTAGGCCTTGACCGGGTCGCGCAGCTCGACCTTGGTCCAGTGCAGTTGCGCGATCCTGGTTTCGAAGGCGACGATGGCTTGGGCGTTGGCTGCAGCGTTCTTGTCGCCGGCCAGCGCCAGCATTTTTTCAACGGTGGCCTGGTATTTGGCCAGCGTCTCGGCCATCTTGGCGTCGTCTTTTTTCAGGTAGTAGTCGCGGTCTGGCATGCCGAGGCCGGACTGCACGAAGTCCACCACGTATTTGGTGGAGTCCTTGTTGTCCTGGTGGATGCCCATGTCCATCGGCGCCGCGAAGTTGTGGCGGTTGTGGTACGCGAACAGGGCTGGCAGTTGCTTCTTGTCGGTCAGGGCAGCGATGCGGGCCAGTTCGGGCTGGATCGGCGTGACGCCCAGTTGCTCGAGGCGCGCTTCGTCCATGAAGGCGGCGTAGAAGTCGCCGATGCGTTTCTTGTCGGCGGTGTCGGCGCTTTGGGCGCTGTCTTCAATGATCTTGCGCAGTTGCGGCTGGATGTCTTCGAACAGTTTTTCGAATACGCCCCAGCTGGACATTTCGGCGGGGATTTCGGCGGTGGCCAGCCATTTGCCGTTCAGGTGCTTGAAGAAGTCGTCCTGGGCGCGGATGGCGGGGTCGACGTATTGGAGTTCGATGCCGGATTTGTCGGAGGCGCTGGCCATTGTTGCCAACAGCGCTGCAGCGGCGGCGGCGAGAAGGTGTTTTTTCATTTGGGGGTCCATTAGAACCGGTAAACCGGTGTCAGACCCGCAGGGTCTGACACCCGATACGCGGCGGTTGCGGGGCCAGTGTCTGACCCCGCGGGTCAGACACTGCAGTGCCGGTTTACCAGATGATCGCGCGGTCTTTTGGCGCGAGGTACAGCTTGTCGCCGTCCTTCAGGCCGAAGGCTTCGTAGAAGCCCGGCTGGTTACGCAGGGTGCCGTTGGTGCGGAATGGGCCTGGCGAGTGCGGGTCGGCTTTGATACGCGAAATCAGCGCAGCATCGCGGTACTTGGTGCGCCATACCTGCGCCCAGCCCATGTAGAAGCGCTGGTCGCCGCTGAAGCCGTCGATCACAGGCGCTTTCTTGCCCTTCAGCGACAGCTTGTAGGCCTTGTAGGCCACGGCCAGGCCGGAATTGTCGCCGATGTTTTCGCCCAGCGTCAGCTCGCCATTGACCTTGTACCCTGGCAGCGCTTCGAATTCGCCGTACTGCTTGACCAGGATGCCGGTGCGTTCCTTGAAGCGCTTGCCGTCTTCTTCGGTCCACCAGTTGCGCAGGTTGCCGTCGCCGTCGAACTGCGAGCCCTGGTCGTCGAAGCCGTGCGAGATTTCGTGGCCGATCACGGCGCCGATGCCGCCGTAGTTGACCGCGTCGTCAGCCTTCATGTCGAAGAACGGCGGCTGCAGGATGGCGGCCGGGAACACGATCTCGTTCATCTCAGGGTTGTAGTAGGCATTGATCTGCTGCGGTGGCATCAGCCATTCGTCGCGGTCGATAGGCTTGCCCAGCTTGTTCACATTGCGTTCGTGTTCGAACTGGCTGGAGCGGATCACGTTGCCTACCAGGTCGTCGCGCTTGATTTCCAGCGCGCTGTAATCGCGCCACTTGTTCGGGTAGCCGATCTTGGTGGTGAACTTGGCCAGCTTGGCGTGGGCTTCCTTGCGGGTTGCAGGGCCCATCCATTCCAGGGTGTCGATGCTTTGCTTGAAGGCCAGCAGCAGGTTCTTCACCAGCTGTTCCATGCGGGCCTTGGCTTCCGGCGGGAAGTGCTTGGCGACGTACAGCTTGCCTACCGCTTCACCCATCGAGCCTTCGGTCAGGGACACGGCGCGCTTCCAGCGTGGACGCAGTTCGGTGGCGCCGCTCAGGGTGGTGCCATAGAACGAGAAGTTTTCGTCAACGAAGGCCTTGGACAGCTCCGGCGAGAAGGTTGCCAGCAAGCGGTAGTCCATATAGGCCTTCCAGTCTTCCATCGGCACTTCGGCGATCACTTTGTCCAGCGCCTGCAGGTAAGTTGGCTGGCTGACGATGACGTCTTTCACCTTGCCGTTGATATGCACGCCTTCGAACCAGGTGTCGAAGTCGAAGCCAGGCATCAGTTCTTTCAGCTTGGCGATCTCGTATTTGTTGTAAGCCTTGACCGGGTCGCGCAGCTCGACCTTGGTCCACTGGATCTGCGCGATGCGGGTTTCGACGTTGACCACGGCTTTTGCGGTGGCGGCGGCGTTCTTATCGCCGGCCAGCGCCATCATCTTGGCAACGTGGGTTTCGAATTTGGCCAGGGTGTCGGCCAGCTTGGCGTCGTCTTTTTTCAGGTAGTAGTCGCGGTCAGGCATCGACAGGCCGGACTGGGACAGGTCGGCCACGTAGCGGGTCGAATCCTTGTTGTCCTGGTGGATGCCGACGTCGAACGGGCTGCTCACGCCCATGCGCGAGAAGTGCGCGAACTGGGCGGCCAGTTGTTTCTTGTCGTTCAGGGCTGCGATGCGGGCGCGTTCGCCAGCCAGCGGGGTCAGGCCCAGTTGCTCGGCGCGGGCTTCGTCCATCATGGCGGCGTACATGTCGCCTACGCGCTTGGCGTCGGCATTGCCGCCTTTGGCAGCGGCTTCTTCGATCAGGGTGCGCAGTTGCGCCTGGACCGTATCGGACAGTTGGACGAAGGTGCCCCAGGTGGAGCGCTCGGCCGGGATTTCGGTGTTCTTCAGCCAGGTGCCGTTCTGGTGCTGGTAGAAGTCGTCCTGGGCACGGACGGCTTTGTCCATGTTGGCGGCTTCGATGCCGGATTTCTGTGCAGGCTTGCCGGCCGCGATAGCGGCGTTTGCAGCGAAGAGGCCGATGATGACGGCGCTCAGGATCTTGCGTTTCAAGGTTACCCTCCTAGGTAGATATGACGGTATCGCGCGACTCTAGCACGCCGGGGTGAAACGTTGAAAGAAAAGCCACGCGGCTGCGTGGCTTTTTCGCAAAACAATGATTACCAGATGATGATGCGGTCTTCCGGCTTCACGTACATCTTGTCGCCTTCCTTCACGCCGAAGGCTTCGTAGAAGGCTGGCTGGTTGACCACGGTGCCGTTGGCGCGGAAGCGGCCGGCGGAGTGCGGGTCGGTCTTGATCTGCACGATCGCCTGCTGCTCGCGCATCTTGGTGCGCCATACCTGGCCGAAGCCCATGAACACGCGCTGTTCGCCGCTCAAGCCGTCGATCACCGGCGAAGGCTTGCCGCCCAGGGAGATCTTGTACGCCTTGTAGGCAATCGCCAGGCCCGAGTTGTCGGCGATGTTCTCGCCCAGGGTCAGCTTGCCGTTGATGTTATAGCCAGGCACCGGCTCGTAGGAGCTGTACTGCTTGACCATGGCATCGGCCTTGACCTTGAACGCTGCACGGTCTTCGGCAGTCCACCAGTCGCGCAAGTTGCCGTCGCCGTCGTACTGCGAGCCGGAATCGTCGAAGCCGTGCGAGATTTCGTGGCCGATCACAGCGCCGATGGCGCCGTAGTTGACCGCGTCGTCAGCCTTCATGTCGAAGAACGGCGGCTGCAGGATGGCGGCCGGGAACACGATCTCGTTGGCGGTTGGACGATAGTAGGCATTGATCGTCTGCGGGGTCATGCCCCATTCTTCCTTGTCGATCGGCTTGCCCAGCTTTTCCAGGTTGCGGTTGTAGGCGAATTCGGCAGCGCGGCCCAGGTTGCCGAACAGGTCGCCCTCCTTGAACTGCAGCTTGCTGTAATCACGCCATTTGTTCGGGTAGCCGATTTTCGGGGTGAACTTGGACAGCTTTTCCTGCGCCTGCTTCTTGGTCTCAGGGCCCATCCAGTCGATGCTGTCGATGCTCTGCTTGTAAGCCACCAGCAGGTTCTTCACCAGTTCTTCCATGCGCGCCTTGCGTTCGGCAGGGAAGTACTTGGCCACGTACAGCTTGCCCATGCCTTCGCCGATCGAAGCTTCCACCACGCCGACGCCGCGCTTCCAGCGTGGCTGCTGCTCGGTCACGCCGGTCAGCACGGTGCCGTAGAAGGCGAAGTTGGCCTGGTCGAAGTCCTTCGACAGGTATGGCGAAGCGTCGCGCAGCAGGTGCCATTCGAAGTAGGCCTTCCAGGTTTCCAGCGGGGTGCTCTCAACCAGCTTGGCGAATTCGGTCATGTAGCTTGGCTGTGCCACGATCACGGTGTCGGTCTTGGCGGCGATGCCGGTAGCACCCAGGGATGCCTTCCAGTCGTAGCCTGGTGCGATTTCGGCCAGCTTGCTGATTTCCATCTTGTTGTAGCGCTTGACCGGATCGCGATTGTCGACGCGCGACCATTGCGCTTTCGCCAGTTCGGTTTCCAACGCCACGATGGCCTTGGCTTTTTCAGCGCCATCCTTGTTGCCGGCCAGGCCAAGGATCTTGGCCACATGCAGTTCGTACTTGGCCAGCGCGTCCGCCATCTTGGCGTCGTCTTTCTTCAGGTAGTACTCGCGGTCTGGCAGGCCCAGGCCGGACTGGCCCATGTGGGCGGCGTACTGGGTCGAGTTGCGCGCATCCTGGCTGACGAACACGCCGTATGGCGCCGGCACGCCGGACTTGTTGTAGTGGGCGATCAGCGCGGGGATGCCTTTCTTGTCTTTCAGGCCGCGGATCTTGGACAGCTCGCCGGCCAGCGGCTTGGCGCCCAGCTTTTCCAGCTTGGCTTCGTCCATGTAGGAAGCGTACAGCGCTGCAATCTTGGCGTCGTCGCCTTTCAGGCCTTTCTGGCCCTGCAGGCCCTGGATCAGGTCGCGCAGTTGGAACAGGGTGTCGTCGCGCAGCTTGGCGAAGGAGCCCCAGCTCGATTTGTCGGCCGGGATCTCGGTGGCCTTCAGCCAGCCGCCGTTCAGATGTTCGAAGAAGTCGTCCTGGGCGCGCACGTTCTTGTCGATGTACTGCGTGTCGATGCCGGAAGTCGGTGCCGAAGTATGCTCGTGGCCTTCGTGACCGCCTGCGTGGGCGAATGCCGCCATCAGGCTCAGGGTGATGGTGCTCAGGATATGTCGTTTCACTCTCTTTGTCCCTTTAGAATTTGGTTTCAAGTCGAACGCTCCACTGGGTGTAAGTGGGGTTCAGCGTGGCTCCTTGTACGGCGAGCCCATTTGCGTTGACCAGGTTGTACCCGGTTGCATCATCCGCCAAGAGGTTGTTGGCGCTGATTCGGATTTGCGTGCGGCCGTCGAAACGCCACAGCGCATACATGTCCAGCACGCGTTTGCGGCTGGTTTCCACTACTTGCTTGTCACTGGTCCGGGTGCGGATGGCCGGCGTCCAGTTGTAGCTCGTGCCAAGCGTGAGCGGAATGTCTTTCAGTCGGTAGTCCATGCCCAGGTTGGCTGTCTGCTTCGCCTGCTGGTCAAGGCGGTTGTCCGGTCCCGGGATACCGTCGACCTTCGACCAGAAGTGGCTGTAATTGCTGCGGAAATCAATCTGCGGTGCGTTTTCCATCAGCTCGGACAGCGCGAACTTTGCTTCCAGTTCGATGCCGCTGGTGTGGGCATTGCCGATATTCGCCGGCGAAGAAATCCAGCGCGGGCCAAGCTCGGTTTGCTGCAGAGTGAGCTCGCGGCGAATCAGGTTGTCGATATTGCGCACGAAACCACTGACGCTGACGATGCCACTGCGGCCAAGGTAGTGCTCATACGCGAGATCGAGGCCGGTGGCCAGTTCCGGCCTCAGGTTCGGGTTGCCGGTGCGGTCAGGGCTGGTGGCACTGTTCAGGCGCGACAGGAACGGCGCGGCGATCAGGTCCTGCACATTGGGCGACTTGTAGCTCTTGGTCAGGCTGGCGCGCACCTGGTCTTTTTCGTAGCCGGGAATTTTCCACACCGCGTGCAGCAGCGGGCTGAAGACCTTGCTGGTGTTGCTGATGGCGCCGCTGCTGCGGTCCGAGGTGGTGCGGATACCTTCCCAGCGCGCGCCGACGTATGCCGACCATTGCGGCGTGATGTCCCATTCGTCCTGCGCGAACAGGGCCACGCGGCGGGTATCGGCGGTCAGGTTGTCGCCGGAGTCGGCGAATTGCGCGTTGCCGTTCTTGTCCAGCGACACCCGCACCTGCTCGCGGTGGCTGGCCTCCAGGTCCCAGCCGGCAGCCAGCAGATGGCCGGCGCCGATCGGGGCGGTGTACTTGCCGCCGGTGTTCAGGCTCTTGTCCTTCGTTTTATCGGTGTCGGTGAAGCGGTCCAGCAGCGTGCCTTGCGTGTCGTACTGGTAGCGCAGCGAATCGCTGTCACGCTTGCCAAGGCCGAAGCCGAACTTCACATCGAGCTTGCTGGCGCCCTGCAGGCGGTGCACCCAGTTGCCGAAGCCGCGCAGGAAGGTGACGTCGCCATCGCTGGTTTGCTGCGCCAGGTTGTACTCCGGCGGCTGGCTGCCAACCGGTTGCGACAGGTTGGTCTGCGCGGCGCTGCGCGACTTCTGGTGCATCAGGAAGGTCTGGAAATTCAGCGTGTCGCCATTCTCGAACTTGTAGGAGAAGCGCGGCGTCAGGTGCAGGCCCTTGTTGCTGCCGGCGCTTTCGCTTTGCAGGAATTGTTCCTTGGCCAGCTCGCCGTCCGTTTCAACTTCCGTGTTGTGGGTGCTGCTGCTGTCGTGCTGGCGGTTGACATTAACCGAAGCCGACAAGGTGTAATTCAAGGCGCCCGATTTGCCAGGCGCAGTCACTGACAGTTCAGGCGAATGGCGGCCCTGCTCAATGCGGTCGCTGGCCTTTACCTGGATGTCGCGCATCTGGTAGCCGTCGCGCAGCACGATATTGATGGTGCCGGCGATGGCGCGGGTGCTGTGTTCCGCCACCGGGCCGCGCATGACTTCAATGCGTTCGACCTGGTCGGGCGACAGCGATTCCATCGAAAAGCCGGCCGGCGGCCGCTCGCCATTCACCAGCACCTGGGTGTAGCCGCTGCCCAGGCCCCGCATGCGCACTTCGCCGCCGCGGCCGGCGCGCCCGCCGAGGGTGATGCCCGGCAGGCGCTTCAACACGTCGCCGATATTGCTGTCGCCGTTGCGGTCCAGTTCTTCGCGGCCGAAGACCTGCTTGCCTGCCGTGGAATTACGGCGTTCCGTCATATCGTCCTGGCGGCCGCCACTGATGGTCACCTGTGGGATGACTTTATCGGCGGGCTTGACGGTTTCCTGCTGGGCTGCGGCTCCGGTGGCCGCTCCCAGGGTGACCAGGGCGAAAGGGATCAACTTCTTCATGAATGGACAATGTTGCGCGCGGCAGGCCGGTTGGCGCCGCGCAGGCATTGTAATCCCCACCCCGGCGGCTGGCACAGGGCCCCCGCCATTGTTACTTTACGATACTTGCTACATGCCGCGGCCGGAACCGCCGCCGATGCTGACGCCTCCACCGCCTGGGCCGCCCGGCCCGCCGCGTCCACCATGCCCGCCCCGATGGCCGCCCTCCTCGCCCGCGGGCCGTTCGCCGCGCCCACCGCCGGGGCCATCTTCCATGCGGATAAGTTGGTCAACGAGAAACTTTGCCGCCGCCTGGCGCTGGCCATCGTCCAGTGCATCGTTGATGCCCAGCCACCATTCGCGCAACTGGCGGTCTTCGGCTGCCGTGGCGGCTTGCTCCGCTTCCAGCCCAGCCTGCAGGTCGCGCAGTTCGACATTCTGGGCCTGCAAGCCCTGGCGGGTCGCTTCCTGCAGGCGCTCCCGGCGCGCCTTGCGCTCACGCAGCAATGCCTTGCTCTGGCTCTCGACCTTGGCCCACAGGGTTTGCTGGTTGGCATTCAGGTTGAGCGACTTGCGGAATTCGGAGGCCATGGGCACCAGGTCTTCGGCGCGCATGTCCATGACCGGCACGGCAAAGGCCGGGGCGACGGCCATGGCCAATACCAGCCAGGCTGCACGGGCAGTGCGTATCAGTTTCATATGATTGCTCCGGAAAAAAAGATGCCCGCGGGAGTGCCGCGGGCCGAAACCACTTCGGGTAGAGAGAAATAGCGAGTCCAGTGTAGGCCCGGGATGTCGGCCGATCTGCCTTTCTTACAAATACTTACTCCGGTAAACACATTGGCAAACACCTACAAAGTTATGAATTTATCGTGGCTTTTAAAAGGTTTTATTCCATGCTGGCAGCTACGATTGCTGGAAATCAGGTTTATACTGAATTCCAATGGCGGACGAGTTAACCGCTGTATTTGGAACAGGTGACACATGGGCAAGAAACTCAAGAACGCTGGCCTGATCGGCCTTGGCGTAGTCGCGGGGGTAGCGGTATCCCTGCAGTTTTCCGCGATGGCACAAAAGCAGGCCGACCCGGGCCTGCCGCTGGAAGAGCTCAAGCAGCTCGCCGATGTGTACGGCCTGATCAAGTCCGATTATGTGGAAGCGGTCGAAGACAAAAAGCTGCTGACCGAAGCCATCTCCGGCATGGTCGCCTCGCTCGACCCCCATTCCGCCTACCTGGACAAGAAAGCCTATGCCGAACTGCGTGAAGGCTCGCAGGGCAAGTTCGTTGGCCTCGGCATCGAAATCGCCCAGAGCGACGAAGGCTATATCAAGATCGTGGCGCCGATCGAGGATTCGCCAGCCTACCGCGCCGGCATCAAGCCGGGCGACATGATTACCCGCCTCGATACGACTTCGCTGAAAGGCCTGAGCCTGGACGAGTCGGTCAAGAAAATGCGCGGCGAACCGGGCACCAAGGTGATGCTGACCATCATGCGCAAGGATGAGCCGCAACCGCTGGAGTTCACCCTCAACCGCGAAGAAATCCACCAGAAGAGCGTGAAGGCCAAGATGGTCTCGCCGGGCTATGCCTGGGTGCGCATCTCGCAATTCCAGGAACCGACGGTGGACGACCTGGCCGCCAAGATTACCGAGCTGTATCGCCAGGACCCGCACCTGAAAGGCCTGGTGCTGGACCTGCGTAACGACCCGGGCGGCGTGCTGCAAGGCGCAATCGGCGTGGCGGCAGCTTTCCTGCCGAAGGATACCCCGATCGTCTCGACCAACGGCCAGCTCCCCGATTCGAAACAGATTTTCTACGGCCGCGCCGAATACTACTCGCTGCGCGGCGATGGCGACCCGCTGGCCAAGCTGCCGGAAGCGGTCAAGCACATCCCGATGGCCGTGCTGGTGAACACCGGCTCGGCCTCCGCCTCCGAAATCGTGGCCGGCGCGCTGCAGGATTACAAGCGCGCCACCATCATCGGCTCGCAAACCTTCGGCAAAGGCTCGGTGCAGACCATTCGCCAGCTGACCGCAGATACCGCCGTCAAGCTGACCACCGCGCGCTACTACACGCCGCACGGCCGCTCGATCCAGGCCAAGGGCATCTCGCCTGACCTGGCGGTGGACGAGAACGAGGACGGCGACGGCCTGAACAGCCTGCGCATGCGTGAAGCCGACCTGGCCAAGCATCTGAGCAACGACCGCGATCAGGAAGCCGGCAAGGCCCCGCGCGACGAACTGGAAGAGCAGATGCGCATCCTGGCGGCCGAGAAAAAGCGCAAGCCGCTGGAATACGGCAGCGGCGACGATTTCCAGCTCAAGCAGGCGCTCAACCACCTGCAAGGCGTTCCAGTGCAGCTGGCCAAGGCCGATTCCAAGCTGGTCAAGCTGGACCCGCCACCCAAGAAATAAAGCTGGCCAAGATCAAGGCGGCGTCCCCAGGGACGCCGTTTTTCGTTGCAGATGCGGTAAAATCGGCCATCTTACCGGTCGCCTGACCCATTCTAAGAAAGAAATATTGATCATGAAACAAGCCGTCATCAGCGGAACCGGCCTCTTTACCCCAGCGAACTCGATCAGTAATGAAGAACTGGTCACCGCCTTCAACGCCTACGTCGAACTGTTCAACGCGGAAAACGCCGCCGCCATCGCGGCCGGCACCGTGACCGCCCTGGAGCCATCCAGCGCCGCCTTCATCGAAAAGGCATCCGGCATCAAATCGCGCTACGTGATGGAAAAGACCGGCATCCTGGACCCGAAACGCATGACCCCGCGCATCCCTGAGCGCAGCAACGAAGAACTGTCGCTGCAGGCCGAGATCTGCGTGGCGGCCGCCCGCCAGGCAATGGACCGCGCCGGCCGCACCCCGGCCGACATCGACATGGTGCTGGTGGCCTGCTCCAACATGCAGCGCGCCTACCCGGCGATGGCAGTGGAAGTGCAGCAGGCGCTGGGCATCGACGGCTTCGGCTTCGACATGAACGTCGCCTGCTCCTCGGCCACCTTCGGCATCCAGACCGCGGTTGGCGCGGTGCAAAGCGGCCAGGCGCGCGCCGTGCTGATCCTGAACCCGGAAATCACCTCCGGCCACCTCGACTACCGCGACCGCGACAGCCACTTCATTTTCGGCGACGCCTGCACCGCGATCATCGTGGAAGCCAAGGATGGCGCTGTATCGAAGCACCAGTGGGACATCCTGGACACCAAGCTGAAGACCAGCTTCTCCAACAACATCCGCAACAACTTCGGCTTCATGAACCGCTTCGACGAAAGCGGCATCGGCGCGCCGGACAAGCTATTCAAGCAGCAGGGCCGCAAGGTCTTCAAGGACGTATGCCCGATGGCAGCGCAAATGATCAAGGATTCGATCGACCGCGCCGGCCTGAAGGTTGAGCAGATGAGCCGCTTCTGGCTGCACCAGGCCAACCTGAGCATGAACCAGCTGATCTCCCGCACCATCCTCGGCCGCGACGCCGAGCCGCTGGAAGCGCCGGTGATCCTGGACACCTACGCCAACACCTCCTCGGCCGGCTCCATCATCGCCTTCCACAAGCACCAGGACGACCTGCCGTCCGGCGCCTACGGCGTGATCTGCAGCTTCGGCGCCGGCTACTCGATCGGCTCCGTCGTCGTCCGCAAGGCATAAATCGCAGCGGGCATGCGGTTATACTCCTTGCGAAAGGAGTCCCGCATGCCCCATGACGTCAGCCTGATTACCACAATTGCCGCAGCCCTAGGCTTCGGCCTCGTGTTCGGCTTTATCGCCACCCGCCTCAAACTTCCCGCCCTGGTCGGCTACCTCGCGGCCGGCATCCTGATTGGTCCCGCTACCCCTGGCTTTGTCGCTGACAGCGCGCTCGCTGGCCAGCTGGCTGAAATCGGCGTAATGCTGATGATGTTCGGCGTCGGCCTGCATTTCTCGCTCGACGATTTGTGGGAGGTACGCAAGGTGGCCCTGCCCGGCGCCATCCTGCAGATCGCAGCGGCGACCGGCATGGGCATGGCGCTGGCGCATTTCTGGGGCTGGAGCCTGGGCGGCGGCCTGGTGTTCGGCCTGGCGCTGTCCGTGGCCAGCACCGTGGTGCTGCTGCGGGCGCTGGAGGAACGCGGCACGCTGGATTCGTTCAATGGCCGCATTGCTGTCGGCTGGCTGGTGGTTGAGGACCTGGTGACGGTCCTCGTACTGGTCCTGCTGCCCGCGCTGGCAGGCGCCCTGGGCGGCAATGCGGGCGATGCGGCACATGGCCATGGCGCGGCCGCGGGCGGTGTGCTAAAGGCGCTGGCAGTCACGCTGGGCCAGGTGGCGCTGTTTGTTGGTTTCATGCTGCTGGTTGGCCGCAAGCTGTTCCCGTGGATCCTTTGGCAGGTGGCACGCACCAATTCGCGCGAGCTGTTCACGCTGTGCGTGATCGCGGCAGCTGTAGGCATCGCTTATGCGGCAACTGTACTGTTCGGCATCTCCTTCGCGCTGGGCGCATTCTTCGCGGGCATGGTGCTGCGCGAATCCGAGTTGAGCCATCGCGCCGCGCATGAATCCCTGCCCTTGCGCGACGCGTTCGCGGTGCTGTTCTTCGTTTCGGTCGGCATGCTGTTCGAGCCGATGATCCTGGTCGAACAGCCGCTGCGCGTGCTCGCCGTGGTGGCCATCATCCTGTTCGGCAAATCGATTGCAGCCTTTGCGCTGGTCGTGTTGCTGCGCTATCCAGCCAGCACGGCGCTGATGGTGTCGGCCAGCCTGGCGCAGATTGGCGAGTTCTCCTTCATCCTGGCGGCGCTGGGCATCTCACTTGGGTTGTTGCCGCACGAAGGCCAGAGCCTGATCCTGGCCGGCGCCATCCTGTCGATCGCCTTGAATCCGTTGATGTTCCTACTGGCAGGCCCGCTGGAACGCATGCTGGGCAAGAACAAGGTGCTGGCGGCGCAGTATGCGCGCACTGCCGACCCGCTGGCGGAATTGCCGATGACGACCGCGCAGTCCAAGCTGGAAGGACAGGTAGTGCTGGTCGGCTATGGCCGCGTGGGGCGGAATATCGCTGAATCGCTGGCGGCCCAGGGCATCCACTACGTGGTGGCGGAGCAGAATCGCGAGCTGGTCGACCAGTTGCGCCAGCAAGGCATCGCCGCCGTGGCGGGCAATGCCGGCGAACCGGCGGTGCTGATCCAGGCCCATATCCACAAGGCGCGCATGCTGGTAGTGGCAACTCCGGACACCTTCCACGTGCGCGCAATGATCGAAACGGCGCGCGCGCTGAATCCGGATATCAGGATCGCTGTGCGCACGCACAGCGAGGAAGAAGCGGCACTATTGCGCAGCGAGCGTGCCGGCGTCATCTTCATCGGCGAGCAGGAGCTGGCCAAATCGATGGCGGCGCACGTCGCCAGCGAAATCGGCAAGACGCACGCCTAGCGTGCTTACAGGCGCGCCGCCAGCTCCGCGCCTTCCTTGATGGCGCGCTTGGCATCCAGTTCAGCTGCCAGGGCGGCGCCGCCGATCTTGTGGAAACGCGGAGTGCCCGCTGCCGCGGCTTCGCCTTCCGGCGGCATCAGTTCGGTCAGGCTTTCCTGGCCGGCGCAGATCACCACGTTATCCACTGCCAGCAGGCGTTCTTCTTCGCCAACCTGAATGTGCAGGCCATGGTCGTCGATCCGCTTGTACTGCACGCCGGGAATCATCACTACGCCATTGCGCGCCAGCACGGCACGGTGCACCCAGCCCGAAGTCTTGCCAAGGCCGGCGCCCAGCTTGCTGGTTTTGCGCTGCAGCAGGTAGAGCTGGCGCACCGGCTCCGCCGCCTTGACCGGCACCAGGCCGCCGCCCGTCTTGGCGTGCAGGTCGACGCCCCATTCGGCCGTCCAGTGCTCTTTCGCCAGCGGCAGCGAATGCTCGGGGTTGTGCAACAGGTATTCGCCGACGTCGAAGCCGATGCCGCCCGCGCCGATAATGGCGACGCGCTTGCCGACCGGCTTCTTGTCGCGCAGCACGTCGAGGTAGGACAGCACTTTCGGATGGTCGATGCCGTCGATCTTCGGCTTGCGCACGCGGATGCCGGTGGCGACGATCACGTCGTCATAGCCGCCCGCCAGCAGTTCTTCGCGCGTGACGCGGTGATTGAGCTGCAGCTTGACGCCGGTCAGCTCGATCTTGCGGCCAAAGTAGCGCAGGGTTTCGTTGAATTCTTCCTTGCCCGGGATCTGCTTGGCAATATTGAACTGGCCGCCAATGCGGTCGCCCGAGTCGAACAAGGTGACATCGTGGCCGCATTCTGCCGCCACCGTCGCTGCTGACAGGCCGGCTGGGCCGGCACCGACCACCGCGACCTTGCGGCGTGCCGCAGCGGGCTTGTACACCAGTTCCGTCTCATGGCAGGCACGCGGGTTCACCAGGCAGCTGGCGCGCTTGTTCTGGAAAGTGTGATCCAGGCAGGCCTGGTTGCATCCAATGCAAGTATTGATTTCGTCGGCGCGCCCGGCAGCCGCCTTGTTGACGAACTCGGCGTCGGCCAGGAATGGACGCGCCATCGATACCATGTCGGCATCGCCGCGCAGGATGATGTCTTCCGCTTCCGCCGGCATATTGATGCGGTTCGAGGCCACCACCGGAATGGTCACTTCCTTGCGCAGCCGGCCCGCCACTTCGGCGAAGGCGGCGCGCGGCACCGAGGTAACGATGGTCGGCACGCGGGCTTCGTGCCAGCCGATGCCGGTATTCAGGATGGTGGCGCCGGCATGCTGCAGGGCCTTGGCAACCGTCACCACCTCTTCCCAGGTATTGCCGCCGTCCACCAGGTCCAGCAGGGAGTGTCGATACATGATGATGAAGTCGCGGCCGACTGCATCGCGCATGCGGCGCACGATCTCCACCGGCAGGCGCATGCGGTTTTCGATGCTGCCACCCCAGCGATCGGTGCGCAGGTTGGTGCGGGCGCACAGGAACTGGTTCAGCAGGTAGCCTTCGCTGCCCATCACCTCGACGCCGTCGTAGCCAGCCTTCTGCGCCAGCTTCGCAGCGCGCACGTAGGCCTTGATGGTCGACTCTATGCCGCTCTCTGTCAGCGCCTTCGGCTTGAAGGGCGAGATCGGCGATTTCTTGTCGGAGGCCGACACGGCGAACGGCTGGTAGCCGTAGCGCCCTGCATGCAGGATCTGCATCAGGATCTTGCCGCCCTCCTCGTGCACGGCGCTGGTCAGCTTGCGGTGGTTGAAAACGTCGCCGATGAAGTTCATGGTGCCGCCGAAGGGCAGCAGCCAGCCCTGGCGGTTCGGCGAGATGCCGCCGGTGACGATCATGCCCACGCCGCCCCTGGCGCGCTCGCGGTAGAAGGCGGCCAGCTTGTCATAATTGAAGAAGCGGTCCTCCAGCCCCGTGTGCATGGAACCCATGATGACGCGGTTGCGCAAGGTGGTAAAACCCAGGTCGAGGGGCGAAAGGAGATGCGGGAAATTCGTGGTCATAGCGGGAAGGCGGGAGTTCAGTGCGCTGTCTAACGATGGAAGCGCGCGGCGCTTGTATTCTGCCACCAGTTCCCTTACGCTGGTAGCATGAAGCGACTGTTATTAGTACTGTTCCTCGGTTTTACCGCGCCTGCCTTTGGCGCGGGCCAGGCGGCCCGGTTGGAAGTTCCCAAGCTGGAAGTGTCCGTCAACCGGGTGAAGGCAGACGCGCAACAGCTCTATGAAGTAAACGCCAGCGGCACCGTTCATGCATCGCTGCCAACGGTCTGGCGCACCCTCACCACCTACGACCGCATGGAAGAATTCGTGCCCGACATGGCGTCGTGCCGGGTGCTTTCCCGCAATGGCAACGAAGTCATCATTGAGCAATTTGGCACGGCGCGCTTCCTGTTCATGTCGCGTTCCATCCATCTTGTCGTGCGTGCAACGGAGCAGCCGATGTCGTCGATCGACATCGCCCTGGTCTCGGGCGACATGAAACATTACGAGGCACGCTGGGAATTGATTCCCATTCCGGAAACCGGCGGCACCCGCGTGGTCTACACGGGACGCCTGATGCCGAACTTCTATGTGCCGGGCCTGCTGGGTACCAACATCATCCGCGGCGATATCGAGCGCATGATGAATGCGGTGCTGGCCCACCTGGAGCGCCAGCCGGCGCTGCCGAAACAGTCGGAGCTGGCGCGCGGCCTGGGCGGAGTGCCCAGCGTTCCTTAAGCTGCGGCTTAAGCCGTGTAGTGATCGCGGTCGCGTACTTCCGCAAAATTCTCAAGGCTGCCGATGCGGATCACCACCGGATTCATGGTGGATGCGGTCTGCATGGAGCGCCAGGCGAATTGCCATTCTTTCTCCATCGCATCTTCACGCGTCTTGCTAAAGGCGGCGCCCAGGGCGGCGCGGCCGCCATATTCGATGGCGCCATCGATGCCGGCCCAATTCGGCAAGGTACGCTGCACTGCACGATGGATGCGCTCACCGAATTCCTCGGTGTTGTGGATCACCAGGCAGCTGTCAGCGCCAAAGTGGTCGAACAGGTCGCGGTTCCAGGCTTGCGAGAAGCTCAGGGTCAGGAAGCTGCCCACAGGGCGCAGCACGAACTGGCCGTCCTTCAGGGCTTGTTCGAGTTCGCTGCGCGGGCCGTAGCGGTGCAGCGTAGGTGGGCGTTTGTAATCGTGCATGATGATTCTTAGTTTGGATTTCTTTCGATGTGCCGCACGTGGCGGTGGGCACGCATGAATGTCGAGGCAATGAAGATCTCGCGCAGCAGGTAGCCGAAGTTGCCGATCAGGCAGATCATCGCAGCGATGAACAGGCCGGCGATGTATTTGTCCAGCGCGACGTTGGTGGCGTCACCAACGAACAGCAGGGCCACCACCAGGCAGACGAACAGGCCGCAGGCCGTGCACAGCGCGATGGCAACGTTGATCAGGTGAGAGCGGCGGTACAGGATGTCCAGCTCGTTGATGTAGGTGTCGTTATAGGCCACGTCCAGGCGTTCTTCCAGCACGCGCGAGCGGTCGATGATGCGGGCCAGGCGGTTCAATAGCACCAGCAGGTTGGTACAAACCGTGGACAGCATGAAAACCGGGGCAATTGCCAGCTGGATGATGTGGGCGATGTCGCCGAGCTGCAGGTTCATTATGCGAAGCGTCCTTGCTGACGGAATTGTTCGGTAGCATTGACCAGGGCGCGGCTGATGCCCTGTTCCATGGCGCCGTGGCCGGCGTCCGGGATCATTTTCATCACCGCATTGGCGCCCCAGGCCTGCTGTAGGCGCCAGGCCGATACCGGCGGGCAGATCACGTCATAGCGGCCTTGCACGATCACGGCCGGCAGGTGGGCGATGCGCGAGACGTTGGACAGCAGCTGACCGTCGGTGAAGAAGCCAAGGTTGGCCATATAGTGCGATTCCATGCGGCCGACGCCCAGGTCCAGGGTGTCCGACGGCGGTTCATCCGGCTGCGGCAGCAGGAAGACGCGGCGGCCTTCGAATTTGCTCCAGGCGCGCACGGCGGGCCAGTGCACGTCCGGGTTCGGGTCCATGATGCGCTTGACGTAGGCTTGCAGCAGGTTGCCGCGTTCCCCGGCCGGGATGGGGGCGACGAATTCATCGTACACCTCGGGGTGGAACCATTCGGAGCCTTGCAGGAACCAGTCGATCTCCTTCTGGGTGCAGAGGAAGATGCCGCGCAGGACGAAGCCCAGGCAGCGCTCCGGGTGGGCCTGGCCGTATGCCAGCGCCAGCGTGGAGCCCCAGGAACCGCCGAATACCAGCCATTTTTCGATGCCGAACAGTGTGCGCAGGCGCTCGATGTCCTGGATCAGGAGCTGGGTGGTGTTGTTCTGCACCTCGCCCAGCGGGGTCGATTTGCCGGCGCCGCGCTGGTCGAACAGGATGACCCGGTAGTGTTCCGGATTAAAGAAACGGCGGTGCTGCGGCGACATGCCAGCGCCCGGGCCGCCGTGGAAGAAGACGACCGGGATGCCGTCCGGGTTGCCTACCTCTTCCCAATAAATTGTATGGATGTCATCGACTGCCAGCATGCCGCTATTGCGGGGCTGGATCGGCGGGAACAGGTGTGGCAAGGCGTCGGGCATGGATATCCTCTGTGCGTGAAGCCAAGATTGTAACCGCTCAGAAGAAGGTATTGATGGCCTGCAGGACGTTGTACGTGTCATCCACAACCAGCATCATGGGCCACTTGTCGAAGGTGGTGCAGGGGTGGGAGATGCCGCAGCCCACCAGATCGCCCACTTGCAGGCCGGCCTGGACGCCCTCCGGCCAGCGCAGGTAGGCGTGCTGGTCGTTCATCTTGTCGATCACGGCACCCTCCGGCAGTGCCAGTGCGTCCCCGCCCGGCCTGTGCGCGGCGATCGGGCGCGGCAGGCCAAGGTCGTGCGATGCATCGCGCTTGCCCATGGACAGGATGGCCAGGTTCGGCTCGGGCAGCGACAACACGGTGGTCCAGACTTCCAGCGCCGGACGCAAGCCCTCTCCTGCCGCCTTGCCCTCACGGCTGGCCAGCTCGCTGGTCAAGCCGCCGTAGTAGCCATGGTCATTGGTCAGGTAGCACCCGCTGCGCAGGATAGGCAGGACTTTCTTGCCCTGAACTCCCAGCCCGGCAAACTCGCGCGCCACGCGGTCGAAATAGGCCGAGCCGCCGGCAGAGATGATCACCTGCTCGCCGCCAAACAAGCCTTCCGCTGCCGCGGCCTTCAGCATTTCCGCCATGCGCTGCAGGAAGCCGTTGACCACCTCCACATCCGCCTCTCGGTTGTCGGTGACCACCAAGCCTTCGTAGCCTTCAATGCCAGCCAGTTGCAGGCCCGGTGCGGAGGCGATGGCGCGCGCCACAGCCATCACTTCTTCCGGATCGCGGCAGCCGGCACGCTTGCCCTTCATGCCCAGCTCCACCAGCAGCGGCAAGGGCCGCACCAAGCCGAAGTCCTGCACTGCGCGCGACAGGCGCTCGACGCCTTGCAGCGAATCGGCCAGGGCAAAGAACTCGAAACTGTGATCTTCCTGCATCAGGTGCAGCACGGCACGGATATCCGCGGGCGCCACCAGTTCATTTGCCAGGATTACGCGCCGCACGCCAAAGCGTGCCGCAACCTGCACTTGCGGGATGGTGGCCAGCGTGATGCCCCAGGCCCCGTTCTCGATCTGCGTCGCGAACAGCTGCGGGCTCATGGTGGTCTTGCCGTGCGGCGCAAGCAGCACGCCGTGACGCTCGCAGAAGCCGCGCATCCAGGCCAGGTTGTGCTGCAGCGCCGACGCCTTGAGCACTGCCACTGGCAAGCTGGTGTCGGCTGCCAGAATGTTCCAATGCTGGGAGCCGATCATGTGCTGGCGCAGCGGCTCCACAATCGGCAGGCCTTTAACACCTGGCTGCAGGATTTGTTCATCGAGTTCGGGCAGCGCGTACATAAGTCATCCAATCATCGTCAGCCGGGCGCTGGCTCGGCAGTATTAAACGCCAACTGCGCGGCAAAGGCTCGCTTGTAGGCGGGGCGCGCTTCGCCACGGGCCACATATGCGGCCAGTCGGGGGAATTCACTCAGGATACCCGATGGCTTGAGCCTGAGCAGGACCGAAACCATGACCAGGTCGCCCGCACTGAATTCGCCATCCAGCCATTCTGCATCGCCCAAGCGTGCGGAGAGTTGGCCCAGCCGAGTGCGTATCCGATCCATGATCAAGGGCAGGCGCTCCTTGCTCCAGGGCTTGTCACCTTCCTGGAATTTGGCGATGACGATTTCCAGGATCGGCGGCTCAACCGTGTTGAGTGCCGCAAACATCCATGTGATCGCACGCGCCCGGGCATTGGCATCCTCCGGCAACAGGCCCGGATAATGCGAAGCGATATGGAAAATGATCGCCCCCGACTCGAACAGCGTCAAGTCGCCGTCCTCATAAGTCGGAATCTGGCCGAAGGGGTGCAGGGCAAGGTGCGCAGGCTCCTTCATCGCCGCAAATGAAACCTGACGCACCTCATAAGGTTGCCCCACTTCTTCAAACGCCCAGCGAACGCGCGTATCGCGTGCCAGGCCCATGCCGCCGTCTGGCGAGCGTTCAAATGCGGTAATCGTCTTGGTCATCTTGATCTCCTGGTGATTGTGAGTCCGAGGACACAATTGGCGTCCTGTCAGGATTGACGACGAACGACTGGCGGTCAGATCGACATCGCAACAGATTGGCTGCGTGCCTGATGCTAGTGTTGGCTATTACCGCTTTTGTTTCGTCTTTTGCTGGCGCATGATCGATTGAATTTGTTCTATCAGTTCGCCTTCTTCGAAGTCTTCAATAAGACGTGTACCGTTCGGGACTCCTATGCCCGTTTCTTTTCGTCCCTTGAATATGACGTAATTCCATGAAACCATCATTCCAACTCCACAATCGCCACGCCCCAGGCCCGTTGCAAGGGTGATGTCCTTGGGTTGCACGCCACCTTTCAGGACTTTCTTCACTTGGAACCGCCCCTCGATCCATGGCCATTCATGACGACTATCTTTAGGCAAAAGTTTGGCCTCAATGAGTGTCGCTATGAAAATCTCATCTGCCTTTTCCGTCTGTTGGTTAAGGGTCGACGCAGGAAAACTGCACGCTAACGAATTGGCAGCCGCCAGCATAAGAGGCGAAAGTAGGAACGAGTATTTCTTCATTGATTTCCAGACAGCAGTTTACCCAGCTGTTTTACAACGGTCTCTCTAGCTTTACCTGTCTTGAATACGGTTGGTACGTAGAGCATGAAATACCCCCAACGATACCGCGACCGATTTCGATCCTTGGACAGCAAGTACTGCAACATATCAATGGCGAATTCGCGATGAAACGCCCAGAGCACATGATTGCGGTACGCGATTGAAAAATAGGCATCC
>Ga0102593_1000860_pt1 | contig 38472 bp, 49 predicted proteins | sample AraplaCol_mMS_r2_2_FD_76862 | JGI IMG/M metagenome (GOLD analysis project Ga0102593, IMG submission 76862) | Arabidopsis root microbial communities from North Carolina, USA - plate scrape MF_Col_mMS_r2 (SPADES assembly) (version 2) | ecosystem: Host-associated > Plants > Roots > Endosphere...
CTCCTTGATCGGCAGGCCGGCCTCGGCCTGCTTGATGAAACCGATGATCTGCTCCTCGGTGTATCTGCTCTTTCTCATGTCCGTCATTCTCCAAGTTGACGGACTTCGCTGCCATTACGCTGGTACGGCCGGGAGGGGGCAGGTCACATTTAGGCCATGGGACAGCGCAGACGCCGTGTGCCAAACATGCCCGTTCGACGCCGGCCCCGGGAATGAAAAAGCCCGCACGAGGCGGGCTTCGGAGCGATAGGCGCTATTAGCCGTGGGCCCTGTGATTTCAAGCAGTCGCTACTGTATAAAAAATCCCAATGCAGCAAGCTGCGGAATCGTGCCAATTCTGTAGTTCACCGGATAGCTGCGAATGGAGGATTGCGGAAATACAGCGTCAATGTTGTTTGGTGAGACAACTTGGATGTCAATTTCCCCACAGCCATCATTGTTTGCGTCGTTGCAGTAGGGCTTGTCTTTTTCCAGCCGGAGTTGGGCGCCTCCACCAGTCATTTGAACGGCTACCCCCACATCTAAACCAAATATGTTCCAGACTAATACGATGTAGTCGGAAGAGGGGTGTGTACAATAAACAACCGTCGAGCCTCCGCAAAGCGTGTGGCTGTTTGTCGGGGATGCCATCGAATTGTATGGGTAGATCGGACCATCAATTCCGGTTGGATAGTGCACATACATTCGAAGGTTTCCCATTCGGGCTACGCTCCGTGACATATATAGAGCATGGTAGTGGTATTGCACCCTCCAGTACTGGTTTACCCGAGATTTCCACGAGTATTGATGAGTCATCAATAATGCTGTGCCGGCGTTTGTAGAGGCTTGGGCCATTGCAAAATCAAGCGCGCCATCATCAAATATATTGGTGTATGCATTCGATGGTTCGCACGGACTTACACCAGTATTCCCTGCCGAAGAAAAATAAGAATCATTGTAGATTGGTGTCCAGTCCGAGGAGTTTACGTAGCTTGTCGTAGACGACGCGCCTGCAACAATTGAGCTACCAAACCCCCATTGTTTCCCCAAGGAATTGCCAACGCCTTGATTGAATAAGATGGATGCTCCGGGCGGATCGTAAGGATATATCGCATAGCCCGTCTGAATTCCACCGCCCGCAGTACTTCTTGCTTCGATCACGTCAGCACCTCCGCCAGCGCTTGTATTTGTGATCTTAAATTTTGTTATCGCCCCTCCGTAATTACTGTTCAGGCCGAACTCGACAGCGAAACCTGTTCCCGCTAATGCAACTGTATGGGTTGTCGGTAGTACAGAGTTGATGTCGAGAGGGTTTCCGCACGTCAAGTTGTGGTTTAGAGGTGCATTGGAAGGCGGGGCTGCATGTGCCGAAATAGACAAGAATAGGGAGGCAATCAAAGATGTTGCGATTCTGCAGGTGCTCGTTGCTAAGCGGTTCATTTCGCTCCTCTCGTGCGAATCTATATTGCGGTGATGGGTCTGCACATCAGTACTGCAAGGCGTAGCCCAGCAACCACTCCATCGTGCCCTGGCCTTCGCAGTCAGCCTGGTTGGACGCGAAGTGATGCGTCCTGCTGGCGTCGTAGCAGCGGTACAGAGGGATGGTGTTCGGCTGTGGTGATTGGAAGACCCAGCCCGCAGTTCTCAGCCTCGTGTACCCGGTGCAGGTGCCGTTGTTTGTCAGCAGGTGATCTGGGTGGCCCGGCCAATTGCTGGTGCACTCTTCAAGTTGAACCGAGGCGAACTGGGCTGGTGCCTTCGTCATCAGGTAGCCCAGCGACTTGTCCATTGCGAAAGAGATGAAGTTTCCAGGGACTGGAGCCACCGTGCTTCGCATGTCGTTCGTCGCGGCGTTGTACCAGCGGGTGAGGGCGACGCCGACCTGCGGATTTGCGGGCGTTGTCCCAACCGTCATCGTGACATCCCTGAACACCAGGTAGCGCTTGTCGAAGCCTTCGCCGGGCTGCAGGTACGTGTGAGTCACCAGGAACGGACTCTCGAATTGATTGCTGCTGTCCTGGTTGCTCAAGATGCTGAGGTAGGCGAACAGGTCGGATTGCGAGCCGACAGCACTTCGATCCCACTGCTGGTAGTCCGCCACCCACAGCGGCTCTTTCAAGCGCGTGAAATCCGTCTTGTTGGGCGAGAAGGAAATCTTGACGCCGCCGAATCCGTTGGCTTGGCCTGGCGGATAGTTCATCGAGTCGGAAGCAAGAAGAACCATCTGATTCTGCGAGGTCCATCGTCCCGATCCCACGCCCAGGATCGCATCGCTCGCGTTTCCGGGTGACGAGGTGTCGGCCGCAAGAAGTGCTGTCGCGCGTCCTCCCAATCCGGGCTCCGTCCACGTACCGCCGAACCACTTGCGCCAATTCCCTGGCTGTGGAGAAGCGACTGGCGCACGGGCGACGATGGTTCGCCAGTCCGAGGCGCGAAGACAGTAGGCGTAGTAGTAGCTGTCACCGCCTTCTGCAACGGTGCAATCGCCTTCGCCTGTGATCTTGTTCGGCTCGAAGATGTCGGATCCCGAGATGACCTGCTGGGGCGTGGTCCATGAGACGCCGCTGTCTGCGGAAACCGAATAGGCCATCGACTTGCGCGTCTGGCCGACGTTGTAGTTGCACTGCGTCTCGGCATGAACAAAGCCGTTGATCAGGTTGTTCGGCAGACGTTTCGTATCCGCCAGCCATCGGCCGCAGTCGGAGAAGCCGTCGCCGCTGCCGCCGCTGAGTGTCGGGATAGGGGTAGTAGCACCTCCCATGCTCCAGGGTTCGAGGCCCGTCGCATAGTTGCTTGTCGCGTTCGCGGAAAAGCCGCGTCGTTCGTTGTTAGACAGCTTGACCTGGCTGAATGTCGTGTCGAGATCGCTGGCAGCCGGCCCGCGGATTACCAGAGGTCTGCCCACTCGAATGCTGATGCAGTCGATGCAGAGCGACTGGGACATCGCGTCGCCGAGAAAGGCGATGCTCAACGCGGAAAGCAAAATGGCTTTTTGCCGGAGTTTCATGAGACAGGTTCCCTCGTAGTTCAAATTGTTCGCCGACGAACCGTAGCTTCAGTGCGTTACGTGCAGTTCGCGGTAGGGGCAGATTAATGCGCTCTGCGCCTGTTGTCTCCCTGAAAGCACTGCGGTTGTGCGCTCGGCGACATCGAAAGCGGCGAGCGTCAAACGAAAGCTCTAGCCTGCGCCGACGACACCTCGACCCTTGAAGGCTCACGCTCGCATCACGACCGAAAAGCCCGTGTTCAAGCTTTCCGAGGATCCGCGCTAGAAAAGCGCATGCCTGAACCTCGCGGCCGTCGCCACCCTCTGTTTCTACGGCTGCTCAAGCCAGTCAATCCGGTCTACCCGGATGCGTTTTCGCGTGTCGCCTGGGACGAGGAGGACATGCCAGAGGACGCACAGGGGATCGTCTACATCGTCACGCGGCACTGCGTGCAAATGCGGAGGTGGGCTCAGCAACTGCGCAAGCTGCATGAGGCCGATGAGACCTACCAGACGGAGGAGGGGATCTGCCGACTCAGTGCGGTGCCACTGCGAGAGGCGAATCTTCGAGCGCTCGGAACAAGCCTCGATCTGTACTCGGAGGAAGGGTACGAACTGCGCTCGGGTCGGTCTGCGGTCCGAGCCTACCTCACCACTGATCTGCTGGCCGTCGTCACGGAGTGGACCGGCATCAACGCGGTGGGCTTCGTGTCCTTCAGCCTGAAGTGGACCGTCAATGCATCCGACCTAGAAGACGAAGTCGAACTGGAACTGGAGCTCGACCAGGCATGGATTGCGCCGGAGTTTCGTCGGCGAGGCTGGGGCGAGCTTGCCGTGATCGCTATCGCGCATGCCGTGAGGCAGCACATGGATCACGTCCACGCGACGACGAGGTGGCCCCGAGACTTCATCACTCCGGTCGAGCTGACGGTGTGCGCTGACCTGTACAGCACGAGTGGCGAGGCGCTGCTTCGCAAGTGTGCCGACTATGTCGCGTTGGAGTTCGATCTTTGGCCAGGGCTGCCGCGGATGGAGGTGTCGCAGATCGTGCTGGATGGGCGGTGGTAGTTGCCCGGTTTCATGCTGCCGTCCAAATGCCGGTCACACTGCATCTACCGCACAGGGAGTATTACCCTTGGTAGGTCCGGACCCCGGCGGGTAAAACGTCCTCGTCGCCTCGTTTCGCGCGCTGATTCTGTTCGTGGCGAAAAGCGCGCTCTTCACGTTTCATCAACGCCTGGGTATCCGGCGCGCCACGAAGCATCCGGCAGACTCTGCAGGAGCAAGACTTCGGGGTCTGTTTCGAGGACATGGCGAGGATTCTCGAGGTGGTTGTAGCCATGAAAAAGCCCGCACGAAGCGGGCTTGTTGGCTAGGTAAGCCTGCGCTTAGGCAACAGTTCTTTGTTCAGCCTTTTGCTTGGCTGCTCGGTCACGAGCGATCGCGGCGGACGATTCCATCACCGCCTTCTGTTCTTCCGAGGCTTTCGAAATCACCTTTGCATAGATCTTCTTCTTGTCCGCAGCCGAGGTTTCGCGCACGAATCGCGAAAGCGAAGTGACTTCAACAAGGTCAGGATGATGGCGAAATAGGTTGAACATGGGGGCCTCAATTCTAGGAGCGAACGATTTTCTCGACTTCTTCCTTGGAATATTTGAGCGGGGCGACGTGATTCAAGTTGTCCACGTTCGCGTGGAAAACCCTGTTCGTTCCGTCGATGTTCTTCAAGACTACATCAATTTTGATAGCGGAACCAAACTTTACTTTGAGCTCGTTGACGACCTCGCGGGAGGCGAAAAACTGGTGCACAAAGCGCTCTGGCGGAATTCGTCGGCCTTCTTGGAGCTCCCTGGCTTTGACGAAGTTCCAAGCCTGCTCGGGGTCCTGGTAGACGTAAATAATCTGGACTGCCCTACCGTGCTTTATGCATCGTGCGACGTTCCTGTCGGCGACGTTGAGGCTGGAAAGCGTTCCGTCTAGCAAAAAGCTCTGCTTTTGGCTGAAAGTCTTGTCGATGACTCGTTCGACCAAGCTGGATACAGCATCCTGAACCAGCCACGAATTCTGCCCCGTGTAGCCGGGAATGTGAGCCCTGAACTCGTCTGGGTCGATCCGCAGAAATGCGCCTACCTCCTCGGCCAGGGCTTTTGACGCCTCGGTCTTTCCTGCTCCTGGAGACCCGGCCATGAACAAAGCAACCGGGTCCTTTTCACCCGGGTATTTTTTGACATCGGTGAAATCGGCTGCAAACTTGGTGCGATTACTCTTTGCCCATCGCACAGCCTCATCGTAGATGGCCTGTTCTTCCGGTGTAAGGTCAGGAGGCATATCGAGGTGGTTTACTTGGCAGTATGAGGGAAGAACCGCTCAATGTCCGCCACGGTCTGCTCAACGAGCACCGTGTCCTCCGGATGCTCGACTAGATCCACCAGCAGGTTGGCCAGATTCGTTCGAAGGGTCGGCCGTTGCTGAGCGGCGATCTGCGCCAAGTACTCCACCAGCGCTCGCACTGACGGCTCGGCATCAGCTCCGACAAGCTTGAGTGGCGCTCGCTCGGTCCTGGGGCCCTTGCCGGTCTCCAGCCACTCAGGCGAGACACGTAGCGCCTTGGCGATGGACACGAGTTCCCGTGGACGCTGCCTGATGCCCGACTCGATGTTCCCGATTGCGCTTTGGGTGACGCCGGCTTCGTCTGCCAACTGGACCTGGCTCCAACCAATCGCGCACCTGGATTCTTTGATGCGGCTGCCGATAGTCATGGACAGTTGCTACCGCTTCTGGATCGCGCCTTTGAGCCCGCGAGCCATAGCCAGCATCGCCAACTGGTGCTCCTGTCCAAGCGAGCGGTAGATCTGCACGAGTTCAGCCTCTTCTGGACCGGTCACGGCCTGGGCAGGGACCGATGACGTGCTGACCACCATGTCCCCGTCTCCTTCCGCGAGCCATTCGGAGCTAATGCCCAGGATGCGGGCCGCCCTAACGTGGTTCTCAACGCTCAGCGTCTTGCTGGTGCCCAACATCACCTTGCTGATCGCCGCTGCGGAAATTCCGAGCGCTGCTGCAAGAGCGCTAGGTGACATCTTTCGCTCCGATAGAGCCAGACGGAGGCGGTCGCTGTAGGTGGGGGTATTAACCATGGTTGATATTGTGCCTGAGCGACGGACAGTTGTGGAAATAATTGTTGAGGTGAAAAATGACTCATGGTTAAATGGCGACCATGAAGAAGCAACTCGCCATCGAACTCTTGGGCGGCACTGTGTCTGCAGCAGCGAAGACCCTCGGGGTGTCATACGCCGCGGTCCACAAGTGGCCTGACGAGCTTCCCCGTCGCATCGCTGATCGTGTCGAGGGCGCGTATGCGCGCCGAAAGCGCCAGATAGCTGCATCGGTGGCAGCGGCCGAGGCTGCGCTGGCCGCAAGCCTGGCAGAGGAATGACGTGCGCGCTCTTCACTTGATCCTCCGCGGGCTGATTGAACGAGTCACATCGACATCCTGTGCGGCAAACCGCACATCCACGTCACCGTCCAGCCACCGAATCACCAGCCTGCTGGTGCGCAGCATCACTCGCGCTGGGGCTCGTCCATCCGGATCGGCATTGGTGCTCAGTGTTGTCCGAGTGCTGTTGTGGATGAGGTCCGGGTCGTGGGTTGCTGGCAGGGCATGGGGTGTGTTCATGACTGGGCAGTCTGGGCGCGCTCACCCGCAAGCACCAGCAAGACGTTCAGCGCGCTCTTGCACGCGCCGCAAGCGGCTGCATGGAGGTGCAACTAGGCGCACTCCGCCGCAAGGAGCTGCAACGTGACCGTCGAGCCGCCGGAAGACCGCGCTCGAAAGATCGTGTCGAGCATCCTCAAGGCGACCCAGCGCGACGCCTCCCAGACCGCCATTGCCGCGGCCATGGGGGTGAGCGAGTCCACCGTCTCCAGGCTGCTGAGCGATCACTTGGACAAGCTGGCACTGGTGATGGCCCATGCCGGTCTGCGTGTAGTCGGCCAAGACATGCGCTGCTTCCCGCCCGACTACGTGGACGCGCTGCTGCTCATGGCCAAGCAGCACCTGAGCGCTGTACAGACCGTCCGCACGCTGGAGTGGGACTGATGCGCCGCGCCATTCTGTGGTTCTTCCACTTCCTCTACTGGCTGCGAGTGCACCGCGGCAATTTCAGCAATGCCCGCTGGGCGACAGATCATGAGATGGGAGCTTGGCGATGACCAGCGACGCACGCATATCCACCGGGCTTCCCGCCCATCCGAAGACCAAGAAGCTCATCCGGCGCGCTGGCGTGGCCGGTGCGTGGCATCTCGTCTGCCTGTTCCTGTGGGCCGCCGACAACCGCAGCAACGGACAACTGACCGGCATGAGCGACGAGGACATTGAACTCGCGGTGGACTGGGCGGGCGAGGAAGGCGCCTTCGTTAGAGAGTTGGTGGCTGTCGGCTTCCTCGACGGTGAAGAGGGCACGCGCTCAATTCACGATTGGGAAGAGCACAACCCGTGGGCGGCCGGCAGCGACGCACGCTCGGACAAGTCCCGCTTTGCTGCCCTGTGCAAGCAACACGGACGCGCGGAGGCTGCCAGGAAGATGCCCGAGTACGCCGCGCGCGTGCTTGGCGCTGTGCCCAATAGTGCCAGTGGCAGTGCTCCGGGCACACCAGCAGCACTGCCCGAATCTGCCAGTGGTATGCCCGTAGCTGAATCTGGCAGTGCCCCGTCTCCGTCTCCGTCTCCGTCTCCGTCTCCGTCTCCGTCTCCGTCTCCGTCTCCGTCTCCGTCTCCGTCTCCGTCTCCGTCTCCGTCTCCGTCTCCGTCTCCGTCTCCGTCTCCGTCTCCGTCTCCAAAGAAAGAACCTGACGGTTCTTTTTGCGCAGAGCCGGAATCCGGCTCCGACGCCGCAGCGCCGCCGACCGTGGTCTTGGTCCCGCTGGTCGATGGCAGCGACTTCGCCGTGAAGGCGCCCGACGTGCAGGAGTGGCAGCAGGCCTACCCCGGCGTCGATGTGATCGCCGAGTTGCTGCGAGCGCGGATCTGGTGCAAGGACAACCCAACGAAGCGCAAGACCGCGAAAGGCGTGCGGCGGTTCCTGTCCGGCTGGCTCAGTAAGGAGCAGGATCGCAGCGGCGCCAAGCGAGCGCCGGGGCCTGTTGTCGTGCCCCTCATCGATGGCAAGCCGTGGTGGCAGATAGCGGGGTTTGACCATCCGGGCGAAGCGGCGAACGCCCGCTGCCACATCGGCAACTACCGCGAGTTCCGCGACGGCAAGCGAGTCCCCGATGAGGTGGCCGCTTGAACGTCACCGAGCTGAAGCACATGCTGGCGTCGCAGGCTGGCGAGGTTGCGCGCATGTTGTTGCCGCAGGGCAAGCAACGCGGAAGCGAGTGGAAGGCCGGCAACACCAGCGGCGAGCCTGGCGACAGCCTCTCCTTGTCCATCCGTGGGCACAAGGCCGGCGTGTGGAAGGACTTTGCGAGCGGAGAGGGCGGCGACCTGATCGACCTGTGGATGGCCTGCCGCGGGATGTCCATGGTGGAGGCGTTGAAGGACATCAAGCGCCACTTCGGGATCCGCGACGACTTCCCGAGGCCGCCGGAGAAAACTTACCGCCGGCCGGAGAAACCGAAGTGCCAGTCCGCGAAAGGGCGCGTTCACGAGTGGCTGACCGGCCGCGGTTTGACCGACGACACGATCAAGGCCTTCCGGATCGCCGAGCAGTTGCAGCACGGCAAGACCTATGCGGTTTTCCCGTTCATCGACGAGGCCGGCGAGCTTCTGAACTTCAAGTACCGCAACCCGGACGAGAAGAAGGACATGCGGCAGGAAAAGGACGCGGCTCCATGCCTGTTCGGCTGGCACCTGATCGATCCCAAAGCGCGAACCATCGCCATCACCGAGGGCGAGATCGACGCCATGACGTTGCACCAGATGCGCATCCCTGCGATGTCGGTCAACCAGGGAGCCGGGAATCACCAGTGGATCGAACACGACTGGGAAAAGCTCGCTCGTTTCGACGACATCCTGATCTGCTTCGACAACGACGAGCCCGGCGACAAAGGGGCGGTCGAAGTCATCAACCGCCTGGGCATCGAGCGGTGCCGCCGCGTGCGGCTGGGCGCGAAGGATGCCAACCAGTGGCTGCAGGACGGCGCTGAGGCAGTGGACTTTCAGCAGGCCATGGAAGACGCTCGGCCGCTCGATCCAGAAGAGCTGCGCAATGCAGACGAGTACACGCAGGCGGTGGTAGACCTGTTCTATCCGCCGCCGGGATCGCCTGTCGCGCCGGCCCTGTACATCGACAAGGAGCTGGAGTGGTTCCGCTTCCGCATGGCCGAGTACACCTGCTGGACCGGCATCAACGGGCACGGCAAGAGCCTGATGCTCGATCAGATCCTGCTGGGCCTGATGCTGCAGGGCGAGCGCGTGGCGGTCTTCTCCGGCGAGTTGGGGGCCGCGCGGCACCTGAAGCGCATCCACAAGCAGGCCACGGGCCTGGATCGCCCCACGCGCGAATACCTGCAGGCGGTGGGCGCGTGGCTGCGCGACAAGCTCTGGATCTTCGACCTGGTGGGCGTGGCGAAGCTGGATCGGTTGCTGGAGGTGTTCGCCTATGCCGCGCGGCGCTATGGCGTGCGCCACTTCGTCATCGACAGCCTGATGATGATCGACGTGCCGCAGGACGGGCCCGGCTCGATCACGAAGCAGAACGAGGCCGTGCAGAAACTGGTGTCGTTCAAGAAGACGCACAACGTCCATGTGCACCTCGTGGCGCATCCGCGCAAGAGCCGCGACGAGGCCGAGGCGCCCGGAAAGATGGACGTGGCAGGCGCTGGCGGCATCGTCAACGGCGCCGACAACGTGTTCTCCATCTGGCGAGCCCAGAAGGACGAGGCACCTGCCAACCCGAACGACCCTGATGCCGTGGCCGCGTGGGAGGAAATGCAGGCTGACATCGACGCGAAGCTGATCCTGAAGAAGCAGCGCGAGGACGGTGTGCAGGACTACACGCAGGTCCTCTGGTTCGACAAGCCCTCGATGCAGTACCGCACCAGCCAACGGCGCTACCCGCTGCGCTTCGTCGAGTTTTCAACCCAAGAGAGCCAATATGCCGACCAACCCCATTGACGCTGCGCGTCCCTTGTTTGCCGATCACCCGACGTTCAACACGCAAAAGGCATGGGTGGTGCTGTGGAGCAAGGCGCAGGGCCATCTGCACATCGAGACGCTTGACGAGATGCTGATGTCGCACATCCAGGCGTTCGTTTCGGACCAGGAGCTGCAGTACGTGCCGCTGCTGATCGGAGACCGCGAGGTCGTGGAGAAGTTCGCCGAGGAGATCACGCCGAAAGTGGCCGAACGCTACAACGCGAAGCACTCGGGCGAAGACGGTTTCATTCCCTACGAGGCATTGCGCTGAGTTCAAAGAGCACTATGAGCACATCTACCGAAATCGAAGACCGCACCCCTGATACCGCTGAACGCCTCGCCAGCGCTGGCAGCTCGTCCGACCTCTCCATCAACGAGCGCACTGTTGGCGACGCGCTCCTGCTCACTGCAGCGGGCAAAGCGCCCAAGACCCTGAATCACCTCATCGGGCGCCACCTGATCGCGCTGGAATCCGAGTGGGACCGAGCGGAGCAGCCGCGCGCACCGCTGCCGCACCAGATCGAAGCCATGGCCAAGGCGATGCCGGCCAAAGTCGAGATCGAGGTGGTGGGGAAGGATGGCAAGAAGACGATGAAGGAAGTGACCGCCATGGTCGCTGCCAAGACCGAGGCGGAGCGCTGGTACGAGCTCGAGCGCTTTCGCCTGGTTGCGCGTCTCAAGAGCTTCGCGCCGGCGCATACCGCGCTGACCCTTTGGGCTACTGGCCGAGAGATGGACGGCGCCGGAGGCAAGGCTCGCAGCGTCTTGGTGTGGTGGCTCGATCAGCGCTGCCCGCAGTGTCACGGCACGAAGATGCGCCCCGCACTGGGTGGCCGCGGCGCCACGCGCATGTGCAATGCGTGCGGTGGTCGAGGTGACAGGCCGCTGCCGAACGGCGAAGACGGCCGGCTGCTCGAGCAGCAGTTGATCAGCTGCAGGCACTCGGTGATGCGCAACGTCAACCGATTTATCCGGGACTACCGCAAAGGCTTGTGATGTGATACGCTGCGCCCCGGAACGCAGACAGGGAAAATCGCTGTCTCGCACCAGACCACCGGCCTTCGCGGGCTGGTCTGAAATACTCCCGGGTGGAAGCCTGATGAGCCGACCTCGATGGAGGCGCTCGTGCATAAATGCCGGCTGCTCGCCGGTTTTTTGTTTTTGAGAGCGTGGCGCAGGGTTACTTCGTGAAAGTGTTCTTGGCCGTTGAAATGGGTGCGCTCGGCCTAGGGAGCCCTTCCTCAAATCGCTTTTCCTTTCGAAGCAGCGAGCACACCTGGTCAAAAGTTGACGTCTTAATCGCGGGCGCCTTTTGGAAATCGGGCAACGTTTCCTTCTCACGGATCACGATGGGGTCAGCTTGCCATTCAACGTAGATGCTTACCTCATGGTCGGTGATGGTGTACGCGACTGGGTGCTGGGGCTGTAGTACGTAGACATCACTGCCTTCGCTTGGCAGCAGCATTGAGAAGCCGCCAAATCGCGAAAAGATCATGTGCAGTGAGAGCGCGGGCTCATCGGCGGCTGTGAGACCGTACAACCCCTTGAGCCAAGTTCGGTTTCTGGAAAGAAAAACGTCTACGTCCAGAGATCCGGCTGCATTTCTGCTGACGCGATAGCCTCCCGTTTCTCGCACATCGAACTCAATACTTCTTCCGTCCGCAATGGTCAGTGACGCCATGTTTCCTCCGGTGGTTAAAGGCTTCGATACTACATTCCTGGTGCGACGACTCGATGGGGTGAGAAATGGGTAGAAAGTCCCGCCTAACTCCCGAGCAATGGACCGAGATCGAGCGCAAGCACCTGATCGACGGAGCCTCGATCAACTCCCTGGCCAAGGCCTACGGGGTGGACGAATCGGCCATTCGGAGAAAAATAAATCCGAATAAGTCCGAACCGAAAAACTCTGAAAAGTCCTTGCGTGACTTGGCCTTAGAGAAACTGGCCGCCGATGCGAAGTCGCGCGATATATCCGAAGTCATTGCCACATTGCCGATCAGCAGGCAGCAGACGTTCAGCGGCCTCATGACGAAGCTGGCGAACGTCAGCGGACACCTGGCCAGCGCGGCCGAGTTCGGCGCGGCCACCGCCCACCGGTTGGCCGGTCTGGCTCACGCGAAGGTTCAGGAGATCGACGACGCGGCCCCACTGGATGCCAAGAGCCTCGAATCGCTGAAGGGCGTCGCGGTCCTGACCAAGATGTCCAACGATGCGGCAGCTACCGGCTTGAACCTGCTGAACGCGAACAAGGAGACGGTGAAGTCTCTGGACGAGACGGAAGAAACGCCGCCGTCGCTCGAGGATTTCTATGGAGGTCTCCCCAAGCCTGAACCCAGCCCTGCGTGATTTCTGGCTGGTGCCGGCGCGCAACCGCGTGCTGTACGGTGGTCGGGCTTCCTCGAAGTCTTGGGATGCAGCGGGGTTCGTGACCTTCCTGGCTGCGACCTGCAGGATCCGCGTGCTGTGCGTGCGGCAGTTCCAGAACAAGATCGAGGAATCGGTCTACACGCTGCTGAAGCACCAGATCGAGCGCTTCGGTCTGCGGAAGAAATTCCAGGTTCTGGACAACAAGATCCGCAGCCGCAAGACGGGCAGCGAGTTCCTGTTCTACGGCTTGTGGCGCTCCATCGACGAAATCAAGTCGCTGGAAGGCATCGACATCCTCTGGATTGAGGAAGGCCACAGCCTGACGGCCGCGCAGTGGGAGATCCTGGAGGCCACGATCCGCAAGCAGGGGTCGCAGGTCTGGATCATCTTCAATCCGCGGCTGGCCACGGACTTCGTGTTCAAAAACTTCGTGGTCAACCCGCCGCCGGATACGGTGGTGCGGCAGATCAACTACGACGAGAACCCTTTCTTGTCGGAGACGATGCGCAAGGTGATCGAGGCGGCGAAGGCCAAGGACTTCGATCTCTACGAGCACATCTACCTGGGCGTGCCGCGCAGTGACGAAGAGAGCACGATCATCAAGCGGTCGTGGATCATGGCCGCGATCGATGCGCACAAGGTGCTTGGGTTCGAGGCCTCGGGGTCGAAGCGCATCGGCTACGACGTGGCGGACAGCGGCCTCGACAAATGCGCCAACGTGTTCGCGCACGGCTCCGTGGTGAGCTGGGCGGATGAGTGGAAGGCCGGCGAGGATGAACTGCTGAAGAGCTGCAGCCGCACCTACAACGCGGCCAAGGAACGCGGTGCATCGGTCACCTACGACTCCATCGGAGTGGGGGCAGGGTCAGGCGCCAAGTTCAACGAGATCAACGAGCAGCGCAAGACCGAGGGTGAGATCTTCATGGTCCACCACGAGGGCTTCAATGCCGGCGGCTCGGTCTGGGATCCTGACTCGATCTACATGCCAGGCCGGACGAACAAGGACATGTTCTCCAACATCAAGGCGCAGACCTGGTGGATGGTGGGGGACCGGTTTCGCAACACCTACAACGCGATCCACAAGGGCGAGAAGTTCCCCGAGGACCAGTTGATCAGCATTTCCAGCGACTGCCCGTTCCTGGACAAGCTGATCGACGAGCTTTCGACGCCGCGGCGCGACTACGACCAGAACGGCCGGGTGAAGGTGGAGAGCAAGAAGGACCTCGCCAAGCGCGAAATCCCCTCACCGAACCTCGCTGACGGCTTCGTCATGTGCTTCCCGCCCACAGCTCGGGCTCTCGACATTTGGGCAAAGCTGGCATGAAAAGAACATCCCGAGCCACCCGCAGCAAGGCGGTTGCCACCAAGGACAACTTCCAGAACCTCGCCGCGCGCGTGGGCCTGGGGGCCGGCAGCGTCCAGGACGCCAGCCGCTATGCCTTCTCGCCAGTCTCGCGCAACCGCGTGCAGATGGAGCAGGTCTACCGATCGAGCTGGATTGCTGGCCAAGCGGTCGATGTGTATGCCGAGGACATGACGCGCGAGGGGATCGAGCTCAAGGGCAAGATCGACCCGGACGACATGGAGCGTATCAGCAAGGCGGCCAGCCGGCTGCAGGTCTGGGATGCCCTGTGCGACACCATCAAATGGGCGCGGCTCTACGGCGGCGCGGTCGGCATCCTGCTGATCGATGGCCAGAAGCCGGATACGCCTTTGCGATTGGACACGGTCGGCAAAGGCCAATTCAAGGGCATCCTGCCGCTCGACCGCTGGGTGGTCCAGCCGACGCTGCAGGATCTGATCACGGACTTCGGCCCCGACATGGGCAAGCCGAAGTTCTACGACGTGATTGCTGATGCCCAGGCACTGGTGACGCAGAGGATTCACCACTCGCGCGTGATCCGGATGGACGGGGTTGACCTGCCGTACTGGCAGCGCATCTCAGAGAACGGTTGGGGGCAGTCGATCCTAGAGCGCTTGTGGGACCGACTTGTCGCGTTCGACAGCACGACGGAAGGCGTCGCCCAGTTGGTCTACAAGGCCCATCTGCGCACGTACAGCGTCGAGAAGTTGCGCGAGCTGATCGCTCAGGGCGGGCGCATGTACGAGGCGCTGATCAAGCAGATCGACATGATCCGCCTGTTCCAGTCGAACGAGGGTATGACCCTCATGGACTCGACTGACAAGTACGAGGCACACCAGTTCAGCTTCGCAGGTCTGCCTGACGTGCTGCTGCAGTTCGGCCAGCAGATCAGCGGTGCCACCGGCATTCCGCTGGTGCGCTTGTTTGGCCAGTCGCCGGCGGGGCTCAACAGCACTGGCGAATCGGACATTCGGAACTACTACGACAACGTGAAGCAGGCACAGGAGCGACGCCTGCGCACCGGTGTGGGCACCGTGTACGACCTGCTGCACCGCTCGGAGCTCGGCAAGCCGCCGCCGGAGTCTTTCGACTTCGACTTCCGGGCCTTGTGGCAGATGTCGGATACCGAGAAGGCGGAAGTGGCCACCAAGATCACGACTGCGGTTGTCGGCGCGTCGGATGCCGGGATCATCGATCGGGCAACGGCGCTCAAGGAACTGCGGCAGTCGTCGCAGATCACGGGCGTCTTCTCCAACGTGACAGACGAAGACATCAAGGCCGCGGAGGAGGAGTTGCCGCCGGCGCCTGAAGGATTGCCGGATGAAACCTCTGACCCTGGACCGGGCGCTCCCACAGGCAAGGCCGACCCGAACGCAGAGGGCGGAAAGGCTGTACGCCCGTAGCCTGCAGCGCCTAGCCGAACAGGTCGGGCACATCATCGGCGCCTTCCCGCCTGGTGACCCGGCCAGCGTGCCGACGATCCAGCAGATGCTGCGCAGCTATGCCGATGCGCTGATGCCCTGGGCAACGGCCACGGCCGCACGGATGGTCGAAGAGGTCAACCAGCGCGACGAGGCGATGTGGCGAACGGTGGGCGCGGAGATGTCGAAGGAGCTTCGCAGGGAGCTACAGACCGCGCCCACCGGCGAAACGGTGAAGCGGCTGATGGCCGAGCAGGTCACGTTGATCCGCAGCATCCCCCTCGAGGCTGCCCAGCGCGTGCACGAACTCACCCTGAAGGGGCTGGAAGACAGCACCCGGGCGAAGGAAATCGCAGCTGAGATCGGGCGGTCGGGTGAGGTGGCTGCAAGCCGCGCAATGCTGATCGCTCGTACAGAGGTTGCCCGCACGGCTTCAAACCTGACCGAGGCACGGGCCCAGCACATCGGCTCCACGCACTACATCTGGCGCACCAGCAGCGATAGCACGGTGCGCGAGGACCACAAGAAGCTGAACGGCAAGGTGTTCGCCTGGACCGATCCACCTGTTGCCGACGAGCACAGCGGGGCGCGGGCGAACCCGGGCTGTATTTACAACTGCCGGTGCTTCGCCGAGCCCATCATTCCCGAGTGAACGCATGAAGACCATCGACCGCGGCCGTTTCTACACGACCGAAGACCTCGGGGCAAAGCGCAGCGTCACACCGGAAGGCTTCCTCGTCTGCCAGGACGTGCCGATCGCGCGTACCGGCGTGCAGCTGTACTTGCAGGACGAGATGAAGGACGAGGACGGCAACGTCATGGTGGAGGGCGGCCCGGACGGTCTTGTCCGGGTGGAGCGCCTCCCCGAGCAGGTGTTCCGGCCCGAAACCATCGCGAGCTTCGAGGGCAAGGCCGTGACGGTCGAGCACCCAGAGGACTTCGTGAACCCCAGCAACTGGCAGCAGCTCGCCATCGGCACCGTGCAGAACGTGCGCCGCGGAGAGGGGCTGCAGGACGACCTGCTGATTGCGGATCTGGTCATCACGGACCAGGGCGCGATCGCCTACGTCAACAAGTCATTGCCCGAGGTGTCCGCCGGCTACGACGCGCACTACGAGCAGACCGAACCCGGACGCGGGGTACAGCGTGACATCGTGGGTAACCACGTTGCCTTAGTTGAGCGTGGCCGAGCTGGCCCGCGTTGTTCAATTCAAGACCAGGAACCCAAGATGACCAAGAAGACTGTGAAGCGCAGTTTCGCGGACCGCCTTCGCGCGGCCTTCATGTCCAAGGATGCCGAGGCGGCCGAAGAGCTTGCCAAGGAAGCCGAAGACGAGGAGGGCGACGAGACGGACGAAGACAAGGACAAGAAGGGCAAGACCGCCGATGCCCTGTCCCAGATCATGACCAAGCTCAAGTCCATGGACGAAGACATCCAGGAACTGAAGAAGGCCAAGACCGGCGACGAGGAAACCGAGGAAGAGCGCAAGGCTCGCGAAGCCAAGGAGAACAAGACCACCGACACGGTGCTGGAAGCCGAAGAAGCCGGCAAGGCTGACATCGGCAAGGTGCTCTCTGGTGACTCGCTGCAGGCTGTCGTGGCGCGCGCGGAAATCCTCTCGCCTGGCGCATCGCTCAAGACCAAGGACGGGAAGGCCGCCGTTGCCGACGTGGAGACGCACATGCGCGATGCGCTCACCAAAGCGCGCACCACCGACGCCGGCAAGGCTGCTGTCGATCCGTTCCTGGCGGGGCGCGACCTTGCCAAGCTGACCGGAGATTCGTTGCAGACGGTGTTCACGGGCGCGGCCGAACTGGCCCGAGCCCAGAACAACCGCAGCGGCGCCCGGACCTCTGCAGCAACCCGAGACTTCGGCCGAGTGTCCTCGGTGGCCGACATCAACGCCAAGAACCGCGACTTCTGGGCGAAGCGCAACAGTCACTAACCCAAGGAAACCGAAATGACTGCATTCCTCTATCGCATGCCCTCGGGCATTCCGGGCGACGTGACCCGTCAGTCCCAATCCACCATCGAAGCCCAGCTTCTCGACAGCACGCAGCCGTTCGCCGGCTATGGCCTGTTCGGTAAGGTCGCTTCCGGCAAGTTCGTGCCTGTCGGCGCGGGTGACGCAGCAACGGCTGTCTACGGCCTGCTGGTGCGCCCGTACCCCACGCAGGGCGCCAATCCCAGCGACCCTCTGGGCACCAGCGTGCCGGCCACGAGCGGTGCAGGCAACGTCATGCGTCGCGGCTACGTCAACGTGAAGGTCAATGCCGGCACCGCGTCTCTTGGCAGCGGCGTCTACATCCGCGTTGCCGCTGCTGCTGCTGGCAAGCCGATTGGCGGTATTGAGGCCGCAGCGGACAGCACGAACACGATCCTCGTGGTCGGCGCTGCCTTCATGGGCGCGGCGGATGCCTCGGGCAACGCCGAGATCTCTTACAACATCTGAAGCTGACCACAACCAGCTGACAGGGCCGCCTCAGGGCGGCTTTTTTCATTCTTGGAGATGCACACATGTCCGCATTCAACTCCCCTGAACTGACTGCCGTTGCACGCGCTGCGCGCCGCCTGAAGTTCAAAGACGGTCTGATGACCTTCGACGCCCAGACCATCGACGCCGCTGGCGCCTTCCTCGTCGGCGAACTCGAACGGCTTGACCCGACCCTCCACGAGCCGCTGGTGTCGGTCACTTGGTCGCGCGACATTGATCTGCGTGAAGACGTGTCGATCGCCGACGAGTTCAGCGCTTTCACCAACAGCTCGTTTGCCGCCGCACCGGGTGTCGCCGGCTCGGGCAAGGCCTGGGTGGGCAAGGACACCAACGCCATCACCGGCATCTCGCTGGACATCGGCAAGACCACTTCGCCGCTGCCCCTCTGGGCGATGCAACTCGGCTGGACCATTCCCGAACTGGAGAGTGCGCAGAAGCTGGGCCGTCCCATCGACACCCAGAAGTTCGACGGAATGCAGACCAAGTACCAGATGGACATCGACGAGCAGGTGTACATCGGCGATACCGGTCTCGGCCTGACCGGCATGATCAACCACGCGCTGATGTCCAACGTTGCCAACGCTGTGACCGGCAGCTGGACGGGCGGCGTGACGACCGTTGACCAGATGCTGGCCGACGTGAACGAGCTGCTGCAGAGCGTCTGGAGCGCATCCGGCTTCGCCGTGTGCCCCGACAGCCTGCGTCTGCCTCCGCTGCAGTTCGGCACGCTGGTGTCCACGAAGGTCAGCTCGGCCGGCAACATCTCGGCGCTGGAGTTCCTGAAGACCAACAGCCTGAGCAACAGCATCAACGGCCGCCCGCTGGACATCCAGCCGCTGAAGTGGCTCACCGGTACGACTCGCGGCGGCATGGGCCCGGGCGCCTCTGGCAAGGACCGCATGTATGCGTACACCAAGGACCCGAAGCGCATCCGCTTTCCCCTGGTGCCGCTGCAGCGCACGCCCATCGAGTTCCGCGACCTGCGCCAGCTGACCACCTACTTCGGCCGGCTGGGCACGGTGGAACTGGTCTACCCCGAAACGACTGGTGCCCGTGACGGCATCTGAGGCATGAGGCTCTGACATGGCAAAGCGCACTGTCGTTGCGCCATTCACCCTCATCACGCACGACGCTGAACAGAAATTCGACGTCGGCGATTGCATTGAAGGTGAGGTGGCCGCACATTGGTATGCCAAGCACCACAGCGAAGAAGCACCGGATGACTCCGACACCCAGGAGAACCCGGCACTTGACGCTGCTCCCCAGAAACCGCCGACCCGTCGCCGAGGCTGACCCATGATCACCATCGACCAGTTCCGCACCGACTTTCCGGAGTTCGGCAGCACGTCCGACTACCCCAATGCTCAGGTGCAGTTCTGGCTGACGATGGCTGGCCAGCTCTTGCGTCCCGACGCTTGGCAGGACAGCCTGGATCTCGGAACGGAGCTCTATATCGCTCACCACATCGCGATCAGCGCGAAGAACAGGGCAGTAGCCAGTGTCGGCGGTGTCCCGGGCACTGTGAACGGTCCGCAGTCCTCGAAAGCCGTGGACAAGGTGAGCGCGAGCTACGACACCGGTGCGGTGGCGCTTGCGGATGGCGGCTTCTGGAACGCGACGATGTACGGCATCCAGTTCCTTCAACTGGCGCGCATGGCTGGCACGGGAGGCCGGCAGCTGTGACCGCAAGCCTGAAGGTCAGGCTGGACAAGTTCAAGGAGTTCGTCGATGGCATCAATGCCTTGACGCAGCGCGACGTGCTCGTGGGCGTGCCTGACAGCGGTGCGACTCGCCAGGATGACACGCCAGGTCCGATGAACAACGCCACGTTGGCTTACATTCACGACAACGGCAGCCCGGCAGCGAACATCCCCGCGCGCCCCTTCATGCGACCGGGAATCAAGGCTGCGCAGGAGAAGATCGAGGCGCGCCTGAAGAATGCTGCCACGGCTGCGCTGGACGGGCAGAAGAGCAAGATCGACGACCAGTTGTCGGCCGCTGGCATGGTTGCGGCGACCAGCATCAAGAAGGAAATCAACGATGGCGACTTCGCCCCGTTGTCGCCTTCGACGGTTGCCGGTCGGGCCCGCAGCCGAGGTACGAAGAGCCAGCGCAAGGCAGAGCTCGAGTATCTGGAGATGGTGCGCAACGACGTTCCGCCGGAACTGGCTCAGGGCGTCGCAGGCATTCACCCGCTGGTCAACACTGGCCAGTTGAGAAACAGCATCACCTACGTGCTGCGCGGCAAGAAGTAGCCGCACCCGACTTCCACCGGCCCCGAGCTAACCCCTCGGGGCCTTTTTTCATGGGCGTTCGATGGCTCTACTCGACGTTACCGACGTTCTACTCGACCCCGACTTCATGGACACCGGCCTGGTGTGCGAGCGTATCGCGCAGACCGTGAACGACGACGGCATGGGGGTGAACACCACCACGCTCACACCGTTTGCCGCCGTGGTCACCAACGACTCGGGCGACATCCTGGAGCGCATCGCAGCAGGCGAGCGCATCAAGGGCAGCATCACGCTACACACCAAGTTCTCCCTGCAGGACGGCGCGAACGGTCTCACGGCCGACGTGGTGCGATGGAAAGGACGGCGGTACACGGTGAGCAATGTCGCCGACTACAGCCACTTCGGCCGCGGCTTCGTGGCCGCGAACTGCGACCTGATTCCGCTTTCGGGGTGAAGCATGGGCAACACAAGTGCAACTGGCGGGTATCTCTCGCCGGCGGCGGTGTCCCCGCCCATTGAGGACGACGAGCTCGACAAGTTGCTGCAGGGGATGGTGAAGGGCATCACAGACCTCTCCGGCGATCTGGTGCGGCCGCGCTGGCAGCCCAATCCGCCCAAGCAGCCCGAGCCTTCAGTGAACTGGTGCGCGATCGGGGTAACGGTCACTGAGCCCGATGCGGGCCCGTCCATCGAACACGACGGCACCGGCGACGGCCTGGACAACCTGCAGCGCCACGAGGACATCGAACTCGCGTGCACCTTCTACGGCCCGCTCGGCAGGACTTACGCGGCCCTCCTGCGGGACGGGCTGAGCATTCCTCAGAACACCGCTGCGCTTCGAGCGCAGGGCATGGGACTCGTCGAGAGCAGCGCCGCGCGCAGCGTACCCGAGCTGGTCAACCAGCAGTGGATCAAGCGCTACGACATGACCGTGAAGCTGCGCCGACAGGTCAAGCGGTCCTACCCGGTTCTCAACCTCCTGAGTGCCGATCCCCAACTGATTTCCGACTAATCGAGGTACACACCAATGGCAGCAAACCTTGGCCTTCCGGTCAGCAACGTCGTCAACGTGCAGATCGTCATGTCGCCCATCGCGGCGGCGCTACGCAACTTCGGCAGCTTGCTCATCGCTGGCGACAGCAGCGTCATCGACACCAACGAGCGGCTGCGCCAGTACGGCACGCTGGATGCCGTGGCGGCCGACTTCAGCATCTTCGCGCCGGAATACCTGGCCGCGGCTCTGTACTACGGGCAGACGCCGCAGCCCTCGGCCTTGTACGTCGGTCGCTGGGCGAAGACGGCAACGGCCGCGATCCTGCGCGGTGGCCTGCTGTCGGCAGCGCAGCAGCTCATGACGAACTGGACGGTCATCAGTGCCGGCAGCCTCAGCATCACCATCGACGGTGTCGTCAAGAACCTGTCTGGCCTGAGCTTCACCAGTGCAACCAACCTGAACGCGGTGGCCAGCACCATCACGACGGCTCTGGCCAGCGCCGGCACCTGCGTCTGGAACGCCGTCTACCAGCGCTTCGAGATCTCCAGCGCCACGACCGGGGCGGGCGTGAAGGCGTCCGGCTCGATCACGCTGACGACGAACCCTGTCGCAGGCGATACCCTGACCATCGGCGGAACGGCCATCTCGTTCGTGGCGTCGGCGCCAGCCGGCAACCAGGTGCTGATCGGCAGCACGGCGGCGAATACGGCTGCGAACCTGCAGGCCTTCCTGCAGTCGTCGCCTGACGCCCAGATCGTGAAGTGCTCGTATGCGACCAGCGGTAACGTGACCTCGGTCACCTACGCCGCAGTGGGAACGGCAGGCAATGCCTTCACCCTGGCCAAGACAGGCACGAACATCACGGTTTCGGGGGCAACCCTGTCCGGTGGCGTCAACGCTTCGTCGATCACCTACGCAACGCCGACCGGCTCGGGCACGGACATCTCCGGCCAGCTAGACCTGGTGGCTGGTGTGGCCTCGTCGCCCGCCCAGGGCACGAGTGCCGAAGCGGCCGCTGCTGCGGTGGCCGCCTTCGCCAACATGTCCAACGACTGGTATGGCCTGTACTTCGCCGCGTCGAGCGTTCTCGCCGATGCCGACGTGCTGGCAGTGGCCGGCTACATCGAGGGTGCGGGCGTGTCCCGGATCTACGGGCATACCACGCAGAACCCGCTGGCGTTGGACCAGACCAGCAGCGCGGACATTGCGAGCCAGCTGAAAACGCTGGGCTACAAGCGCACCTTCGTGCAGTTCAGCAGCTCGAACCCCTACGCTGCGGCTTCGATCTTCGGCCGAGCCTTCACGGTCAATTTCCAGGGCTCGAACACTACGCTGACGATCAAGTTCAAGCAGGAGCCGGGCGTGGCGCCCGAAACGCTGACGGTCAGCCAGGCCGCGGCTCTGAAGGCCAAGAACTGCAACGTGTTCGTCCGCTACAACAACAACACGTCCATCGTGCAGGAAGGCGTGATGGCCAACGGGTACTTCTTCGACGAGGTCCACGGCACTGACTGGCTGCAGAACGATGTTCAAACCGCAGTCTGGAACGCGCTGTACACGGCGCCGAAGATTCCGCAGACGGACCCGGGCGTAGATGTGCTGCTGACTACTGTGGACAGCCGCCTCGCACAGGCCGTGACGAATGGCCTGGTCGCGCCGGGTGTCTGGAACGCCGCGGGCTTCGGCGCGCTGAACCAAGGCGACACGTTGCCCAAGGGGTACTACAGCTACGCGCCCTCGGTGGACACGCAGGCGCAGGCCGACCGCGAGGCTCGCAAGGCTCCGGTCATCCAGTCGGCGATCAAGCTGGCCGGTGCAATCCATTTCTCGGACGTGATCATCAACGTCAACCGCTAAGGGGTATCGAATGGCTACTTACAGCTTCCAAGACGTCACGGCCACCCTGGTGGGGCCGACGGGCAATGTGAGCCTTGGCTACGGCTCCGCTTCGGCGGAAGAGGGCATCACCATCGACATGGCCGGCGACAAGAACACGATGATGATCGGAGCGGATGGCGAGGGCATGCACTCGCTGCACGCCGACAAGTCGGGCACCGTGACCGTGCGCCTGCTGCAGACCTCTCCCACGAATGCCAAGCTGCAGGCGATGTACAACGCTCAGACGCTTTCGAGCGCGCTGCATGGGCAGAACCTGATCCAGGTGCGCAACACCCAGAGCGGTGACTCGACAACGGCGCGCAACTGCGCGTTCAAGAAGAAGCCGACCGTCAGCTACTCGAAGGACGGCAAGGTCAACGAATGGGTGTTCGACTCTCTGAAGATCGACACCATCCTGGGGACCTACGCATGATCTCGATCGAGCTGAGCGGCAACAACTACCGCGCCGGCAAGCTCGACGCCATGCGGCAGTTCCACCTGTCGCGGCGTCTGGCGCCGATCATCCCGCCGCTGATCCCGGTGTTCATCAAGCTGAAGGCCGGTGGCCTGGAGCAAGACATGCTCGGCTTTGCCAGCGTGCTCGGCCCCTTCGCCGACGGCCTCGCGGCCATGAGCGACGAGGACAGCGAGTACATCGTCGGCACCTGTCTGAGCGTGGTGCAGCGCCAGAACGGCAAGGCTTGGGCCAACGTCTGGGACGTGCAGGGCAAGGTCTGCATGTTCGATGACCTGGAGTTGCCCGACATGATCCAGCTCACGCTGCGCGTCATTCAGGAAAATCTCGGCCCTTTTATCAGCGGCATCCTTACCAGCCAGCAGGGATTGCCGATGACCTCGACGCAGACTGGCTGACGCTGCCGGGCGGCGAGGACTGGCTGCTCGCCCCGGTGCACGCCGGGATGATCCTCTTCCCCGCCCTCAAGGACGGGTCCGTCGATCTGGCCGACATCGCGCTCATGAACGACTCGCTGACCGTGAAAGCGGACAACGAAGCACTCGCGCGCAAGTTGATGGAAAAGAAAAATGGCCACTGAGACGATGCGCGACTACTTGATGAGCCTGGGCTTCAAGGTCGATGAGGCAGGCTACAAGAAGTTCACCAACGGCATCGAGACGGCAACCAAGAGCGTGGTCAAGCTGGTGGCGACCGTCCAGGCGGCCGCACTGACCATTGGCGCCGGCGTGGCCGCGTTCGCATCGAACCTCGAAGCCTTGTACTTCGCGTCGCAGCGCGTGGGTGCCAGCGCTACGAACCTGAAAGCCCTCGAAAAGTCGGCGCAGAACTTCGGCGTGGCGAGCGGGGAGGCTCTTCAGACAGTCCAGTCGCTCGCCCGCTTCCTGCGCGAGAACCCGGGCGGTGAGGGCTTCCTGCAGTCGCTCGGCGTGCAGACCAAGGATGCAAACGGCAACCTGCGCGACACAGTGGAGATCACGGCGGACCTGGGCGCCAAGCTGGCCCAGATGCCCACCTATCTGGCAGCGCAGTACGGGAAGATGTTCGGCATCAGCGAGAACATGCTGCTGGCGATGCGCAACCCGGCCTTCGCCAAGGAGCTGCGCGATCAGCAGGCGCGCGTCAAGGATTCAGGCTTCGATCAGGCTGCCAAGGATGCGCATGAGTTCATGATGAAGCTGCGCGAGCTCACCACTTATCTGGAGGCTTTCGGGCTGAAGGTGTTCGAAGCGCTGGTGAAGCGGCTGGGCGGCGGTCTGGAGAACTTCTCGCAGTGGTTCGCCAAGAATGGTCCGATGATCGCCGACCGCGTTGCGGACATCCTGGTCAAGTTCCTGGAGCTTGCGGACAAGATCGGCCCAGCCATCATGTGGCTGGTCAACAAGCTGATCGAGCTCGACAAGGCTACGGACGGCTGGAGTACCAGGGTTATCGCCTTGATCGCCGTCTTGAACATCCTCACGGGCGGAGCGATGGTGGCCGGGGTGTTGGCGCTGGCCGGCTCGTTCCTGACACTCGGAGCCAACATGCTTGGTGTCGGAGCGACCGCGACGGGACTCCTGACAACGCTCGGGAAACTTGGCGCCGCTGGCGCATCCCTTGCCGCAGGCTACGGTCTTGGCACGCTCGCCAACAACGAGTTGGGCAAGACCGAGACAGGACGTTCGATCCAGCGGGCTATCGGTGACGCAGGCCTGTCGGTGCTGAACTTCCTTGGCATCGGCAAGCACGAGGGTGTAAAGCTATCCGCAGACGCTCAGCAGCGTGTGGGCGCTGCCCCGTCTACAGCGACCACCAGCACGTCAGGCGGATTGGCTGATTCGGCCTTCGGAAAGCTGATCGCCAGGGGTGAGGGCGACTACAACAGCGTGAACCGGGGCAAGGCTGGTGGATACCGGTCGGGCACCGAGGACCTGGAAAAGATGACCGTGGCCGAGGTCATGAAGGCCCAGCGAGAGCAGAAGTTCAATGCAGCCGGCCGCTACCAGATCATCAAGGGCACGCTGGCCGATGCCGTCAAGTCCCTCGGACTGAGCGGGCAGGAGAAGTTCGACCGCGCGACGCAGGATCAGATCTTCGAGCACTACCTGGTCAACAACAAGCGCAAAACCATTGCGGACTACATCAGCGGCAAGAGCGACAACCTCAATGCGGCGGTGGCTGCCGTGGCGCGGGAATGGGCAAGCGTGGCTGACCCGGCAACGGGGCGCAGCTTCTACGCTGGGACGGGCAACAACAAGGCCTCGATCTCGGCAGAGCAGATGGCCAGGGCGTTGCAGAACACTCGGGCGATGAACCGTGCTCAACCGCCGGTTGGCACTGCAACAGGCTCCGCCCAAGGTGCGACCGTGCAGATCTCGCAGAAGACGGACATCCACGTCTCAGGCGGATCAGATCCCGGTGCCACGGGCCGCGCAGTGGCTGGCGAGCAGGGCAGGGTGAATGAGAACCTATCGCGCAACATGCAAACGGCGGTGAGCTGATATGGCCATTGTGGAACTCTTGACCATCGCACCGAGCAGCAGTCTCGACACCATCGAGATTCAGGCGTCGCTGGAAGAGATTCACAGCGATGTCCTGCAAACCACGGACCATCCAGTCGAACGCGGTGCTGACATCACGGACCATGCGTTCAAGCGTCCGTCTGAGGTGGTGTTGCAGTGCGGATGGTCCAGCAGCTCGACGGAAGCCCTGGTCGGCGCTGCCGTGGCCCTGTTCTCCGGGGGCAGTCCGACGAGTGCTGACTACATCGACTCGGTGTATTCGCAGCTGCTGGCGCTGCAGGAGTCGCGGGTGCCGTTCAGCATCACCACGACGCGGCGCCAGTACGACGACATGCTGCTGCTCGGCCTGCAGGTCACCACAGACAGCAGGACCAGCAATGCTCTGATGGTCACGGCGACCTGCAAGCAGATCATCATCGTGGACACGCAGGTCAGCACGATGCCTCCGAAGGCGAACCAAGCCAACCCGGCCAGCACGGCAGAAACCGAGAACGCTGGGGTGAAGCAGCCGCAATCTGGCGCGACACCTTCGCCGGTTGGGGCGGCGCCACCGGCGACTTGGGGCAATGAGGCGCGACGCTGATGGCAACGATCTTCACCATCCCCCTGTCCCCGACACCTCAGACGTTCAAGATCACCTTGGGCGGCGTGGACTACCGGCTGACCTTCACCTACAAGGACATTGAAGAGGGCGGCTGGATTCTGGACATCGCGGACGCGAACAGCGTTCCGATGATCTTGGGCATTCCGCTGGTCACGGGCGTGGATTTGCTGGCCCAGTATGCGCACATGGGGTTCGGCGGAGAGCTCCGCGTGCAGACCACGCAGGATCCCGATGCCGTACCGACCTTCGACAACCTCGGCATCGACGCCATCCTCTACTGGGTGACTCCATGAGCGTTCCACAGTACGGCCGCAAGGTCAGCTTGCTGGTGGGTGGTGACAGCGGCGACGCCCTGGATTTGTCGGAGTTGCGCATTGCCTTTGCGGTGCGCCGCGGTGACCTGCAGACACCGAATAGTGCCGACATCCGGGTCTACAACCTGTCAGACAAGACGGCTGCTCGGATCCTGCAGATGCTGCCCACACCGGAATTCACCCGTGTGGTCCTGCAGGCAGGCTACGAGGGAAGCTTCGGCGTCATCTTTGACGGCTCGATCAAGCAAGTCCGCCATGGCCGCGAGTCGCAGACGGACACCTATATCGACATCACCGCAGCCGATGGGGATTCGGCGTACAACTTCAGTGTTGCGGCGCTCTCGCTGGCGGCAGGCGCGACGCCGAAAGACGCGATCAGCAAGATCATCCAGGTGATGGCGGCGCACGGCGTTACGCAGGGCTACGTGCCAGACCTGACCGGCAACCCCACACCGCGGGGGGCAGGTCTTTTTCGGCATGGCGCGCGATCGGCTGCGCGACCTGGCGAAAGACACGCAGTGCAGTTGGAGCATCCAGGATGGAAAGGTCGAGTTCATTCCGCTGACCGCCTACAAGCCGGGCGATGTGCCGCAGATCAATTCGGCGACCGGGATGATCGGGTTGCCCGAGCAGACCCAGAACGGCATCCGCGTGAAGTGTTTGCTGAATCCGAATGTGAGGATAGGCCAGACGGTCCAGCTCAACAACAACAGCATCCAGCAGTACCGCTATGGCCTGGGCAACGATCTGACGCAGAGCCTCGAGCGCGAGAACGCTGGGAAGTTCGGCACCACGATCAACCCGGACGGTCTGTACTACGTCATGGTCGCGAATCACAGCGGCGACACGCGGTCGAACGAGTGGTACACGGACATCATCTGCCTCGCCGTCAACGCAGACATCCCGCTCGATGTCTCACGGTTCACACCAACGATCGGACAGCCCTACGTGGACGCCATCAAGCGCTACGGCTAGGAGGACTCATGGATAGACGAGAGCGACAAGACAATCCGGAAGAGGCAATGCGCATTGCGCTGGGGGCTGCACAAAGCGGAATCTGGACGGCACTGCCGGGCATCATCCAGTCGTTCGACCCGCAGGCTATGACTTGCACCGTGCAGCCGTCGATCAGCCTACAGCAGCGTGGATCGGACGGCACCATGTCGCCGATCAACTTGCCTGTGCTGCTGGACTGCCCGGTGATCTTCCCCAGTGGTGGTGGCTGCACCCTGACATTCCCGATCAAGCCAGGCGACGAGTGCCTGATGCATTTCGCGGCACGGTGCATCGATTCGTGGTGGCAGCAAGGCGGCGTGCAGGGGCAGGTACGCATGCGCATGCATGATCTTTCCGACGGATTTGTATTCGTCGGCCCGCGCTCCCAGCCTCGCGTCCTTTCGCCCAGCGTGAGCACGTCTACCGTCCAGCTGCGCAGCGATGATGGCCAAGCTTTCGTCGAGATCGACCCAAACAGCCACCTGGTGCACACGAAGACTAGCGGCGACATCGAGGCCGAGGCGACAGGGCACATCTACGCCACTGCACAGGGCGACATCAAGGCCCAGGCGCAAGGAAGCATCTCCCTGATCGCGCAGGGCGCCATCAACATCCAGTCCGCGGTTCAGATCAACCTGATCGCCCCGGCGGTGAACCTGACGGGCTATCCGGGTTCGGTCACCACGCTGTCGGGCGGCACGATCAATTCCACGAACATGACCTGGAACTACACGACCAACACCGTGAAGTACGTGGGCGGCACGTTCACCTATAACGGCAAGGACATGACCAACACCCACTTCCACGTTAACTCTGGTGGCACTGGCAACGGCGGGCAGGTGGGCTGATGAGATACCGCAAGCTCGACGCGAACGGCGACTACGTGCTGGGGCCGAATGCCTTCCTGGTGAACAGCCCCGAGACCGTGGCGCAGGCCGTGGAGACGCGCCTGAAGCTCTGGCTGGCTGAGTGGTTCGTGGACACCAAAGACGGCACGCCCTGGAACGAAAAGGTTCTCGGCAAGCGACTCCCGGGGAAGAACCCGGACGCAGCACTCAAGCAGCGAATCCTCGGCACCCCGGGCGTGAAGCAGATCACCGCCTACAGCAGCCGCTTTGACGGCGACACCCGAGAGTTCTCAGTCGCCGCAACGCTGGACACCATCTACGGCGCCGCAACCATACAGGTCACCCAGTAATGGCATCTCCTACCGCACCAACCATCGACGCCAACGGCATCAGCGCGCCGTCCTTCGCGTCGATCCTGACCTACCTGCAGGGGAAGTACCGCTCCATCTTCGGCGCGGACACTTACCTAGATAACGACTCGCAGGACGGCCAGTTTCTCGGAGTCATCGCCGATGCGCTGAACGATGTGAACAACGCGATCATTGCGGACTACAACAGCTTCAGCCCGGCGACTGCGCAGGGCAATGGCCTGTCCAGCAATGTCAAGATCAACGGCATCGCGCGCGCTGTCGCGACGAACAGCACCGTGAACGTGACGCTGGTTGGGCAGGCCGGCACGACGATCACGAACGGCGTGGTGGGCGACATCAACAACGTGAACTGGAGCCTTCCAACGACTGTGACGATTCCGCCCAGCGGTTCGATCATCGTGACTGCGACTTGCCAGCAACTCGGCAACATCGCGGCAGCAGTGAACACGGTGCAGAAGATCCAGACGCCGACTTACGGCTGGCAGACGGTCACGAACGCCTCAGTGGCATCGCCCGGGGCTCCTGTCGAGAAGGACGCCACCCTGCGAGTGCGCCAGGGCGACAGTGTGGCATTGCCATCCCAGACGGTGCTGGCTGGTATCGTGGGGGCGGTGAAGGCCGTTGCCGGTGTCACAGAGGTTGTGGCCTATGAGAACGACACCGATGTGGTGGACGCCAACGGGCTGCCCAAGCACTCCATTGCACTGGTTGTGACGGGTGGCGCAGCCATCGACATCGCAACCGCGCTTGCCCTGAAGAAGACGCCGGGCGGCTACACCTACGGCACGACCTCGCAATCCGTTACGGATTCGGTCGGGATCACGAACACCTACCGGTACTTCGTGCCCACGCCCGCACCGATCACGGTCGCCGTCGCGGTGAAGGCCCTGGCTGGCTACACCACGGCTGCCGGCGCGCAGATCCAACAGGCGGTGTCGGACTACATCAACAGCGTGCCCAGCGGTGGCGGCCCGGCCAAGGCGGTGGAATGGGATTCCAGTATCACGGCTGGCAAGTCAGTTTCCAGCGGAGCAACCTTCAAGATCACCGCGCTGACCTTGACTGGGCCGAGCGGTGCGGGCACCCCCGACGTGCCACTGGCATTCAACCAGAAGGCGACCTGCACCCCGGCCAGCGTTGTCCTCACGGTCACTTGACATGGCAACAGTCGATAAATACCTCGCGCGGATCACCAGCGAGCACAACGACAAGCCGAAATTCATGGCGATGGTCGAGGCCGTCGCGCAGTGTTTTTCGGACGCCTATGACGTGGCCAAGTCCATGCCGGCCGCCTTTGATTTGGATGATGCGGTCGGCGCCCAACTCGACATTGATGCGCTGTGGATCGGCCTCTCGCGGATTGTCAGCACGCCGCTGAACGTCTACTTCTCCTTGGACACGCCGGGCCTCGGCTTCGACCAGGGAAGTTGGAAGGGGCCGTTCGATTCGAGCCAAGGCTTGACGGTGTTGGACGACGAGACGTTCCGCACGATGCTAAGGATCAAGATCGCTGCGAACCACTGGGACAGCACGATGCCGAGCTTCCTGGCCATCGTGTCGCGGATCTTCGCTGGCACTGGCATCACGGTCTTCGCCACCGACAACCAGGACATGACCATGAGCGTGTACCTGACGGGTACGCCTCCGCCTGCGGTTCTCCTGGCGTTGATCAAGAACGGCTATTTCCTGCTCAAGCCTGAGGCTGTCGGCGTGAACTACTACAAGCCCTCGGTGGACAACGCACCGCTGTTCGGGTTCGACATCCAGAACGCGAGCATCGCCGGCTTCGATACAGGCGTCTGGGCCATCCCGCTCTAGACCTCCCGCACTCCTCTTCAAGCCGCCCTTCGCGAGATCGGCGGGTTTTTCTTCGTCTCCACTTTCCACAGGAATCCCATGGCTGGAACAAACGACTTCCTCCCGTTCGCTACGGCGGGCGGTGCAAACGTGCTCTCGCAGGCTGCCTATGCTGCACTTGCCGCGGTGTCTACTGGATACCAGGCTGGTGTCGCACAGAGCGCGCAGCTCAATAAGACCTGGCGGCAGTCTTCGATCATGGCCGCAGTTGTTGCGCAGTTCATCGTGGACACGACGGGCGCCAACGCTGTCGATGACGGCACGATTGCCACTCTTGAAGCCAACTTCATCGCGGCACTGCGGCTGGCTGGAGTCTCCATCGGAACGGACACAGGAGCCGCGAATGCCTGTGTGGTGAATCTGACGCCTGCCGTCACGGCACTCTCCGACAACATGGTGTTGTGGTTCAAGGCGAAAGCTGCGAACACTGGCGCGACCACGCTCAACGTGAATGGCCTGGGCGCCCAGCCTCTTGTCGGGGCGGCCAATGCGGCCCTGCAAGGCGGCGAGATCGTTGCAAACGGGAAGTGTCTCGTCGTCTGGGACGCAACGATCAGCAAATGGGTGCTGATCGAGTGCACCGGTGCCGCCCTGCAAATCGCGCCGGCCAGCGCATCCGGTCATGCCCTCCAGCAAGGTCAGAAGGGCTATGCCCGATTCACTGCCAACGGAAGTTGGACTTGTCCTGCTGGGGTCACAACGGTCTATGCATCAGGTTGCGCAGGTGGTGGCGGCGGCGGCGGCGGCCAGACCGTCGGAGCGGCCACTCTTTTCACGGGAGCTGCCGGCGGCGGTGCCGGCCAAACTGCATACAGAGTCCCCATCGCCGTGGTTCCCGGCACCACGTACCCGATCGTTATCGCGACAGGTGGAAATGGAGGCGCGATAAATACAGATGGTTCCCCTGGCGGCAATACCCAGTTTGGGACGTCTGGTGCGCTTCTGAATCTTTCGCAGGGCGCTGGTGGCGCAAAAAGCATCGCTACTGCATACCCCAACACGATCGGTGGCCCGGCGGGTGGAGGTGGCTTCCCAAGCGGAGCCTATGGTGGCGACGTAACGGGGCAAGGCGTCGGTGCCACTGGAGGAACCGGAGGCAGTGGTGCATTTGGGGGCGGAGGCGCTGGTGGGCGAGGAGCCCTCGGCGGAGGGGTAACGATCGCAGGTGGAAGCGCCGGTGGATTCGGTGCCGGCGGCGGCGGTGCTGGCGGTGCCTATGCGGCAAATGCGTCGCCTTCGTCAACCACAGGCAATTCCGGCGGAGCGGGTTCTCCGGGCATTCTCATTCTCGAATGGTGATCAACGTGAGATACGCGCTCTACAACATCGAAGACAAGGCTGTCATCCAGTGGCAGGACACGGACATCTATGGCTACCCTGAAGTGGGCGACGGACAGGCTCGCCTGGAGCTGGAAGACGAGAGTTTGCCTAGCGCATTCGACCCGTACACGTGGCCCTCTGGGTGGTGGGTGGTCGATGGGGCACTGACGCAGGTGGCACCGCCGCCGCCGCTGTCTCAGTTGGTCATGGCTCTGAAAAGTCAGGCTGCGGTGAGGCGCAATGCCGCGCTCACGGCCGGCGTGGTGCTTGCCGACGCGACGGTGTTCGCCCCGTATGACACTGATCTGCAGAGGATTTCTCCTATCGCTCTGGGGCATTCGGTGTTGGGCATCACCGAAATCGACATCCAGCTAGGCACCTCCTGGCGCCACTTCACCGCGCTGGAGCTCGAAGACGCTTACGGCGCGCTCATGCGCAGACGCGAGGCTTTCTACAGCGCGGAGAGCGTGCACTGCGCAGCCATCGATGCGTTGTTCGCGGCAAGTGATCGAGATGGTCTGGCAGGCTACGACATTGCTGCCGGATGGCCGACTTGATCCGGCGCTGCTCATCCATCAACCCGCTTCGGCGGGTTTTCTTTTGCCTGAAAGGCTCCAATGACTCAAGAAACTCTGCCCGGCGAACTGCTGGAGGTCGTGAACAAGCGCCTCGATGATGGAGACGCCCGCATGGGGCGCCTCGAACAGAGCGTGGCCGAGAACACTGCGCTGACCGCTCAGGTCGCACGAGACACCGCCGACCTCGTCGAGTTCGCGCGCGCCGCTGCGTGGATCGGGAAGATGGCAAAGCCCTTCAGCTACATAGCGACCATCGGCGGCGCGATCGCGGCGACCTGGGCGGCCTTCAAGAGCGGGACGCCTCTGAAATGAGCGCCAAGACCAAGATCATCGGCACTATCGTGGTCGCAGGCACCACGCTGGTGGCGGGCCGCCCGTTCCTGATGGGCTTCCTGCAGAAGTGGGAAAGCGGTAAGGCTCGCGTGCTGGTGGTCTACGCCGACCGCCTGGCCGGAGACCTGCCCACAGTCTGCAATGGCCTGACACGCCATGTCACCTCGACACCGATCATCGTGGGCGAGCGCTGGACCGACGAGAAGTGTGAGACCGAGGAGCGCGCCGCTGTCGTCGCGGTGCAGCAGCGCCTCGCCCCATGCTTCAAGCGGGCGCCGTCGCAGATGGTGTTCGACATGGCGACATCGCATGCCTGGAACCTAGGGCCCGCGGCGACGTGCGGCAGCGGGGCCATGGCGGCCTGGAACCGCGGCCAGTGGGCACTGGGCTGCCAGCGCATCGCGCGCGGCGACGACGGGACGCTGGTGTGGTCGTACACCTGCAAGACTGTGGGCGGGAAGCGGCAATGCACCTTCGTGCAGGGCTTGGCTAACCGTCGCGCCGACGAGGCGCAGACCTGCGGCGGTGAGCTGTGATGCTGCCGGATCTCAAGACGCCAGTCATCTACGTGCTCGCGGTGCTTGCGGCGGTGTTGGGCCTTGCGACCTGGCACTACCGCGCGCTGGCCAAGACCGCTGGTCTTGCGCTGCAGATCCAGAACGCTGCCGTGGTGGCCACAAACACCGCGGCGCAGCGACTGCTCGACCAGCGCACCAAGGAACGCGACGCCAAGCAGGCCGAGCTCGACAAACGCGCCGAGGCGCAGAAAGAGACCGATGAAAAAGCTGTCACCCAGATCACTGCTGACGATCAGCGCCAGCGCAGCGCTCCTGTCGTTGTCCGCGTGCGCAACTGCTCCCGTGATGCCAGGAGCGGTGGTCGAAGCACCCCAGGTGAGGCAGCGACCTCCGCCGGAGCTGGTGCAGAAGACGCCGGCGCGGCCAGTGGGGTACTTTCGAAAGCTGGTGCTGGACGCCTTGCAGACGCCCTGAAGGAGATCGAGACGATGAGCGCGGCGTACAGCTCGTGTCGCGCCGATGCCTACAGTACCCGCGGGCAGCCTCCTCCTGCCGGATGACGCTCTCAAACCCATACCCCCGTTCTGGCTTCGGCCGGGGCGGGGGATTTTGTCTTTTCAGATGCTCCACCAGCGGACAATGGGCCGATGAGATCCACGACGGCTTTTCTTTCTGCTGCGGTGTGCTGCACATCGGCGCTTTCATTCGCTGCAGAAGTGCCGCGGCCAGTCCAAACCACGATCCAGGGGGTCATCACTTTACGAGGCAAGCCGGTAGTGGCCAAGCCAATATTTAGCTGCGAGGATGGGTTGAGGTCACAGCGAGGGCAGGGGGCCGCAGCCGCTTGCGCGTCTCCGATACGTATCAGGACGAACCAGCGCGGCGAGTTTTCTTTTCAACAGACCGGAGGAGTGCTGCCACCCGACCGCCCCAGTCCCGTTGGTGATCCACGCTATTCATACTGGTTCGAAGTCCGAGACGGGGGGCAGATAAAGCGGTTCATGGCTTCTGGCATGGGCTGGGCGTGGAGTGAGCTCGACCTTCGATGTGAGTTGCGTCCGCCGCGCTCGCCCGGCGAAACATTGCAGCAATATCGACAACGGGACCTGCTTGACTGCAAGGTTCAACGACCGTCTTCCGTTAAATAGGTCGGGTCAGTGACCGCACGAACTTCTGCGCGCGGACGTTGCCCGCGCACTCAACGCGCGAGAACTCGTCGGTCGGCCAAGTGTGGCCATCCAGGGTTGTTGCGGCCCGGCTGCAGCCATAGAATCCGCTCGCTCGGGTCCGTGCCCGACCGTGCGTTTCGTGAACGCACCCGCCGAAAGCGCTCAGCCCGGCGCCCGCACTGCAGCTCATGCAACCGGGGACTTCCAAAGTTCAACCTTAGGAGTTCCCAATGCCAGAATCCAATCTCAAGCTTCAATATCTTCGCCGCAGGGCATGCGCTGCTCAGGGCGGTCTCTGCTTCTACTGCCTCCAACGCATGGGCCGTGACGCCACCGCCGAGCACCTGGTGGCGCGTATGGACGGCGGCGGCGACACCCGGGGCAACATCGTCGCCGCATGCAAGCGCTGCAATGCAGACCGCCATGCTCTCTTTCCTGCCGGGGCGCCTGAACCGGAAACCTATCAGGCCTTCGTGCTGCTTATGCGCAAGGCTGGCCTGTGGCCTTGCGGGCGCGTATGAACGAACCGCTCGGCCGGAAGGACGCCGAGCCAGAGACTAGTGCAGCGAGGTGTTCTGGCTCTCCGACGACTGCTGGGGCTGCGGGACGATGACAGTGTTCGTCTCGATTGCCTGATGCGCGTAGCTGAGCCCGCTTGCAACAGCGGCCGCCTTGGAAGAGAAGAGCTCCGGCACCCAGTGCCGATAGACAGGCACCTGAACACAGAGGTCGCTGTACTCCATGTCCAGCTTGAACTCTGCCCACGATAGCCACACGCCATCTAGAAAGGCCGTCGCGACGTGGACGAAGTAGCCACCAGACTCGAAGAAGTCGCCCAGTTCCACAGAAGACATGTCAGTGCTCCGCCGTTGAGTTCGTGGTCATGCTCCGCGGCGACAGTCGGTGACGCAACTGGCAGAAGGATCAGGGGGTTGCCATGGTGGCTTGCCTGGTTGTTGGCTGGTGTTCAAGACGTGAACGATGAGCCCCGATGCCCCTGCAAGCTTGGACAAGGAAACGGCGTGGGCGGATGGCGCGCCGAGATGGAAAAAGTTCGCAGGTAAAATACTCGGAGCTTTAGTTAAAATTGCAAGTATCATGTAGTGATACTTTTTCCTCTGGTGCGGCAATACCGAATCCGGCAGAATTACATCGTTAATTTCGAGGCACTGAAATGTGTTTCGCAACCCACTCAGATCCAAAATGACGAAACCGATCGCTCGCAAGGGGGTTGCCCAAGTGCGCGCCACTCGTGCTCCCGCGGTGGACGCTGGCTGGGTGCATGTTGTTGCGACGGCCGGGCGGACAGTCACTTTGGCTGATCCGGAAATGAAAAAGTCGGTTGAGCACCTCGAGAAGAAGGTTACGAAGTCCAAGGCTGACGCGTTGGATTTCCTTCATCGTGCTGGCATCGTCACCCCCAAAGGACGCTTGACGAAGGTCTATGGCGGCTGAGCAGCCGTCATTTCCCGACTACAGCAACTACCAGCGCCTGCCCAGCATGGTGCTGGGTTTTCACGGCTGTGACGAGTCTGTGGGCGAAGATGTGCTGAGCGGCAAGTTGCCGCATCTCGCGACCAGCGTGAACAAGTACGACTGGCTAGGCGAGGGCATCTACTTCTGGGAAAACGATCCGCTGCGTGCAATGGAGTGGGCTGTCGCTGCCAAGGACAATCCTCGGCTCTCGAAGGGGAAGATCAAGAGTCCGTTCGTCGTTGGTGCTGTGATTGAGTTGGGGCACTGCCTCAATATGACCTCTCGCGTAGGCGTCGAGGAAGTGAAGGTGGCGCATCAAATCCTAGTGAAGGCCTTTGAGAAGGTCGGTGCCGAGTTGCCGAAGAACACCGGAAACGGCTTCTTTCGCAGCCTGGATCGCGCGGTGATCGAAGCGCTTCACGAGTCTAGAAAGACCGCAGAGAAGGCGCTCCCCCCCTATGACACGGTTCGAGCTGCTTTCAGTGAAGGTGGTCCGGCCTTTCCCGGTTCAGGGTTCGACGACCGCAGTCACATTCAAATTGCAGTGAGGGAAAAGGCTCGTATCAAGGGCTATTTCCGTCCGATCTGCGCCTGAGTGCCTATGGGCTGCGCGTGCCCGCTTAGCTAAGCGGAAGTTCGTTTCGGGGCGTTCGACAGCAATGCGGCAATGTCCGCGATGGTGGAGATTTCGTCCTGGCCGGTTAGGAGTCGCCCGGTATGGCTCACCGCTATCTCGGTGCGACCAACTTCAATAACATCGCAGAGCGATGTTAGGTAAAGCAGATCGGCGCCACGCACTTCGTTGGGATCGAATTCTTCGACTTCGCCTTCCATGGTTGCGAGTTTTCTCCACTGCTTTGCACCCTCAATCGCTTTCTCGTAGGTCCGAAAGAGCTCTAGCACCTTGCCCGCGTGTCTTCTACCATCTTCGAAGTGATTCCAGTGGATGATGCTCGGCCAGCCTCCTGAGGCCAAGTAGAAGGCTCGAACCTCCGCGAGTGCGATCATGTCGGCATGATTGCGGCCTCGGCGGATGAGCCATAGTCCGTTTGGGCCGCGGCTGCTGAGATGTGGGGCGAGGCCGATCTGTTGAAGCTTGGCGTTGCCGTCGAGGCGGTGAATCGGTAGGCCTGGTTTCCCAAGGTAGAGCAGTGTCCCGCCGCACCAAATCTTAGTCCGAGCGCCATGGGCTGAATGCCAAGATCCGCCGGGTTCGAGCTTGCGCATCAGCTTGGTCAGGGGATGGAGCAGCCGCAGGATGCCTCTCCCAGCGAGCTCATGCTCGATGAACCGTTCGACGTGGGCTTCGGACTCAAGAAAGCCGCCAGGTTCTATTGGCGCAAGCAATTTTTCGTCGAAAGGGATGAAGCTCCACTCGATCAGCCCCTTGCGGCGGAGCCTGAGCACTTCCTCCATTCGATCGACGTAGGTGCCAAGTTGTTCTGTCCGAAAGGGAATTGCGTCGATTGGTCGCTTGGCGCGGCCAGCGGATGGGTCCGAGGAAATCGAGGCTATCGCTTTGCGCCAATCGCAGCCAGGTCCGGTCCAAATACTCACCGCGTTCGGAAGCGCGATTCCAGAGGAGTTCTTTTCTGGGGTGCCCGAATAGCAGCGGACGTAGGCTGGTGCCCCAAAGAAGGCCCGCATCATCAGCCGCTGAGTTGGTTCGCTCCCCTTGACGTTGATGTTGACCACAACATCTAGATCGCCGCATTCAAGCGCGCCCCTGGCATACGAGCCGACAACCCATAGGCTGATGACAGTGCAGGTCGCCGACTCCATTCGGTCGAAGTACCAGTGCTTGAACGAAAGCTCCTGCGTGCTACAGGAGTCTAGGCGCTCGCACATGCGGCGAAGTTTTCTGGTGAACGTGTCGCGGGGAAGGCGCTTCTCGGTGGCGGCCATGAGTCTCGACATGAGGATGGACTGCCATCGTAGCCGCATGCCCTCGAAGCTCACCATCGGTGATGCTTGTTTCCGTGTGCGCGAGGATCGATGGGTGATGCGGAAAAGAAAAAACCTCCCGATCTTTCGATGGGAGGTTTTCGTTTTGCGGAACACGTTCTGGGATTGCGGAACAGTGCTCCTCAAGAAATAGCGCGAGAACCGCGCAGTTCCTAGTGTTGGTGGTGGGCCCTGAGTGACTCGAACACTCGACCTACGGATTAAGAGTCCGCTGCTCTACCAACTGAGCTAAGAGCCCTTGCTTTGAAAACGTTTAGTGTTTTCTGGCAAGACCACGAGTATATCCCAG
>Ga0102593_1000863_pt1 | contig 38429 bp, 27 predicted proteins | sample AraplaCol_mMS_r2_2_FD_76862 | JGI IMG/M metagenome (GOLD analysis project Ga0102593, IMG submission 76862) | Arabidopsis root microbial communities from North Carolina, USA - plate scrape MF_Col_mMS_r2 (SPADES assembly) (version 2) | ecosystem: Host-associated > Plants > Roots > Endosphere...
GAGCTTGGAGCGCGGTACACCTAGGCGCTACATGCGTGGAGACCTGAGCGCGTCGTCGGCAGGTAATATCTGAAGACGTCGAGAGTTTATACTTGCAATCAAGAGGCTAATGGTGCCGCTTACGTGACTCGAACACGTGACCCCATCATTACGAATGATGATAGGAGTGATATCCTTTGATATTCGATGATGTGTTTCGATACTCCGTGACAAACCAAACCTTTGAATTCAATCAATAAAAGCGATACCGCCCGTTACTGTCCAGTGATTGACATTCCCGCACGGTGGTCGCAATGTAGTAGCACAGAAAAAATTTGAGATTGTGCTACCGCAGGAACGCTTGAATGCCAAAGCTCACGAAGGCTCTAATCGCTGCAATCGAAAAGCCGGAGAGCGGCACGAAAACACGGTGGGATACAGTCGTACCTGGCCTCGGTGTCCGTACCTCCTCTGGGGGCACCAAAACATTCATCTTGAAGTACCGCACCCGAGATGAAGGGCTCGTACGGTGGTTCACCATCGCAAGGGTCGGCGATATCACTCTGGATGAAGCACGCGACGAAGCTACAAAGCACCGTGGGGACATCGCCAAGGGCGGCGATCCCGCCGGCGAGCGTAGCGCGGCACGAAAGGCGAAAACGGTCGGCGAGCTATGCGACGATTATGTGAGAGACTGTGAAACTCGACCTCGTCCGCTTCGTCCTAATACGATCGCTTCGCATAAGTCCAATATCGAAAACCATATCCGTCCCGCTATCGGAAAACGCTCCGCAAAAGCGATCACAGCGGATGATATCGACCGGCTGCAGAAGGCCATCGCAGCGGGAAAAACGGCAATCCGAAAACCGGGCCGCGGCGGGCAAGCATCTGGCGGTGAAGGCGCCGCGGCCCGATGTATTGCTGTGCTCGGAGCCATCATGGAATATGGACGACGCATGAAGGTGCTCGATATGAGCCCTGTTGGTGATGTCAGGAAGTTGCCGCCAAAGAGCAAAGACCGATTCTTGTCCTCAGATGAGATCCAGCGATTTGGTGCAGCGATGAGAGACGCCGCGGCAGACGGGGAATCGCCATCGGGCATCGCGGCAGCAAGGTTTTTAATCCTCTCTGGCTTCAGGCGTAATGAGGCGCTTACACTAGAGCCGGAGTTCATCGACCGCTCCGGACAATGTGCGCGTCTCCCCATAACGAAGACTGGTAGACAGGTTAGGCCTCTCGGCAAAGCAGCACTCGACGCGTTGAGGATTGCACCGGCTACAAGAGATTGGTGCTTTCCAGCGGAGCGCGGCGATGGCCATTTCGTCGGCCTACCAAAGATATTGAAACAACTCTTCGCGAGGGCCGAAATTACACATGCTAGCGCTCACGACCTCCGCCGCACGTTCGCAACGGTGGCGGTTGAACTTGGATTTTCCGAATTGGTGATTGCTGCTCTTCTCGGCCACAAGACTGCTGGGGTCACGGCACGTTACGCCCGAACACCTGACAAAGCGCTATTGTTGGCCGCTGACGCGATAAGCGGGCGAATCGGCGCTTTGCTAAACTCCGCTCCAGTCGCTGAGATCATTCCGATTCGCGCCTAACTCGGGCTCTGCAGGCCATGTATCGACCCGCCGCGATGCAAATAGCGGCGGGTTTCCTTTGCCTTTGATGTCATGCGCGGCAAAGCTCGAGAATTTTTTCTTGGTGAAGGATGTCACGAGATATCAACTCGTTGCATCGGTTGTTGTCCCGGCGACCTTCGCAGAATCGTGGAATCCAAAGGCTCCCTTTGCGTGGCAGATTACTCCGCGCAACCAATCGCCACCAGAGGGTTCCAGCCAATGAACAACGTCGCAAATTCCCTTGTCGCTCTTGCAGAAGTCCGTGGCGTCCTGCCGAACCTGCCTGACGACATGCCTGTGCCCCCTGACCATGCCTCGCAAATCTTGGCGGCCCTCGGTCGGCAATATTCACCGTTAACGTTGCGCAAGCTGCGCTCGATCTCAACTGCAGGGCCGCGCTTTCAGAAAGCCCCCAACGGACGGGTCACTTACCTCGTGGGGGATCTTCGCCGCTTCGCTGGGGTGAGCGCTGCCTAACACACAAAGAAAAACCCCTCCCGCCGGCAAGCTTGAAGGGGTTTGACTTCGAAAGACTATGCATCATGAATACCGAAAAGTACCACGGAAATCAAGCATCGTGCTCGCTACGAGCAGCGAAGTATAGCGACCAACTCTCACTCCTCACTATCGTGCGCGAGCTTGAAGATGTCGCCGATGATATTGCATCTGGCCGCCAGGTTAAAACCCTCCATGCGATCCAAGACCTGGCCGCTAGGGTGCTGGATGATATGCGCCAAGGTCTGGCGGATCACCGCTCCTTGGCTGCGTACAAGCCGATTCATGAAATAAACTTCGCCCTCCATCGCCTCCGTCGGAAATTGCTGGAGAAGCGTGCGACGGCAGAAGGTTGGGCGCACCGATGGGATGGCGACGCCTTCATAGTTGAAGATGGCGACGCCGGGGTTTTTCTCGACGTTGACGGCGCCGACAACTGGACCCTTTCTACGGATGGCACCCCGGACTTCCGTGTCGCTGATAGTGGTCTCGTTTCGATGCTCGCCGCGCTTAACGGCACCTCCATGGCGGAGGAGGTGTCGCGCCTTTCTCGTTGGCTCGATCGTCACGAGGCCGGTCATGCTTGAAGCAACGGCAAATATAGTAAGGGAATACAAGGCCCCCCCAGAGGGTGGAGAGGTCACGACGATGCGGGCAGTTCCAGATTTTGGCACCCCCCATTTCCAATGCCTTGGTGTTCGCGGGGCTAATTGCTTCTTTCGTCCAGCTCACAAGCCCGAAGTTATAGAACTCACCGCGAGAGAGTTGGGCGGACGGGCAATGCTTCGCTTGGCACCTCTGCAATGGTGGGAGTTCGAATTTCCGGGGAGATCAAAAGAGGGTGGAGTGAACTGGCACGCTGCCGCGAACGCGTGCATGCAATCTTGCATAGGGCGAGGCCATTACAATCCGGAGCTTGTGACGGGGCGAGGCGTCTACGTGGAGCCGAGGAGCCTTAAAGTCGTGGCCCATCTTGGAGACCACTTGATCGTTGACGGTGAGCAGATGGGTTTGAGCGAGTTCAAGACGGTTCGCACCATTGTCGAGACGGCTCCTGCGGAGCTCCCTTTCCTCCCGCCCCTCGCCGCTGGAGAGGCAAGCCGCATAGCAGCACTCTGCGAGAAGCTTGATTGGGCGTCGCCGGAAATGGGCCGCCTATTTGCCGGATGGATTGTGATTGCACCGGTTTGCGGCGCATTGCCGTGGCGACCGCATATCTGGATTGAGGGGCCCTATGAGTCGGGGAAGTCGTTTGCGCTTAATGAAGTGGCTGGTCGCCTTTTGCACGGTGTGTCTCTTCGCTTCGGCGGCTCTGTAACTGAAGCTGGTATAAGGCAGGAACTGCGTGACGACACTTTGCCAGTGCTTTTCGATGAGGCGGAGGCTAAAGATGATCGAGCCGCCCAACGTCTTGACGCTGTTCTCGAACTTGCGCGTTCAGCGGCGCAAAAGGACGGCGCCGCGATCGTTAAGGGTGGTGCTGGTGGAAAGGCGACACGATGGCGGGTTCGTTCGAGTTTCGCATTCGCCTCGATCGACGTCGCGGTCAAGCAAAGTGCCGATGAATCCCGCATCGTTCGTCTCAAACTCCGCGGCCCCGATAGCGGAGCAAAGCAACATGATCGAGCGGCGCGTTTTGCCGAGCTTCGCACTGATCTCGCCGGCCTAACCTCCGCCCATTTCGGCCCCCGATTATTTTTCCGGACGCTGAAGAACTTGCACACGATTCTTGGCAACGCAGAGAGTTTCAGCGCGGCTATTGCCGGCGCAACTCGCTCTGGACGCCTGGGAGACGTGCTAGGCCCGTTGGTGGCGGGCTGGTACTCGCTTCGCTCTGATGTTCGGGTGCTCCCTGGTGACGCGGTCCGTTTGCTCAGCGAGTGGAAGTGGCTCGGAACTGCTATTTCCAAGAACGCAACAACGCGGGACCACGACGCAGCACTAGCTCATCTCATGCAAAGTCAGGTCGCGCTTGACCATGGCGTTCGACGGACTGTTGCCGAGCTAATCGGATCGATTTGCGCTAGCACCGCAAGGATCGGAGGGAACGACGAAGCAGGTCTGGTCGCGGAGCAGGCTGACGCGGCGCTTCGTCGTCATGGTCTTCGCCTTGACCTGCAAGACGGTGGGCGCTCGCTGATGCTTTGCCGAAACGCCGGTGCGATAAAGGCACTCTTTCACGGGACCCAGTGGGCAACTTCTCCTGTTGACACTATCGCGCAAAACCCAAGAGCGACGGTTACACAAAATCCGGTGAGGTTTAGTCACGGGATCAAGCAGCGCGCCATAAAGGTTGATCTTATAGCTGAAGGCTACGGCGATGATTGAGCGAGCCCGTGCTCTCGAATGCTTACTCGCCAGGGCCTGTACGAAGGCACGGGCCTCGGCCGAATAGCATTGGTGCCTAGACCAAAATAATTATTAGTGAAGTGCGACCCGAATGGTTTGTCCGAAGCTGCATGATCTAGTCGCGAAAAACGGATCTCCACCAAAGTCGGCAGGCCGACACCGACGAATTCGTTCGCGGCGACGGATTTCGATCTTGCACGGTTCTCGCTAACGATCGTCCCTTCTCTGAGGCTGCCGAGCGAATTGGCAAAAAAGCAATAATTCGTTGAAGTGTTTTCGCCTGCCCTGTCAGCTTTTACATGTCGGCCAAAAAACGGCTGTCGCGTCGCGCATTGACCCTGCGGGCTTGAGACTTAGGTTTCTGCCCGTCCGCTCTGTCGACGACGCGCTTTCAATTAAGTGGTGCGCGATAGGCATCTCGATGCGAGCTGTTCTGACACCAAGTAGTCTTTAAGATGAGATTGTTCGTAATTATTTCGATTACACCTTCAGCGGGCATTGACATCAGCGTGTGATCTATTCATTCATAAACCAGGGGGCGAAAGTGCACGTGCTGCTTGAAAAAATGAGGTGATCGCGCGGGTCTTTGGAGTATTTTATGGTTTTTTGAACTCGCCGCAGGTCATCCAACAGATCGAGATTAACGCGACTATTTGGGCCGCTTATACCTGCTTCATATCTATAGTTCGAAGTAGTTTTAGTAGACTTCCAGCCGTGATGATGCGGCCATTTGCGCTCCCGTGCGATGGAATGATCCGGCTGGAGTGAGACCCGTGTAGTGCAATCTGCTGCCAGCTCAGCGCTTGATTTCAGATGTCCGCTAAGTAGGTAGTTCGAGGGGCTCCACCGGAGATGGTGGCTTTACTTGGGGAATTCATGCCTTTCTTCAGCCTGCCTTGGGTCTTCGGTCCGGTTCCAATCGTGGCAACAGTATGGTCCGCCTACGTGACGGTCGCAACTATTGCACATCGAAGAGGAATGACGGGAGGGCGCTTTCTTGCCGCGTTTTTACTCCCGTTGGGAGTAATTTCTGCGGCATCGCTACTGTTTTTGACAAGTAACGTCCGTATAGTTTTAGTTGCTGGACATATTGCAACAACTATATGCTTCATCATCATATATATATCTGAGAAAATGCGGAGCGGCGAACCATGTATGGTGGCGGCGAAAGAAAACAGTCGGTCTAGTATGTTTTGGAGTTTGTATTTTCTACTGGTGATTTACATATTTTATCATCTATTCATATTTATATTTCCTATCTCGTCAGGATGCACTATCGCGAAATGCTATTTATTAGAAATACTTTTTGGAGGAAAGGTATATGGATTCTCTGTATTCTATTTTGCGAATTTCGCCGGTTCTGTAATTCTGAGTTTAGTTACGTTGGTGACGGCACAACTTGTATGGAAAATCAAATCGCAGGATTGAGCAAGTAAAAGGGGGTGGCAATGGCTGACATTTGGGATTGGGAAGGGTGGCAGGCTGGTCGATCAGTCGTCAACAATGCGTCGACTGCGTTCAGTTTCTATGCGGGAATTCGGCAGACGTACCACGCAAAGCAACTTTTGGAGGTGTATACCACCGTACCAACATCCAGACTCCCCAGTATTTCACGGTTCGTATTGCCACCTATCAACGAGCTAGCTCGAACGGGGAATTTTGATGAGATCGGGCAGATAAGTCGGAACGAAACGGTTCTATCGCAAGCGCGTGCAGGTAGTCGCTTGGGAAAAGCCGCGGGACCGCTTATGACGCTAGACGCAGCCTATGATCTTGGAACCTATAACGGTCCGCGCCTCGCGACACGAGCTGTTGGGATTCTAGGTGATGACATAATCGGAATAGGAATCGGATACGGGACATCTGCTGGCGTTGGAGCGTTGTTAACGGCCGCTGGTGCTGGCGTACTTTTCGGAACGCCGGTCGGCTGGGTCGCTTTAGGGGCGGGAGTGATCGCGGGAGCCGCGTACTCGCTTCTTGCGGGCAGTGATACTCGCGACCAAATCACCAAATTGCTCGATAATATGGTTGACGGCGAGCGCAACTCTTTTTCCTCGCCTAAAGCTTACGAAGCGTTCTTGGATGGCCTGGCTCACGCTCCGCAAGGAGCTATTCGGTACGATCAGGTACATTTGTCTTGGTTCGATTTGGAGGAGGCCAGGAGAGCGGGGCTAACGCCCGGTCAAATGAAGCAGCAGATCGTTCTCGGCGAGAAGGCAGCTGCCGGCTATATGCTGGCACACCCGCTAGACCAACAGCCGTTTGTATACACACCAGAAATGAAGGCCGCTGCGATTGCGGCGGGCCGCGAGCTCGACGGCCCTGAAAAGGTTGCAGCTTTTCTGCATCCACAGCCGATAACGGTGATTTCAGCACCACAGGGCCTTACCCCGCAACGCCCCCAGCGTGACAATCAGAATTCGGGTTCCTACGGCTCTTGGACGCGTGACGGTTCGTCCCGTGGCAACATCCAATCCCAGCGTCAGGAACAACGGTCCGTTCGCTCTCCGACCGGTAGTTCCCGTGGCAACATCCAGGATCAGCGTCACGAGCAGCAATCCGTTCGTTCTCCGACGGGTAGTTCCCGCGGCAACATTCAGGATCAGCGTCGCGAACAGGCTGAAACCCGCTCCTCTCGGCGACCCGTTCTTCTGGATTTAAGCGGAAACGGCTTGAACGTCGAAACCCTCTCGACCTCCAACAAATTCCTCGATCTCGACGGCGACGGCTACCAACATAGAACCGCCTGGGCGGCCCAGGGGACCGGCGTTCTCGTCCTCGATGCGGATGGCGATGGCAAAATAGGCCGGTCGAGCGAATTCGCCTTCACGGAATGGGATTCTGCGGCGACGAGCGATCTTGAGGCGCTGAAACATATCTTCGACACTAACGGCAACGGCAAGCTCGACGCGGGCGACGCGCAATGGTCAAAGTTCCGGGTGGAAGTCAATGGCCAGTTGGTGACGCTTGACAGTCTCGGCATCACCTCGATCGACCTGACGCCGACCGGCAGCGGTCAGACATTTGAAGATGGGTCCGCGATTACCGGAACGACCACCTTCACTCGCGCCGATGGCACGACGGGGACCGTCGGCGACGCCAAGCTCGCGAACGACGACGATGCCTATATCGTCAAGACGACCAGCACGACGAAGGCCGACAACTCGGTCGAGAAGACGATCCTCGCCTATAATGCCGATGGCAGCCTCGCCTTCCGCAACGTCGTTACCACAAGCGCCGATGGCAAGAGCGTCCAGACGCAATTCGACGACGACGGCAACGGCACGTTCGATCGCTCGCAGACCAATATCCTTGTGGTTGATGCCGCAGGCGTCCAGACGAAGACGGTTTCGAACTTCAATGCCGACGGATCGCTTGCAGATCGCACCACGACGGTCACCAGTGCCGATCATCTGATGGTGATGACATCAGTCGATCAGGATGGCGACGGCGTTGCTGATCAAAAGCAAGCCTACGTTCGCAATGCCGACGGATCGAACACGACAACCACCGAAAAACTCAGCATCAATGGCACGGTCATTGCCAGGACCAAGGTCGATACCAGCGCCAACGGGTTGACGAAGACGACGTCCGTCGATGTCGATGCCAACGGCACGGTTGAAGACATCATCACCGAGACAACGGTGATCGGTAGCGATGGCTCCCGCACCAAAACCGTCGATGACAAGAGCTCTGCCGGCACACTGCTGAGCCGAACGATTAGCGTCACCAGTGCCGACAACCGCACCAGTACGGTGACGGCCGACGAAGACGGCGATGGCGACGTCGATACCAAGACGGTGGCACAGATGACGATCTTATCGTCGGGCGACATCTCGGTAGCGACCTCAATCTATAATGGTAACGGGTCGCTGCGCAGCAAGGAGCTTGCGACGACGTCTGCAGATGGACGCTCGACAACGACCTCCTCCGACCTGACGGGCGATGGCATCTACGATCGAATCGAGAGTGACATCACCGTCGTCGGCACAAACGGCTCGGTCACGCAAACGGTCCTGCAAACAGCTGCCAGTGGACGCCAGCTGTCGAAGGTCGTGACGACGCGCAGCGCGGACGGTAAAACAATAAACATATCGGCAGATACCGACGGCGATGGCGCCGCCGACCACATAACCGCAGTCACCACGAACGCGGCCGGCTATAGGAATACCGCAGTTGCCGTAAGGAACGCGGACGGCTCTCTCGTTTCCAAGGTTTCGACGCTCGCGTCCCCCGATGGACTCGCTCAGACCATCGACACGGACGCAGATGGCGACGGCGTCAACGAGCTTCTCTATGTCGCTTCGACCACAGCCAATGCCGATGGCAGCAAGACCGAGACATCTTATTACAAGAGCTCGAACGGCACTCTTCTGAACAAGACCATTACGATCACCTCGGCTGATAGTCTCAATCAGACCGTCACGACCGACAGCAACGGCGATGGGGTCATCGACGTGCGCGCCAGCGATACGCTCAGCCTGCTCGCGGATGGCACGCGCACGGAGACGGTGAAGACAACAACCGGCGACGGCACCCTGCTTAGCCAAGTCTATACCGTCACTGCCGCAAACCGCCAGGTTACCACCGTCAATACCGACGCCAATGGCGACGGGGTCTATGACGAGATCGTGACCAACACCAAATACGTTGGCGGTAACACCGATTCCTACACCCGTAATTTCGCGGCCGATGGCACCGTCATCAGCCGGACCGCGACGGCTGTCACTGCGAGCGGCCTTGCAACCCTGACTAACACCGACCTGAACAATGATGGCGTGATGGACAGTGTGGTCCAGGATCTCACGCTATTTTGGACCAATGGAAGCAGGACGGACAACCATTATGTGAAATCCGGCAATAACACGGTGCTTAGCTTGGACTCTGTAGAGACCAGTGGCAACAAGCTTTCCATCCTGACCAAGCGCGATTTGAATGGCGACAGCACCTTCGATATTCTTGTTCAGGACACCACCGTTCTGGGAGCAGATGGATCCCGCACACAAACAGTGACGACGAAAAGCGCCAACAGTACTCTCTCCGGCCAGTCTAGAACCGTGACCAGTGCCAATGAACTGCAGGTGCGGGTCGACATTGATGCGAATGGCGACGGCACGTTCGAGCGCAGTATGCTGTCAACCAAGACCCTCAACAGCGACGGTTCGACGACGCAGACGAATACCGTCACCGCGGCCGACGCGAGCCTTATCGGCAAGTCGGTCACCACGGTCAGCGCCGACGGCAGGTCCAGCCAGGCGACATCTGATATTGATGGCGATGGCTCAAACGATCGCAAGGAGACGGTGTCCGTCGCGACAAACGGCCTGTTGACCGACACCGTTGAAACCTACAAGGCGGACGGAACGCTGGCGAGCCGCGCGGTTTCGACGGTGTCGGCCAATGGCCTCACTAAGACAACCAAATCCGACCTCGATGGCAACAACACCTTCGAGGAGCAGACCTCGAACACGCGTTCAGTCGGTGCCGATGGCGCAACGACACAAATCATCTCCCGCCTCGACATCAATGATGCGCTCATCGAGAAAACGACTGTGGTCACATCCGCGGATGGAAAGACAATGTCAACGATCTGGGCGGATGCGTCCGGCACGACAAAGCGCTCCATGACCGATGTAATCGTCTTTTCGCAGAACGGCACGACGACGGAAACGCATTCATACCTTAAGGCCGACGGATCGCTTGAAAGCAAGACAATCACCACGACCGACGCCCATGGTGTCTTGAAGACGACGACCAAGGACGTCGACGGCAACGGCGTCATCGATCAACGCATCACCGAAACAATTGCCAGCAACGGCTCCAAGCAGCAGAAATTCCAGGATCTGACTTCGACTGGCACCGTCAAGAGTTCGGCGGCGATAACGACTTCGGCCAGCGGCTTCAGCACCACCGCCGACTATGACACCAACGGCGATGGCACGGTCGACAAGCGGATCGCAACCACGCTTGCGATTGCCGATACCGGCGTACGAACGACCGTCGTCCAGGAATCGGTTGCCGGTTCAAGTGGCTTGGCGCTTGCCAACAAGCTGACGACAAAAGTCTCCGGAACGGGTCTCCAGACCCAGATTGACTTCGACAAGGGTGGCGATAGTACCATCGATCAGTCGCGCAGCGATACGACGACCCTGAACGCCGATGGATCGCGCGCACAGGAAGTGAAAACACTCAGCGGCACCACCCTCACCAGCCGCTATCTCACGACGACCAGCGCCAACGGCCTGTCGGTCAACCAGCAGTGGGATCCTTCCGGGACGGGCACCTATTCGCAGACCTCTGACGACGTTACCGCGCTGACTGCCGACGGAACCAAGGTGCGCACCGTAACCAATCTCAGAGCGGACGGTTCGGTCATCTCCAAGTCGGTGACGACGGTCGACAAATCCGGCAATGTCGTTCGTACGGCCGATACGCGTCCATCCTTCGGCGACAAGGGGACGAAGACGGAAACGACGCTGCTTGCCGATGGCGCAACACGCCTAAGCGTCACGGGGACGGACGCAAACAATGTCCTCACCGACAAGACTATTATCCTCACCAGCGCGGATAAGGCGCGGGTGACGATCGAGCGCGACGTCAACGGTGATGGCATCATCGATCAGCGCCAGCAGACGACGACCGCCAATACCGGCGTGCAGACGTCCGTCATCACTGATCTCAAAGCAGACGGCACGCTTGCCGACAAGACCACCACGACGGTCGCGGCGGACGGTCGCCAGACGACCATCGTCTGGGATTACGATGGCAACGGCACCAACGAACGCCAGCGGATCATATACGATACGATCCGAGCCGACGGCGGTCGCACGACGGTCAGCACCGACACCGATCTTGTGACAAATAAGGTGGCGGCGGTCACGACAACCGAGCTGTCTTCCGACGGCCAGACGACGACCACGACAAAGGATGTTAACGGCGACAACATCGTCGACCAAACCGAGACGGTCACCAAGGATCTCTTTGGCAATACAAGAAGCGTCGTGAGCAACAACACGACTGCTCGTAACACCTCCTATCTCTCCTCCGGCGGCGTTTACTGGAGGCAGGCGATTGCGGCCAAACTGGAAACAACGACATCGGCCGACGGCAGGACGAAAACGACGCGCTACGACTATGACGGTGACGGCGTCTTCGAGGTCACCATGCAATCGATCCAGCAGATAGACAGTTCGGTCGAGACTAAAGTGACCGAAACGACAGCGGCCAACGCCATCGTCGGAAAAGGCACCATCTCGACGAGTGCAGACGGCTTGATCACCAAATTGGTAAAGGATGCCGACAATAACGGCACCACGGATCACACCGAGACCTCGGTGAGACGTATCGACGGCTCGATTACGCTGACGAAGATCGATCTTGGCAGTGGCGGCTCCGTAACGAAGACCGTAGTCGATGTCGTCAATGCCCTTGGATCGCTCACCTCCCGCACGACGACGGATTCACTCGGTCGCAAGACTGAGCAAACGATTGTCGCTGCTGACGGAAGCTCAGTGACGACAGGCTACGACGCGGCGAGCGGCTTGGTTTTAAAAGTCGCGAACGCAAATAAGGCCGGACTTCTCGTCAGCGCCAGCTTCTTTGACCGGACCAACAAGGAGTCGTGGGACAAGATCGAGCAGACATATAATGCCGCCGGAAATATTAGTGCTCAGACTACGTGGTACGATAACGGATACAAATATTACTATACATTTGATACCGAGAAAGCCTATACTCTAGTCATCAAGGACGGTGCGGATAAAACGACACAAAAAAACGTGTACTTCGGCGACGGCGGATATGACGTTTATGTTTATGATCCGTATAATAATAACAATTACAGCTACACTTGGGATTCTTACTATTATAATTCATCCGACGGAAAGTATTATCTAAAAAGTCACGTTACGTACAGAGATGATGAAAACCAAACTAAATATGACGCGACTCTGTATGACTATCTTCAGCAATACAACTGGGCAATTATTTACGGGAAATTCGACAAGTATGGAAACCGAGAGTATCAGGTTACGACTTATGATGATGGAACCCAGCGACCAGTATTATTAGACCTCGATGGCGACGGCCATGTCGATCTGCGCCCATTGGATCTGACCGCAACCGACCCCGCCGCCACGTTTGACTGGGACGGTGACGGCGTTCGGGATCAAACCGCTTGGGTTGGTCCGAACGATGGCCTCCTGGCGATCGATCTCGGAGCTGATGGATCTGGCGGACCTGACGGGATCATCGATCAGGCGCGCGAGTTGGCGTTTGCACTGTGGCCGGAGAATGATGGCACGTCAGACATATCCGACCTCGACGGTCTCCGTCTTGTTTTCGACACGAACCACGACAATGCTCTTGATGCCAATGACGATCGCTGGAGCGAGTTCCGGATCTGGCGCGACAGCAACCAGAACGGTGTCAGTGATGCTGGCGAGCTGCTCACCATGTCGGAGGCAGGCATCAAGCTCGTCAACCTGATCCCGAACTCGTCGGGTGCCCAAGCATTCGACGACGGTTCGGCGATCACAGGCACGAGCAGCTACGAGACGACGAACGGTCAGACTCACCTTGTGGCAGACGCGACTCTTGCCTGGCAGAAAAACAGCAACGGTGTCGCTGCGTGAACTTAGCTACGACAGTTCGCACCATGGCGACGCAAATCCACTTGATGTGCTTCGTTTCGTCGGCCCGTATGTGGGACGGTCTCCGTGATTGTCACCGCTGATTCAGCCATTGCGGATAGCTCCAAATCCGTAGAGCATGAGCCCGCTGCCGAGATCGTCGACAGCGGGCTTGCGGCTCTGTGTGCGATCGCCGGCTATTTCCGGATTGCGGCACAACCGTCAACGCTTGCCAGGGATCTGGCGGTCGCCGCCACTTGCGGCACAAATGACCTGCTACGTGCCGCCAAGGGCCTGGGGCTCAAGGCCCGTGTTGCGCAGGTTCGCGACGGTGCCAAGCTCGCCACGCTTCCCGCCCCGTCCATTGCCATGCTCACAGACGGCTCCTTTGGCGTGTTTGGTGGCCCGATGGGCGACGGGGCGTTCCGCGTCGTCGACCCGGTTTCCTTTTCCGCGAGGAGTGTCTCGGCAGAGGAACTGCTTGCTGAGACGAACGGCCGATTCATCCTCGTCCAGCGTCGCTTCTCCGGGCCGGGTGCGTCGCCCAAGAGCTTCGGCCTGCGGTGGTTCCTGCCCGCGATCTGGCGCTATAGGCACGCCTTCGGTCACGTCCTAGTCGCCTCGCTGATCGTGCAGATCTTCGCTTTGATCACCCCGCTGTTCTTCCAGGTCGTTGTCGACAAGGTTCTCGCGCATCGCAGCTATTCGACGCTGATCGTTCTTGTCGTGGGGCTCGCCGCGGTCGGGCTCTTCGACGTTGTGCTGCAATATCTCAGGACCTATGCGCTGTCGCACACGACCAACAGAATCGACGTGGAACTCGGGCGACGCCTGTTTCGCCACCTGCTTAACCTGCCGCTGAGCTATTTTGAGACCAGGGCGACGGGACAGACGATCGCACGCGTGCGCGAGCTTGAGACGATCCGAGCCTTCCTGACCGGCCAAGGCCTATTCTCGGGCCTCGACCTGATTTTCACCATCGTCTTCATCGCAGTTCTGTTTTCCTATTCGTCGAAACTCGCCTGGATCGTGGTGGCATCGATCCCGGTCTATATCGCCATCGGTGTCCTGATACGTCCGCTTTTAAAGGACCGTATCGACGAGAAGTTCGAGCGGGGCGCCTATAGCCAGCAGATGCTGGTCGAAACGGTCGTCGGCATCCAGACGATGAAGGCGGCCGCCGTCGAGCCAGTCGTAGCCGCACAATGGGAAGAGCGGCTCGCCGCCTATGTTCAGTCCTCCTTCGCCGCGACCATGCTTGCCGCCAAGGGCCAGAACGCCATCCAGTACGTCAACAAGATCACGTCGGCGGCCCTGCTGTTCCTCGGCGCGCAGGCCGTCATCGACGGTGAACTGACGGTTGGCGCGCTCGTCGCTTTCAACATGATTGCTGGCCAGGTTTCTCAGCCGATCCTGAGATTGTCGCAGCTCTGGCAGGACGTGCAGCAGGTTCAGGTCTCGATCAACCGGCTGTCAGATATCCTGAACGCGCCGGCCGAACCACGACCTGCGGTCGCTATCAGCCTGCCGAAACCGAGAGGCGCGATCGCCTTCAAGGGCGTGAACTTCCGCTATACGCCCGAAGCACAGGATGTGCTGAAGAACATCAATTTCGCCGTCCGTCCCGGCGAAGTGATCGGCATCGTCGGTCCATCAGGCTCCGGCAAGTCGACGCTCACCAAGCTTGTGCAGCGCTTCTACATTCCGAATAGCGGCCAGGTGTTTGTCGACGGTCAGGATATCGCCCAGGTCGATCCGGCCTGGCTGCGTTCCAATATCGGCGTGGTGCTGCAGGAGAACATGCTGTTCAACAGGACGATCCACGACAACATCTGCCTGGTCAATCCGGCGATGTCGCGGGCGGCCGCCATGCAGATGGCGCGGCTTTCCGGTGCCGACGAGTTCATCTCGAAGCTGCCGCGCGGTTATGACACCATCATCGAGGAACGCGGCGCCAATCTCTCTGGCGGGCAACGGCAGCGGCTGGCGATCGCGAGAGCTCTGGCCACCAACCCACCCATCCTCATCCTTGATGAGGCAACCAGCGCGCTCGACTACGAGAGCGAGCGGATCATCCTTGCCAACATGCGCGAGATCGTCCGCGGGCGTACCGTCATCATCATCGCTCATCGGCTCGCGACGGTGCGCCACTGCGATCGCATCATCGGTATGAAGGATGGCCGCATCGTCGAGGAGGGCACGCATGAGACCTTGCTTGCCCGCGAGAACGGCCTCTACGCGCATCTATGGCAGTTGCAAACGGCACCGATCCAGCCATGAACCAGACCGTCCGTCCGCCGAAGGTGCCGAAGAAGCCGCCGCGCAAGCCACGCGATCATACCGCATTCCTGCCCGCAGCACTTGAGATCCTGGAAACACCAGCTTCTCCAATCAGGGCGGCCCTCATCTGGTTCATTTCCGTATTCGTGATCCTGGCAATCATCTGGAGCTATTTTGGCCGGTTCGACATAGTTGCGACCGCTCAGGGTAAGCTACAGCCGACGGGACGGGTGAAGGTCATTCAGTCGCTGGAGACCGGCAAGACAGCCGCGATCCCCGTTACCAACGGCTCGAAGGTCAAGGCCGGCGATATCGTCGTTGAACTCGATCCGACGGAGAGCAGGGCAGAAGTCAACGCACTGCTCGCGAGCCTCCGGTCGCTGCGAGCCGAAGTTACCAGGCGAACGACCGCGAGAGCGCAAGTTGAGACTTGGCAGCGTGCCGGCCTCTGGACAAATTCGCCGACGATCTCGATGCCTCTTGTCTTCGGCGAGGATATCCCTCCATCCATCAGAACCCGCGAGGAAGCACAATTCCAGTCGTCGCTGGAACAACTGGCCTCGTCGCTTGCTAATCTCTCCTCGCAAAGGGAGCAGCAGCTTGCATCGCTTGGCCGGTTCAACCGGATGGTCGCGGCTCAGAAAAACCTGATTGCGACGATGGACGATCGCGTGACGATGCGATCGCAGCTCATGGAGTCAAGTGCTGGTCCGCGTGCCGGTGTCATTGATGCGATGGAAGCCAAGCAGCGCGTCGAGGCGGATCTCGCTGAACAGATCGGCCAGGCCGATGAAGCAGCAGCCGCGCTAGCGGCTGCTTCTACAGAGGGCGAGAAAGCGATCAAGGCGTTCATTGCCGAGAATGTCGAGAAACAGACCGAGGCGGAGCGCCAGATCGACGACCAGGAGCAGCAGCTCATCCGGGCTGAGAAGAAGCTGGACGCCATGACGATCAAAAGCCCGATCAACGGAACGGTGCAGACGTCCGCCATTACGACCGTTGGCCAGGTGGTCATGGCAGGATCGGAGCTGATGCGGATCGTGCCGGAAAATGCAGTGCTGGAAATCGAGGCCTACCTGCCCAATCAGGACATCGGCTTCGTTGCACCCGGTCAGCCAGCGGTGATCAAGGTCCAGGCCTTCCCGTTCACACGCTACGGGGTGATCGAAGGAAAGGTCACGCGAGTCGCGACGGATGCCATTCCCGAGCCTGATGCACAACAGCTCGAAGGTCAGCCCGACAAACAGCTGCAGAGCACCAATCCGATCGGCAATGCGCAAAGGGTTCAGAACCTGGTGTTTCCGATCACCGTCGTGCCGGACGTTGGCAGCATTGATGTCGATGGCACCTCGGTGTCGCTGTCCCCCGGTATGGCCGTGTCGGTCGAGATCAAGACGGGCAGCCGGCGCATACTGGAGTATCTGTTCTCACCTGTAGCGGAAGTGACGTCCGAGGCGATGAAGGAGCGTTGAGGAGCCTGACGTTCTCGCACGCAGAATCCCGGGATAGACGTGCCGAACCCTCGATTTCAATGCGCAGATTTCGAGTGACCGGGTGAGCTTCTGTCCCCACGAGGCGCTGAACGAATTGATCGCTTTCACCCTGTGCGGGCATCCTGTCGGCATCGAAATCTTGCCCGCTCTACACTCCATGGCAGCCGTTTAGAGGCGTCTGCGTCATTTCCCGAAAGCGGTCGTTCTAGTCGAGGGCATAAGCCCTGCAACAAAGCCGCTACGCCCGCACGGGGCCACTCGGCGTCGACTTAAGTTGCTTCTCGACACGTTTGAGACGCGCTTCAGCCTCAAAGATCAGATTTGACCCGAAAGCGTCAGATTGAGCTAGGTTTTTGCAATACTAAGATTCGCTGGCGTTTAACTATAGATTGAACATTGTGCGACAAAATACGCAACCGCAGGCAGAATGAAGTCACATCTTTTGCGGGACAAATAGTATGCCGAAATCGGATGAAGAGAAGGCCAAGCAGCAGCTAAAGAACGCCGTTCGCTCCATCATTCTCACCCAGGGCAACGAGTTCATCAAAGAGTTGCTGCGCAAGCACAAGATACAGATCGGTACGAAGAAGGCGGATTTTGCTAGGAACATCCTGGCCGCCATCGATGCCGGCACGTTGACAAGGCAGATGATCGAGGATTGGCTGTCCGAGGTCGAAGGTTGGGGTAACCAGCACATCTATCTGTTCAAGCCACCTACTCTTCCTACCACGGACATCAAGGGCAAACTGGTTGCCTCGGATTTTGGGAAGTTCATCGATACACCAATCAGCTACGAGTTCCCCCAGAATCTCAGGGTCAGCGCCATTTCGCTGACCTCTGATCATCTCTTCATAGCCTGGCACAAGGGCGCCGGCGGGTGGGAGCGGACGCCGTCTAAGGACTTCGAGCGGTTCGAGGAAGACGAAGAGCGGTACAAGTATCAGGCATACCGAGAGCGGTTCGATCGCTCCGTCGTGCGCTTCGCTTGGCGTTTTCCGGACCCGTATTGCGCCGTGATGATCCAGCTCCCGGCAGAGGGCAGTGCTCATAAGCCCATCCATGTGCAGGTACGGGAGGACCTGAAACACATTGGACTCTTTGACGAAAATCCGGAGCGCATCCCGCTTAGCCAGGCGTTCAAGAAGATGACCCTTCAGAACGATACGCGGGTCCAGTCGACTCGAATGATGACGGATGGTGGTCACGTTGATGTCGTTTCCACACTGACAGAGGGCGGTATCGAAGACGTCCAGGCTCTCCGCGAAGCTCGGCGCGGCGTCGACGACAATAGTTTCGCTGGTGCTGATGGCCTGTTCCACTTCTTGCAGGAGAAGCACGCACCGCTCAGCCGAAACGTGAAGGTGCAAGGGTACGGCGTCGAGAGCCGGATACGCATTTGGGTCCAATGCAAGCGTGAGGATGTCTATCACGTCCTCGGCGTGGTCTGGTCCAACACGTGACGGTGGACCAACTCCGTGTGGCGTTTGGGTCCACTGCTGTCGATGCTCTACTTGCTCGAATAGCTAGTGGGGCAACGCCCGAGATCGATCCTCAAATCTCCGCTCACTCTTTTGGTCTAGACGAGGAGACGGCTGTGGAGTTCTTGGACGCCGCCGCCAACATAGGCCTGACCGAGCGCCGGGAGATCTTAAGCTGTCCGGCGTGCAACGAAGCGATCGAGGCAGAGGCGGCAGCGGAGGAACTATGCCCCCTCTGCGGAGAGGCTTTCGCCGATCGCGGCGGCGTTCGGCGACAGTCCGTCTATCGATTGGACGTCCGTGGTACGCGTGACATTCCTTGGGTCGTCGTGATTCACGGCTTCAACACCCACGGCGAGTGGCAGCAGGACTTCAGTTGGCGTATGGGGAACAAGCTCAAGTACAGCGCCCCGGTCCTGATTTGCAAATACGGCCTCATTCGCTTCAGTGTTCTCGTCCGCTGGCGTCATCGGCAACTTGCAAGGCAGCTAGGGGCCACCATCCGCTCTGCCGTCGAATACGCGAGAGCCAATCGGATACACGAACCGCCGGACGTGGTTCTTCACAGCTTCGGAAGCCAGTTGTTCGTCCAGTTGCTCGCAACGCCCGAATTCGATGATCTGAAATTCGGACGTGTTATAGCCGCCGGCACTGTGATCCGCCCGGACTACAATTGGACAGAGCGTATATCGCAAGGCCGCCTCGAGGCCGTGTTCTGCCATTGCGGCGGAAAGGATTGGGCGGTTCCGTTGGCGCAGTACTTCATTCCCGGGACCGGCCCTGGCGCGCGCCGCGGCTTCACTGACAATGCCGCTATCAACGTGATGAATGAGGACTACGGGCATGGCGGTTGTTTCGAGCTCAAGGAACTAGAGGCCAATCTCGCCCCTGGAGGGTTGTGGGATTGTTTCCTGCGTCGGCACCCCCGCACGTTCGATGGCGATCCGAATCTACACAGACCGAGGCCATGGCGTCCAATGTGGGCACCTATCCGCGGGGCCGTCCGCGTAGTTGGCGTCGTCCTGATGGCGTTGATGGCCGCGATTGCCATGACGTTGATTTCCTGGGCGTGGTCTGAGGCAATCGAATGGACCGGCATAACAAGCCTTCTATGAGTTCATTGCGCAACGGCTTCCCGCCCTTCATTGGGACTTTCCAACCTTACATGCCGACACAGTGGAAAGGGACGAGTTCTAAACCTTTGTGGAGGGGTCGGGCCTGGTGAACCTCGAGGGACTAACACGTTTCGACGAGTATCCATTGATACGGACATCTAGGTCGGAAGGTTCGAAATGCGCATTCGACGCATGCGTACAAGCGGCATCGACGCCGCCACCGCCCGCATGCTGCAACCAAAAACCACTGGAGCGCACTCGAAACTGGATAAGACTTGAGGGCAAGGTCAGTCCGACATGGTCCGCCGAAGCGGTCTGAATTTACTTTGTTAAACACGACATCGCAGGGAGTGGGACAGGCTGTCCCACCTTGTCCCGGCATTTGTCCCGCTCGTTGTCCCGCCTAATGGGCTGTTTTTATTATATATATCTATCATTGGGACAGATAGAGTAGATATATACCGTACACGACCAAAGCGCCGATGCCGAAACTATGTATCCTATTTTCCCGTCCCGCCTGTCCCATCCGTCCGTGTCCGAATTTTCCCAATAAAAACAAGCAAAAATGCGGGACAAAAACTGGGACAAATGCCGGGACAAGGTGGGACGACGTTCAGTTAGACCCCCAAGGCGGTGCGATGAGGTCGCGGACAAATTGGCGTTGCGGCGTAAGGACTTCCGCAATTATCGGCCTAGGTTTGCTGTGCCCGTGGAAAGCATTTAGGCGCGGAGCAGTTCCACCTGGCTGCAGTGCGGACCAGTAACCCTGATACCGCGGCGTAACTCCACCTTCGCGCGGACAATTCACGGGTCCTTCCCATAGGTGGCATGGTGCGGGGGACGTGGCCGCGCACGCTTTTTCTAGCGGAAGTTATTTTTGGTTTGGTTATGAACTATGCATAAAGCCTAGTATTTCTCTATCGGAACACAACTATTTCAATATCATAACAGATTACTTGGTATCTTATTTCGCGGAAAATAGTTTAATCCGAAATATGCATTATGCATAGCGTCGCAGAATCGTGGAATGCAGACAAATAGCGACACCAATACAATCGCAATAGTTAAACAATTTTGCGATTTGAGGTTTCTATGGTTTTCGGTATTGGTCCCACCTCCGTTTTTGGTCTGGGCGTCTCGGCCTCACTGGGCCGCGCTTCTCAACCCGAGCCCATTATCTCGATTCACCCCGATGACTACGTCGTTAAGCCAACCAACACATGGGCTCTGCGCAAGGTGAATGCGTCCTTTGCCGGTGCACCGGTGCAGGTATCAGGCAATGCCGTTACTACCCTGGTTGATATCCCTTTCACCACGACCGCACGTGATGCCTTGGTGAGCGACGGCGCTCTGGCGACTGCTATGACGGGCAACGCCGAACTGAGAACGCGTCAAGTCTACGACCAATATGGCACCCTTCCGCTGAAGCCGCTCAGCGCGGGTGGTGGGCCGCGTGTCTTCCGGGCGGCAAATGCAAGCGAAGCCAAGCGGCCGGCCTTTAAGCCCCTTGCCAATCTCCAAGGCCTCACGACCAACATCTCGGATGCATCCGGCCCGTTCAACATGGGTGGTGCGGGCGATAAGCTCACGATCATCATGGCGTTCACGGTGCTCGGCTTCGGTGGCGCCGCATTTGCAGCGTCGCCCACGCCGCCTTCTGTTGGTACCAACACCAACGGCACCATGTTTGGTTTTGGCTCCGCAACCACTGAATTCTTATCTGTTGCGGAGACGGAAAATACAATTTCCAACGACCTAACCTATGGCGGTCTGTGCGTCCTCAACGACGACATGAATGCACTTTTTGAACGGTCCACCACCTGGGGCCGCCGGCGCGTCATCGGCCTGAAATTCGATGGCGACCACGTCTCCGGCTTCATCGGCTCCAAGAAGGTGTTTGAGACGGATCTCAACATCGCGGAACTTGACGCGGTACGGATGTGGATCGGCTCCGCAAACAACGGCGGCGGCACCGCGAATGTGGAGTACTACGAAGTCAACGCCTGGAATAACACCCTGATTCCGGATGCAGACATCCTCAATCTCATGAAGAACGTCGGCGAGACGTGGGATTGCTACTATGACCGTGTTGAAACCATCCAGGCCAACACGGTGGTTGAGGGGCAATCGAACGCTGGCACCACGCTAAACGGCTTCAACGAATACAAATCTCGGGTCAAGGCATTGCTCGGCGGCGCCGCCACCGGTGCCTATCACGGCGCGATGCCAGCAACCGGGTTGAATGTGACCGCGTTCGGCGGCTCCGCGGTTCAAAAGGCGGCGTGCGCCACCGGATCTCCGACTAATTATTGGTTGGAGGAGGCCGATCTATCGCCTGGGCCGAACATGAACACAGCCAAGGCCGCCATCGCGGCTCACCCGAGAAAGCATCTCCCCTATGTCCTGCAGATCGTCATCGGCGAACAGGAAAGCGTTGGTGTCGAGCATGGGGGCTCCACCTTCTCCGGCACCGTTGGCGACCCTCTTTACCATCAGGCCACAATTCAGAAGTACAAGGACGGCGTGAGACGGATGATCGCGGAAACCACCACGTCCGCCGGCCATCCTCCGGTGAAAACCGTGGTGATCTCGCTCCACAAAACCACGGTGAACAGCTACGATACCGGTTGGGACATGGTGCGCCAGGCGCAGATTGAATTGGGCGAATCCGATCCCTCAATTCAGTTCGTATCTGCCTCGCTTGATCTAGTGCTGGTGGATACCGTGCATTGGGCCACCGATCAGGTGCAAACGAAGCTGGCGCCTCGCCTCGCCAATATAACCGCCCAAGCGCTGAAACCCTCGCTCAACCTGAATACGCGCGGTCCACGCATCATCGGCTACAGGTTCACGGATTCGAGCCGAACGGTTATCCGTGCCACCCTTGAGCACGCGCCGAACGGTGGTTCCGACTTCACCCCATCCACCGCAATCTCTGGCTTCTACGTGGTGGATGGAAGTGGTGCGAAAACGGTGGTCAACGCGGTCCGCGAGGACGCCACACACGTCCTCATCTATCCGAGCGCCGTATGTGTAGGCGCTACGGATGTGCAGTACATCAAGGGTGGCGTCTACGATGAGACAAAGACCATCGTGGACAACGCGACCATCGCATTCCCTTGCGAGGCCGGGAAGCTGTTGAGGGTGCAAGAGGCATAGCATGTCCAATAGCCCGCAATACATCACTGCCTCCGAGGTTCGTCGCCGTTTCGGCAACATCTGCCGGCGAACTCTTCTTCGCTGGACCCGCGACCCATCCAAGAAGTTTCCGGCGCCAATCCGTGTCGGCACCCGATGCTTATGGGATGAAGCGGAAATACGCACGTTCGTCGCCGAGAAGATGGCGGAGGCGACCCGATGAGCGCCAACGCCGATGCGACTCTCACCCTAAGCCTCATCGACCGGATAACCGGCCCTATCAAGCGCATCGGCGCGCGCATTGGCAACCTTTCAAAGCGCATAGGACTGGACCGCGTTGGTCGCTCTATCACGAACCTAGGCAACCGGTTTAAGGGGCTCGGCGATGGCATCGCGGTGACGTCCGGCCGCCTTGCCGCGCTATTCGGCCTCCTCGGCGCCGGCGGCGCCGGAGCCATCGCGGCAGCCTACGGCTTGGCGAAATCGGCGTCGGATGTGGGCTCCGAAATCCATGATGTCGCGGCGAAGCTTGGCGTCGGCACGGAAGCGTTGACCGAATGGCGGCACGTCGCGGACCAAGCCGGCGTTGAGGCAACAAGCTTCGATAAGGGCGTCGAAAAACTCGGCATCAACGCGGTGGAAGCCGCCAAGGGTAATAAACAGCTCGCCACGGCGTTCCGCACGCTCGGTGTCAGAGTGAAGGGGACCAACGGGCAGATGCGCCCCATGGAAGACATCCTTGATTCTACCATGGCGGCGCTCGCCGGAATACAGAATCCGCTGAAGCGCAATCAGCTCGCATTCAAGCTCTTCGGGAAATCCGGAGTCGAGCTAACGAAAATCCTTGCCGATGGTACCGAAGGTATCAAGGCGGGTCGCGAAGAGGCTCGCCGCCTCGGGGTGGTATGGTCACAGGACGCCGCGAACGCCGCCGATGCCTTCGGTGACGGGATCAACGCCCTTGGCAAGAGACTCAGCGCGTTCAGGACCTTCATTGGTGTCCAGCTCCTCCCGGTCATCAATGAAGCCGTCGATGGGATCAACAAATGGCTCGATGCGAACTCCGGATTGATCCGCTCAAAGCTAGGCGAATGGGTTCAGCGCCTCGGCGGCTTCGTCCGCGACCTCGTCAATCCCACATCGCGGGTCCGGATCAAGTTCGATGAATTCGCCACTTCGATCCGTAATGCCTACGCGGAAATTAAGCCGTTTGTTGACTTCATAGGCGGCCCGTTCAAGGCTGGGCTCGCCCTCATCGGGTTGTGGGCGCTGGCACCAGCCATCACGGCCATCACGCTTCTCGCCACCGCGTTCGGTGGCCTCGGGCTAGCCATTGCTGGTATCGGCATCAAAACTATTGGCCTCGCGGTGAAAGGAATTGACGCGCTGTTTTCTGGTATGGCTGGCACCGCCGCAACGGCGGGGACCACCGCCGGCACCACTTATGGCAACGCCTTTTCCAAAAGCCTCCGGAGTGCGGTTCGCGTCGGGCTTCTCGGGCTTGGCGTCTACGCCGCCTCTCAGATTATCGGGGAGATGCCGACCACCAACGAAGGGTGGGATCAGCGCATCAAAGATAATGAGAAGGCGGATGCGGAGCGCAACAAGGCCATCATGGATAACGGCGGATCCGCTGCTAATAAGTGGCTCGGCTTCGATTTCCTTCGCGAGAAAGACGATTACGAAAACTCACCGGCCAAGAAGCTTTTGGACGGTATCAAAGGTTTGTTCTCAATCTCGACACCTGGCGGTGGTGAGGTTTCCAGATCGCTCGCGGTAAACGAGGCCATCAATGCCCGCAGGTTCGGCGTTCGTGGCTCCACAACGGATACGCTTCCCGGCAAGGCGAAGGACGACGTCGGCGTGGGAGCGCCCGGTATGCTTACCACCAAGAACACGACATCCGTCAGTGCACCAATGAATGTCAATGTGACAATCAATGCTACGGCCGGAGCCGATGCCGGTGCGATGGCCGCTATTGCCCGCCGTGAGTTCGAAAAGGCCGGCAGGGAGCATGCAAGAGATATCAATTCTGCTCTTTCGGACTGAGGTAACGGCAATGGATGAATACGGCGACGCCTCGCTCCTCTTCCCTCTGTACGACGACATGAGCCTATTCGTAGATGACGTGCTTTGGCCGATGGAGCGGCTTCGGCACGAACACAGTGGCAAACTCGCTACCCAAGTCGATTTCGAGGCGCGCGGCGATGACGGCCAAAGCCTGCTAGGAAGCCTATACACGACCCAAGATTACGACGATGTCTGGAAGCTTATCGAGGAAGCACTTGAGGGCGGGAAGCTCATTGAGATCCGGGGACGGCAGGCTGTAACACAGGTCCCGAATACTGAGAGGTTTTGGGTGTTTGGTGAGCTTCGTATTGGCGGAAGCTTTTTGCAACCGCCGTGTTGCCGTCCAGAGGGGTTCGAAGGGCTCAATTAATTAGGTCAACTCGGCCATGGATATCCGGAGCGCAGCGGCAATCTTCTTTATCTCATCGAAATCGCCGTCGCGCTCGCCCTTCTCAATCTGCGAAAGGAAGTCGGTGCTTATCTCCGCCTTCTCCGCTAGCTCGCGCGCGGTCATAGCGCGGAACTCACGCCACACTCTTATTTTGTTTTCACCGTCAATAATCCGGTTTGCGAACTCGGCCGGGATTAATTCCTCTTCGCCGGCGGCGAGGCGAGCATCGAATTCGCGCACCGCCAATGCGTCGGCGCGGTCCTCAACCGCACCGAACAGGCTGCTTTTTGCGTTAGCCATAGCTGGTGCCTCACTACGCGAACATTCATCAATATCACTTATCAGGCCGGGTGCCCTTGCGCTCGTTTTTCTTGACGTGGTCGAGCAAGGTAGAAACCCGGTAGAGTACCCTTCCGCCGCTCTTTGTGTATTCCGGCCCACGCTTGGCGCTGCGCCAGCGAGCAAGGGTAACATCGGTGACCCGGAGATAGGCTGCAGCCTCTGGCGCGGTCAAGCACGTGTCCGGGGAGAGGTCGTTGAGGGTAACATGGGCGGGCACGTTCAAAGCCGCGCGTGGCTCCGCATACGAGCCGCCGGCGTTTTTCCAATAGCCGATGGCGGCGGCTTCCATGGCGCCTGCCACCGGAGATTCTTTGAATATAGACTTCTCCCGCTCCGCAAGTGATATCGCTGCGACCGCGGCTTCGTGGCTGGTCGCGGGTGCCTGCCAATTCTCAAGCACTAAGCTTGGCGCGCAAACCAACGCAGCTAGCAGCGAGTCGTCGCCTTCATCGATCCAGTCTTCCTTACCCTCGACCGCGAGGTCATAGGCGGTCAGTCCGGCGTGGTAGGCGTTGATGGCCATCATGAGGGGATCCGCAGAATCGGCGGATGTGATATTCGAGATACCGACCATTTCGTTGTTAACCTTCTTCGATTTTGGTTAGGGCCGGCGGGAGAATCGACCTTCCCACCGGCCGTAATTTCCTATATAGGTAATTCAGCTTTTAAACAATACCTATATAGGAAATACCACTATGGCAGCGACCCGTGGCCGCCCTACCGAATTTCCAATTAAAAAGCTGATCGCGATTGACCAAGAAATTTTGGATGCTGTTGAAGCCTTTCGGGAAGGCCTGGAGCCCTCGATAAATCAATCCGAAGCTTTCCGGCGAATTCTTCGGGAGTGGCTAACAGTCAACGGATTCTTGAGATCGATTTAACGGCCTCGTCCGAGGGCGTATCGACTGGCACCTGTGCGCGGCTCAAATTGCAGGGGCTGAGGGGAGGGTAGGGCGACCCGTGAAGATATCGAGGTCCGGGGTGCATGGGCACAGCGGGTTGTATTCGGTGCCTGTCGTTATTGATCCATCTGTGTGGATCGAAATACAAATATCCCCTTTGCACGTCTGAGGCACCGCCGTAGTCGGATTGGCGTAGATATTCAGGTAATTCTGAAGCGCAGTGCTTATGCTATTGTTGTTGTATAGACGCTTTAGCACCTTTTTATTCGGATTGAACAAATTTGTACAAAGGCGAGTACACGGCAGCTCATCCAAAGCTTCTAAGGTCTCAAGATCGGGATGCGAGCGGCCACCGGCCGAAATTATTGCTATCGAGGCAGTCTGGCCTGAAAAAAAATCCGCCAAGGTTTCCTTTGAATTATCATACCTAGAACCATGATGGGGCAGCTTTACGAGGTCGGAAGTGATCGTTAGACCAAGTTTTTCGCGGTATTTCCGATGCCAAACCCAGTTGTCATTGATGGCATCCCCGCCAAGCGTGATCCGTCGCCCAGCGAAGCGAATTTCCATTGCAACGCTCACTTCGTTATTATCAACTTTGGAGAAGGCGCCAGGGTCTAGGACTGACTGAACGATGGCACCTCGCATCTTTTTCGGAGGTCCGATCCCGTAAAACTCAACTCCATTGAATCCCGAAATGCCAATTCTGTCGTGGTCGCCTGTCACCTCAATCCAGTCATTTGGAAGAAACTTTTTCCGAGCGAAATCTAAAATTTCAACAAATTCTAGGTGTCTGCTCGCTACGTCTTCATCATCTCCGCGCGCGACAAGCTCGAGAAGCTTATCCGCATACTTCTTCAGTCGACTTTGATCCGTGAGCAAAGTTGATAGCGGAAAGGTGAGAAAGGAGGAGATGCGGCCGTCGTATGCTCGGAGTACATCCAAAATCCCGGTATAGTGGTCCGCGTCGGGATGGGTGATGCATACGAACTGCAATTCGTCCGCACCCAAGGCCTGGAGCTTATCCAGAGCTGGGGAGGCGCGTCGGGGGGTGCGATTGCAATCGATTAGACCAAAGGACCTGTTAACCCCGTCCACAAATTCAACGACGATGCAGTCGCCGTTTTCGACATTCAGAAAATGTAGTTTGAGCATTAAAGGCTGTTTGCCCACTCCGTCATAGCTTCAAACCGCTTTCTGAAGCCTTCGGACATTTCGTTTTGCTTTTCCCGACGTTCGATTTTTAAGGAAGAATATTTGGATTCCTTGTCCACGCTAATCGCAAGCGGCATACCTACCAGCCGAAGTTCAGTAGGGCACAAGATGATCGGGATTTGGATCTCAACCGGCTCTCCACCCGGCGAAGCCGAGACGACGAGAAATGTCTCGCCAACATTTTTCACTGTCGCATTGAGCACGTCGATCTTCGCGGCGTCCACTTTCACCGACGGAGATTGGCTCTTCGGCTGATCACCACGCGCAAAAGCCCCGGCAGCGAAAGCGTGGACGCTTTGATGCGTTCCGCTTGCTCCGGACACTCCATACTCGGGAAGTGAAGGAACTGGCGCATCCGCAACCACTGACCGCCGACGATAAAGCACGGGATCACTATTACCGCCCCAAGTAGTCATGCTATTAAGCATTGTCACCAGATCCTCCGGCCGACTTGTCTGCCATCGCAAGCAAATCTTTGATATACGGCTCTTTTGCTTTTATCCATTTCAGAAGATTTGTGCCTTTAAAATTGATTTTTTGTTGGTAGATGTCAATGTCCGCCGAAAACTTGTGATGCATTGTGTTTTCAGTTCTCTCGGCGATCGGTTGCTGTAGGAACTGCGCGACATCGGTATCAGCGCCTGGCCCACAATGCAGCCGAAACTCCGTATCATGGTCAAAGCCGCCAACAAGAACGAGGGCGACATCGGCAACGTTTGCGGTAATGTCCCCTGGCACAGCTAACTCTTTGAACCTTGCCGCAACCTTTTTGCGGTTTTGAACAGAGTCTGTAACCACGCCACCAGTCATAAACAGCCGGACGCCAATCCGATTGATATTTTTGATTCCGAAACGCTCAACGATGGCGCTCAACGCGTCATTGCAAACATTGAGATACGGTCCGCCGATGAAACTATCAAGCGGGACACCCTCATCCATCTCAAAGTTGCCGCTTATTGCGTTTGTATCAACGGCAAAATTTTCGGCGGATCGGTTCCTGGCTGCCGCGAGTTTCCTCGCGGCGTTGATTTGATAATGGTTGTTGGTTGGACCAACAATCTCCCAATAATCTTTCGATTGATCCAAAATTGTTTGGATGATTGTGCCCGGCTTGTCCGCCAACTCGAAACATTGATCGAAATCGACTCTAAAGATGGCTCGATAGAGAAGTGTCATGGAATGTCCTAATCGGTGAGACTGCGCCCAGTCAGCACTTTTGCACCAGTCGATGAAGATTTCAATAAACCGAATATCAATGTCATAGATGCAGCAAGGTTGAGTGTCTCGCAGCGCGCGGGACGCCCGAGTTGTTGATTGCTCGCCGCGCGGTAGCAATGCGGTCGCACGCCAACTTCATTAGCGGAGTCAATCTTCGATTTATCCCGACCGTGGGTTTTATCCCATTGTATTTTCTGAGAAAAATGGTGCCGCTTACGTGACTCGAACACGTGACCCCATCATTACGAATGATGTGCTCTACCGACTGAGCTAAAGCGGCAATCCGGCGGGCGAAGCTTGTCGTCCGCGATTTGCATGGGGCTGATACAGGCATTGTCTGAAGATTTCAAGCGCCCTCTTATGCCCCATGGCAAAAAAGCTGAAGCCGGTGGAAAGGCCAGCACTTCACAGCGCCAGCCGGGTGCGGGCGGCCCGATATTCCACTTCCAGCCGGTCGACCAGCTTGGCGACCGGCTCCACGGCCTTGATCGCGCCGATGCCCTGGCCGCTGCCCCAGATGTCCTTCCAGGCCTTTGCGCCGCCGGTCGCCTGTTCGAAATCCATCTTCGAGGGATCGGCATCAGGCAGGTTATCGGGGTCGAGGCCTGCGGCGCGGATGGAGGGTTTCAGGTAGTTGCCGTGTACGCCGGTGAAATAGTTCGAGTAGACGATATCGGCGGCGGCGCCCTCGACGATAGCCTGTTTATAGCCATCGGAGGCGCGCGCCTCCTCGGTCGCGATGAAGGGAGTACCGATATAGGCCATGTCGGCGCCCATGGCCTCTGCGGCCAGAATGGCGCCGCCGGTTGCAATCGAGCCGGCAAGCAGAAGCGGGCCGTCGAACCATGCGCGGATTTCCTGCACCAGCGCGAAGGGCGAAAGCGTGCCCGCATGTCCGCCGGCACCTGCCGCAACGGCGATCAGCCCGTCCGCGCCCTTGCGGATCGCGGAATTGGCATGGCGGTTGTTGATGATGTCGTGCAGCACGATGCCGCCATAGGAATGCACCGCGGCATTCACTTCCGGCACGGCACCGAGCGAGGAAATGACGATTGGCACTTTGTATTTCACGCAGAGCATCAAATCATGCTCCAGCCGCTTGTTCGACATATGGACGATCTGGTTGACCGCGAAGGGGGCCGCCGGCCGCTCCGGATGCCTGGCATTATAATCGGCAAGATCTTCGGTGATCATGGCCAGCCACTCGTCGAGCTGGCTTTCCGGCCGCGCGTTCAAGGCCGGAAAGGCGCCGATCACGCCGGCCTTGCATTGCGCCAACGTCAGCGCCGGATGGGAAATGATGAAAAGCGGAGAGCCGATGACCGGCAGTCGCAGATTATCTCTGAGTATCGCGGGCAGGGCCATGCTTTCACCGATTTTGACGTTTACGAAAACGTCAATTGATTATCAGAGCCGGTGCCTGAGGAAAAGGGCAAGAGAGGGAACGCGTGCTCTTTTCCGTAATCCCGTCTAGTTTCAGAATATCTAATGGAGATTTGGAGCACAGCGCGGCGTCGCTTATCCCCCGCCGATGCGCTCCGGTAAGGTTGCAAGGCTTGCGGTTTGCCGCACTTGCCGCTACCGAATTTTGACAGGCATGTGATCTTTGAGCTCGATGCCGGCAGGAAACGTGAAGGGCCTGATGTGAGCGGACTAGAAACGGCTATCAGAACTGCGCTCGACAATTCCGACCGCGACAGTGCGGAAGTTCGTGCACGCATCTATCAGTCCGCGCGTCAGGCGCTGGAAGCCGGCCTGCGCAAGCAGGATATCACCGATGCCGATGTGGTCGCCCATCATCGCCACCGTCTCGAAACGACGATCCACACCATCGAGAGCGAAGAGCGCGCCCGCCTTCACCCGCGGCAGGGGCCTCCGGAGGTTCCGGTTCCCCCTGTCGTAGAAATGCCCGAGCCCGTCCATCACGCGGCAGAGCCCGCTTATCCTGCGCAGGAAGATCACGATCCGGTCGTCGCCGGTGAAACGCGCGGCCACCATGCCGCCTCCCGGGCCTCGGATGATGCGAGCCTGGATGACGTTCACGCGAGCAGCGTTGATCAGCTGGGGGCGGCACCCCACGGAGAGATGCGCGGCGAAATGCGCGCAGCGCCGGAAAAGCGCGGCGGCATGGATTTTCGCCCCGAGCGGGCCGCTGTCCGCCGCAAGCCGCGCAAGTTCTTCTCGCGTCTGCTCGTCTGGTGCGTGCTGCTCGCTTTCATCGGCACGGGTGCCTGGTGGGCCTATAGTTCCGGCCTGCTGCTGACGGCGGCCGAACGTGACACGAGCGTCGCCAATCCGCCCGCGAGCACCCAGCCGGAAGATTTCGACGGCGAGGATAGTGCCGCCAATAGCCCCCCCTCGCATGACGACCAGCCTGTGACGATCGACCCGCAAAACAGCTTCTCGGCAGACTGGATCGAGGTCTTCAAGCCTTCCGATGCTGACAAGATCGAGAGCGGTGCGCGTGCCCGCACGGAAAATGTCACGGAAACAGAAGGTCAGGCCGTCCGCCTGACATCCCAGAGCGGCGATACGGATGGCAACGTCTCCATCAGCATCCCGGCCAATGTCCTGCAGCAGCTCGCCGGCAAGTCCTCGACCATCGCGCTGACCTTGCAGTCCACCACGGACGAGCCCACGCAGATCACCGTCGAATGCGATTTCCAGTCACTCGGTAATTGCGCCCGCCACCGCTTCAACGTCACGCGTGAAAAATCGGACGCGCTGCTTCAGGTGCGCTTCGACCGTTCCCTGGCTCCGAATTCCGCGGGCAGGCTGATGATCAACAGCGATGTCGATGGCAAGGCCCGCGGCATCAATCTCTTCGCCGTACGGATCCTGCCCGGCCAGTAAGCGGCAGGGTTTGCCGAAGCGCCGTGCGTCCGAGGCTGTAGCGACCTCTATTTCAGGAAGCCTCGGCCGGAGCCGATGATCTTGTCGTCGATTGCGCCGATCGCGTTCTTGTCCTTGCCGTCATAGTCGATGGTTTTCAGCATGTGGCGCAGGAGGTTGAGCCGTGCCCGGCGTTTGTCGTTGGCGTGGATCACGGTCCAGGGCGCAAATTCGGTGTGGGTTTCCTTCAGCATGCGGTCGCGCTTCTCACTATAGTCGTCCCATTTGGTCAGGGCGGCTATATCCATCGAGGAAAGCTTCCAGACGGCGAGCGGATCGTGGCGCCGGTCATGGAACCGCTTGATCTGCATTTCCCGGCCGATATCCAGATAGAACTTGAAGAAGAAGATGCCTTCATGGGCAATGACCTTCTCCACCTGCGGCGCCTGGTTGAGAAAGTCCTCGTATTGTTTCGGCGTGCAGAAGCCCATGACCGGCTCCACGCCGGCACGGTTGTACCAGGAGCGGTCGAAGAGCACGAATTCGCCCGAGGTCGGAAACTGCGCGATATAGCGCTGGAAGTACCACTGGCCCTGTTCCCGCTCCGTGGGCTTGGCGAGCGCCACAACGCGGGCAAGGCGCGGGTTCATGTGAGCCGAGGACGCCTGGATCGCGCCGCCCTTGCCGGCCGCATCACGCCCTTCGAAGAGCGCCATCACCCGTTTGCCGGTCGCCTGCAGCCAGAACTGCACTTTCACGAGCTCGACCTGCAGCTTCCTCAGCTCCTCGAAATATTCGTCTTCCTTGAGCTTCTTCTTGTAGGGATAGTCGCCGGATTCCAGCGCATGCTCGTCCACCCAGTCGGGCAGCACGGGATCATCGATATCGAAGACGCGTTTCTTGCCCCTGATCTCGAGCTCCACGGCTCTACTTTCGACGTCCTCGGCCATCATCTCCCCCGGCGCTTGATGCTTTCGCCTTTCGGCAGGCGAACATATTTATCATTGAAAATCAAATCCGATGCGTGAGCAAAGCATAATCCGGTGCTGAGTGCTGCGGCTTTTCGTACAAGTTTCGGAAACGGAAAACTTCTGTCATGAAACGCGGCTATCAGGCAGAGTTTGAATGTGAAGAAAAACGAATCGATGCCGTGAGGGGCAGCTTGGAAGACCAAATGCCGTGGACAAAAAGCCTGTTGGCGCGCATCCGGCGCGAACGCCCGGTTTTGCTGGCGACGCTGCTGAGCGCGCTTGTCGCGCTTGCTGCGGGCATGAACAAATGGATCGTATTCGCCCTGCTGCTCGTCATGATCGTCACCTCGCTCTTCAACGAGGCTCCGGTCATCAGGCCCGATGTCGTCGAACCGGTCGAACCCGAGCCCGAAGTGCTTCCGAGCCGCCTGCCTGAAGTCTCCGCCACGCTGGCCGGCCTCGATATCCCGGTCATGGTGCTCTCGGAAGATGCCTCGGTGCTGTTCCAGAACCGGGCGGCCGAAAAAGCCTTCGGCGAGGCGACGCTCGGCTCCCATATATCGGCACGGTTGCGTTCGCCTGGCGTGCTGGACATGGTGCGCGAGACCATCGCCACCAACGCCCCGAACCAGATCGAGCATTCCGAGCGGCTGCCTTCGGAGCGCGTCTATATTGTTCGCAGCGCTCCTGTCGAATTCAAGGATGATGACGGCCGCAACGAGCGCTATTACATCCTTTCCTTCCGCGATATTTCCGAGGTTCGGCGCATCGATCGCATGCGCTCGGATTTCGTCGCCAATGCAAGCCACGAGCTGCGCACGCCGCTTGCCTCGCTGCGCGGCTTCATCGAAACCATCCAGGGCCCGGCAAAGAATGATCAGAAGGCGCAGGCGCGCTTCCTCGGCATCATGTTCGACCAGACGACACGCATGAGCAGGCTTGTCGACGATCTCCTGTCTCTCTCCAGGCTGGAACTCAAATCGCACATCGCTCCCGACGAGAAGGTGGATCTCGTGCCGCTTCTCGGCCACGTCAGGGACTCGCTTCTGCCGCTTGCAAGGGATGTCGGCGTCTCGATCAACCTGCATCTGCCCGAGGGCAAGGTCGAGGTGCTGGGCGATCGCGATGAGCTCGTTCAGGTCTTTGAAAACCTGATGGAAAACGCCTGTAAATACGGCCAGGAGGGCGAGATCGTCGATGTCTGGTTGAAGAACGGGTCTGGCCAGCCCGTCGAGGTCAGCGTTATCGACAAGGGGCCTGGCATTCCCGCCGAACACGTGCCGCGCCTGACGGAGCGCTTCTATCGCGTCAGCATTGAAGACAGCCGTTCGAAGAAGGGCACCGGCCTCGGGCTTGCCATCGTCAAGCATATTCTGACGCGCCATCGTGCACGGCTGATCGTTAAATCCGAGGTGGGCAAGGGAACCGAGTTCACGGTGCGCTTCTGACGCAATATGTCGCACACTATTTTGAAGTGTCGTATTTTTGATTTAATAATCAATAGCTTAATCTGTCATAAATGTTTCACCGATTTGACATAAAAGGACGGTGCTTAAGGCGCTAAGAGAGTCCTGCCGATGAAAAAAGGCAATGCGAGGGCCTCTTTGAGGCCGCACTCACACAAGCCCAAATGCCGGGAGATTCAAATGAACACCTTTAAACTTACTGTTGCCGCGCTCGCTGCAACCGCCGCTTTCGCTGGCGTTGCTGTCGCCCGCGACCAGATCCAGGTTGCTGGTTCGTCCACCGTCCTGCCGTACGCAAAGATCGTTGCCGAATCCTTCGGCGAAACCTTCACCAACTTCAAGACGCCGGTCGTCGAATCCGGCGGCACGGGCGCTGGTCTGAAGGAATTCTGCAAGGGCGTCGGTGAGGACACGATCGACGTTGCCAACGCTTCGCGCCCGATCAACAAGAGCGAAGCCGAAGCCTGCAAGGCTGCCGGCGTAACCGACATCCAGGAAGTCAAGATCGGCTACGACGGCATCGTCTTCGCAACCGACTCTTCCAACCCGGATGTTGCCTACGTTCCGGCCGACATCTACAAGGCCCTCGCAGCCCAGGTCGTTGTTGACGGCAAGCTCGTCGCCAACCCGTACAAGAAGTGGTCCGAAGTCAACCCGAAGCTTCCGGCTGTTGATATCGCTGCCTACATCCCGGGCGAAAAGCACGGCACCCGCGAAGTCTTCGAACAGAACGTTCTCGCTGCTGGCTGCAAGGCTTCCGGCGCAACCGACGTTATCGCCAAGGAAATCGCCGACAAGGCTGCCCAGGGCAAGGCTTGCGTCGCAGTTCGCAAGGACGGCGCTGCCGTTGACATCGACGGCGACTATCCGGAAACCCTGGCACGCATCGCTGCCAACAAGACCGGCGTTGGCGTATTCGGTCTCTCCTTCTATGAAAACAATGCCGACAAGCTCAAGGTTGCGACCATGAGCGGCATCGTTCCGTCGACGGAAACCATCGCTAACGGCACCTACCCGGTTTCCCGCCCGCTGTTCTTCTACGTCAAGAAGGCACATCTTGGCGCCGTTCCGGGCCTGAAGGAATATGTCAACTTCTTCGTATCCGACCAGATGATCGGCCCTGACGGCCCGCTCGCCGAATACGGTCTCGTTGCTGCTCCGGATGCAGAGCGCGATGCGATCCGCAAGGACGTAGAGGCTGGCAAGACCATGTAATGAACTTTGCCGGCGCGACGCTCGGGGGCGTCGCGCCGGCATCGCCTTATCCATCCGGCTCCAATGGGGCGCCGGACGGGTGAACTTCTTCTCCATGATAATGAAGCCGATGGCACGCTCCTGGAGCTGCCGGGTTCTTTGGGGGCTGTGGGCCTGGGGACGTAACGAATGAGCACATCCATCATACTCTTGTGCCTGGTGGTGATCGGCGCCGTTGCCTATGTGGCTGCGCGCAGCCGCGCTAGCGCACTTTCCGGAGGCAGATCTGCTGCCCTGCATTCGCGGCCGGCCTATTATGGCTCCTATGCCGCGATCTGGGCTGCTCTGCCGTCCCTGATCGTTCTGTGTGTCTGGCTGGCTGTCAGCCCGGGCATCATCTCTTCTTCCGTTCGCGGCGCCTTTCCTGACGACGTGAAGGCGCAGCCGGCCGTCCAGCAGGATCTCGCTTACAGCATGGTCGCCACCATTGCCCGCGGCATGAACCTGCTGACTTCGGATGAGGTTTCCTCCCTCTCGGGCAATCCCGCGGGCTTGCAGGCAAAGCTCAGTGAAAAGGGTGTGCCGCTCGCCGGCGAGCCGCAGCCTTACATGATCGATGCCGCAAAGACCCTGAACTCTGAGAGCATGACGAGCCGCACCATCATGACGGCGATCGTTCTGCTCATTTCCGTCGCAGGCGCCTTCTATGCGCTGCGCTCGGTTGCTCCGCGCTTCCGCGCCCGCAATCGTGTCGAGCGTGTCATGCTCTGGGCGCTGCTCGTTGCATCCTCCACCGCCATTCTGACGACGATCGGCATCGTTCTCTCGATGCTGTCAGAAGCGGCCCGTTTCTTCTCTGTCGTTCCCTTCGTCGACTTCTTCTTCGGAACGGTCTGGGATCCGCGCTTTGCCGGTGCGGGCAGCTCCTCCTTCGGCCAGTTCGGGCTTATCCCGCTCTTGCTCGGCACGCTCTATATCGGCCTGGTCGCCATGCTGGTCGCAGTGCCGGTTGGCCTCTTTGCCGCCATCTATATGGCCGAATACGCCTCTCCGAAGATCCGCTCGATCGCCAAGCCACTTCTCGAAGTGCTCGCCGGCATTCCGACCATCGTCTACGGCTTCTTCGCGCTCGTCACCGTCGGGCCGTTTCTGCGTGATTTCTCGTCGCAGATCAGCGGTCTCCTGACCGGTAACTATACGAACTTCATCCAGGCACAGAGCGTCATCACCGCCGGCATCGTCATGGGCATCATGCTGATCCCTTACGTTTCCTCGCTGTCGGATGACATCATCACCGCCGTTCCGCGTGCCCTGCGCGACGGTTCGCTCGGCCTCGGCGCCACGCGCTCCGAAACCATCAAGAAGGTCGTCCTGCCCGCAGCTCTTCCCGGTATCGTCGGCGCGCTGCTGATGACGGCTTCCCGCGCCATTGGCGAAACCATGATCGTGGTTCTGGCCGCCGGCGTCGCCGCCCGTATCCAGATCAATCCCTTCGAGCCGATGACGACCGTGACCGTCAAGATCGTCAACCAGTTGACCGGCGACCTTGAGTTCACCTCGCCGCAGACGCTGGTCGCCTTCGCACTTGGCATCACGCTGTTCTGCATCACGCTTTGCCTCAACATTTACGCGCTCTACATCGTGCGCAAATACCGGGAGCAGTACGAATGACGAATATTGTTTCCCCCGTCGCCGGCGTCACCGTTTCCAAGGCGCCCGCGCGTCGCGATATCGGCATCAAGCGCCGCTATGCCGCCGAGCGCCGGTTCCAGGCCTATGGCATCGCAGCCATAGCGTTCGGCCTCATCTTCCTCTTCATCCTGCTCTGGACGGTCATCAGCAACGGCTATACGGCCTTCCAGCAGACGTCGATCACGCTGCCGATCGAGTTCGCCGAGAAGACGCTCGACCCGGACAACAAGCGTGCAACCGACCCCTCGGTGCTGGTTGCTGCCAACTATCCGGTTCTGCTGCGCGACGCGATCGTCAAGCAGCTCGGCATCAATGCATCGAGCCGTCCTGACGTGCGCGACGCATCCGCCATGCTGTCCAAGGGCGCGCCGATCCAGTTGCGCGACATGGTCGTTGCCGACCCGTCGATCATCGGCAAGACCGTCAATGTCACGGTGCTTGCAGATGCCAATATCGACAGCGCCAACAAAGGCCAGATCAATCTTTCGGTCGATGAGAAGAACCGCAAGGTCAACGACAAGCAGGTTGCCTGGATGAACGAGCTGAAGGCGAGCGGTGCTCTCCACAAGACGTTCAACACCGGCCTCTTCGTCAACGGCAATTCCAGCCGTCCGGAAGCCGCAGGTCTCGGCGTCGCCCTCATCGGCTCGCTCTACCTGATGCTCATCGTGCTTGCCCTTTCGCTGCCGATCGGCGTCGCAGCCTCGATCTACCTCGAGGAATTCGCGCCGAAGAACAAGCTGACGGATCTGATCGAGGTCAACATCAACAACCTCGCCGCCGTTCCGTCGATCGTCTACGGTCTGCTCGGCCTGTCGGTCTTCATCAACTTCGCCGGCCTGCCGCGTTCGGCATCGCTCGTCGGCGGCCTGGTGCTGACCCTGATGACGCTTCCGACGATCATCATCGCGACGCGTGCGGCATTGCGCGCCGTACCGCCGTCGATCCGCTCGGCAGCTCTCGGCCTTGGCGCCTCGAAGATGCAGATGGTGTTCCACCATGTGCTGCCGCTTGCAATGCCCGGCATCCTGACCGGCACGATCATCGGCCTTGCCCACGCACTCGGCGAAACTGCGCCGCTGCTCCTGATCGGCATGGTCGCCTTCGTCGCCCAGGCGCCGGCCACTCCGCTCGATCCCTCCACGGCACTTCCGGTTCAGGTCTACATGTGGGCCAACGAAGCCGAGCGCGCATTCGTGGAAAGAACCTCGGGTGCCATCATCGTCCTGCTCCTGTTCCTGATCGTCATGAACATCGGAGCTATCCTCTTGCGTCGTCGCTTTGAGCGCCGCTGGTAAACGGAGTAAAGATCATGAACATGTTGACGGAAGCCGCAGTCGAGAAGGCGCTGGACCAGAAAATGAGCAACGTCCCGTATAAGATGATCGGTCAGGATGTCTCCGTTTATTACGGCGAGAAGCGTGCGCTTTTCGATGTCAATCTGAACATCCGCGAAAACACCGTGACCGCGCTGATCGGCCCCTCGGGCTGCGGCAAGTCCACCTTCCTGCGTTCGCTGAACCGCATGAACGACACGATCGACGGCTGCCGCGT
>Ga0102593_1000864_pt1 | contig 38428 bp, 25 predicted proteins | sample AraplaCol_mMS_r2_2_FD_76862 | JGI IMG/M metagenome (GOLD analysis project Ga0102593, IMG submission 76862) | Arabidopsis root microbial communities from North Carolina, USA - plate scrape MF_Col_mMS_r2 (SPADES assembly) (version 2) | ecosystem: Host-associated > Plants > Roots > Endosphere...
TAAAGAGAAAGAAAAAAAAAGAAAAAAAAAAAAACGGGGAACAGGGAAGAAAAGAAGAAAAAAAAAAAAAAAAAAAGAGAGAAAAAAAAGCGTAAAAGATTATCTGTAGACAATACCCATAATAACATCTAAAAAAACATACTCATACATGGGCCATGGAACCATCGGCTTTAACCGTGGAAACTCTACAAGAACGGACGGGGTATAGCCGAGAAGAAAGAGAAGAAGAAAGAAAAAGAAAGCCACCCCTCAATCTTGTGTGTAAGCTTAAGTCTTAATCCAACTGCGCAAGTATATTCAGGACCTAGGGTACTCCGTACCCTAGGTCAACTTGTACCTGGCTACGATGGTAACCAGTCATCGATGCAGGAGAGGAGACCGAATTCCCCATCGGGCCCCAGCAGACCAACCGCAAAGAATACCAGAAAATTACACCGCCGCCCCTCTCTCACTCTCTCATCATTATCAACCAGTCGCTTTAGTATCGGATTTTTCCGCTGTAGCATATCGTACACTATACTTCATTCTTAATTTTGTGTACTGGTTGTGTACTGGTATCTCTAATTTCTTCACTTACACTCCATCTATATCAAAGCTTTTAGTCCATGAATCCTGGCTAGGGTACTTCATTCTACTATGTATGAAGCGGGTTCCTTTACCAGTTGTGGAACCTTTCGATCCGAGTGGCTGCTACTTTGACTGGTCTGTACGAGGGCTCACCTGAGGTCACGGAGTATTTTTCAGTCCAGCAGGGGAGATCGTTCCGAGCCCATCGCTGTTGGCATCACGTGAGTACTTTTCTGATGCCCAATGATCGATCGTTGCTTTATGTACCCATGGTAAAACATACTGTTTAACTACATGTAGTAATGTATGTGTAGATTCATTGAGGTTTCTGTTGAGAGGCTCACTTATACTGAGCGGAACTTGGTTGATTCTCCGGCTTATGTGTCTCCGAACTCCCATCTGTCACTGGCATACCCTCTATAACACATGTCTCGGCTGAAAACAAATCCATCTTTACTCCGTACATCTGGGCATCTATGATATGCCTGGGGTATGATAAATGTGGATAGTGATAGCGTACCTTGTGCTTCCCCTGGTAGAAGATGATTATTGATTCGGATGTTTCGGACCGCCTTCAGGGAGACATTCTCCACTCAATATTTACAATGGCATTGTCCTTTGCATTGTAGCTATTGTCCCATACTATTTAAGTAACTATCGGATGTAGTCATATTATTTAGCGTTTTGAAGAGAATAAGGTACGAGCCGGCACCGGTTTTTTAGGGTGGACTCGAAAACCCCAGGATAGACTACGTTTTGGGTCTTGGATCTCCATTTTTAGTAGCACACGGTTCAAGAAACTACCTAGGATCTAGGATCTGCATTCTCGAGCGATCGCGGCTGCGAGGGATATGTACAGGAAGAGGATCTACGAAGGGCAGAGCCAAATGATGAGAATTTCAATACAAACCATGTGTAATGTACCTGCTACTGCACAGGACATATTCCGAGATATCACTGTTGGCCAGTCATCAATTCATCACCTGACTGGCAATTGTCAGCAATTTTAGGCTCGTTTCTTGGCATCCATCCCCATGGTGGCGGGCGTTGGCGTCAGACAAGCCTCTTGGGGAAGGTTTGTGGCAGCCTTGCATTTCAAGGTCTAAAAATCGGATTTGACAATGAAGTCAAAATCTCCGCAGTGATCACTCTGCTTCTTTCCGAGCCCTACATTCCCCGGCTTCGTCAAATCAACACGTCACCTCCGAGAACAAGGACGATTCTTGACTGTACTATTTACACACAGTAGTATTACAGTATGTAGTTCATACTGTAGTACGGTGAACAACATGAGATGAGTGGTCAGTAACTACTGTATCTTCATTGTGCATGCAAGACGGTACATACCGATAATAATGTCTTACTTTCCCCAACATACGAAGCCATATGTACTACATACATCATTCTGTATCCCCATGAACCTACTACGGCTGTATTGGACAATACATAATATGCAAACCCAGCATGACTGGGTGAACTCTTACTGTACAGAAGTACATACGTATGTATTTCAAAGGAATATTCCGAGGATCTGTATATCAATGTGCGATTCGCCTCCGCGGGCCTGACACCGCCAGTCTGCCTGATTGAGTGGATCATGGCTTTCTCCGAAAATCCGCAAGGCCCACTACTCTGTAATTGGCGTCAAGTCAGCCGCTGAGGCTGCCAATGCAAAAACCGTCTTGATTTGTGCCGTGTCTCTGCTAAGAAAAGGTCAACTAGACTTGTTTGAGGCGAATTGACGGGTGGTCATCAGGCTGTGCATGGATTCTTCAATACTGTAGTTGACTACTGTAATACACCGGGGACTATCGCGGCAGCCGCTAAAGTAGCTGCCCCTCACTGCCCTCCCCGCGATCAATGATCACCCGAATGTGCGGCTGACGATCATGCCAGCGGTGGCAGTCGAAGGCGTAGAAACAGATAGAAAGATAATTGATAATCCGGGTGGCAGAGTTGACCCTATGAGCATGCAGCTCGCACTTTTTGCAGGAGGGTGGAAGTGTTCCCCGGGGTTCTTATGCCGCCACTGCCGTCACTTGGGATGATCATCAGTCAAAGGGCCCTTCTTTTCTCTGTCACGCATTACCTCTAGCAATTCTTGGCTTTTCCCTTCCACCCCAGTCCTTTTGCCCTCGCAGCGTTGGCCCACTAAGTAAAATTGAGCACGCCTGTGGACGCACGGCCCGGATCGGTGATCATCTGAGTACAGTATACTAGAAGACGAGAGTATACCAGTTACTTGTCGTATAATATCATTTTACATTATAAAGGTTACGGTCAGAATGAAGCTTATTCTTCTAGGCTAATGATGCTTTTGATAATAACCCCTTCCAATCTCGTTACCCTAGTATAATTACAAGTCCTGAAGAAGAACATTATAGTCCGCTGCGTGACGATCACATCTGTGCGACGGCTTAGTAGACACAACTACCTGTAGAGTAAGTGTTGCACCTTTTTTTTAACAGTTTCCCACTCTATTTTCTTTTCTTTTCTTCCGATTGGTTCAAAAGCACCTTCTTACCTTCGAAGCTGCTTATTTTGTCTTTACCTCGGCTTTCGACTTTGTATTGCCCTAATTCTGGCAGATGAGATTTATGTAGAGTTGCAGTCGCACTCCTGCCAGCAATAAATAAGAAAATAGGACGAGACACAATAAATCAGTCCCCTCTCAAGCCTCGGGCTAGTACAGCAAAGGAAAATATAAGTATCTTTTTTTTTTTTTGCTCATGTAGATCGTTCCGACTCAAACATATACTGTAGTCTCATAAATTTAATCAAATATGGTTCAGAGCACGACTGTCGAGCATGTTCAACCAAGGAATTCCCTCTGTTGCTTAGCCGTACTATCTATATTTTCAGAATTATTGGATAAGCTTGATACAATAGGTCTATTTATTCTATTTCGATTTATTCAATTTGAGATTTGGTAACCTACATGATGCAGGGTGCCTGATCTTAACTATACTACTAAAGATGAATAAACTGCAAGAACATACATTGTCACAGATCTGTATGTAATCACCCACTACATTACTAACCTGCCGGGGTATGACTTAAACAAACCATATTATCTTTGCTGATGATAATTCCGAGTGTTTGTAATGGGACAGGTCTGAGCGGAGTTTTTTCAATGGTGTTGTATTGGCCGTGAGGCTGTTGAAATGATCTTCGGAGTTTCTTCATATTTCGTATTCCGGAGTACGGAGTAATATGTGTGAATTTGCGAGGGCAAGAAGAAGAGCCATTTTAAAAACGAATCTTTAAATCGGAAAGTGACAGATGCTATCATACACGAATCAATATTCTCCTCAGCATGATAGCTGCCGGCTCCTTTGCGACGTGTCTCCTGGCATCGACTGGGGGAAACTCAAGTGCCGTAGCCTTTCCAAACCAACTCAACTATGCCGCTCTGGTCGCTCCATATAACCTCAATCTTTTAACGACCCCTGCCGCGATTGTCTTTCCCCAAAATGCAACTCAAGTGGCAGCGGCTGTCAAATGCGCCGTGGATGCAGGTATCAAGGTCCAAGCAAAAAGCGGAGGTCATAACTATGGCAACTATGGGTCCTCTACTGGCGAGCTTTCGGTGAACTTGGAAAACCTTCAACATTTCAGCATGGATGATGCCACCTGGACTGCAAATTTTGGGCCTGGAAATCATCTTGGTCAAGTCACAGAGCTTATGTATAACAATGGAAAACGACAAGCTCCGCATGGGGAGACGTTTGATGTTGGCTTGGGCGGACATGCCACCGTTGGCGGCGCAGGGGCTGCATCGCGACAATTGGGTCTGCTCGTGGATTATATCGAGGAAGTAGAAGTGGTGCTCGCCAACTCATCGATTGTCAAGGCATCTAGATCGGAGAATCAAGATCTGTTTTTCGCCGTCCGTGGCGCGGGCTCAAGCTTCGGCATCGTGACTGACTTCACCATTCGTACTGTACCCGCGCCCTCTTCAACTATCAGATACACCTATGTCTGGAATAAACCAAGCGTGTCATCTCAAGTGCATATCTTCACGACCTGGCAGCAGCTTCTCGCGGACGGACTCATACCACGGCAAATGTCATACGCTTTGGTCGTTACTGCCAGCAGCATGGTGATGTCGGGTGTATACTTCGGCAGTGAAACGGAATTCGCCTCCCTCAATCTCACCAGTTATTTTGTCACGCCTCCACAAGTGATACAGACAAACACCTACACAAGTTTTCTCGAGGTTTCCAAGTCCTTGGACGCAGCAGTCACCTCCGCCGGTATCGCGACCCCATCACACTTTTACGCCAAATCTCTGGTCTTCACCGAGGAGACACTTTTCTCTGAAAAGACTGCCTATCGGCTCTTTAACTACCTGGCTAATACAAATAATGGAACTGATTTATATGCCGTCACCTTAAATGGCCTCGGGGGCGCGGTGTCAGATATTTCATCGACTGACTCGGCCTATCCTCACCGTGACACGCTTTTTTTCATGTTCTCATTTGCCCGAACGAGCGGTATCTCAACCAGCACGTCAGTCGAATTCTTGAATGGGCTGAGCAAAGTCGCAAAAAGTGGAAACCCAGGCGCATATTATGGCCAGTACGCCGGGAATGTGGATACAAGGGAGTCAACCAAGGAAGCCCTGTCTGCATATTACGGACAGAATCTGGATCGCCTCAAATTGATCAAGAAGGCAGTTGACCCAGCTGATATTTTCCACAATCAACAGAGTATACCTGTCTCTTGAAAGATATTTACTGCTGATACTCTAGGTAGAGGATGGTGAGCTGTACTGAAGTGCCTCGTCCGAGTCGCGAGTACACTAGTTCACTACACTAGTGTTCGTTTATATATTCTCATGCTAAATATCCTATCATATTCAATCAAAAGGTTGGAACCTTAAAGCAAAGGTCAACCAATTACTAAAAAAAAACCTTCGCTCCCAAGATTTATATTATAATCACATAAATTATATGAATGCATCGAGGTCGACCACCTCTTCCGTCCTAAACAAAAATGTATCAAAGTCGAATCCAAAATCGTGAGAAATACTGTTGAAACAGTAACCTGCGCCTTCCATGAGTGGCTCGCCTTCGTTCCCTGAAGGTAAACAAGCTGCTTGAGAGATTTTTGTCGAAAGGCCCTCGAAAGTCCAAAGGCATTGTTGAACATACGTGCTTAGATGAACATGGGCGCGTAGAGCCGTCAGAACATCTTGCCATGATTGAGATACTGTGTCAGTGAACAGCTCCAATTCCACCATGGCCGCGAGAAAGATCACGCCGGCGATGTGAAGGTAGTATACTCGTGTCCACCAAGGTAGTATTCCGATGGGCTGGTTTGTGCCCAATGTTTCGAGAATCAGGGAAGTAACGGCTCGGGCAGCATCGACACACATCCTAGCACATTCTTTGAGGAGCCGCTCATTTAGACTGGAGACATCGGATTTTGACTGGAGGGCAGCAGAAGATTTCATAGAATAGAAGCGGGCAAGAAGTGGTCTGTAAAGATAGATCCGCGTGTGGAGAAGTCTATGTGAAAATATTTTATTGGCATGGTGGAAATTTGACGCAGGACTTAAAAGCCAGCAAGGGGCTTACCGAAGATGCAGCAAATATCGCTCCATTTGAGACGTTATATCTTTCAAGGTTCTCAGATTTTGTAATTGTAGATCATTGGGAAGACTAGTCTCCCATCTGTTGAGACAAGCGTCGAGGTGGACTGCCGTAGCGTGGTATTCTTCCTGCTGTTCTAGGAATGGCCTTGTTGATCTGGTCGCGAGGGTACTTCTTGTCTGTATTTGGGCCAGTTGTATCTGATTCCCGATCTCGTGCAGTTCCAGTTTTAGACGGGAATAGTCTGCGGGTTCATCTTCCTGCGTACAGCAACCTGTCGACGAGGGAATGAGTGCCAGTGTTGATACCTTTCCGAGTGACCATGAGACACATCTGCAATAGCAAATTTCAGTTTCCGTTTTCCGATAACATAGAAATCGTGGTTAGTCAAAAAAACACATACCGATCTAAAGCGACACAGCTTGCCCAAATCTTACGTTTCCGCCGAGTCTCATCACTAACATCCTTGGTGTGAGCAGTCTCCGATAAATGACAACACATACTCTGTGCAATACGCGTTGCTAGACCCGCGGTCATCCATGTCTTCGGTTGATTGTTGGTGCAATGGAGATATCGATTCATAAGCATCAGGCACTGCACCGACTCGAGTGAACCAGGCTCCCAAATAATCGACTCGACAGGGAGCAGAGCCCAAGCACGCCGAAAATAAAGATTTCCCTCATTGTCCCGATCACAGAAGGGCGTGCATTCTTGTCTTTGTACAGCGAGAGCAAAAACCAGGTTGAGGATGGCCAGCCGGACCTGGGGGATGATGGTACGTGGCGATAACAGATTTGAGGTGGAAAATGACGATGCGTAATATTGAAAGAACTGGGTTCGATCTAATATAGGCTCTGCAGGATCAATATACTGCCAATAGATTCCCACGAGACGATCTGCATGAGGCCTGCAAGGTAACTCAGTGGATATGGATAGCGAGGAACATTGAGCGGGTAGATTCAAATCTCCAAATAGGGGTGCATCGACAAAAGGGACAAGGCACGAGGTGGCTGGTGGGATAAAGCCTGCTTTATCATCAATGGCGGCCGCAGCCTGACCAGCAAAACGGCCGTGAGCCGCGAAGAATGCGCGATTGTAATTGCGGTCCTGGTCCAAGACTCGGCCATCACTATTACCCACTGTGGCAGAAAAGGGACATGGCGGCTCAAGGGTGTTGGTACGGGTGTTTGGTGTCAAGACCGTTGATATTGAAGATGTCTCGTAAGAACAGACAGGGGAGGATGGGGGTGAAGCGAGGACAGGAACCTCCTGATGCTCGATCTGTCGCGGTGCAGGCTTGTCTATAGTCCCAGCAGTAGCAACATCGCCTAGTCGGCTGTAATTACATTCTCTCCTTCCAATCTGGCACCGAGAGCATGCTGTTCGGTGTATGTAAGCTTCATCCCTGATCAGAGAGGAGTATGAGGACATACCTGGGCGGTTGCCGTCACATTTGGCCTTTCTTGATCGACAAGCTTGACAAGCTTTGGAGACCTTTAAACGTTGTCTACGGATGACCCGGGCATCAAACTGCGTTGGCTGGACCATTTCCAAAGTTGCTCGTTGGGTCAAAGCATTGACGGACCAAGTCGTGCGTGAGATGTGTGATATGTGAGATGCGAGAGATGCGACAGACGTACATACACATCCAACAAAGAAAAGCAAAGCCAATCAGCTGATCATCCGTTACGGTATCCTCCATAACGCTATGCTTTATGATTGGGTAATCTAATCTAGCTTGAACCCACTTATGCGACAGTATCCAATCAACAGCTGATCCGTCTAGACCCACCTCTCACAATATTTACCAATGGGAAGCTGATCCGTTTTCCAGTCGAGCTGTATAGAAGATACTCCGATCTCCGTGAGAATCTTATATAAAGCATTACAGCAGCCTCATCATGGGATGATTATCTTCTTGAGACGTTGTCTCCTCATCCTGTGAGCACTGGACGCTGTGTGAACCTTGGATTTTGAATCACAATGTCCACCAAGACCAACACCACCACCACTGACCCAGGCGAGGTCGAGAAAACCCCCTTCTATGACGGTCACGGCACTGAAGAAGACCCATTTGTCGTGGAGTTCCAGAAAGATGACCCAGGGAACCCAATGAACTGGGGTTCATTTCGAAAATGGTTCATCACGTCGATTGTGACGACGTCGGTTTTTGCGGTCACCTTGACCTCCTCGGCCTACGCTGTTTCCGCGAACGAGGTCTTTGAGGACTTCCCTAAGATCTCCTCCGAGATCTTCACCCTTGGTTTGTCCCTCTTTGTGCTAGGATTCGCAATTGGTCCTGCCCTCTGGGGTCCTCTGTGAGTATGCATATTTCATGCGTTTCTATAGATCCTCTTTTGTCTTCACGTTTCACGCGCTAATATGTATTGACTCCAAAAGATCGGAACTATATGGAAGACAAAAGCTATGGATCATCACTCACGTTGCAATGGTGGCTTTTCTGGGTGGATCGGCTGGGAGTCAAAACATTGCCACCCTTCTGATCCTCCGATTCTTCGCTGGTACATTTGGGGCATCTCCTCTCGTGAATTCCGGAGGTACCATAGCCGATCTTTTCCCTCCAGCTCAGCGTGGTCTCGCTCTGACAGTCTACTGTGTTGCCCCGTTCCTGGGGCCCGTACTCGGCCCGGTGATGGGTGGCTTCATCTCTGAGAATATCGGGTGGAGATGGGTTCAAGGCGTGTGTACAATCTTCATCGGAGTTGTTGGGATCTTAGGTGTGATCTTCGTGCCAGAAACCTACGGTCCAGTTCTACTGCAAAACCGGGCAAAGCATCTCTCCAAGACAACTGCCAATGTCTACATCAGTGTTCTCGAGAAAAGCCAGGGCAAGAAGAAGCCATCAGAGGTCTTCAAGCGAGCCCTATTTCGACCCTGGATCTTCCTGTTTTTGGAACCTATCGTCTTGGTCGCCTCCGTGTACATGGCAATCATCTACGGAACAGTATACATGTTTATGGGCGCCATGCCAATCGTATACAATGAAGACCGCGGCTGGAGTGAAGGTATCGGCGGCCTGTCTTTCCTCGGTATTACCGTGGGGATCATTTTCGGCCTTCTTTATGCAATCTGGGACAACAACACCCGGTACATGAAACTAATTCTATCGAAATCTGCAACCGCCGAGTCTCGTCTCCCACCCGCTATCATCGGGGGTGTCGCGCTGCCGATTGGAATGTTCGCCTTTGCCTGGACCAATTTCCCCAGCATCCACTGGTCGGTTAGTATCATTCTGTCCGCTCCCTTCGGATTTGGCTGCGTTCTCGTTCTTCTGCCTATCATGAACTATCTGATCGACTCCTACACGATCTACGCTGCCTCTGTGCTGGCCGCTGCAGCTATCTTCCGCTCCGTAATCGGTGCCGTGTTCCCTCTATTCACAACGCAGATGTACCACAACTTGGGAATCCACTGGGCGTCCAGTATCCCCGCGTTTCTGACACTGGCATGCATGCCGTTTCCACTGATCATGTATCGCTATGGCGAGCAAGTGCGCATGAAGTGTAAGTATTCGTTCGAGGCGGCGGAAACCATGAAGAAGATGCAGATGCAGCAGGCACAGGCCAATCAAGCAAAGGAAGAGGAGACAAAGGATGTCTCAGAATGAAAGTCTTTGATAGCAGACTATGCTTTTGGGATGGATATTCAGTGCAGTACCTATACATATTGGGCTTGCCCCTGTACATGAGGGGGAAGGAAATCCGCCGCGGAGAAAACAAGGTGTGTTTGATTGACGGGGCCTATATTTTTTATAATAAATAGACTATAAATTCGACAGTTTGAATTGATAATATACCGCATATGCGTATCACGTAATTCTAGTATGCAAATGGGATTTGAACTGGTAGCCTCAAAATCCGTAGACTTTTACAAATTCCAAAGCCCGCGCCATGTAAACCAGGCGTCTCCTATTAGTAGGACAGATGATACACGACCTCGACTCTGGCAGATTATAAACATCCCACATGAACCGAAAACATAACCTCAGCCCACATTGTTACGATAGAACCTAGCTAACTCACAACAAAGGCTAGTCAAGATGGCATACCGATGAATTGGGGACGAAGAATATGATTGATTACTACAAACTCAAGATCATTAAAACAAAATCGTAATATGCCATTGCGTTGGAAACGATCTAAAAATCCCAACAGAAAGACGGAAGAGCAAATTTCCCCTATAAAGAAGCAGTAATCATGGGGCTGTGGTTATCTTACCACGGCCATGGAAATCCCCAACTTCAATCGCATTAAACTCATTCGAACTTTGCGTGTGGACTGCGGTCCACAACATCCGCTGCCAAAAGAGTCAAACTCGGGCTTTGCATGATGTTGAAAATGGACAGCTCTGCAGCAGCACGACTAAAGAGCATATTGCGCACTTCGACAGCCACGAGGGAGTCGACTCCTTGCTGGGACGGTGACTGACTCAAGTCGACATCCTCAACAGGGACCAGAAACATATCAGCCAGCATTGCAGCAATGGCTGTCCCAACGACCCCAATGGCCTCATCTCTTGAAATGCAAGCGGCCATTTGCAGGGCAAGACTGTCTGTGCCATCTTGCTCCTGTTCCTGCCCGCTAGCAGCGGGAGGTCGGTATTTAAGGGGTAAGACTCGCATGTCGCGGCCCAGGTCCCCATCAACATCCCAGTGAGAGCCAGGACCGGAGTTTATGCCCCCTACAATGAATTGAGGGTCAAAGGGCGCTGAAATGGCTGACCCGAGTGAGGACAGAACATGGTCTTCGTCAATTACTCTGCGTCCGGCTTTGAGGAGAGATCTGCGGAGGGTCTCCGCTGAGCTGGCTTCGGCGACGTATCCAACAGCATTCACGACGGAGAGGTCAATTGAAACAGCAGGAAGTCCACAATGCTTGACGCGCCAGTGTGCGAGAGCATCTTCATAAGCACCAGCGGCCGAGTATGCGGATTGACTGGCATAACCGAGGATTCCATTGATAGAGGAGAACAAGACGAAAAAGTCGACATCACCAGGTAGGTTAAACTGGTTATGTAAGTTCCATGCGCCTGACACCTTGCTCTGGATGGTGGATTTCCAGTCATCCAGCGTCATCTTCTCGACGAACGCGTCCTGTCCATCAATGAATATTAGCCTGGAAATGATAAGTAGGAGTTGAAATTTGAACTTACCCTCAGGACAAAAGCAGCATGAATGATACCCCTTATTGTTGGCAGCCCTTCCTGGACACATTCGTCAATGGCTCGGGCCAAATCATTCTCATCGGCAACGTCGCAACTGATAGGCAAGACACGATGGCATCCCGCCTCGCGGAGCTCACGAGCCAGAGCTGCTGTCTTTTCGCTTGTAGCAGCACTGCGTGAAAGTAGCACAAGATTTCTCGCTCCACGGGACACCATCCAATGTGCTACGGATTGTGCGAGGCCACCACTCCCACCGACGATCAAGTAGGATACATCCCCGGAGAGTTTTGCAGGCCTGTTTCGTGGCAACACGGGAACCATTTCACCCGAGCTGGCTGATAAAACGGCTTTGCCCAAGTATCGCTCTGCCTGCAACAGATGAGGGGCTTTCGATATTTCCCCGAGTGGATATACATCAATCGGATGCGCGGGAGTTATTGTTTTAGCCTTTATGAGGTCCATCACCTCACGCAGGCATTTGTGAGCCTGTAATCGCCGATGTTTTAACAGATTCGGAATATCCACAGTTGAGAAGGAGATACCCCGAGAGAAAAGACGCATTTCTACAAGGCTGTTCTCGTCTATGTCCCGCCTGCTAGTTTCGATGAAGTGTCCGAGAGGCGCGACAAGGTTGAGACTCTCTCGGAATAGTGATCCCGCCAGCGAGTTCAGGACAATGTCGACCCCATGACCATTAGTGGCAGCGCGAGTTTCGGCGCCAAAAGATGAGTCTGCGCAGCTAAATATATGATCTGCGGTTATATCATACTTCAGCATCATCAAACTCCGCTCACTGGGGCCATCGACAGTTGCGAAAACCTCTGCGTGAAAGTGCCGGGCAATCATTATCGCCGCTTGCCCGACAGCTCCAGCTGCATCGTGAATGAGGATAGATTGCGAGTGCTGTAGTTGTGCGATTTCCACAAGGGAATAGTATGCCGTAAGGAAGGCTTCGGGTATCGATGCGGCCTCGTGGAAAGTCATATCAGCAGGCATGTGCATGGCAAAGGCCCAGTCGAGAACCGGGCGGCTCGAGACCGATGGACAATTTGACACGCAAAGAACACGGTCACCGACCGCAAAGCCCTGAGATGCCGCTTCGCTTCCAACTCGGGTGATGATACCAGCAAATTCGAGCCCAAGTGTAGAGTTCTCCCGGTCGCCAGGGCTGACGCCGTAAGCTCTGGGCTCTACTTCAATTGACGTGGATGAAAGGGGTTCACAATCGTCAGAAGCAGATTCATCATCACCGAAGGCCAGAGATTTGTGGTTGAAGCTGAGCGGACGATCTGCCTGATGGAATGGTTCAAGAGGAAGCGTCTCCGGCGTCTCAGCCTCCGAGGCATCAAGCGAAAGCAACCTGTCTCTTTCTACATCATGGTAGATTCGCGGGATTAGAATCATACCATCTCTCTCCGCAAATTCCAGCTCTGATGGGCCTCTCTCGGTAGGTGGATCATCCTCAACAGTGCCGAAGGTCTGATGAAGTATCTGTGCGATTACAGATGCACCGGTTTCAGACCACTGTGTCCCCTCGGGACTCAAGTCTAGCGTGAGGAATTTGCGACCAATGTATTCATTGCGCAGAGAACGTACAAAGCCTGGGGCCAGGCTTAGCTCGGGCCTTACACAATCAAGAGCGCCGCCACGAGTAACCCAAAGAAGCCCCTGGCAGCCAGTGCTCATGGTACGGATTCCTTCCAAAGAAGGCGAGTCGAGATCGTATAGAATTGGCTCATCCAGCTCGCCAAGGAAGACGACAATTTTATCAGCGTAAAGTTCTGGATTGACTGCATTTGACTCAAGATCGTGTACAGCCAGGTCTTCGTTTTCGCCGAATTCTGCGAAGGCAGACAATGAATATTTGAGGTCCTTTAGCCAGAATTCTGGTGGACAACCAGACCTTTTACTTGAAACAATCACAAACTTGCTGGCAGGGATCTTCGGAGAGATTGGCTTTGACACATTCGTCATCATTGTCACCGAGGACCAGGTTTCACCGTCACAGTCAGGCAGCTCGACCTTAGCTAAATTAAATCCAGCGCTCTGAAGACAGCGGTTCCAGAGATTGGAGTCGAGGTTTGGGGTTCTCTGGTCTTCGTGCGCGTCACTCAGCCACTGTTCAGAAATCAACCCGTTAACTAATTCGATTTCAATTTGGTCTTTGATATGTCCCATCAAAAGAAGAGTACCCCCGGGTTTAATAACGCGCCGAATATTGTCCAGCGCCTTGGAAAAGGAGTCGGTGTTTTGGTAGACAAGAGAAGCGATGACGATGTCGTATGTGCCATTTTCGAACCCTTGGGATGATGGAACGCGCTGTATATCAAGTTCATCGAACGACAACAAGTCTCCCCAGGAGGGGAAGGATTTCCGTGCGATGTCGAGGAGCGACGGTGAAATATCTGTAAACTGATATGACGCGGCATTTGGACCACCTGAATCGGTTGTGCCCAAAGCTTCCAGGGCATACTTCGTCAAGGCACCAGCTCCTCCTCCTATTTCAAGAATCCGGGCGCGAGGGTTCTTGTGTGCGAGATGTCGAACTAGGCCTGAAAGCTGCGACCCCATTCGCTTTACCTTGGGTGTCTCGCTGTAAAAACGAGACAGCAGATGATCATCTGTCAACAGTTCGAGCGGTGTCGTTTGGCCTCGCAATATGGCCGCCAATTGAGCACCTAGAAGTTGGACTATCTCGCCGACAACTCCATGCTGCGTGGCCTGGCTTATGTGCTTTTTTCTGTCTGAATCCGACGCAGACATCCATTCGGCACTTCCGGCGCATAACTTCCCAGATATGGCGCGTTGGACGACGGCAGCCATCCATGAATGATACTTCGCATGATGCGGTTGCATCTGGTCCACATCTTGTGAAGTCAAAGCAAGAAGGGCTTCTTGGAAGAAGTAAACGCAACCTCGCCAAACTTCCCTGGTAGCTTCAACCCCAGTGGGATCGATATTGCATGTCAATTGCTTTTTCACCTTATCTAAGCTGGAAGAAGAAAGCATTGAAATGTCGAGAGACCAAGAGATCTTGTTGTAAAATTCGTTCTCCCAGGACTCGCGTTTCTCAAGCGACATATTTCGTCCCAGGGACCGGTAAGAAAATCCCTTCATTTCAAGCACTACTTCTCCAGTAACATTGTCCGCAACTAGTACGTCTGCCTCCATTTCGAGGGTCTCGTTTCGAATGAGCGAGGACTGGACTTTGAAGAGATGTCCTGGACTGTTGCTAATTTCGCTGGATACCCAAAAGTTCTCAACAGATCGGGGGACCTTGGCAGCATTTTCACGGCCTGCAATTCCCGGAAGAGCAGAGTATGGGGCAGTGACGATTGAATCCAGAGTGACAGGATGTAGAACGTTGTCCCGGGGAAGGTCCTTAGGTAGTGAAGTGTCTGGAACGACGATAGTCACAAGACTGCGCATTTCTGGACCAGGCTGGGTGATGCTTTTGATATTCTGGAAAATCGGACCGTGGGCGATTCCCAAGGCTTTCAGATTGGTGAACAAATCATTAGGAATTAGGCGCCGAGCATAGCCTTGCTTATCTTCCAAGACCGTCCGAGTAGTTTCCGAAGAAGACATTTCGTAGTCGACGGAGATCAGCCCTTTAGCATGTTGAGTCCACAGATTATCCATCGTGACTGTCCAGACTTCGAAATGGTGCGACCCACGAGCACTAACATCTCTAGCGCTAACGGGTCGAAGTGTAGTCTGAATCTCAATGCCATCTGAGCCTTCCGGAATCATGAGAGCTTGTAGAAAATCGACATCTTTCAATCGATAGCCGCAGATTTTCTTCATCTTGGCCGTGGGGTCCGTCCCCAAGAATTGACGGATTGCTTCGATCGCCAGACACATGTATCCTGCAGCTGGATAAACAATGTTTTGCTGGATAGCATGATCCCGGGTCCACGGTGACTCAGATATCCGAAGGACATGCCGCCAGGATGGCGTGAGTGGATTCGATCCCTCAACGAGTGATCCGAGAAGATCGTGAGGGGGCAGTGATCTTTCTCGGAGAGCTCTGTTCAATCGCGGCTCAACCCAGTGTCTGACCTGATGATTCCAAGGATAGGATGGCAGATCTGTCAATACTTTGACGTGTCGAGGTCTGCCGTACGGGAAGTTCACTTCCTCCATATCAACGGGATACCCTTCTTGCAAGAGGCTAGCAGCGAGCGCTTGCATGCTAGCTGTCGCGCTTGTTTTTCGAATAAGGGTACCATAATATGGAAGCTGCAAATCTTTGAACTCGGGGAGCGCGAGGATCTGCTGTATAGGGCCTCCTAGAGCTGTATGAGGACCCACCTCAACGATGACATCCACGTTGGAGACAGATATCTCCGACTCGCCTAGAATCATGTCGGTGAAGGCGGCGGTAAATTGGACAGGGCGTAACAAGCTTTCAACCCAGTGCTCAGGACGGGCGATTTCGTCGAGAACAGTAATCCGGCCTCCAGTCACCGGGGATGAGAAGGTGACATCCCTCGGGCCATCTAGCGCCTCGGTGTCCTGTCCTATGAGATCCAGAGCTTCGCAATATACATTCGCAATTGGTTCCATATGATGGGAGTGCCATGCAGTGTCTACCTTCAGACGGCGAGCGAAGACACCATTGGCATTAGCAAGATCTTCCAATTCCATCACCGCCGAGAGATCCCCCGAGCAAGTTATGCTCGTTGGGCTGTTAACACACGCCACAACGGCCTTGCCTGATCTCAGCATGCTTAGGTACGACTCAGTCTCTTCCAATCCGAGCCCGACAGCAATCATACCGCCCTTCAGTGGGCCTTGCAGACTCTTGTCTGATGCCAGAGAAGCGCGAAAATAGGAAAATGCCATGGCCGCCCGGTAGCTCAGTGCCCCTGCAGTGTAAGCAGCAGCAATCTCTCCACTAGAGTGACTTGTAACAGCGACAGGAACAATATTCCAGGCGCGCAGAAGCCGGACAAGGGAAATCTGGAGTGCAACACATATGGGTGTACTCAAGCCGACTTCGTTAATGCGAGTAGTCTCGGCATCGCGCGATAGTTCCTCAATCAAGGACCAGTTGGCGCCAAACTCCCTCAGATATTCTTCGGCCTCTTCGAGTGAGGCCTTGTATACGGGGTACGCATCGACGAGCTCTCTACCCATAGCATGCCATTGCGCACCCTGGCCCGTAAAGACCATGCCGATTCGCGGGCGACGTGAGCTGCGCGTGGGCTTGAACTTGGGCGATCTGAGGTCTTGTGAGACCGTGCTACTTCCCTCCATGATAGAGACTGGATATGCTGCTGTCCATGGAAACCTAGTACGGCGTACACCCAAGGTGTAAACAACGCTTTCAAGGAATGTCTTTGGATCTGGGTGCGTTGGCCGATCTTGTTCCAAGAAATCCGCCAGATTCGTGATCATTCTCTGGCAAGCCTGCTCGTCCTTTCCACTCATGACCAGGACTTTGGAGCCATGAATATTGGCTTTTTCATGGGACTTGAGTGTCATAATGGTTTCGCCTGTTTTGGAATGGGCATGAAGTCTGTTGCTGTATCCTCTGGTTAATCCAACCGAGTACGCGGTGGTGTTGACGACATCCGAGACCCATGGGGCGCTGTCTTCTAAGATGATATGGGCATTACTGCCTCCATACCCAAAGTTATTGATCGAAGCGCGCCGAACTGGTCCTGATGGCCATTGTTCCAATTCTCGGACCAGCTTGAGATTCCATTCTTCCAAGGCCAGCTTTGGGTTCGGTTTCTCAAAGTTGATAGACGGCGGAATAATACCTTTTTCAATAGCAAGTGCGGTTTTGATAATGCTTCCTAGCCCACTTGCCGCTTCAGTGTGGCCAATATTGGTTTTGATAGACCCGATTAGTAGCGGTTCCTGGTTAGATGCAAAGATCGATGCAATGGCGCGTGCCTCGACGGTATCTCCCGCCTGTGTGCCAGTGCCATGGGCTTCAAAGTACTGAGTTTCTCGCGGATCAAGCCCTGCTTTTCGATAGCATCCACGCACTAAAGCCTCCTGTGCATGTAGGCTTGGGGATGTGATAGTTTCGGTTCTTCCGTCTTGATTGAGCATTGATTCACGGATCACGGCTCTTATGGGGTCACCCATCGCAAGGGCATCTCTCAAGCGTTTCACGATTACAGTTGCCACGCCTTCACCACGTCCGTACCCACTGGCGCGTGAGTCGAATGCATAAGACTTTCCGTCTGCGGACAGGAATCTTGAATCCTGTTAGTGGTACTCTAGGAATGTTGGCAGATATGAGGCTCACTCACCCTGCGGATCCCAAGGCCTTGAACATATCAGGGTTCAGGGTAAGATTGGCCCCGCCCACAATTGACATGTCTGCCTCTCCAGTCCTCAGACTCTGGACTGCTTGATGCAACGCGCTCATCCCTGACGAGCAGGCTGTCTCTATTGTCATGCTCGCTCCCTGAAAATCAAAGAAATGTGAGATGCGATTAGACATCATTGGGACACCGGTTCCCGTTGCCATCAGTCGAGGGAGATTATCGGCATCTCTGAGTAAACCGTCTCTGTAATCATGCACAAACACTCCCATGAAGACCGAGGTGTTTGATCCTGCAATTTCAGCGAGTGGTAAACCAGCTATTTGGCTTGATAATTAGTTCAGTTTCTCAAACAGTCTAGACGACGAAAGAGCAAAGTATTGGTACTCACCATTTTCCAAAGCCTCGTAGACGGACTCTAGCTGTAGACGGTATTGGGGGTCCATTGACTGCAATACAGTCAGTACTGAATTGTGACAAAATAAATACTAGGCCCTAGAATGAGTTACTCACAGCTGCCGTCTCCCCCGAGTAGCCAAAAAAGGCTGCATCAAACAATCCGACATCTTCCTGCAGAAAATGTGCACCTCGAACGTGCGTCTAGGCATGACCAGATCAGCATGACTTCCGCTGAAGCTTTTAGAATTTGGAAGAGCCTTACTGTGTTCAGTCGCTCATTATTTGGATTAAATATCCCATCTGCATGAAACCTAGACTCTGGGAAAGGCGACCAGCCGCTTCTTCCCTCAACCAACATGTCCCAGAGCTGATCGGTATTCACTGCATCCCCGGCAAATTTGGCGCTCATTCCTATGATGGCAATGGGCTCGCTGGCCCAGCCATTGTTGAGTGTGTCCCCAGCGCTTCCCATCTTGTCTTGCAATAATGTCTAGACAAACGGGTTGGGAAATTGAAGCGTTGATGTCGGTATATCAGAGCCCGACAGGTTTATGGGAGCCCTATAATGGGTTCAAAGAAGTAGATGGTCTCCATTTAGACCATGTCCTGTATAGTGCAGGTAATGGGGCCATGCTGACCCTATTTACGACCGGAGTAGATCGAAGTGATACACTTGATTGGAGCATGGTGGGTTTCAAACGCCTCTTTGCCAGGCCGGAGTAAATCTGACTCCTTTCACACCGCGCGGAGGAGTGGAGAATTAATTACTCCGCGTGTTCTTCAAGTCCGTAAACTATCCATCCACACTGTTTTGGCACCTCGCATAATCTCTCCGATTCAGATCTCATTGCTTGGCAGACTAGGGCTGTGATGATACTAGTGAGCAAAGATGATGTTTCTCCGGGAAATCTCGTGGGAAGTCGTAAAAGCTGGCCATGTCGTTGTCTTTCGACTTCCAAGGGCTGCACTTCATCGCAAAGTGCAATCAGTGGTACATCAACATTTGCCACAAAAGTGTACTCATCTGTGATATTTTGAACGAGCGCCAATTTAATCATGGCCATGTCGACTTCCAGGACGCTCCTGTTATTTGGGCCTGGGGCCATGTCATTGGATGAGGCCTACTTTAACCGCATCCTTGCATTCGTGAAAGAAGACCCCACCAGTCGCTGGGCTGTCAACGCCGTAGAAGATATCGAGGGTGGATGGGAGTCTCTATCTAGATCGATTCCGAAATTGCAATATACACCTGGCAGTGACCATGCTCGCAGACTGGGGGACTGGCTTCGAACTGGTGTCATAAGCCCACAATCTACGGTCTCCGATCTTCCGAATGCCATTCTTGGCCCTCTTGTGATTATCGCACAGCTCGTCGAATTTCTACAATATGCTGGGTCTTCATCACAATCCTCGCCAGGGTCTGGACAGGGGTTTAATCTGCCTTCTCGTGCCCACACAGAGACTGTCGGTTGCTGTCTCGGCGTGTTTAGTGCCCTTGTCGTCTCCTCTAGCTCTTCTTGGGCACAGTTTCGTCACAACGCTGCGGCGGTTCTCCGCGCGGTCTTTGTACTAGGAGCCCTTTCAGATGCGCAAGATACATCCGAGTTTACTGGGCCGTCTATCTCGCTGATAGCCTTCTGGCGAGGAGGACAATCGCTGGCCGACCTCAAGAAAGTGCTGGATAAATTCCCCGATGTTAGTTTGACCCTGTTCCTTTACATGCTTTGGAAGTTGAACTGACAGACCCTGGAAACAAGGCGTATATTTCTGTTCTATACGACGACAATAGAGCGACTGTGACAGCCTCTGCTCGTACTGCTTCGGCATTGAAGAGTCATTTGCAAAATGTCAACATAAACACCAATGAGACCGAGTTCCATGGACGTTTTCATGCCGGATCACTCTACGAGAAGGATATTGAACAATTCTTCGCTTTCTGCAAAAAGCATCCCCTTTTCCAACTTCCAGATGCTTCTTCCCTTATCCTGCCCACTCGCATCAATTCGGCATCAGTTATGGCGGGCACAGAAAACGTACTGGAGGCGGCATCGCGCGCCTTTCTCGTGGAGCAGTTCAACTGGGTCAAGACCTTCCGTGCCGCAAGCTCTAGCACTTTGCAAGACAGAAACTCGAGGGTTGTTGAATTCGGCCCGGAGCGATGCGTTCCCCCGACACTCCTACGAAGGCTGAATAGCCAAGTTGCTCACTTCAACTTCGAAAGTCGCCCCAATAGCTCCATGCCTGCTCCGATACCAGATGCCGCGGAAAACGACATTGCTGTTATTGGAATGTCATGCCATGTGGCGGGAGCTCAGGACCTCGAACAATACTGGAAGATCCTGTTGGAGGGCAAATCGCAACACAAAGACCTCATTCCTAATCCCCGTTTTGCAATGAAGACAATTTTTCGTCCCGGAGATGACGACCAGAGGAAATGGTACGGAAACTTTATCGATGATTATGATGCTTTCGACCACAAGTTTTTTAAGAAGTCCCCCCGCGAAGCGCTTCATATGGATCCCCAGCAAAGACTCATTCTCCAAACTGCCTATCAGGCCGTGGCGCAGTCAGGATATTACCATAGATATGATGCAGACCCTCGCATTGGTTGCTATATCGGCTGTGTTGCCAATGACTACGAGAACAATATTTCCCACATTACACCTACTGCTTTCTCGGCCACGGGTGCTCTCCGGAGCTACATTTCTGGAAAAGTCAGCCATTATTTTGGGTGGACGGGTCCCGCCATGATGATTGACACAGCTTGCTCGGCATCAACTGTCGCTATTGATCTAGCCTGTCGAGCTATCTTAAGCGGAGACTGCTCAGCGGCATTGGCTGGTGGAACCAACTTCTACACGACACCGATGTTCTTTCAAAACCTTGCCGCTGGGTCCTTCCTCAGCCCTACAGGACAGTGTAAACCTTTCGATGGGAGGGCCGATGGGTATTGCCGGGGTGAAGCTATTGGAGCTGTTTTCCTCAAGAAACTGACCCATGCTATTGCCGACGGTGACCAAGTCCTCGGTGTTATTTCTGCAACAGCTATCAACCAGAACCAGAACGACACACCCATCTTTGTTCCGAATCCATCCTCGTTGACAAATGTCTTCCAAACCGTCGTCAGGAAAGCTGGGTTAGACGCCAAAGATGTCTCGGTTGTCGAGGCTCATGGAACCGGCACTCCAGTGGGCGATCCTGCTGAGTACGCCAGTATACGCCAAATTTTTGGCGGTCCAGCTCGTGCAGGGCTGAAGCCTTTGCAGGTAGGCTCCGTTAAGGGCCTCATTGGTCATACTGAAGGTGCATCTGGAGTGGTAGCACTGATCAAGATGTTGCTGATGATGCAAGAAGGCCGTATACCACCACAGGCCAGCTTTACTTCAATCAGTCCTTCGATCAAGGCGACACCGTCCGACAACATGAGCATCACCACCGAGCCTGTTCCTTGGGATGACAAACTGAAGGTCGCTTTGATCAACAACTATGGTGCAGCTGGATCGAACGCCTCGATGGTGGTGAAGCAGGCGCCCAAATCAGCTTTGCAAACCGAGAATCGGAAACCACACAATGCATCGGCTTCTCAAACTTCCCCATTCAAATGTCCGATTTATATTTCTGGTCTCGATGACAAAGCTGTGCAGAGCTATTCTGGGCGACTGCGCCAGTTTATCAAGAATCAGCCTTTGTCCAAAGACCGACTTGGAATCGAGAACCTGGCGTTTAATATAAACCGACAGTCCAACTGGTCACTAGGTCGAAGTCTTATTCTCAGTGCCGAATCAATCGATGAGCTCGAACAAAAATTGCTCTCTCCTCAAACAGCAGACACACCTCGTGAGCGTCCAGTGATTCTATGCTTTGGTGGCCAGACCTCCAAGTCTGTGGGGCTAGATCGCGGATTGTTTGAAAAAGCTGCGGTCTTGCGACTTCATCTCGATAAGTGCGACACCGTTTGCAAAGCTATCGGCGCAGGTAGCATCTATCCCCGGATCTTCGACCGTGAAGCAATCCAAGATCCATCTGTGTTGCAGCCACTTTTGTTCTCCATGCAGTATTCATCTGCCATGAGCTGGATCGACTGTGGTATTAAGCCTGTAGCCCTCGTTGGTCACTCCTTTGGCGAACTCACTGCGCTGTGCGTATCTGGGGCACTCGCCCTGGAAGATGGCTTGAAGATGATCTTTGGAAGGTCTAAGATCATAAGTCAGGCATGGGGCCCTGAGAAGGGATCGATGATGGCCGTCGAGGGCGATCAAAAAGACATTGAAGACTTGCTGTCGTCCACAAATATGCGTGCCGTTGGAGCCAAAACAAATGACATTGCCACCATTGCCTGTTTCAACGGACCGAGAAGCTTTACTCTCGCCGGGTCCAATGCCGCCATAGATACTGTTCAACAGACGATCTCCACTCGTGGTGTTGCAATCAAGCACAAGAGACTGGATGTGACCAACGCTTTCCATTCGGTACTCATTGATCAGTTGAAGCCGGAGCTGGAGGCACTGGGCCGCAAGATAAGTTTTGGACAACCCAAGGTTCACCTCGAGCGAGCTACTGCGGAGAAGGAAGCTGGTCCCATTCCAGCTACGTACGTTTTCGACCACATGCGGCAACCGGTCTACTTCAACCACGCAGTCCAAAGACTGTCAAAGCAGTATACAGAAGCAGTTTGGCTAGAGGCTGGCTTCAACTCGACCATAACGACCATGGCAAGCAGAGCCTTGGGTTTACCCAAAACCTCGACTTTCCAGGCAGTTAACGTAACTGGCTCTACCCAAGGGGTACAGCAGCTTGCCGATGTCACTCTCAGCCTATGGAAGGTCGGAATACGCGTCGCTTTCTGGCCACACTCTCATGCGCAGACTTCGGAGTATGCCCCAGTCATTCTCCCACCTTATCAATTCGAGAAACAGCGGCACTGGCTTGAGTTCAAGGTGCCTCCCGAGCCTGTCGTTGTGGAGGTGCCTTCACATCACAAGACTCGCGTCGAAATAGATGCTCCACCGATGGGCCTCTTCACCTTCCTTGGCTTTAATGGCAATGACAGAGAAAATTGTCGATTCCGCATCAACACTGAGGTCAAGCAATACAAGGATGTTGCCTCTGATCATAGCATCGCCATGGCAGGCCAAGTGTGTCCGCCGACTTTTGAGATCGACATTGCTATTCAGGCCATTACGAGCGTTCATCCGGAGCTGAGTGAGAGCAAGAGTCTCCAGCCTCTAATCTTCAACATTTCCAACCAAGTTCCAATAATCGCACAGTTTTCGAAGGCTGTCTTTCTTGACTTTGAAAGCCTTGGTAGTGATTCTGCGGGATGGAACTTCAAGATAAGCAGCCATAGTGGTACCGATGACGATGTTGTTCACATGCTTGGACAACTCTACTTCCAACGTGGTGACGACGCCCACTCGATTCTGGAATTCGGCCGACTGGAGCGTCTCATAACCCATGATCGTTGTCTCCGCGCGTTTGAGAACAGTGATGATGCCGACGAGGTAATCCAGGGACGCAGCATCTACAAGGCCTTTTCTCATGTTGTAGATTATGGCGCGAGATTCAAAGGCCTGCAAAAGCTAGTTGGGCGATCCACCGAGTCTATCGGTAGGATTATCCGGCGTCGACCCGGCGAGTCCTGGCTGGACTCCGCGCTTAGCGAGACATTTACTCAAGTTGGTAGTATATGGGTCAACTGCATGGCCCAAGCTCGTCAGAATCTCGATGATCATGTTTACATGATCTCTGCAATTGAACAGTGGATGAAGTCACCGAGCACATTGACCAGGCTTGAAGATGGCTCTCATGATAATAACCAAAGCGAGTGGCATGTACTGGCGCAGCATAAGCGTACTGATGATGCTTTCATCACGGATATATTTGCCTTTGATGCGACATCTGGATCGCTGGAGGAAGTCATACTAGGAGTCAAATATTCTCCTGTATCGCAGTCAGTGCAATTGCAGCTAATTTTGAGTGGGAAAAATTACGTTTGCTAACAGTGTATAGAAGTACATTCATTGATTCCGTTCCCTCGGCACCGGCAATGCCGCTGACAACTGTTCGCCCTCAGCATGTTTCACGAATGCCCAGCAAAGGCCCTGCGACTCACCATGCACAAACTTCAAATTCTTCCACTGAATCCAGAACAGAGTTCCGCGCAAGTGTTAACACGCCGAAGAGGGATACCAAATCTGATCTCTGGGTCAAGCTTCTTCCTGTTCTCGCTGATATTTCTGGGCTCGAAAAAGAGGAGATCAATCAGTCTGACTCGCTTGCCGACATAGGTATCGACTCCCTAATGGGAATGGAAATGGCCCGCGAAGTTGAGAAAACTTTCAATTGCACATTGGAGCAGTCTGAGCTTATGAGTATCTTCGACATTCCGGGAATTCTGAGCTTCCTCCAATCTACACTTTGTCTTGAGGATAGCGACAGTGTCTCTGAAAGTTCGATTTCTGCGCTACAAAAGACCCCCGAATCCAGCGATGGAGCCATACCGTCTACACCAAGCTCGATGGATGACTACGTAGATCTTACTCAAGATCAGTTTGACCTTGGAAAAGGTCTTCAACTACCATCATCCGCCATCCTGGAGACTTTCCACGAGACAAAAGAGAAGACCGACGACTATCTTAAGAGCTGGAAATGCGCCGGGTACCTGAATGGAGTTTCTCAAAAGCAGACCAGGCTGTGCCTGGTCCTTACAAGCAAGGCATTCAAGCAGCTTGGTTGCGACCTCGACACAGCAAGACCCGGGGAAGTGCTCCAGCCTGTTCCATTTGTCTCTCGTCATCATCGCTTCCATGACTACCTTTACAAGATGCTTGAAGAGGCGAGGATAATCGACATTGATGATGGTACCATCACACGCACGGCCATTCCGCTTCCAACACAGACTGCCGAGGCAATTCTGGACGACTTGATGCGGTATCACCCAGAAGATGGATCATCCCACCAACTGACTTACAATGTTGGCTCGCGAATGGCGGACGTTTTGTCGGGAAAGGCTGATGGTCCCCAGTTGATTTTTGGAGACTCCAAAAATCGAGAGCTGGTCGCTGCATTCTATGGTGAACTGCCTTTCAACAGACTGTACTTCCAGCTGATGGCTGAGTTTCTCTCTCGCCTCACAGCAAAGCTGAGGCTTCCTTTGCAAAATCAGGAGCCTCTCCGAGTTCTGGAGATGGGCGCTGGAACTGGTGGAACGACAAAAGTGCTCGTTCCCGCGCTAGCCCAGCTTGGTATCCCGATTGAATACACCTTCACCGATCTTTCACCATCTCTGGTAGCTCAGGCCAAGAAGAAATTCAAGCAGTTCCCTTTCATGAAGTTTGCTGTACATGACATCGAACAACCGCCGTCCGATCCGCAATTGACGGGCTCGCAACATATTGTCATCGCGAGCAATGCTGTACATGCCACCCACTCACTGCAAGGATCGGCCCAGAACATTCGCAAATTCCTTCGCCCAGATGGGTTCCTGATGCTGCTCGAGATGAACAGCACACTTCATTGGGTTGACGTGGTATGGGGCACCCTGGAGGGCTGGTGGCTGTTTGATGATGGACGAACGCACGCGGTCGTCAACGAGCGGCGGTGGGAGAAGGATCTTCTCAGCTCAGGCTACAGACATGTCGAGTGGACCGATGGGAAGTTGCCCGAGGTTCGCGTTCAAAGGGTCATCATCGCTCTCGCCGGTGATAGCACGCATGATACCGGCCGCTTGGCTCCCTCCTCGATTAATCTACCCGCCCGTCTGGACAGCCACGACACACTCTCCGATGATGAACTGAAGACCAGGAAGGCCTCTGCAGATGAATACGTGAGAAAAGCGATTGAAGGCTTCTCCATACCCGATCACTCCGATGAGATCAACTCGACTACCTCTGCCAAATGTGTCCTAGTCACGGGTGCAACTGGAAGCCTGGGCAGCCACATTGCCGCACATTTGGCCAATCTGCCCTCAGTGGAACGCGTTTATCTCCTGAATAGGCCCGGGAAGGCGAGATCCAAGGATACCGCTGGCCGTGATCCTTTACGCCGTCAGATCCAGGCCTTTGAGTCGAAACTCATCACCCTGGACGCCATTGCACTCGCCAAGTTGAAGGTCATCGAGACCGATTCATCAATGCCGCAACTGGGTCTTGATAGTGAACAATATAAAGATCTTCTTGCCAATGTCACACACATCATTCACAATGCTTTTCCTGTCAACGGCATGCTCTCGCTAAAGCAGAATGAGCCTCAATTCGCAATCATGCGCCACCTCGTCGATTTAGCAGCTGGTGTCTCAGCTCGCCGTAAGACCACCGATTTCAAATTCACTTTCCAGTTCATCTCTTCCCTTTCAGCGGTTGGCAAATTCCCATCAACCCACCCAGGCGAGATCCAGGTACCTGAGGAACAGCTAGACATCGACAGCGCCCTTCCGAACGGATATGGCGGGGCCAAAGTGATTTGTGAACGGATTCTCCTCGAGACTCTAGGCCAACATCCAGATCATTTCCGCGCAATGACTGTGCGATTGGGCCAGTTGTCTGGATCTATGGTGACTGGCTACTGGAATCACATGGAAGTGCTCGGATTCCTGTTCAAATCGGCACAGACCTTGCGCAGCCTTCCAGCTGTGAGTGGTGTCTTGTCCTGGTTGCCTCTCGAACAGGCTTGTGCTACACTTGCGGATCTGCTGCTTCGTAATTCACCAGACTGTCACCCCATCTATCATGTTGACAACCCACTCCTCAAGCAGTGGGAGGAGATGGTGTCCGTGATTGCCGAGGAGCTCGGTATCCCGGAGAAAAATGTGGTCCCCCTCGATGAGTGGCTCTCACGCGTGCAGGCATATCCGGGGGAGAATCCCTGGGACAACCCGGCCGCTAAAGCGATCGACTTTTTCGAACACAAGTTTGAGCACATGTCTTGCGGAGGAGTGACTATGGCTACGAACAATACTTTGGAGCATTCGGCGACTTTAAGGGCTGCACAGCCGATTCGTGATGAGGTAGTGAGGAAATATTTCCAATTCTGGAGGGAAACTGGATTTCTACGTTGATTTGACCATTTTGAGCCACGAGACCTTCAAGATGTTGCCAATCAGCCCTTTTGCAGTATTTACCATAGACAGATTGTATACAGAGAATTTATGCTGCTCGTTATATTGCGCATTCTATCCGAATCTAGTTGTCTACATTTCAACTATTTGCCTCAAGCCGTAGTCTTCAACAATCGAACACCTTCAACTTGTAGTATGGGGATCACCATTTACAAATCTATAAAATCCATTTTATAGGGGAGCTTCTCATCAAACGAATATACGCGGTCAATGATATTGAAAGACTATATCCACTTCATTCTGTCAAATTTCAAATCCACCCAGAATTTCCAATTTGAAGTCAGCGAACTCACGCTCTAGATGAATTCATACTATCTCATCTCTACCATTATGACCCTGCGACTGACTACCTATCAGTCAAGAACTTGAGGTTCTAGAGCTAAGATACTTTCAACTCCGAAGTCCGCCACTGAGACTCGGCTGCATTTGAAAGTTAGTCCGGAACTCCGTTTGTGAGGTTGAATTGATCCAAAACATGAATGATGTCCCCCACAGTCACAAGAAACTCCGCTGTCTGTGTGACAGGTTGGATGCCTCGAGAAGATATCGGATCAAAGTGTACATTTTTACACTTCTACATTCCATAGTAGAAAGCATAGAATTTTTTAGCTTTTGTGGAAACCGTTACTCCAAATCCATCGCCCGTATCCTAAAGGCTAAGGAACTCAACCCTCATTCATTTCATCATGACTCGAACCAACAAGCAGTCACTTGAAGTAGCCATCATTGGCGGCGGCACAACCGGCCTCGCATTGGCTCTCGGGTTGCTGAATCGCGACGTGAATTTCACAATCTACGAGCGGGTACAGAAGTTTGAAGAGCTCGGCGTTGGCATTACCTTCACTCCCAACGCCCAGCGCGCTATGGAGGCTTTGGATCCCCGCGTCTTACAAAGTTTCATCAGTGTAGCGACGCAATCTTCAGGAGGGACCATCGGTTTCGTCGACGGGTTCCGTGAACAAGGCGAAGATCCACACATATCTGTCGAGGACCCGTTCTTTCAAGTTGATATCAAGGAGGGATTCAAAGCTTGTCGGCGATGTGACTTTGTGGACCAAATCGCAAAATACATACCAGTAGAGAATGTTCGGTTTGGAAAGTCGTTGGAATCCGTCGAAACCGATGGTGATTCGGGAAAGGCTATTCTATCATTCCGAGATGGGGAGAAAGTGAAGGCAGATATCGGTGTGTTAAGTTCAATGTGGTGATCTATGGGATCGCATTTTCTTCCAAGAATTCATCGGCCAGGCTTACCATGAAATACATATATAGTTATCGGCTGCGATGGCATCCGCTCTCGCGTGCGCACCTCCATGTTTGGATCTGGCCCAAACAGTCCACGAGCTCAGTACTCACACCAACTCGGATTCCGGAGCATGGTGCCTTTGGAAAAGGCAGTCGAAGCTATAGGCCAGAAGAAGGCATCGAGGGTACTCATGCATACTGGACCGAATGCGTTTGTGCTAAGCATACCCCTTGCTGCAGTCAATGCAATGCACGTAGAGGCATTCGTCATGGATAAGAAAGAGTGGCCCGAATTCCAAGCCGGTAGCGACAGTAAACGATATGTGCTTCCAGCTACATCAGAAGAGATCACCAATGTATTCGCCGACTTTGGCCCGACTGCCCGAACGCTTGTGTCTTTGCTCCCGGAGAATCTCGACAAATGGGCAGTGTTCGACATGCTAGATGCCCCCGTGCCCACGTACGCTCGCGGCTGTGTGTGTCTGGCGGGCGACTCGGCACATGCTTCTACACCCAATCACGGCGGCGGTGCTGGGGCTGGCATTGAAGATGCGCTTGTTCTGGCTGAGGTTCTTGCCGTGCTAGCGAATAGGTCGAGTTCAAAGGACTCGGGGATCTCAGAAGCACTTGCAGTGTATAGCGAGGTGCGCTATGAGCGATCGCAGTGGTTGGTCCAGAGCAGCAGACACATTGTTGAGCTCTTTACTTGGAAGGATCGTGAATACGGGACGGATATTGAAAAGTTCGGTCAGGATATCAAAGAACGAAGTCACAAGCTGTGGGACTATGATACCGCTGGCATGATCCAGGAGACACTGCAGAAGCTGGAAAAGCGATTGAGTTGAATCTTTTTTTTCTTTCATAGGATATTGCTACAGTACAAGAGATTGGTTTACGGTAATAGCAGAAGTAATCGGGTTTTTATCTCCTCTCTGCCAATCTAATATCGCCGACTATTTCCATGGAGTCCTGAATCCTCGTCCAGTGTCGTTCCAAAGCAAAGAAGATCATCATCTTCAATACGAACCGGTAAGAAACTCTCTTCCTTTGCCTCCTTGTGTTAAGTCAACTTTGTCCCTTGGCTCTGGATATAAAATATCTGTCCATGATCACATCCAGACTATGATCTGTATACTGTCAACCAACACTGGTGATCGTAGGACCGTAGTACGTGTGAGCAGGAGGCGCTTCAAGTGGACCATATATTCGGAACATAACCCAGAGAATATTGGGATGATTTACTACATTGGCCTTGTGCAACGTCTTTATCATTGCTTAATAGCTCTTATCAAACGAAGATACGGGGGCATGTGTGCAGTATCTAAATTATGTCTATCGTGTCTATCAACCAGTTATTTGGGGTGAATTGTCACCTCCCAGGTCACTTTTAAGTTTCGACAAAATTTCTCTGGCCAGATTGTTGACATCGCTGAGATATCCCAACGCTATATGTAAGCCGTCAACACCACAGTATTCCAGTTGATCTGTGCCCATGTGGTGAGGCGCTAGGGCACTGAGAAATCCGACAAGGAGCGACAATACATTGGGAAGTAATGGATGCATCTGGAAGGCAATCAGCAAAGGGGGATGCGCGCCAAAATTTGAGGGCTTGAGCTTGTTGTTGCAGAAGAGAGAATTTCTTACCTTGAAGAAAGCAATCCGCGGTGCGTTCTGAAGAATCATCACCGCGTTAAGTGTGACTTTATATGCGAGCTGCTTGTATTTCAAAGCTTGTAGCTGGTCGTCAATCGTTGGTTGCGGCTTTGTTTCGGCTGTTTCACTAAGTGACACATATGCACTGCATACCAAGATATTATTGAAGGTAGTCATTGGATCGCATTTCGGCATTGCAGGTATACTAGAATTGGCATCTGGGGTTCTCGGCTTTGAAGGCGTCACCACTGCCGCTACTGCAGCGAGCGACTCATGTCGCATCCAGAAACCTTGTGACTCGGACTGGCCTGTGGAAATAGGAATGGCTTGTGAAAGTTGACGATGTGCCATACATCGATAGTGAAGATTCGCCAAGATCACACATTTCGCGAATGGCGGAAGGGCTGTACAGTTATTGGTCTTGCTCATCGTCTCGAGCAAAAACCCCATTTTTGTAGGCTGATGGCCAAGTTGGAAATCTTCCTCAGGCATTGGCAATCGAGTGCAGATCTAAGATTGGATGTCAATGCGCCAGATCAACCAATAGAGCTCTCGAGACTTACTATTTCTTCATGGAGCATCGCGGGGCGGTCATTTAGCATGCTAGTCAACCTGTCGAGTACAAATGCCGCCCAGAGTGTTCGTCGTTTTTCTTCGATTTCTACCCAAGTCTCGTCTGGGGAAAGCTGATGAACGGGCGATGAACTCGACGAAAATGAAGTTAAGCTCCCAGTACCTGGATCATTGCCATCATACAAGTCTAGTTCAACCAGGCGCGAGAGCTGCAGTAGCCGGAATGTGCGTTCTGCTGTAAGATGAGCTTGATGCTTAGGTTTTCGGAGAAACTCGTAATGGGCGAGCAAAAGCCAGGCTTGTATACGCTCGTGCTCGATTCGACCATTGGGTGCTATTGTTCGGGTCATCCACGGTAAGCCAGTATCACTGGCGCTTTGTGCCTCAAGCATGTGACGAGTTCTGGCATAAAGAGCATCTGCGAACACGCAGAATTGCGATGACATCGCCGAAGCGATGGTTTGCATTGCTGAGCGTAGGGAGCAACGGGCAGGCGAAACATTGTCATCGCTGGCCCATGCAAAAAACCGTCGTTTGTGAATCATGGGAGCGATTGGATGCACTCGTTCGAAATACAGAAGCTCCCTGTTTGCTCAGCACCGATGTCAGATTTCTGCTTTGCTTTAATGGTACTAGTAAAGGGACTTACAGGTCTGCTTGCATTAGGTCAGACATTTCGAGCTTCTCATTGTACCCTGACACTGAGATTGCAGTCGGAACAGTTGAAATGGGCGTTATCGGAAGACTGATGTTGTTTGTGTCGACCACATAACCTGCGCTTCCTAGCCCCGACCACTCCTTGCAACTCCCATCGTCCAACCCAAATGGCCAACTGAAGCTTTCAGGGATTTCACCAGAAGTGAAATCATCAATGGGCGACGTGCCCATGTTCATCCCCAGATGGACGCTTTCGTATAGGCCTAATTCTTCCGTTGTTTCTCTTTCTGGACTCACTTCATTAGACTCCGAGGCAAGCTCTACCTCGAAAATGCCATCCTGGCCGGTCAATCGTTGTTCCAACATTGCTGAATATCATTCCCCTGTCAGCAAGCACGAAATAAGTCCAGGTATAGATAGATTGTCCTACCCACTCTGGACCGCAAGTCTTTCAGTTGGCCCTTTTTTGGTCCTCGTGGAGACCTCTTGCTCACCACAATACATGTTCTACCCGTATCCGCGCAGATACCACATTGGGGGCGCACTCGATCACAGCGTGCCTTTCGTCTCCGGCATTCTTCACAGGCGAGGCCCGACTGTTGCCTCGACATGGTATATATTTGGCTGGTCTATGTGGTCTGAAATCGAATGCATCAATTGACTAAGCCGGTCTCGTGGACCAAACTCAGCGAATGCATAGTATATAAATTTTGCGCGCGCATGAGGGTCGTACTATTGGACTCGGGGCCAAGCAAGGAAACATGGATCGGGTTGGACACGAGGATCCGCCACGCAGTGCCTGGTGGATATCTCCAGGGTGCCTCATCTATCGACCGTCTGAGGTCCCAATCAGTCGACGACGGGTATCGAAGGCAGCGGACCTCATTCAGATCCGACTGCGCACCCTGATTCACACCCTCCTCCTTCAGGATTTTCGGGTTTTTGAAAGGTGGCAATCTTTGGCTCGTATCTCTCAACACACTACTGCAGTTCCTTCGCAAAAGTGAAGCTAACGTCGCAACATTGCGGCGTCATTCGCTCAACAGAGACTGGGCTAGATGCAGTTTGATACCCGTTGACCAGTAGGAACAGGAGAAATAGACTCGATATGCCTGTAAGAAAGTTTTAGCACATCATGCAAAAATTTCCGCCCGTCAGATTTTGGTGCGCATACACGACACCGGAAGAATTTCTTGGTGTTCACAAGCTTGATGGCGTGACGAAACATTCCCACAAGTGCGAGATAAGCCTGAAGCCACATCCTCAGCAGCGAGCCGAACCCACCCTCTCCGAGTAAGCAATCTCCAAACATACATGGCTGTCCGGTGAGAGAAGACCGAAGCTTTCTTCTTGTTTTAATGGCTTTTACTATACTATGTAAGATCTTAGCAGGGTCGAAAGGAGAGCCTCGCCTCGTGGAGTCTTTAAGTGGCGCGGATCGTGCCGTGTGGGGTCCCGTTATACGGAAGCCCTTCACTGGTGCAGAGATCCTTGCAGGCCTGCAGTAGTTTCGCATCAAAAGTCTTCTTATGGCCCCTGACATGCTATCGAGAATCTTGAGGTTGCCGCGAAGACAAATTTGACTGGGATGGTGTACGAAACCCCGCTCAGCAATGAATGGCGCCAAACAAAAACCCTGAGTTGGATCGAGAAACTATCTCGAGGCTCCATCACCAACGGCGCGTATTATTAGGAGTTCATCTCCGATTGGCCAGGTTTCTCAGTCATCAAATCTACAATGTAACACTCGTGCGCCAGCTTGACGAGCGCTATATTAGTAGGTCCTACCCAGGACCTACTAATATAGTTCGAGGCCGTTCCCAGATGGGAACGGCCTCGAACTTTTCCATATACGTGTTTGAGTCTAGTTCTTAAGCTGTTTTTGTTTTCTTCTTTTGTGTGTGAGTGTGTGTGTGAGAAAGAGAGACGAGGATAGTGGACTTGGATATATCTCTGTGGATATCATGTTGCAACCAGGGTTAATACTGAGTCAAAGACACCCGTCCATGCCCATGGACGTCTCTTTGACGAATACTATTCGTATCGGGGAGGCCAACTCAAACCTTTGAGTGAGGTTGCTTTGGGTCTCTGAGAAAGTTTGCCAATTGGAATTGGCAAACTCTGATATATATTCTTTTCCAATATGGCGCATAATATACGAGAGATCGTCTTTGAATATAGTTCATTGATCCCTGAGTAGTTCTTGGCATCGACTAAAAGATATAAAGGTCCAGAAATATTTTAGCTCGCGGTAAGACCGATCTGTCTAGCAAAAAAGCCAAGATACCACCCAATATTGGCACAAATGCCTAGGTAGTTACTAGCATTTCATGCAGAATTCTAAAAAAGAAAGCGGGGAAGAGCATGCAGTGAGTGCCAAATCAGGTCTTCCCATAGAATATTTTCCAGAAGAACGAACTAGTATGCCCTTGTCGACATCAACTTAGAAGATTGGACAAGATATTCAAGCTCAACAATTCGAGGATAGAATTACATCTATGCAAATAACCACTTCACCACATGAGTGGAGCTTTCACAAAACCAATCCGATAACTAATTTCGCCGTACGGATCTCAAACAAAGTGATTGTGCCTTGGGCATGCTATACTAGATTGCAGATCTCGGTTCATCTGTAAACCGATACTTCATTGGTACACTGCTGGAACATTAGTTTGAAGCCACTTTGCTTTCTGCTGTTCTTTCTATTGTTCTTTCTACCATATCAAACTCCTGAGAATTACAGTGTTATCCAAAGGCGGTATATCAAAGCGGTCAGCAGAATATTTCAAACTTATGTTACACTACTGTAGTTGATTGGCATCGTAGTTGATTGGCATCGTAGTTGATTGGCATCGTAGTTGATTGGCACCGTTATGTCCGAGGTAACCCATGGGGCCATTTTATAATGTACACTGTTTGATAATGAAACAAAGCAAGAAATCCGCAGTATAAAGATACGGCCACTTTCTCGCATATAGTTACCTCACCCTGCTTAATCATCAATTCATTACATACTATGTATCTGGTTGAAGTTTGGTATTGACACCATTACTACATACAATCAAGCTCTCTGGATCACGTATTCTCCATTTTTAGAAACCTCACAACAGACATGAGACACCAAGAAATGCTTTCCCAATCAATACCCCATTTATCTGAAAAATAATGAGTTTATTATCAAAGGTATTCCTAATTATCCCATGGGAGAAGTTCATAGGAAGTCGTGGGATGTGGGATGCTTACCGCCTCCGCTGCCCCTCCGCGTCCCCTTATCGCCGGCGCGCGCAAATGGGAAACTTCTTGAACCCAGTGGAGCTCCTCTTGGTGACACTTCTTTTCCCCATTTGACCCTTCAGTGATCAATTGGTCATTCAATTCACCCGCCATGGAGCAAGAACTCCTGACGCTCCTGGCAAACACCCAGTCGCCCCAGGCCGACGCCAGAAAATCCGCTGAGCAACAGCTCCACGCCCTGTACTCAAACGAAACCTTTCCTATCTCCCTAATTGCCATTGCCTCCCACGAGTCCGTCCCTGTGAATCTTCGCCAATCTGCCCTTTCTGTCCTTCGTACATTCATTACCACAGGCTGGTCATCCAGCCTTGACGAGTTCAAAGGTCAGGTTCTCGTCAACGACACAAACAAAGCGCAGATCCGCCGTGCCCTCCTCGAGCTTGCTACCACCGTCGAAACCCCGGAGCGTAAGGTCAAGGCCTCTGCAAGTTACGCAGTGAGCAAGATTGCCAGCGCCGATTTCCCCGATGACTGGCCAGAACTGCTGCCCGCTTTACTTCACATCATCAACGATGCCTCCACCACCGATATAGCACTGCATGGTGCACTGAAGGTCCTTCTAGACCTGGTCGATACTGGTTTCGGCGAAGAGCAATTCTTTACTGTCGCCCGTGACCTTGTTTCAGCTCTTTTCGCTGTAGCAACTTCAGAGACCCGCAGACCTATTCTCCGAGCACTCGCAGTCGCGGTTTTTAAATCTTGCTTTGATACATTGGAGATGGTCCTGGAACAACATAAGCAGGCAATTAAATCATTCGTCGATGAATTGCTCGGCGGCTGGTCGCCGTATTTTGTTTCGACTTTGGAGGCTCCCTTACCCCAGCCTCCGTCGGAAGAGGAGGCCAACAAGTCAGGCGATGTTGCGGCACTGTGGCGTGGATTCGTTGCCTTGAAGATACAGGTTGTGAAGGTGAGTACTCTTGCATTGGCCCCTGCAGGTGTGATTCATCTTAACTAACGTAAATGATACACCAGACTTTGATGAAGATTCGCATGGTTTTCCCTGGTCTCCTTTCAGCCCCGAGCCCGAGCTATTTCTCTACTGCCTGGACCGAGCTGACCAATGCTCTGCCAGTTTATCAGAATTTCTTCATTGAGAATGAGCGCCAAGGCCGCCTGGAAGATGTGGACGGGTTGGCTTACTCTCTCGATTACCTTGTTCTAGAGGAGTTGGATCTTATTCAGACTTTGCTTAAGGCTCCGCCTGTAAAAGCAGAGCTGCAGCAACAACTTCAGAACTCTGGTACCTCGGCGGGCACTTCTGGATGGGTTCCTGAGATCATGAAACTGTGCAGCTCTTATGCGCAGATCACTATGGAGGAGGAAGGTCTGTGGGAAATTGATGTTAACTTGTTCCTCTCAGAGGAGACCTCAATTACCGCGAACTATACCCCCCGAACCTGCAGTGCTGATCTCGCGATCAAGACTGGAGAATGGTTGAAGGAGAAAGCAGCTGAAGGGCTTCTCACCCATATGAACACCCTGTTCGCTGATTCATCGGTCTCGTAAGTACTTCAATTCTAACTGATCATGCTCTACGCATCAGGCTGAGACTTTATCTAGATGGAAATCCCGCGAAGCAGCACTCTACATTCTCAATTCACTACTGAGAGACTTTGGCGAGGTATCTCAGCACATCTCTTCGGAGTTGGCTACCCACTTCAATCAATTTGTCCATTACGCTCTCCAGCAGGAGCAGGAACTTTTGCGTGCCCGTGGTTATTTAGTCACTGGCTCGCTAGCCAAGGTTGCAGGCGATAATTTCCAGCAGACTACCACTTCATACCTGGAAGCTGCCTTGAAAGCGATTGCCGAGGATCCTGCGGAGGTTGTCAAGGTTGCTTGTATTCGGGTTCTGCAGGATCTTATTCCGGCTCTACCAATTGAAGTCGCCCGCCCATTCCAGGTTACTGTGATTAATGCTATTTCCGAATTTGTTTCCGCGCACGATCTGCGTGAGCAGAGCGACTGTGACGATCTCAAAGTGACGCTGGCAGAAACTCTGCGGGATGTCATTATGGCTGACTCGGGCGTGGTACTTTCTTCTATCGCCATTGACGTTCTGTTCAACATTGCTAGCAGTGGTGCCGAAAACTTCCAGCTGACTATGACTGTTACTGAGGCATTTGAGGATATCGTTGACCAGATTTCTGAGCTCGGCCCCGATGCATACCGCCAACTGTGTGAGAAGGTGCTTCCGTCCCTGATGGGTGCTATTGACGTCGGGAATCTCACGGAAGAGAACTGTTTGACCAATTTTGCCGCCGACCTTTTGCGCGCTCTGGCAGAACGAAGCCTTGAGCCCATGCCGGCGGGCTTTGTAGAAACCGTGATGCCCAAACTCAACCGTCTGCTTCTGGACTCGGCCGAGGCAGAATTGATCCGCCCTGCTACTGAAGCCGTGCGCTACATGCTCTCCCATGACTTCGCGCAATTCGTGGCATGGCGCGACCCGCAATCTGGAAAAGAAGCAATTGAAGTTGTTTTGGTGATCATTGATCGTCTCCTGGGACCCGCCGTGGATGACAACGCAGCCACGGAGGTAGGACAGCTGGCAGCCGAACTGGTGGAGCGTGCTGGATCAGAACGTCTGGGACCTTACCTGCCGCAATTATTGCAAGCCGTCGCACAGCGACTGGCGACGGCAGAGCAAGCACAGTTCATTCAAAGTCTCATCTTAGTCTTTGCTCGACTGACACTGATCAGTGCGCGCGAGGTCGTCGATTTCTTGGCACAGCTGAACCTGGGCGGCCAGGATGGACTGTCCCTGGTGCTGGGCAAATGGCTCGAGAATTCTGTCAACTTTGCCGGCTACGATGAGATCAAGCAGAATATTTTCGCGCTGGCACGACTTTATGAATTGAATGATCCGCGTCTAGCCGGAGTGCCAGTAAAGGGCGATTTGATTGTCGAGAACACAGGGCGAATCAAGACCAGGTCCCAAGCACGTAACAACCCCGACCAATATACCACGGTCCCGGCGTCATTGAAGATTATCAAGGTCCTTGTCGAGGAGCTATCAGCGGCGTCAGGGAATAAGGAGATGGATGCTGCTACAGCAGCTGCATTGGACGACGCCGGTAGTGACGACGGCGACGATGATTGGGAAGATATGCCGGGTCAAGTGCTGGACCTGGGACTGGGCATGACCAAGCAACAGTTGATGAGCTTTGCAGAGGGAGGTACCGAGAGTGTATTCGGCGTACGACGACGAGACGACGAGACGCAGGCATACCTGGGCGAATTTTTCCGGCGAGCGTCAACTCAGCCTGGGTTCCAGGAGGTCTTTGGAGCATTGACTCCGGATGAGCAGGGCAAGCTTCAGAGTCTGGGGTGAGAAAGATGATCGGGGCTAGGAATTATCAAATATTGATCAGATCATTTAAGTACATCAATACGCAATGACATTACCCAGCAAAAATAAGCCAATAATTTGTTGTCAATCCTGCTGAATCAGTCCGAGCAGTCAAATCAGCATTGCATGAGTCACGTACGAGGGGGGACAGAGTTACAATAATGGTAGTCAACAGTAGTTAGTGAGAAGTACAATAGTCCAAGAGAGAAACATGGATGGTTAGTGTTTATTCATGAGTTCATTAGTACTTAAATACATTCATTCATTCATTCATTAATTAATTAATTAATTAATTAATTAAATCATTAGTTCATTATTTTTGCCTGATCTCTCCAAATGCGGTACTCCCTGCAGCCTTTCAGCCTATCGCCAGGTCCATCCGTGATGCATCACGCCCCGGCGACCCTTTCTCTCGGGATTTGGCGATATTTTGCCTTCTTCACTTCTTCACGCCCGCCCTTCGCACTTTCCACCTCCACCATCTGCCTCTCATCCGCCAACA
>Ga0102593_1000866_pt1 | contig 38296 bp, 34 predicted proteins | sample AraplaCol_mMS_r2_2_FD_76862 | JGI IMG/M metagenome (GOLD analysis project Ga0102593, IMG submission 76862) | Arabidopsis root microbial communities from North Carolina, USA - plate scrape MF_Col_mMS_r2 (SPADES assembly) (version 2) | ecosystem: Host-associated > Plants > Roots > Endosphere...
CATGACAAGATGGCCGAGCGGGAGGCGCCGCCCCCGGTCCGATCAACGGCACGGGGACGATTAGGGATGCTAATCTTTCCGTGAAGTGGAAAGTCAGACAGAAAAAAGTGTTGGTATGTATATGCGCACCGAGAGAGGGGGAGAGGGAGATAGTGGAGATCATCTATGCTAGATGTCACCGCGGTAAATCCAAAGAAAAAACCAAGACAATTATAAAGAGCATAATACAAAGTCCTGATTTTAGTTTCCCTCAAACAGCTTGTTCGGTTACAGGAGATGGACTTGGCCCTCCGTTGCCATGTGCTCTGCCCGGACTGAGCTTCTGAGGAGTCGAGGCTTTGCTCGGATTTGAGAAAAGCTCATTAAGCTTGACATAAAGATCCTTCACCGCGGGAAGGTTTGGGGGTGCTGTCATGATTGCCGGAGCCTGAGGCGCCACGCCACTTGCTTTCTTGGCTCGATCAGCGATGGTTGCCAGGTAGGCCAGATTCGCCTGCAACCGACGCATACATTCGATGTACTCCTGACTCGGTTTTTGTCCAGCGGCTTTGGTCGCATCGGCTCCCTGTTCTCCAGGAGCATTTGCATCCGCGTTTGCTGCCGTGCCTGCTTTTCCAGCCGATTGCAGATTCAACACCTCCTGTAATAAAGTAGAGTTGATATCAAGAAGAGTAGCGACACGCGCCTTTTCACGAGTGGCCGCGGCTGCGGCCGCCTGAGCTTGGGCTGGGCTCTGGGGTTGCGAGATCTGACTTTGCCCTTGAACTTGTGCTTGGATTTGAGCCGCAGTCGGAGTTTGCCCTCGTCCCTGCCCCTGCCCTTGACCCTGGACCGGAGTGCCGGGCTGGGTCATATGTGGCGAGTTATTCATATGTGACATCTGTTGATTCATTTGCTGGTTCATTTGTGCATTCATGTGTGGGTTCATGTGAGGGTTCATTGGCGGGTTCATATGGAGAGCCTTTTGCTGGTTGGGGAGCATGTTGTTTGCCGACAGAGAGGCCATATTCTGGGAGAATGTTTGGGCGACAGTCGAGGGGGTATTCGTCGCCGTGCCTGGTTGGGAGAATTGGTTCATACTGGCGGGGACGGGGGGTTGAGTGAATGATGCTGAGAAATTGTCCATTGGCGGTGCTGCTATTGCGATTGGCGGTCAGTCCACGTCAATCAAACAGACGCATGTCAACGCCTAATTTTTCTGCTACAAGCAATGTATGACAAGCAACGAATCGCAATGTATCATAACGCCAAGAAACCGTTGAAGTAATTGAGATCTAACAGAGCTGCTGGGTCTTGGATTTTGGGGAAGTAACGCGCGAGGGAAGAGGGAGAGAAGATCTGGCCTAGACCAAGTCGCGGACAGATAGGGTTTGGACAGAGGCTCAAGAATGAGGGAGACCCCGCAGAGAAAGAATGAAATACAGCGGGGTAATAATAGGGGAGAATAGAAAAACAAAATAAATAAAAAGCAGGGGAGAAGAAGAAGAAGGGGATGGTCACGTACCGTTGGATTGCTGGGGAAAGCCTGACGGCATCATAGCTCCAGTGGGACCGCCTGGCTGCATTTGGACGGCGCCAAAGGAATGCTGCTGGTGACCAGGCTGTATAGGCGTTTTAGACTGGGGATATTGGGGGACTGAGTTCTGGTAGAAAGCCATTGTGTTCGGGGGAGTTTGATTCGGGGCGGGAAAGCCAGCGGGATAGACAGCGTTGGGATCCATCGTGTGTATTAACGGTTTATCACAGACCCAGCCTTTTGATTTTAGTCGTTAGGAGACGGGAGACCCGGGGAGGAAGAGGGGGTATCAAAATGGCCCGCTGTACGCAGTAATCTTGCTTTTCTTTTTCTTTGACTTTTCTCTTTTTTGTTGCAGGATTCCTGGGTGATCGTACTTGAAAGGAAATCACCACGAGCGACCTCGTCTCTTACGCACGCGCCACACAGACAAAGCACACAGACGGAGAAAAAGGAGGATCCTGACGGGGAATCCAGGGATCGGTGCGATTGGCAGAGGAAAGCTCAAAGAAGGAATCTGACCATAGAAAGCAAAGAAAATGGTGATCAATGATTGGTCCAGACAGAGCGATACTGGCAGGGGTTGGTGCTGGAACGCGATCGACCACTTCTTTTGATAGAGAGGGGGAATGGACTCGGAGCAAAGACAGATTTTGGGGGTGTTTGGCCCGGATTCAGAGCGATCAGCCGTGGGCGGACGGGCTAATGCAGCGGAGCCTTTTCGGTTGGAGTGGGGACCAGCCCGATGACAGTGGACTCTCGGTGAATTTCGATCACAGACGTGATTGCGCACCGATGAGCGATCGAGCGTCGTAAAGTACTTTTAGCTTGACTGGGGTATTCTTTGTAGACTTCACCGCCAGGTGGGAGGGTTTTGTTGAAGTGGAGAGATGTGCGATGTGGTGATGTTTCGGATGTCACGGGATCTGGTAATTTATCATTTTCTTCAAGGAGGCGGTGGTTTTGCATTCGTTTTGGTCCCTTCTCTTGCCGCGAATCATATGTGTATTGGAAATACAGAAATTACGCACAGTAAATTACACTCGACACGTGGCTTTTTAATGCCTCAGGCAACAAAAGGGGGTCTAGCATGTGATCTCCCCACTACGTGAGGACATCTTGGAGGAGGTCTTCCTTTCGGGGAAACTTCACCCCATCCTCCATGTTTAGAGCATGTCGGTGTGGCGTTGAAACAGATTACTCTGCCAAATAAGTCAAATAGATTAGGATAGTGGATGCCTCCGGCGGTTCCTCGGAGCTAGGACCCTTGCATTGTATAATCCCTCAGCCGCACACAGTGCCATGACGTGGATCGTGGGTCCAAGTGTGGCGCAGGAAAAAAAAAACGTTCTTCTCGCCTGGACCGGTCAAACTAGTGAGTTCATGTCCCATGGATGAACTCAAGAAAGCTTCGTCCTAGGGCTGCTGTGGCTGATGCCTATGTGCAGGTCGATCCATTGCTCCGAGATATCGAAAGTGGCGTGGAGATTTGACTTGCCTGCAAGCTAACGCAAGGAGAAAGAAGTACACAATTTTGACTTGGATTTGACAATCTCACAGCAATTAATATGATTGAACAAGAACGCAGAACAGTCTCTACAGTATGAGAGGGAAAAGATCATTTGTTTGTTTCATGCTTTGTGCTATCAAGCATACAAATTGGAGTACATATCATAGGACCATAGTTATGACTTTCTGGATATCTATGCATACATGCACAGCCACTTAACAGTGTACATAGTAAATGTACGGTGTATTTGGAACGGCGACTCCGAATCAAATCCGCCACGAACCTATTTTGTCCGGTGCCCTATGGATCTGCGATGCGATCTGCAGTGATGGGAGGCATATGTACATACTTACTGTACAGTATTTCCAGTTGTATGGACGAATGGCATGTGATGTGAGTGGGTATCAGCCACAGTTACAACTCCATCTTACAATTGTAGTACAGATTATCGTACTACTTCACATAGTACAATATTACTGTAGTGAACTATGTATGCAGTGAACTTAACATGAGATCGACCAACATTGTACAGTATCTATGTATCTTGGTAACCTATCAGTCAGCAAATCGTCGGATGAACTCCTACCAAATATGTACATACTGTTACATACTGTACTATCTCGGCTCCACCGTAACCAAGCCATCTTTCGCGGTTATCTCGAACGGGCAGCTTGCAGCTCGCTAAAGAAGGAGGCGCAGTTAGAACTGCGAAGTCTCATACTCGCCACCAAACCATTTTGGAGGGATCCATTTTTCCCAGTTTCCAGGAAATGCATGAGGTAGATCGTTACCTAACGTAAAACCCACTAGTGATGGTGGTTTTTCGGAAACTGTGGCTCCCCTCCTATTGTCACCTACTCTATCGAACGGTGACAGCCGTCGGTCAGCCAGCCATGCTGTCCGGACTGGCGGAGAAATGTTTCCGGTCCTAGCACAGACATACCCTTGCTGCCTCGACCTGGGGTAACGGGGACACGGTAATTCTCAAAGACGTGTCTGAACGGCGGTAGTTGAATGCACTGCATTGAACTACTGTGTAAAGGATCCCGGTGCTCGGAACAGGGGATGCATATTCTGTGTTACCTTCCCAACCCTACTTTACTAGTACTTCGTACTCCGAACCATTAGAGATCATGTACATCAATCTCAATGACGATCTTAGCTGCCTCCTCTATATACGTACTGCGTACACGATGTAATACTCCTGGAAATCGCACAAAGATCCAACCTCGGCTGTGTACATGGCGTACCATGTTACCGCTTCTTCTCCTCCGAACCCTGGATGTATCCAAACTCAATCTTGTTATGAATTTTTAGGCACAATAAGCTCATTGGCGGAGATACTCTATCTAAAACCGTATATGGGCCATCTTAATGCTGTACGGACAAGGGATCATAACATGCATTGACGAACTAATTGCAGGAATTTGGATGACTTGTTAGGCCTCCAAGCCAAGACCCCCGCCACACTGCAAAGGAATTTGTCAACCCTAAATGATGGCCGTCGATCCACATCGTCCATGTCTTGCAGCTCGGAGAACTTTGATTTGCGTTCTCCGTTACCGTATGTATTAGCATCGGAAGCACCGAATGGTCGAGCCTCTTGAAGCTGTCTTCTCATCAACTGGCTCTTTTGGCGACGCACGTTACAAGGCCCAACCGACAAAAGTCTGGACCGGGCATACCAAATACAAAAACCGGGTAGGGATGATCTTGGTACGAAGGGTAACCAATTTGTTGGCGATCACCGCTTTTCGCCAAGGGAGAATGGCTAAATCTTTCCATGCCCTACATCGGTCACGGATCCTTCGAGATTCCTCCGAGACTCAGCGTCTCATCTGGATCGACAGTTTTAGTGACAGCACCTTGGCGGGTCTCGGGATCTGCTTTTGAGTGTACAGCGGGTCGAATGGGTGGAAAATGAACGGCTGAACGTTTCTATGACCCAAGGATCAATGTTAATCTATTACGGAGTGTTGTTGATTGAGGATGCCAGATATCACTTTGGATACCATCTACGAGTGTCGCCTTGATCGAGATAAGTTTTGCACCGAGATGCTTCCGACCGGCCGAGTCTTGCGTGGCAAAAGTATGTAAAAGCCCTAAAATCGGTAATTCTTTGGCTGCAGAAACGTCACAATCGGGTTTAACTGTACAGCTCTTTGCTCGCGGGGGTACGCTTTCTTTAGGGTATCCGCAGAGCATCCACTCGGTGCTCGCAAGGATTTCTCTCCTTTTTTTCTTTTTCTTTTTCTTTTTATGATTATGAATTTTTACTTTCTTACCTTATTTATCTATTTATTGATTTTTGAATTAATTCTATTTCTTATGTTAAAGGCATGGATCGACACTCTCAGCCACAGAAAGTGGCGTCCATACTTGCTTTACTATCCATGCTTTACATTAGGTTCGATGTCTTACGAATTTCGTGGAGCGTATCAATGTACATACATAGAAAACGAGCGAGGCTCCGAGTCTGTTCGGAGCCCCTAGGTATGCATGTCGTGACGATCGCCATGATACACGACAGAGCCCGTATACAGAACCGCCACCCTGTATAATTGCATCATGCATCATGGAGGACCTGGCTCGTACTTTTTGATCTCCGACTCTTTGTAGTTGATTATTTCTATTGCTTTTTCAGTTCAAGAAGTACTGCCTATCAATTTCCCGGTACGCATATAGAGCTTTGAGCAAATCTGCAGAACCCTTGTTGACCGGATTGTACCCGAGAATAAAGAGTACCTCTTCCATTTTAGTCACAAATTGACCGGCACGATAAGCGGATTTGTCAACCGACCATGGTTCGGTGGATCGATGCGCGTCGAAATCATTCGGCATCAACGAGTACGAGGATCATGCTGTTACTAGTCAAATACATCGATGTATCTGTAGGCCTTCTGCACGAACAACAACCACAGAGCTACATATGCTAACATCATTGTTTTGCTGCGGTGAATAAGGAACCATATAGTGGCATGTCGTTGATGGGGCGGTTCCATGAATTGAGTGTGGCTTGTTTCAGATCAATTTCTTAGCTAGCAGAAACCATGATCTGTACCCCATACGTGGTACGGTGTACTCGGCATCGAAATGGTCAGCCACAAGCCACACAGTCTCAGAGTGCGCCATTCCTTTTTGTGGTCCAGCCTTGTCTCGGAACTATCGATGGGGAGTGTCCTAGGGCTAGCCAAGGGGGATTACTGAACCCCACTAAAGAAAGTAAGAATGGAAAGATAAAAAAGTACAATAAAGATAAAGCAATAAATTAAATAGTCTGATGAAACTGATTAATTCATAAGATGTGTATAGCCACGGATAGACAAACTAAGCCTGGAAACTCAAACAGAACGTCTCCTTTCAGCCATGTGGATTCGGGTATCGTACACAAGAGATCTGGATCTTGCATACAGAGGATACGGGCCGGCGCAACAGAGATACAGAGTGGGCCACGCAGTTCCCAACGTTCGAAGGGCGATCTTCATTTTGTTGTCAGCGCCACTCCGGTACCTTGACGTACTTGGTTAGGCCCCTGGTCCTCCTTTCTTCCATGCAGATGCAGTATTATCTTGTGACAGTAACGGGGAACCAAGATGACATCTGGGGAGGGAAGTCAACTCAAGCGGTTCGCATCTTTGGCCTAGTATCTCCATGGATGCCTGGAAGGGATAATGATGCACCCGGCTCAAAATAGAAAGGCTATTGTTTTTGATACAGCACACGGGCATGGGAAGAAACCCGTACTTCTGTCAAAACGAAAACCCTTATGATCTGCATGCCAGAGCCCGATGGCACTAACAAAGTCGTAATTGCAGGTTGTTGTTTTTTTTTTTCTTTTCTTTTTTTGTCTTGAGCTGACCTTGCTTCAAGGCTTGCAATTTACTTCACTGGTTACAATTTTGGCTCGAAAAAGTCTTCTTTCCAAGAAAACTTTTAAGTCTAGTCAAACACGCCCCGTCTGTCGGGTTCCCAATAGAATGGGAATTACCTCAAGCGTTTACCCACCTCTTCCACCATAGCCTCCCCCTCGAGCCATCCTTTGATCGGGGCTGTATAATGCGTTACCGCATCATAGAGATCAATAGTAGCATTTTGAGAGCGCGGGGGGAAAACAAGACAGGATATCTACGAATCAGATTGGGGAAATGCATAAAATAAAATACAAATAAGAAATGATATACCGCTATGCCGATAGATCCACCCCCGATTCTGCGCTGGAACAACGGTAAGGGAAAAACAGCCGGAACCACCGTGCGTGCGCTTAGCGGCCCAAGTCTATAGGATCATGGTGGAATGGGATCCAGTGCATTTCATCCTGCCCTGGTTTCTCCACAGTCCACACCCCCGAAAGCAACTGTGCAGGGTGGTCGTACCGAATGGGTGAACCTGACGACAGGACTAAGTGGGCTGAATCGATTTAGATTGTCTATAAATCTCCGGATCCCAGGAAAGATTGGCCCCTTTCCTAGTGGGACGATCTTCCTTCTGCCCAATGCTGTTATTATTGTCTGCTCGCCAATCCATTAGAGATGCTTTTTGGCTGTAAGCCTGCCTTTTCTTCTCCTTTGTTTTCTGGGGACACCTCCAACCCTTCATATTCGAGCAAGATCGAGCTCAACCCCCAATCGATTGGCTTTTACTCTATGGTAAATTATTTTTCTTCGTTTTTCGTTCTCGTTCTCCCCCCACTGATGGAAAACCCCGCGCAGATTCCAACAAGCATGTCTGCGCAAAACCAGCAGAATTCGCCGGATGAGCTTGAATACCCCCATTTCGCCCTGATATACATCGACCGTCAAGGTAATCTTCGTCATGAGTCATCCCAGTCCATCGCCAATAGCCGAGAAACCATTCTATCCCCGCTAGTGACGGGTGAATTTCTGCGAGCGGTTCAACGGTCGAGCGGGACTGCTCCATCACATTCCCAACGTAAGTGTCACATACCATTATCCCAGTGCCTCAAAACTAGGAGAAGGATAAAGAGATAGAGAGAGAAAGTAAAGTCACGGTTATATGCATCTGCATAACTGAATGAATGGAACGTCGCTGACTCGGTAAAGTCGAGGCGGGTGTATCGCCTTCATTTCATCAAGCTACCAGTGGACAAATTCCTACCCAGATCGCAAATGCCTCCTCCAGCTTGGAAAGAATAGCCCCTGAGGGTCAAACTGAGCCACCCATGGCTAGGAGACCCTCCATCCAGCCTACGATGTGGCCAGCTCCCCAAGGATCAGGGGTTTGGTCTCGCTGGTCAGGGCAGACCCCAAACCCCCAGCCTCAAGAGAAGCCTTGGGGCTCCGAACCAAGCATGAGGAGCAATCAAAAGGCATTTATATCAGTCAGAGACAAAGACTTCTTAGGTCGATACTATGAAAAGATCTTTCTGAATCTGCAGCAAACCAATTGTCGTGTCCTGGCCAAGGCCTACGTCAAACTGGTTGAGCCACGCAAGCAGGTTAATTACCCTTACAATGGACGAAAGATCGTGGCGGGAAAGACGCAGCAGTTGGATCCCGATGAAACGAAGCCTCCTTGGTGGCCAACTGGGGTTAGCCATCGAGAGCCTGATCATCTGCCCAGAGCTGGTAAGAAGCCTGCTTCCTTTGTCTATTTTGACTTCCATCTACCCCCATTCCCCCTCTCTGGGCTTGCACCCCCGTCCATTCTCACCTACTCAACTCACAAGGCCTTTGTCGATGGCTGCTGACATTTTTTAAAGAACGAATCAGGCTTTTAGTTCATATACTCTGGAAATTGCGCACCAGTCACGGCATCACCGCGCGCAAACTCAAGGCGGCAGATCAGCCCATTCGTCGACAAATTTTACCAGTGGAGCGTTTGGCAATATTAGATGAGGTTTATCAAGTTAGAGAGGAGGAAGAAAAGTTTTTGGATGGAGTGACCGGTATGTCAATGGAAGATCCAATGCTCTTCAGCCAGCAAAACTGACTGATCGCAGATGGAAAAGCAATGGTTTCGATTTCACGCTCGAATCTCCCCGATGCGGCAGAAGCTCTCGTAAACCGTGGAGAGCAGAAGCAAAAACCAGCGCCAATCGACGAGTCCCCCAAGCCAGAGCCACAGCCACAGCCAGAGCCAAAGACAAAAACAATCCCTATTCATGGCGGATCCTCGAGAGCGAACCCTCCACAACCGATATTTGTGGCCGGTAGAGACATTCCCCCCAACTCCCAATTGACTCCGAGCCCAACACAATATATCCATCAAGACCTCCCGATACACACCGGTTTTGACCATACTCCTGCCTCTATCTCTCCACAAGTGAAAAGGAAACGTCAGGATTCGGGATCCGATGTACCCAGTACACTTAGCCCTACTACTACTGGGATGGGCTACTATTCACCGATATTTGTGGGCTCACAGCCATTCATGACGGAGCCATATGTTGACCTGCAGGGTCTTGCAACTCAAGGGATTCCACTGCAGAACATTCCACATGGACATCCTGTACCAGAGCATTTCCCAGAACCTGGCGACGGGAACTTTGGGTTCCCATACTACTATAACAACTGAGGCCGCTCTTTCAACGCATTTTTTGGCGGCGATCACGATGACGAGTTTCTTTTCTCTTAAAGCGTTCGATTAAAGTGCGACAGCACTTGGACTGTTACTTGTTGTTTGTTTTGAATCATTGAAGCAAGGTCATGAGTCGAAACGAAGCTCATATTATAGCATAGCACACACTCCCAGGAAGAGTTCAAATTATATTGGATACGAACTATACACTAGTTCCTTATAACAACTACCATGGTTAACGTTCAACCCCGAACGATACACCTAATGCCTAAATTGTGGAGACATTCCTTGAAGAATATCAACGTCTGGGAAATATTATCTGCGGTCTCTAATTAGGGCGGATATTGCAGCCACTCAGAGACACTGCGAATAATAGTCACTGAAATACGTGCAACTGTATCCACTTGCACAAGTAGTTCCTCCAGTCCATCCAATACCTCCGCATTGACCCCAGTGGCCGATACCCGTGGTAGAACCACCACCACTAGATGTCGTCGATGTCGAGGAAGTGGTTGATTGTCCGGCAGATGTAGTGGTTGTAGTCGCAGTACCACCAAGCGCAGACAGGATACCTGAATATGCAGGCTTCTTTGCATAAGTTTCATCCCAAGGACAGGCGGCGCCTTGCCCCGAGAAAGTGTTAGGAACCCAGGAATATTTGTCGGTCCAATCCCAGATAGTGATGCCGATGCACTTTTTCTCAGCAACACATGCTGCCACGGTATTTGTATAATCCGTCTTCTGTTGTGCAAGAAGGGCATCTGTAGAAGGAAGCGTCATGCGAATATCAAGCTCTGTATAAGCGACTTCCACACCGAGAGCAGCATATGCAGACAAGACACTAGCTTGCGCAGTTTGACTGGGCGTGCTTCCTACAATGAAGTGTGCCTGTAGACCAACACCATCAATCTTTGCTCCGTAAGATTGAACTAACTTGACGATGTTCTGGGCAGCTGTAGCCTTTGACCCTGAGGATTCAATATTGTAATCGTTATAATAGAGCTTGACGTCTGGGTCTGCCGCAGCGGCTGTCGCAAAAGCAATGGGGATATAGGCTGGACCAATGGTCTTGTAAAAGATACTCTCGCGGTAAGAACCGTCTTCATTGAGGGCTGTGCAAGACATGATGGATTAAGTATAATCCCCGAGAATGAAGAATGGAGCATGATTACCTTCATTGACAACATCCCACGCATAGCAGTCTCCCTTGTAGTGGGTTACAACATTGGTGATGTGATTTTTCATCGCTGCGATTAGAGTCGCATTTGTCCAAGTCCCGCCGCTGACTAGAAGTATATAAATGTGAGAAAAATTTGAACGCGATCAGATAGAAGGGAGCTCACCCCAGCTAGGGAGCTGACTGTGCCAAACTAAAGTGTGGCAGCGAAGTTTTTGGTCATTTGCCTTTGCAAGGTTGACGATAACATCTCCTTTGGTATAGGAGAATTGGTTTTGCGTAGGCTCGATCGTATCCCACTTTTCATAAAAAATGTCAGCTCACACCCAGGCAACCCTTCGAGATATGTCAATTGGGAGAAGCAACAGTTCAATAGAAAAGGATTACCTTCTGGGAGTTTCCCGGGGTAATCTGGCCGAAGTCATCGGTATTGCTGAGCTGCGTCAGATACGCAGTATCCGTTAACTCTGGATTATCTGTTGCTGATCCGAAGTAGAGCTTTCCTTTAGCTACAGCTGCAGTGTTAAGACCTGACCCTTGGGCCCTGTCGATTGACGAAAAAATTAGCCTTGAGAAACATAGCCTATGAAGCCAAACACGTACAGTTGCGGTAGGATACCGGCCACCAGTGCCAGTATCTCACAGGAAACTCGAACCATTTTGTAGGAGTTTGATAATCCTGATGGGTTATATGCAAGACAGGAAAGAGACGAACTCGTGGCTAGGGAATTTGTTACTTTATACCCGGCCGGCTAAAAGCGCGAAGAGAGGCATCTCCTGAGGTACAAGATAGCCCCCATTCCACTTCATTCGGACCAATGTCCCGTGGCGTAGTGGTCGCGGCTATACTAAGTGAGACTAAGGCTGCTTTTAAGATATAGCTCCGGAGGAAAAGCCATGTTCTTCCGTGTGGATTGCCTAAGAGGTACTTCATACCGTAGTTGTTTCAGATGTAGATTAATAGCCGGTCCCACCGACTTTAATGTGTATATCGTATTCCAGGGGGTTTCCATGTTCAAGACGAATGAAGAAATGAGCTCAGACAATTCACATCTCTAGATAAACTGAAATATCTTTTTCCAGAGAAAGAACAAGTAATGAAGAATGTCATGAAGAGGAATGGGGTTCTCTGCCAAAGCATACTATGTAGAAGAACGAATGGAGATCAGTCCGTCTTGCATTGGCAAAATGACGGAACTTGCTGATCCCCCGCATTCTTCACGAACTGAAGAAGGATATAGCCGGAATAATTGCATGATATACATAGTCAGTAGTATATGAAAATCCGACCTTAGTCTAGATCGAGCCCGGCGAGAACCACAGAAGGGCGCGGATTTCCCGCGGATGGGGTTACTTTAACCATGATGAGTACTGCCAGTGGTATTAAGGGAATAAGTAGGTGAAAACAGCCGAGATGATAGTCACAACTATGAATTACCAGTATATCAAGAATGAATCATATTGAAACCTTGGCAATTGAACTTGAAGTGCTCGCTATTTCCTTCGAAGGTACCAGCAAACTACGTTCAATCTTAGCAAACCCTCGTATACACTTGGTATCGGACCTCACTTATCCCGAATATACACATCTATTTTGGCTAGATTTATGATAAAAAAAAACAGTCTCTATCATTCTCTTTGCGGATCCATTCTACTTTCTTATTCACTGAAGCAATTACTGATTGAGAGTATTAATGAGATATGAATACATAGTGAGTGTATACTTCTAAACCTCATTCGCCATTGAATATGATTGTCATTGGCAGATGAAGTTCCTCCAGCCAACTGAATTTAAAAGGTAATCACACTGAATATAATGAAGAATTTGCATTCATATTAAAAATGGCAACTCGAATTTCACCGTCTTGGTGGAAGTGTCTATATTGATCGCGATATGGAACATGCGATTTTTACAATGGGTATCAAACGTTGATTGCATGTGTCACTTTTCCAGATTACCGTCGTCCCAGCACCAGCTAAAGCAAGGGATTTTCAGCTCTCCTAGGCGAGCGAAGTTTTCATATCTTCTCGGTAGATGGAAAATGTACCATGGATCGAGCCACTGCTTGGCGGATAGAGCATGCGAGAAGAACCCCCGAGATGTGGGGGATTATGGAAGATCATTGAAAATCAGTTTCTTGCTTTTCAACCCTCCTTTCTGGCCTTCATCTCAGCAATGAAGGCAGCTGTCTTAGAGCTCGGGACGATGAAAATCCGCACAAGCTGATCAACAACCTCGACCTTTCCGCCTGTGAGGATTTGCAACAAAGGAACCTTCTTGCCGGCCTTGATCAGGCCACCCGTAACAGTTTGCATGAAGCACTCCACGTTCGCAACGTTATATTCCTTTTTGGTATCCCATGGCAGCGGGAAGATGTAATCCAGGTGGTCCTCAATGGTATGCATCTCTGAGAAGCCCTTGATGAAATCTGACTGGGCATCCATAGGATATAAGAAGACAGCCGGGAATTCGACTGAGCTTTCCGGCGAGAGAGGATCGGGCACCAGTCTAATCTTGGAATCTTCCATATCCGGTGGCTGGTCGGTTTTGCGAGTACGGATTTGTCTCGCGCGCAGGGCAGTGCTAAGCACCAGATTTTCCTTGCGAGCTCGCTCCTCCTCAGCCTTTTTCCGGGCCACAATGCGCTCCTTAACTGCCTTTCTATCGGCAATCTTTTTAGCAGCAGTCTGAAGAGATTTATTCTCGGGGTCAACGGCCAATCCTCGTGTAGCCGCATCCTCAGCTTCTTCGACCTTGTCCAGCTTCAACAAAGCCATGGCGGAGCGATAGTAGGCCTTGACGTTCGAGGGGTTGAGCTTGAGAGTGGCGGCACCATCTAGAGTGCATGATCGGTAATTTCCTGTAAGAGTAGTATATGAGTATGATTGTCAACCAAAGTCGATCTCAGGGAACTTACCAAGCTCGAGATTACAAAGCGCCCGGTTGATATGGGACAGCTCTTCCAATTTCCGAAGCAGCTTCTTCTCTGCATGAAGATCCTCAGGCTTTTCCCACTTGTCTTCCTTGGCGTAAATAACCGCGATACTCTTCGTGTAAAACTCCTTGGCATCGATCCAGCGTAGCTCAGAGACAGCTTCGTTACCCTGGTCCTTGAAACTTTGCGCGACCTCGGCACGTGTACCTTCGTTCTGCATGGCTGTGATGGCATCCAGCAGAATATTTTCACCCTCTGTAAAAGGACGAATTAGTTATATGCACTCCCGCCGCCTAAGGGGAAAAAGAGTATAATGCGAATACGTACTCTCGTCACCAGCATTTTCAATGTCCGTCATGAACAACGGAGTCTTGTTCATCATATCAAGCAGTTCCTCCTTTGTCTGCGACTTCACCGAAGCCATAGCTGGGGGCATCTTGGGGGCAGAAGGATCTTTCTCCAATTCCTTCAATCTCTCCTCATTGATAGGGAAGGGCACATCGTCGTTGGATGCGGCGAAGGCATCCATACCAGGCTGCGGTAAGTCGGGTGGCCCTTGAGGGGGGACCTCATTGAGGTTAAGTGACTCATCGAAGTCATCTGGGAGCTCCTCTATCCGTGACATCATGAATGTAGAGTTGAATTGTCTAGAAGGGTTGGAGGGAAGAAGATAAAAAAATTGCGGGGGACAAAAATGTCATTAGACAAACAGTGCAAACACGAGGGGGTTCTCCAATTGCAGCAAAATATTAGAACTTGCACATTCGATGTTAAATGTATAAAATTTATTAAATGAAATGATAGTTATAATATGTTTCCCATGACAAGGAGTTCCTGAAATAGAGTTTTTATTTTAAGGTCATGATGTTACTGTCCAAGAAGTATATGTACCAAAGTGATCGACATCCGCCTGCATCATGAAGTACAGCATATGCGTGAAACACCTAGAACAACACAATTTGTAAAGATTGACAAGATTATGATTCATCTTTTGGTCCAAATGGCTATGGAGACTCTTTCAAGGCTAACACCTGATTTCAATACTTCTTTCATCAAGTGAAACACGACTACTGTTCATCTTCAAGTTGAATAGGGTTGCCAAACGATAGCCCTAGAACAATGGATTGTCACTGATGCCTGAAGGCCTAAATAGGTGGATACTGCGAACTACTGTAGATTGTATATCCCAAGGATATGCATTTAAAACGTGAATAAATTAACGCGGACATGTTGAATTGAACTCATTCTATATTCACTACATGTTCATCAGAAGAGTATAGCTGTTCAAGTCGCTGTCACCGGTTCATATAAAAATGAAAAGGCAATGGTCAAGGTATTTAGAGGAGCTCCACAAAAGCCATCAACGAGTTGTAGAAGTACATATTATACTCCGGCATTAGACATGACAGTCCCCAGAATATCTCAATACAATTCAATATACTTGTATTCCTCCTTTATCGGAGCGGTGCCGCACCGGGAAATGGCCGAGAGTTTCTAACCCCGCATCAATCGGAAGAAAGACCGATTTATACGAAGAATGGCCTTTTATTTTGTTTGGACTACATCCTATTTCGCAACGCAACTTCATCAACTAAATATACATAGTTTATCTTATGGTCATTGAGTCAAAATGACACAAACATACAACATTCTCATCCTCCCAGGCGATGGCATTGGCCCCGAGATTATGACCGAAGCTGTCAAAGTCCTTCAAGCCTTCGAGACTCCGCAGCGCAAGTTCCAACTACGACACGAACTCATCGGAGGATGTAGTATTGATGCCACCGGAAAATCAATAACCGAGGAGGTGAAGCAAGCTGCATTGGATTCTGATGCGGTCCTATTTGCCGCTGTCGGCGGTCCTAAATGGGATGGAGCTCGTCGAGGCCTAGACGGTCCAGAGGGTGGATTACTCCAGCTGCGCAAAGCAATGGATATCTACGCAAATCTGCGCCCATGCTCAGCTACTTCACCTAGCTCCTCGATCGCGAAAGAGTTTAGTCCATTTCGAGAGGAGATTATCGAAGGAGTTGACTTTGTCGTCGTGAGAGAAAATTGTGGCGGTGCTTATTTTGGACGGAAAGTTGAGGATCCAACATATGGTTCGTTATAGTATCAACATTCACAGTTGAATCAAGAAATGCTAACTTCTAATACCAGCTATGGACGAATGGGGCTACTCCGAAGAGGAGATCCAGCGCATTGCTCGTCTGTCTGCAGAAGTAGCCCTACGCCATGATCCCCCTTGGCCCGTCATCTCCCTAGATAAAGCAAATGTGCTCGCCTCCTCTCGTCTTTGGCGCAGAGTAGTAGAGAAGACTATTACGATCGAGTATCCTCAGGTCAAATTAGTTCACCAACTAGCTGACTCTGCCTCACTTATCATGGCAACAAATCCCCGATCACTGAATGGGGTTATTCTCGCAGATAACACTTTCGGTGATATGCTCTCCGACCAAGCTGGTTCTATTGTTGGAACACTAGGTGTTCTTCCCAGTGCCAGTCTAAATGGACTACCCGGAGACAAGTCATTGAAAACACGGCCATACGGACTCTACGAGCCGACTCACGGCTCAGCTCCTACGTAAGTTCATAAAACATGCAGCGATCAATAGGATTGGCACTAATTATTCCTCAAGTATCGCGGGCCAAAATATAGCTAACCCTGTAGCAATGATTCTTTGCGTTGCTCTGATGTTCCGCTACTCCTTGAACATGGAAGCTGAGGCGAAACAGGTGGAAACTGCCGTGCAAAAGGTTCTTGATTCTGGCGTTCGGACACCTGATCTAAGAGGAAACGTTGGGACTAAAGAAGTTGGCGATGCTATTGTAGCTGCTCTTTGAAGAGAATCCACATGAAATATGGAGGTCTCACTATGATACTACATCCATAGAACACAATAGTGTGGCTTTTTTGGACTACTCGCATAAGATTTTGAGTACAAGTATATAGTAGAAATATCAACCACCAAACTTGCCCTCAGAAATGAATTAAAAGTGAGACATGAGCTACCAGCAGAAAAAAAAATATATTGTAGTCTGAGCTGAGTGTTGCAAATTGTGATTTCATAGTGAGTCCTTACTTGTTCCTTCATGTCTTCCTTTGAAACTTTCAGTGAAAGGTGGCCAATGCCAGCAGCCGCGGAATGACAATGTTCGGCGTCAAAGAACGGGGTGTCACATCTCTAACAACGCCCCTTGATCCTTGTGATACACCAGTCAATTATGATCTTGCTTATATCTAAGCTTCTTCCTATATCTTGAAATAAACCGCCATCAAATGAATTAATTAACTTCTGCTTCTGACCATACCGCAGTACAATCTTTAGCCCTAGAATCTCGAAATGGCTGGCTCATCCATAGGCCATTGTACAAGAAGCCTTGAAATGATTGAGACTTTGTCCAAAGAAGATCAAACTAATCTCCTTCAATCAGTCGCACTTGACATCCAGTCCGCATTTACCTGTATAGGTCGGCACTTAAGTAAAGGAACAATCGATCCATCAAGTGCAGACCCAATATACGACTTGATCCGAACGATCTGCAATAGCAACACCACCGAGAGAAAACGGTCCAGAAGAAAGATTTCGAGGCTGCGGAAACAAAGGTCCTGGATGAGGATGGAATACAGACGTCTTCGGGATGAAATAAATCGCTTAGGAGATGCCTATAAAGCAAGAATAGAAAGGGAGACAAGGAAGTTGGAATTGAGGCTTTCGTGTGTTACAAAAGAAAGAGATATTCTGCTGCGGACTCTCTATAGAGAAGGGGAGAAGCAAGCAATAGAGGCAAAAAATCCCGAATCTGTATGAGAGGCGCTGAATGCTAAAATGGAGGAAAGGGCTTGAATGTGAAATTGGGACATCCTGTAAAGTCAGACAACTCTCTCTGTTTTTTTTTTTTACCCGACGTTTTCGATATCAATGTCCTTGGGTAATCTCGACTCTAATATTTCAAGGATTTCAAGCATCATGCCTTCTCTAGACCCTAGCAACTAAATCGTTCCACTGGTAGCAATGGACTTTTTTCCCTCTTAATTTAGCGTTGCTGAAGCTGTCGGTAAAATCGTCGACCATTATCCAAGTATCCAAATTCTGACGCTGTTTGTATTTGGTCAATATTGCTCGGTTGATGGATATCTCTTACTATGATAAACAGTACACTACAATTGGATAACTTGCAAAGATTGAGAGGAAGCAAATATTTTGATTTTATAACCCTAAAACCTAAGATAATGGCTAAACTTGAGTGCGCTTTATGGAATACTCACTACGTGAATCATTAGCTGGTAAACTTACATCGCGTGATCCGGGGTCGTCCACTGACAATATCATCTTGTCTGGATCCCGTCATATCTCAGACACAAATCATTGCAGACCGGTGAGTAATAAAATGTGAGTAATTAGCTGAGCATCATCCCGAAAACAAAAGGTGGGCCGAAAATGGATCCCCAGAACCCGAAGAACCCCGTGGGACAGGGCTTGGTGATTGCATGCTCACGGGACAAACAGAGACATCGGTTTCCAAGTTCCGAGGCATTTCATATTCAGCGCCGACGGTATTTGGCTGTAAACAATGACTTAATGCAAACCAGTCTCACTCAACAGGCCATCCCTGTCCCTTTATCGCGTCGTAAATTGACAAGGAACCACAAGAATGTTTCTTGCGGAGAGCAAGCCGAACATCGGAAATTTTCGCCATCGTTGAAATCATCGAGCTGCGGTATTCTGACACGGGGGAATGGGCCAAAAAAAAAGCAAAACTGCGGGCCGCTGATAAACGGGTTATCGATGACCGAGAAGGACCTCGGCATTGTGGCCGTCGAATACACGCAGGCTGATTCGGTCCGGGGATCCACTCCCTCTGGACCTTCATGTGGGAGAGAACTCCAGACTTAGGACCCTTTTCTTCTTTTCTTCTCTCCCTTTTCTTTTCTCTTTCATCTTTTCATATTTTGTTGTTGTTATCACTCAACACCAACTCGAGTTATTTGCTGTTCACCAACTTTCTTCCCCTTCGAGAAACACCTAAGCCCTAGTCCAAACCAACGCTATCGGCCGAGAATGAGTAGCCCTCACGATTATGAGGCGGTCCGCAAGGACATCGCCGCTCAACTCAAGAGGCCTGATTATGATGACGGAAGTGTTGGCCCTGTCTTTGTGCGGTTAGCATGGTGAGTAACTTCCAGGTTGTCTTCTTCCATATTTTCTTTCTTGTTCAGTATAGAACTTGGTTTCGGTCGGCGTTGAACCACCGGTAGCCGACCGCCGCAACCTTAACAACGGGACGGGCATTTAGCATAGAATATTTCTTTGGCTAATGCTTTTTTTTTTGACATTAGGCACTCTTCTGGCACTTATGACCTCGAGTCCGACACTGGTGGTTCGAACGGCGCCGGTATGCGCTATGAGGCGGAGGGTGGCGACCCTGCCAATGCTGGTTTGCAACATGGTCGGGCTTTCCTTGAGCCAGTCAAGCAAAAGCACCCGTGGATCACGTACTCGGATCTGTGGACTCTGGCCGGTGTAGTTGCGATCAAGGAGCTGGGAGGTCCAGACGTTCCCTGGCAGGGCGGCCGCACTGATCTGGTGGACGATTCCAAGGTGCCACCCCGTGGCCGTTTACCGGATGGCGCTCAAGGCGCTGACCACCTGCGTTTCATCTTCTACCGAATGGGCTTCAATGATCAAGAGATTGTTGCGCTGGCTGGTGGTCATAATCTCGGTCGGTGCCACGGTGACCGTAGTGGTTTCGAGGGACCCTGGGTGACGAACCCAACCCGTTTCTCGAACTCATTCTTCAAATTATTGTTGCAGTTGGACTGGAAGCCCCGCAAACTGGCGACAGGAATGAGCCAGTTCGTGTATGAAGACCCTGATGCCGATGAGGACGAGGAGCCACTCATGATGTTGCCAACGGATATGGCCCTCAAGACCGATCCGGCTTTTGCGCCCTGGGTCCACCGCTATGCTGAGGACAAGGACCTTTTCTTTGACCACTTTTCCAAGGTCTTTGCGAAGTTGATTGAACTGGGTATCCAGCGCGATGCACAGGGAACGATAACCAACACCGACAACAAGATGGGCGGTTATGTCTCTGCACCCAAGAAGAGCGACACAGCCACCGGGCCACCCAAGAAGGGAGAGCTTCGGGCTCGCTTGTAGATGGGCGTGTGTTGTCGGCCCTAGGATGCTCCCGTTTGTTTTGTTTGGATGTCTGCTTTTGCATTGATAAATTCCCCTTTTGTTAATCGATTTGGACCGGCATTTCGGCCAGGTTCAGAATGTAAATAAATAGATCATAGATCATGAGCGAAGAACTGGTTAGCCTTCAAGTGAGCACCGAGTTGCCTTGTATTGTAGTATACTAGTAGTAGCCAGTAATCGGTAGTCAGTAGTAAAGATTGACAAGGTTGTTCCATATTGTAAGATAGAGCAATGAATAAGATAGGAGAAGGGGAAGAGGGGATGATAGAACAAGGAGGGAAGAGAGAAAAGAAGTGAAGAGTGAGAGAAGAAAAGAATGGGGGAAGAAGGGCAAAAGAGGAGAAGTCCGGGGTAAGCGGGGATTTCCGACTTTGCGTATTTACTAGTGGATGTTCAGTGTGTAATGACAGCCCGCTGATTGGCACTTCATGTGGAACATACAGTCCAGTACAGTAGTTAGTGTATGTAACATATTAGATCAGGTCTGTTCTCCGTATTTATTAGTAGTCAATTTATTGTGACTGTACGACTGCAGTACATTCAGGAGTTATTGAAGATCTGTCCACATTTACAAAGTAGATGTCTGCCTCAGGCCTGGAATCTTTATAGGGCTGCTTTCAGCATATTTGCGACTTATTCACTCATCACATCCGGTAAAACACCCCTTTCCCGAAAAGTAACAGCATTATGGCCTTCGAGATGCACTCGTCGTCAAAGCGGCGCTGTATTGTTGAATTCAACACTAATGCATACTATTACTAGTACAGTATGACCCACCTAAACACTCCCAGGTTTCCGCGGGGAATAAGCCCCGAGAACCTGGCGTCTATAAAGAGTTAGGAGCAGAGGATAGCATCAAGTAATGTCTGAGTGAATAGTTTAATGTTGAAAGAGACGGAAGGCCCCATTACTCTTGAGCAATGTTACTTAGTATATTCGAAGGTTCACATCGGGGCACTGTTGATATTGATGGCAAATGAATTAATTCTACATACCAAAACCCACAGGAGACACTAACTTTGATGTCATACAATGTACTCATCCAAGGAAACACTACTGTACAACTTTAAAGCCATCTACAGTAAATACCGGGTACCTACTACTACGAAGAGTAAGTATATCATCGCCTCTTGTTCACCCGACTCGGTGTCTCTCCACGACTCCGAGTCCTCTTGGATTGTCTCCTCCTGAGCGCCAAGTCTGATGAGGTACCACCCATGTGCACATCTCCAGAACTGCTCAACTGTGACCTTTTGGAGCCTGCACTCGATCGGGGTGATCTTGATACCGGGCTAAAGTTGATCCATTCCATCCACATTTCCTCCAGCATCTTTTCTTCTGTCACATGGACTTCCGCGTGTCTCGCGTGCGATGGCTGCTCTTGGTGCCATGGCTGCTCTTGCTCTTGATACGTTTGCTGCTCTGGCTCTGGGTCCACCTGAGGCTGTTCGGGCTGCGATTCATGGGTCACCATAGCCGCTTCGTCCACCTCAAGGGGCTCCATCGACCAGGGCTGGGAAGTATCAAAGAATCCTTCGGGGTTACTCAAGGTCGAGGTAAAGACATAAGGAGGGCCAGGCAAAGGGTACGCAGGCACTTCTGGTGGTACGCCCGGCTGAAATTTTGGCAACGGAGCTTTGGCAATTCTTTCAAAGAGGGGTCTAACGGCGGCATGGAAGGGATTTGTCATCATCATTGAATATAGATTCAATATTGAATTCCCAGCGAAATGGTCTAGCTCAAGTTGGGCCCCAGCATTCGGCCGACGAACATGGAAGTATCGATCGCCAAGGTTAGGCAATCGTATTGTATTCGCTTTGACGCCAAAATGGACTTTTCGCGCAGGGATACTAAAGTTTGTGAGAGCAGGTCGATCATCGTTGATATGATTTAGCATAGTAGTAATCTGGCGCCCGTAAGAAAGCAAAGTCTCTTTTGGGACGTCAATGACTCTTTCGTATATCAAAAGAGGGATAGTCGACCGTGTCCACTCTGGCGGGATAGGGCCATCACCACCGATTGGAATTGAGCCGGCAATGACACCCGTCGTGCTGATGGGGTCATAAACTCGAATTGTCTCGGGATTCACTCGTCCTGGTTCGGCTTCGGTCCAGTAGACCCGAAGGCGTTCCTCAAAGTAATAGATGCCGCCAAGCCACCGATAAGTTGCTACTGAGTTTTGGCCATGCTCATCCCGGTAGTCAAATTGGAAAGTTTCTGTATGATTCAAAAGACGGGTTTCGGGGTGAGTTATCAGAGCCAAACGGGGTGGAAGTCTCTCCACGACTCGTTCAGTCGTACGTCCACCACCTCGAGTGAGATGACAAAATTTGCAACCCCAATGGTGTCTTGCACTGAGCTTGCGAGATATCAAAGCTGCTGGAGTCACTCCCTTCCGATCTCTCGGTTGGAAAGGAGGCAGCACGGTGCCGCCAACCGTGAGACTACTTTCTTCAGGATCCCTTATTTCACAGGTGCAGTAATTGAAGCGATCCCGACATGTGTATTGGAATTGTGCAAAATTCCGCGTCAGCTTTGCCCATAATGCCCAAGGTGGAAGGATTTGCCCCATACCCAGGGCAGGATATGCGATATGGATCTTTCGAAAGAGGGAGTCGCGAAGCTCCTTGGAAAGTTCAGCACTCAAGCAATCCCAATTCATGTTAATTGCCTCCATGAAAGCTTTCTCAACGTCATCGAAAAGAAGTTGTCTTTTGTTGTAGCGATCAATAACAGTACAGCCTGCATCCGTCAACATGCCCACAACTATCACAGTATCAAGAGACGCAGATCCCATAGATCCCACTGGACCTCTGCCTCGATATGAGCAAAGCTGTCCTTCGGGGCTGATATCAATGGTTTCGAAGTCAATTTTCACCTCAGAAGTGCTAGGATAAAGACCAACTTGGATTATATCCAGGTCCTCGGGAGTGCTTGCAACTCGGGTGGGCACTGAGCAATTGCTTGGCGCGCTAGGATGGCGTTGAATTTCGTGGTAGGTTAACTTCATGAGCGATTTCATGAGTTCTTCATTTACTTCTAGCTGGGTAGAATGTCTTATTTTGGGCAGTTCAGGGTACCTCAGGGGCTGTCCATTTTCATCCGTCGGTTCGAGGGTTTCGGGGGGTTCAGGAGCTTCCACGGGTAGCTGAACGATTTCTCCAGGTGACAATTGTTGCCACGGATCTGCAGGAAGAGCGTCCCTGTACAGTGGAAATAGATACTGTCGCACATGGTTCGGACTCACATTCATCAACCCTGCATCGAATGGCATCTGGAAAGGTGGGTTGTACACTGCACCTTGTTGCAATGGAGGAGGCATATGAGGATGTTGGATACTAACAGGCAAAGGTAGAGCTATCGGTTTGCCGATGGCCTCAGTAGCTTGTTTATACGTCATTATACTACCCTTCCCGAAAATACCGACTTCAGGTGCATATGCAGGGTCCGGGAATTTCTCGCCGTATCCTAGAAGACGAGGGCCCGCATCTCGGCGAAGATCAAAAAATTCGGTAAAGTTTTTAGGTCGATTATGTTCTGGCATGTGCCAGAAAAGTTTGTAAAGACCTCTGAGCATTGACTCCCTAGTTCCGCTTGGATCACGAGTCCAATCGATACCCCAGAGGTGATGAGCTGTCAATGTATTCAGAGCAGCTTTAGTCAGGGCACGGTCGTTCAAAAGCGTCTTCCATGGGCGGTTAAAGACGACATACTCGTCTTCTGGCGGATCTGGAAGTATCCATAGGTCATACCAGGGCTCTGGGGGCGTTGGTAGATGGTAGTTATGGACCTTGGGAAAGCCGGGGGGTATGTGGACTCGGCCAACATCTGGATTGTTATTAGTGGACATGATGGTGGATGGTCAGAAGATCCACAATGTTGACTCTGAGTCGAATCTTCACTAGCTTCAGAAGAGTGGCGGGGATTATATCTAGATAGCTTGAGGGTCGGAGATTCCCAAAGTGGTAATGTACACTTTCAGTGCTATTTTCGAGGGTTAAGGAATGGGAAAACTTCCAGAAACCAAGTGGGTGGTCGAGGGGTTCTTTATGTGGCCTCGAAAGGCTTTTTCGAGTCAAAGAAAGCATAACTAGATCCATAATGTCTTCAGGTTTGTGCTTTTCTTTGTCAAGTTCGAAGGGCAAATCATTGTTTAAGCCAACTTGTACTCACAAGGCATTACCATACTTCATGATATGACATTTGAAGTCGATCCTCAAAGGATAGGTCCAATGCCAATTCATACTGTCGGTTGATGAAATGTCCAAGAGTTCAACAGGATCCCAGTCAGTAGCAAAGGAGGCAAGTTAATAGAAGTCTTTAAGATAGTCCTTCATCGTGTCCTTGAATGATTCAATTGGGAACACAAAGAATCTTTCTAGCCGGGCATCCCATTGTATTTAATATGTGTAAGTACCGTGTAACTCCTGCTTTTCTTCGAGGGTGTGTATTACCAGAATTAATTACTCGAGACTAGCTATCACATGACCATAAAAGTTGACGATCACCTGATTATCTAGCCCTATTTGGACTAGCGTCAATCAAGCGAGCCCTCGCTGTCACTAGTCCAAAAGTGGCTAGTGTCCCAATTACCCGATCCCACAACGGAAGCAAAGTCACTTCGAGACTTCCTCTTCCTCCATCCCTCAGTCGACATCGCCATCGCGCCAACCGCCCATCATGTGTACGTTCCCTTTCCCACGACATTTCCAAAATCGCCTCAAACCAGCGATGCACAAATATTTTGTTACGCATTTTATTCGATCAAGAACCGTCAAAAGCTAACGTTCGACTTTTCTACGAATAGCGCTCGTCTCTGGGGAGAAGAGCAACTTCCAGTACATCCTCCGGTTGCTGAACACCAACGTCGATGGCAAGGAGAAGGTAATTCTTCGATCTCTTTCAACCCGACAAGAAACCAACGGTCGACTAACTTATTTTTCAAGATCATGTTCGCCTTGACCCAAATCAAGGGTGTTGGTCGTCGTTACTCCAACCTGGTCTGCAAGAAGGCCGATGTTGACCTGAGCAAGCGGTACGTTTCGAATACAGTCTACGCCAGTCCCAACAATCTGCAATGTCTTGAATCGGATGTGACGATGGATTTCAAAGTGAAGAGTTTTGGGTGATTTGGTGGCCCTCGGGTGATTTGGATTTCGCTTCCAACCTCATGGAAAATACACAACAAGACGACAAGACTTGGGGGAAGAAGACAAGAACGCCGCTGTCCAACTATTCGACGCCGGACATTGCAGATTGCTGGTCATGGCCAGATTATCACTATCGCACAAACAAGCAGAAATGCTAATTGAAATTCTCTCATTTAGTGCTGGTGAGCTCACCACCGAAGAGCTCGAGCGCATCGTCACCATTCTCCAGACCCCTACCCAGTACAAGATCCCCTCCTGGTTCCTGAACAGACAGCGCGACATCACCGATGGCAAGGACTCCCAGGCCGTTTCCAACGCTCTGGACTCCAAGCTCCGTGACGACCTCGAGCGCCTCAAGAAGATCCGCTCCCACCGTGGTCTCCGTCACTACTGGGGTCTGCGTGTCCGTGGTCAGCACACCAAGACCACTGGCCGCCGCGGACGCACCGTCGGTGTCAGCAAGAAGAAGGGCTAAACCATTGTTGTCGCTTTCTGGGGGTTTATGGAGGGATTCCTTTATTGTCGGTGTGTTTCTTTGGGCATCCGTGGGATCTTTTCCCCGCTGGGCTGAATATACCGGTCCTAAAAATTGAAAATGAATCATACCATTATGCAACGAACCTATCTATTCTTTTTTTCTCGTATTCCGGGCTGAGTGCCTTCGTATGATACTTTGAGCTATTCTATTCCCAGACCCCATACTCCACACTTGTACTAGTATCCCGGGTTTACAACACGAAGTAGTTCATCGTAGTTATTCCAACTATGGAAGTATGTTGCATCACCTGGGCAACACAAGGCATCTGGGGTCGTCCTAAGTCATCACCCACTGCGTTGATCCTTTACTACACTAATGTGGTTTAGATTCTTTCGTCACGATAGACGCGTGCGTGTATGAAAGATAGGATTACGATTGCTTCCTAAGGCTATTCGATACTAGCAATTGAGTGCCCACGATACTATTTGTGTCGACACGTTTCTAGTATAAATCACGGAATAATTTATGAAATAACCAAAAATCAATTCAAATGCTTAAGACACTATATACTTGACATAAGCAAACATATCCTCGTAAGAGGCGAGGTCCTCACCATCTACCAATCTGAACACTCCTTCACAAATCTTGCGACAGATCCTGTATACATCTGAAAGCAGCAAACAAGAGACGCCACCGGAAGTATGAATAGGAAATCAATGCAGTAGGGCTACAGCAGTTTATCTCGCTCTTAGAACCACTCACCACCCAACCAGCGGTTGAAGAACTCCAGGCTGGACTCGGGCTGATCCATGGGGACCATGTGGCCACCGCCATAGAGACGCATGAAAGTGAAGTTGCCGTGGGACTTGACCTGGCCGATCTTCTTACCGGTATGCTTGTTCTGCTCAATGACAAGGTCTTCCAGTTCCAGGCCAGCGTACTCCTTCTGACCGGGCCACTCAAGGGCCTCGGTCCAGGCCTTGTTGCCAAGCCAGTTGCAGATGAAGTCGGCGTCACCTGCGTAGATGAGGACTGGGATCTGCTCAAGGAGACCGGGAACAAGGCGGTGGTAAGGCTTCATCCAGTCACCGTTGAACAGGAAGTTGCGGTTGATGTCGAAGTTGCAAGAGTCGTAGCCATCGACCTCAGCACCAAGTGCCTCACGCACGTTAGCCTGGTTGAGATATTCGCTGACATAGCCCATGCCCTTGTAGCACAGGTTAGACTCATCCTCACACTTGCCACGGACATCGTAGACGTTCTGGCCGGTGCGCTGGTAGGGAGCCAGCAGAGCGTTGTTGCAGTAGATGGAGGCGGGGACACAGACCCAGGCGCTCTCGCTGTTGTAGCAAGCTTCAATCATCTGCTGGCAACGAGGGAGAGCATTGTCCATGGACTGGCAGCTGCCCTCATCAAGAACGGCAGGATATCCACCATCACCACAGGCCATGGGGCGGTAGTACTCGTACTGAGTGAGACCATCGGTCAGTCCATTTCCGATGAGAACAGACTTCAGGTTGATGTTGCGCTTCTTGTGGGCGAGAATCTCGGAAGCAAACACGGGAATGTAGTGACCGGCATAAGACTCGCCAGCGATGTGGAAGTCCTGCTTAGCGTATTCAGGGAACTGCTTGAAGAACAGGGACAGAAGAGCATAGACGTCCTTGCCGGCAGCGACGGTGTTGCTAACAGCGCTGCCACTGTAAGAGTAGCCGACATTGACAGGCTGGTCCAAGAAGATCACGGAAGCATTGGAGTTCCAAGAGTAGTCGTTGTAGACAGTCTTGATCTTAGCGTTGATTGAGCTGGGGCCAAGCTCCATGAACAGTCCAGTCAGAGAAGAGCATCCAGGTCCACCGTTCAGCCAGAGGACAACGGGGTCATTCTCGGGGTCGTTGCGAGACTCGAAGAACCCTTTTGACAGTTAGATTGAGAACAAAGGAGAAGTATGGTACTGTAGAACTCACAGTAGAACAGATGCTTGTCATTCTCGTTATCGTCAAGGTAACCACTGTATTGCTTGACGTTCGGGTCAACACCTAGGGAGCTGGGGTCGACCTTCTTCACGCGGAGATCATAAGCCTCCAGCTTGCCATCAATCTCACGCTCCTTGGTGCCGTCGGTGCCAGTAACCCAAATGCTTTGGACTTCCTCGCCACGAACAACGTGATCCCAGTGTGAGTCAGGACGACGGTTGTGCTTCTTGGGCAGGGAGAGCATGGGGGCCTGTTCCATGCTGTTGGGGAAGTGGTGGGCAACCTCCTCCCAAAGTTGGCGGGCCTCGCCGGAGAGCGTCTTGAATTGGTCCTGAAGGGTCTGCAGGGGCTTGGAGAGGTATTCAGATCCCTGCTTCACAGCCTCTTGGCCCTGCTTGAAGAAGTCCGAGCCCTGTTGGGCCCAGTTCTCCAGCTGCTCCTGCTGAGCGCCGATGACCTGCTGGAAGGGCGGGGAGGCCGCAGAAGCGGCTCCCACCAGCAGTGCAGTGGGAAGAACTCTCATAGTGAATGATCTTCAGTAAATAGTGATGGGTCTTGACGATCTAGGTAAGTCTAATGATGAGAAGCGGGTACCTGGGTCTAGAGTAGGCAGCAGCTCTTATCAGTAACCACTCGGTCTAACAACTTGGGGAAGGATGAAAACGGGCATAGAATATATTCAATCTGAAATTCAAAATGTTGATGAAAAGAAAGGTCACATACAAGAGCAGGAACCCAAGTCAGTAAAGATAGAAGAACGTTAGGTCGTGCAGTCTGATGGGGGAATGAGGAGATAAGAGGAGGTTGGGGAAGAAGGGGAACCAACTGGGACCTGCGGGACGGCGTCATCGGCCGCTTTCGGCCCCGCTCGAACAGTCCAGTCACGGGATGTTCTATATAAGGAAGGCGGTATATCAAGCGGTCAGTCAGATGACGCCGTTGCTTGCCAAGCTGGGAAACTTGCAAATATCTTTCGTCACACTTTTTTTTTGACGGTTCTCGCAGTTTGTGCTGTTTTCCTTTGACGATACCCTCAAAAGTATTTTGAAGCTGTATATCTCTTGCTTTTTTTCTGATTCTATTTTCTCTCGGCCGTTTCCCCCGTTGATTCGCAAGACCGCTATCGCGGCATCACCCCACCATGCCGATCAACCAACCTTCCAACCAAATCAAATTCACAAATGTTTCGATTGTGCGCCTGAAGAAAGGTATGATATGGAGTAATCGCTCTTCTGATGTTTTTGATAAGCTAACATGAGCCCCACTCCCAGGCAAGAAGCGCTTTGAACTAGCCTGCTATAAAAACAAACTGCTGGAATACCGATCTGGTGCTGAGAAAGATCTCGACAACGTCTTACAAGTCCCTACCGTTTTCTTATCCGTATCCAAGGCACAAACAGCCCCATCAGCAGAGCTCACGAAAGCCTTCGGCGCTGATACACCCCGCGATGAAATTTTGCAAGAGATCCTTCGAAAGGGCGAAGTGCAAGTTGGCGAACGTGAGCGCAAAGATATCCTTGAACGTGTTGAGAAAGAGGTTTTGGATATAGTGTCAGGCCGTCTCGTTGACCCGAACACAAAGCGCGTTTATACATCGGGTATGATTTCTAAGGCTTTGGACCAGCTCAGTTCGGCAAGTGGTCAGCAACAGCAGCAGCAGCCTGATGCCAACGGAGGGGAAGATGAGAAGCCCGCGCAGCCAAAGAAACCGCTTTGGACAGGTGTATCTGCTACCAGGTCCGCAAAAAGTCAGGCGCTGGACGCGATGAAGGCGCTCATTGCCTGGCAGCCAATCCCTGTCATGCGAGCGCGCATGCGGCTCCGAGTTACCTGTCCTGTGTCATTCTTGAAACAGTCTGTCAAAGCTGCGCCCAGTGCTGCCCCGAGCAAGGAGAAGGAGGCCCCGGCCGGCAACCCCAAAACGAACAAGAAGAACAAGAAGGGAACGAAAAAGTCTGGAAAGGGAGGAGATGATTCTGATATTGAGGCTGGCGGAGAGGAGACTGAAGTCGCACCCAAGGCATCAGGTACGGTCAAGGATAAGATTCTCAGCTATATCGAGTCAGTCGAATCACAAGAAGTGAGTGGCGACGAGTGGGAGGTAGTAGGATTTGCTGAACCGGGTGCATTCAAAGGATTGAATGATCTTGTTGGGAATGAAACTCGCGGTAGAGGAAGAGTCGAGGTCTTGGATATGTCGGTGACGCATGAAGATTAAGATCTGCGTGGAATCGATATAGACTAGAGACTACAGACTACATTACTACCTGGGATGACCTTGCAAAATGACTGATGAACAATGAACATCTAGAGAAGACAAAAAGCAAAAAGTGCTTATATCAACATAACTTTCCCCAATAGTTCATTCCTTGTATTTCATGCTGGCCTTGTATAACTCGACCCATTGCGGTGGGACGATGGATTGGTCGTTTACATCGAGGTCATACAATGCAATGTTTCTCTCGATCAGGAAACAATTGTCCGTGCGATGGGAACTTGCATCAATATTGATCAAGATTTTAATTACAGCATATTCCAACCCTAGAAAGATTGCCTTGCATCAATGTGATAGCAAATCGAGGTTCAACGATATACTGCATTGCGTAGAGAAGTATAAGCTATAGACTAGAAGCTAATAATGATACAACAGAGCAACGGCATAACATCATCACAACCAAAACAACCAAAAATAAATAAAGCAAGGGTATTTCGAAATATAGCGAATCTCAGGTATGAGCAGGCATTGGACGAAAAGAAGAAGAAAAAAAAAGCCACATTCAACGAGAAGAGGGGCGTTCATGAGGCCTGGAGAATTGGCGTCTTTCGGGCAATTTCGCAAAAGGCGGGGAGGGAAGTATCAAACATCCAACATTCTCTCTGGCACGCCGATGCTATCACTTCCTGTCACCATTAACACAACATTTTTGCCAGGTCCCAACTCTCTCGCAAGACTCAAAACTGTCCTCACCGCGTGACTCGAATCCAATCCAGTCAAGATCCCCTCATGGTTCAAGAGACTTTGAAACCCATCCAGGGCATCCGCGTCCGTGGCAGTCCTGATTTCAATGCGGCCCATACTTTTCCAGTACGCCACTTCAGGGCCTACAGTTGACAGGTTCAGGTCTGGCGAGATGGAATACGAGTCATTGATTTGTCCGTCCTCGTTCTGGAGCATAAGTGTCCGTGAGCCCTGAAGAACACCGAGAGAGCCCTGGGTCAAGGCGGCTGCATGGACACCTTCAACACCAACCAGTCGAACGGTGGACCTGTGAAGAAATGGCCTGAAAAGACCAACTGCGCCGCAACCACTACCAACGGCGGTGACGACAGCATCTGGCTGACAACCGGTCACTCTATGCATCTGGACCGCAACCTCCTCGCCTAGAAGTGCCTGGAAAGTGCGTGTTACGGTAGGCAATGGACTAGGGCCCACTGGGCCTCCCATCAGATAGTACACCGTCTCGTGGTTGCAAACTGAATAGCGGAGTGCTTCTGTGATTGCAGCTCGCAGCGAACCCATACCGGAAGGGGAGCATGCGGTTACAATTTTCGCTCCGAGCATCTTCATCTCGAGAACATCCTCCTTTTGAGCACATGCATCGTCTGCACCCATGACGACAACACACCGCAATCCCAAACGTGCGCACATTGACGCGGTGAAGTTACCATGTTTGGCCGCGGCGCAATCCGTGACAATTTCTGTCCGGCCCATTCGACGAGCGAGTAAAAGTTGGCCGATAATATTGCGAGTTTTGTGGGTTCCATACTCATTCATGTCTTCTCTTTTCAACCAAATCGTTGCTCCACCGGCTGCATAAGTGAGCTTACTGGCCAAGGTCAATGGTGTGGGTTGGGAGCGTTGCAATGAGATATACTCAGCCCAGAACAACGGATCAGAGACGGCGACTTCAAAGGCCGAGGTCAGTTCGTGCAGAAATCCCATCATGGATTCTGGAACGAACTGGCCCCCAAAAGAGCCATAGTCACCAAATGAGATCTGTGGCGGTTTTATTGTACCATCAGCCTGCAGAATGGGCACATACAGTCTGCCATCATTCCAAGATGGGATAGTCTTGATAACAGATGTCTCTGGTGACAAGGAAGGGCTTTGACTGGTTGCAGCTGTTGTAGCGGTGACCAAACTACCCTCATTTGATACAAAACAGGTATGATTACTGGTGATGCTGTATATGGATGGAATTGGCGGTGCCGTTCCGCTTGTTCTTGTTGTGTTCCGTTCTCGTACTCGAGTCTGGGGGCAGTCGACTCGGTTTGTGAATTTTGGGATTGTAGATGGACGAGGGACATGATTGTTAGAATTGGAATTTATTGTTGATTCTGTTTTGTCGAAGCGCTTAGTTAAACCAAAGCAAAACAGACGTTGAAGCAATCGAAATGTGGAGAAGGCCATTATGTTCCGATAATGGCAACCAGTGAGAATTTGGTGGCCTCGGAAAATGTCAACAATGGATCAACCGATGTAATTCCAGTTATTCCAGTTGAATGAGGTAAAGAAGAAAAGAAGCAGAGGTGATATAGAAAGGTCCTAGTTATATTTGGAAAGGATTTGAAGAGGTGAATTGACACAATTCTAGAGAAGGTGAAGTTGCAGGAGTATAAACAATCGGGTATAGACTCAAGCACGTGGGCGGGCAGGGCAGATGTGATTTTCGGATTTTCTTGTGTGACTGAAGTATACGAGAGTATGCAGTGATTGATTGTATTTATCCAATGGATTGATGGCTACCTAGCCATCAATCAATTGAGTGATATACTTAGCTGTAGAATGCCCAAGTGGAGATGATGGCTGAGCATACACTAGTAATGCTCTCGAGTAATACTGATACTGTAGACACATTCTATGCAGCGACTACACTAAGGTGGATTCTCAAGCTTATAATCTTTATCAATACCAACTATTATAATAGGGATGCTGACTGGATATCTGTATTCGGTCTAGTGTCATCCTATTCATCCTATTCATTCTATCTTAACTATTCTATTAAATTCATTGTGACTGCACTGGTTGTCAACAAACTCTGCACCTTTGCAGGACCAGAATACACTAATATCACCGGCTTCAATCGCGCCAAACATCCTAGATTAGTATTTCCATGTCTATTGCAGTCGCTATCAGGCCAGTCATGTTTCGTTCCATTGTCCAAACGCCACTTGGCATGCAATAATTCTCGTGTTGTTGGTATCATGATTCGAGTTGTGCTATCAAAACAAAAACGTAGCCAAGGCTTTGCTACCTGAAAATAGCTATAGACTTCTTTGGCACTTTAATAAGTTGGATTGAAATTAATTTTGGATGCTCACTTCTGTTATACTCGCTTATAGTCAGAATTGAAGACACTTGAAAGCCCTCTATGCCCCGCCCTCCACTTGCTCAGCTTTACACTGCATTTTTCACTAGTGCCTTCGTTTCAAGGCGGAGCGAGCTGAATAAACCAAATTTTTAGCTTGATCCATGTAATTTAACTTCATTCCCAGATGCAACTCAAGGCCTGAGCCCATTGCCACCCGATACTCGAGAGCCGCCATATGCAGCCAATGCGTGATACTGACACTTATACTTCATCTACTGCAACATGACCAGGGATTACAATGAAGGCTGTGTATTATCCTTGCTTAAAGGCGTATCAAATGACCAAGACCTTCTTCTCACCCATACAGCAGCGTACTTCTATCAAGTCCAATTTTGCGATAGTCGGTCTAAAAAGAAATATCGGTCAGCGCTGTCTCAGTCAAAATTATAAATAGACCCTCGAATCCCCAGTATTTGGGCTGTGTAAATAATCATTTCATCTGTCTTAAAGCTCCACGTGTTTAATCGGTTTCATTGAAAATGCAGTGCCCCAGGAACGTGGGAGCGTTGGATCGAGCATGTCCCATCGATCTGAAAGTTGTGGTCTGGTTCACTTTTAAAATTGTGCAAAAATTGACCCAATTTGTGTTCAAACAAAGTCCTTATTGAATAGTCTGTAAGTGCCTCTCAGATGGGCAAGTCTTTGTCCGTGAAAGGCTAGTATAAGCTGACGTTTGACTGTTGCAGCCTCGAATGTTTCCAAAAACGACAGCCACGCAACATATGGATAGCATAACCCTAATGCCACCCATACTTGTGACCCAGTTCTCAAATCATGAATTTACGATTATGCACCACACATCTTTAGCGGAAGAAGATTCTCTCGCACCAATGCCTGCTGAGTCTAGCATCCTACTTTGAATCCGCGCTGGTCAGGGGCAGTTCATCACTATCCGCATATCGATTTACAACCTTGATATCAGCATATCCATTGATATCCCAGCGATATACCTACAGTGATCATTTCCGGTATTTCCTCTCCGTTACTCGAGTCCAGCATACAAGTGTTGGCATAGCCTGGAGCTCAATGCTCCCAGCATACATTGCAACACTATCACCAGGCGCGGTTGTTGTAGCGGGACTGCAATTGCAATTGATCCCACATTCCATTATATCCTATGTCTATCTCACATCCTACAAGTTAGAGTATCTAAATCTATGTCTGAGCTTCTCCAATTATCCTAATATCTTCACGCCTACCGAACACTCTAGGTCCCTTCAGTACACGTCAATCCACATAATTCTCTCAATAGGGGTTATTATAGACTCTGATACAATTCATCGAGGTAGATGGCGTAGTCAGCTACGATACTAGCATGGTCACCTTATAGCATCCTCTGCGATAAACTGCAAATCCCTTGCACTGAACCTCAATATACATACGTGTATCGGCCTTCCCTCCCGGAGACCGGCAACTTTGCCCTAACCGGATGCTCGAATCAATCAATGCAATTGCCAGTGAAGATAAGCTTCACTCCGACTACTAGATGCCAAATTGTATATCAACACTCAACTAATACCAGTCTCTACTAACAGACTTCCACGCTAAATAATCACCTCCCACCTCAACCAGCAAGTCACCCCATGGACTTACCATATGATCTCTGGAATTCACCTCATCGCCTATAACGCAGATACAAGCATCCTAGAATATGCCTGTGGTCGTGAAGGTCCCATTATAGACTCACATTTCCCACTCAAAGTCGTGGATCCACACCGTCCGACGCCAAGCGTGTCCTTCTCCACGCGATGCTTCTCGTGCGAAACTTCGAATCGCTCCCCTTTGACGTGGAGCCTGCCATCTACCTTCCAATCTCTCTCTACTGTGGACCGGTCTGAGCTGCTTTGTGTTTTGATGAGGATCCCATATGACCATCTCTGCTGGGGATGTACGACGGGTTGATGAAGTATGTCTTCTTGGTATCGACCTTGTTGGACTGCCTCTGCAATATCAGAATTACCTGTTACTCTACATACATCTAGACATGATTACTGTACAATAATATTTACGAGTACTGAAACTAGTAGACCCACCAGGCTGAGTTGTTGAGCTGATGAACCGATCGTCAGTCTAGTTCGTCGATATCCTTTGTCATTTTTCTCCATCGACTACACTAGTATCAACTGGGGCCACCAAGTAGCGGTGTGTCTACTCCGTAAGGAAATACATAAATAGTAAGAAAAGGGGGTGATTTTCCTCAGAAGAGAATTATTTTTAATAAGCACTATGTTATATAATTTCGATGGTGTATCATTTCAAACGAGCAGAAGGGGGAAACCAAAATCAAATCAAATCAACAAATACCTCCAATCCATTCCCTTTGGATATCGTACATCCACTTCAGCAGCGACGGCGACCAGCCATGTCCTTTTGATGTTAAAGGACTGACTGAGAAACCAAGAACATCGTCAGCCAAACACGAATTCACTAATCAGCAATGAACCAGCTTATTTGAACTTCCGCTTCAACCAGCCGAAGAATCCGCCCTTCTTCTTCTCAGGCTGCTGTTGCTGCTCAGTGGCCTGTTCAGTCTTGGTCTCCTCATTTGCCTTGGCGGGCTCTTGGGCAGACTCTTTAGCCTCAGGCTTGGGGGCCTCAGTCTTGGGCTCCTCACCACGCTTAGCGACGGCCTCGGGCTTCTTGATCTCCTTGGCTTCCTCAACTGCAGGCGCCGCAGGAGCCGCGGCCTTGTCAGTCTTGGAGTTGATCGCAGCGTTGGCGGCAGCGACCGCGTCGGGTGAAGCAGCTTGCTTTTCAGTGGATGCTGAAGACTTGGAGACTGGAGGCTGAGTAGCAAGGGGCTGGGTTGCGGGAGTCTGAGTGACTGCAGGCTTCTCCTCAGCCTTAGGCTGCTCGACCTTAGGCTGCTCAACCTGTTTCTCGGCCACCTTCTCGACAGGCTTCTCCTCGACCTTCTTGGTCTCGGGGACCGGCTCAGGGGTAGTATATGCCGCAGTTGAGGCAGGACCAGCACCAGCCAAGTTCTGCTTCTCGGTCGCAGCCTTAGCAGCAGCCTCTTCCTCCTCAGTCTTCGCAATCTTGTGGGGCTTCACCTCGTCATTTGAGAAGATAGGCTTCTCGTACGGGCGCTTGGTGTGGGCAGCATCGTTCTCCGAGGGAACAGCAGCGGGCTCGGCCGCGGCCGCGGCGGTGGTTGACTCGGCGGTCTTGGGACGATCGGTCGAGCTTTGAGCGGCGGCGGAAGTGGCTGACTCTTCGGCCGCGGCCTCGCTGGTGGAGGGGAAGATGTCTGCGCCCAGGGAGGTATCCTTGACAGTAGGCTCGGGGAGAGTAGGAGCTGCGAAAATTAGCTTGGATTGGCGCGATTGAGCCGACGGTGTTAGATCCTTACCCTTCTCTTCGGCCTGGATGGGCTTGACGTCCTCCACCTTCTCGGCGACCTTCTTGTCGGCAGCGACAGCAGACACGGGTTCCTCGACCTTCTCCTCGGCCTTCTTCTCCGCTTCCTTCTCGGCCTTAGCGTCAGTCTTGGACTCGGATTCGGTGGCGGCGGCGGTGGTGGTGGTGGCGGGTGCGACAGGGTCTGACTTGCTCACGTCGGCGGGAGAATCATTCTGCGCAGTGGTAGTATCGACCTTGTCGTTGCCATTGAGTTCCTTTTTCTCGGTATCATTCTCGGGGTGACTGGCGGAGGTGTTAGCGATGCGCAAACACAGTTGGGTGCACAAGCTGCAAGTGGCACGCGACCAGCGCAAAACTTCAAAACTCGAACTTTATTCCGAGGTATTGCAGCCGGCGCATTGGAAGTGAGAACTAACACGACATTCTTCGCAGTGTCAGCGACCTTGTCGACAGCAGCGGCGACGGGGGCCTTGGCGCCGCCCTTGTTCTTCTTCTTGCCACCTTTCTTAGGCATTATGTTCGTGACGATTCGTGAGGTCTGCGGCAAGTCAGAATTGCCACGTAGATGACGACAGCGCAATTGGGAGAATTGAAGAGATGCGATGAGATGGATGGGATGGGGTTAATAAGGGAAGCCAGCTGAGACTTACAGATGAATTGGAATGGGGGGAGGAGAGAGGGTGAAGTTAGAAGCGCGAGAGGGTGAAGTTTGAAGATGACAGGAAGATGAAGGTGGAGGGCGGGCCAAAAGGCAGAAAGTAAGGGATGGGCAATTCCGGCATGCCTCGACCAGGTATCCAACCATATACAGTACTACTAATAAATCCAAAAGGACAAATGGCATCATGGCGATTCTTTGATTGTTTGGTTCTTTCTTCTATTTTTGTCTAATGCGGCAAATTTGATGATTCTTTCTATTTACTACTACCAATCTATGTACGCATTTGGTAGTTATACACTTACTGTTGACTAGTTATTTAGTTGTACCATATACAGGCACAAATCAATGATCGGCATTCTCTGGTTGCGGCAGGAATGAAGTACAGCCCTTTGATCTTCTTATCCTAGTTACTCGTCTATTCCATACTGTACTCTGCTGTATCAATGATCCTTCATTGTTTCAGACGCAAGCGATCCTCTTTGATACTTCCAATACTTCCCCGTCTGTGCCTCGGGCCCCTGCAGCCCTAATGCCGCATCGGGTAATAGGGCTGTTTGTGCCTGCGCTAGTCTACAGCAATAATACTACTACTACTACTACTACTACTACTACTACTACTACTAATAATAATAATAATAATAATAATAATAATAATATGTACATGCATACAATGGTAGTGGTATATTAGGGATTATAATTAAATAGTATACTCCGTAGTCTCTGGTATGATGGAAATAACGATGGACATCTAATTAAAGGAACCATAAAGATGAAGTGGCTGTACACAGTCTCGATTCGCCCTCCCGTTATATAACTATATCGTCATCATAACGGTTCTATTTTTGGTGAATACTGTAGTAGGTACTGCAGTGTCGAATTTTACCATACGATTGTACCATATTCTTATGCTTAATAGCTATAGTCAGTTCTCTATTAGTCTTCATTTATTTGTATGCAAAAAGAAAAAGAAAAAGAAAACCAAAGATAAAATCAAGATACGCCACTTGTATATTGGTAAGTCGAAATAAAAAAAAGATTGACCGACGCAGGGGTCGAACCTGCAATCTCTTGATTCGTAGTCAAGCGCCTTGCCATTGGGCCAGCCGGCCTGTTCTATAAATTTCCGAGCAAACTCTGCCAATATAAGCCACAATTATTTTTCATCATCGCCGCAAAGGGTAAGCCGGATCAAAAATGCCGAGAAGCGACTCTATCGCCCTCTTCCTTTCTCTTCCTGGTCTCCCTCTTCTTCCGCTTGTTGCCCCCAATTCTCCACTTCTTTTCCACCATTGACCATCTGTATCACTATCCATCACTTCCTACTGGCTCTTAATGGCTCTTTCAGTGGATCTTAATGATCATTTTCGGCGCGTTCTCGGTGAGTCGCCGGTGTGTCCGGTGCAATCGGCCTTGT
>Ga0102593_1000867_pt1 | contig 38277 bp, 49 predicted proteins | sample AraplaCol_mMS_r2_2_FD_76862 | JGI IMG/M metagenome (GOLD analysis project Ga0102593, IMG submission 76862) | Arabidopsis root microbial communities from North Carolina, USA - plate scrape MF_Col_mMS_r2 (SPADES assembly) (version 2) | ecosystem: Host-associated > Plants > Roots > Endosphere...
GCCGGGCCGGTTTTGAACCGTGGGCTTGGGTGATCAACAACAGCGTCGCGGCAACGAATCCACGCGCTCCATTGCCTCGCCAGCGAGCGCTCAACGAACCGCGTGAGATCGATGCGGTCGCGTTACTACATGCCAGGCGCTACGCAGTCATCCCACTTTTGAAAGACGAACCGGTGGGAGTCGAGCAGCTACGGTGCTTGACTCAACTGCGATGACCCTGAGTATGCGCGAACTTTCATGCGTCCATTTCCGTTCGAGCAGATGAGACCTTGGGAATATCAGGTACCGCCGCGACCCAAAAAGGCCGAAGAATCATTCATTCCGGACTCCTGAAAGTCGCCGATCAGACCCGCGTTCACCGAAAAAAGCGGCGCTCATCGAGCGGTATTTTGTTTGGCTTGACGACACGGCAAGCTGGATGATCGTAAGGATCTTACCTTTCATGGAGATCCCGATCATGACCAGGGAAAGTCTAGAAATCGCGTCGTTGATGCTCCGAGCGATGATCGCCGGCGCATCCTGCGAACAAATTGCCGCCGACTTCGGCCTCACGAAATCGGCGGTATCGCAAAAGACCCGCATTCTCGCCAACGATTTGCAGCAAATTGTTGGCGTGGTTGGTGTCGACGAAGATGAGTCTCCGACGGCAGCATTAATTCGACACCACGGTGACGCGTATCTGGAAGCGCTGGCGCATTTCGTTCCCGGTGCTGCCAGCGCCTGGCGCGGCCAGGTCATTGAGTTGGCAAACTGCCGTCTCGACCAGCACATTGCTAAAATATCCCGGCATAGCCGTTGCGTTGAACGTGATGCCGCCCTTCTGCGAATTTTGTTCGCGACCGCCGCCAAGCCTCTGGAAATCGCCCAACTCGAAGTGCGCGACTACCTGGACGAATCCGGCGACGTTCGAATGCAGTCCCTCTTGCGCGCAGATATCTCTGTCAATGGCAAAGAACGCCCCCTACTCTTCTGCGATAACGAACTGACGACGGCAATTGATGCCTATCTCGCGATCCGCTGCGTGGAGCGGATGGCAATCCATGGCGAGTCTACGTTTCGCGGCCTTGATCCACATAGCCGGCTATTCCTTTCGCGGAACGGCAATCCGATGACCGTCAGGCGAGTCGGACCTGGCTCTCAGCACCTCGTTTGCAAGGAGATCCACGAAATTTATCGCCGCATCTTCGCGCTCGGCGGGCATTCAGGCATCAACACCGCAATGGCCCGCCGTCTTGCTGCACAACGCTTGCACAGGAACGGTGCAAATGCCGAAGAAATTGGCGCAGCGCTCGGGGTGAAAAAGCTCGCCGTCTACAAACTGTTGAAGTCGGTCGAAAACGAACGTGGTGTGTTTCGCCCCAGCGCGGGCGAAACCACAAGCCACGGCAGTGCCCGAAAGGACCGTGACAGCCTCTTGAGAACGGCATGAGGGTTGCAGGGCACTGACCAGGTGAGAACATGGGTCGTGTTCCACCTCTTCCAAAGGAGCCGATCATGGCCCAGCACAATCCACCGGCCCTGCAAACAGCTGCCGCACCCGTAACCCTTCTAGGCCAAAGGCCACCTCGCATCCCGACCGCTGGAAAGATCCGCGCCGGCATCAAGGTGCTGACCAGGAAGGCCGCAAACAACCCGAAAGTGAAAGCGCTCTATGACGACGGCGTGGTCGGCAACGCCACCTTTGAAGAAATTGAACGGAAAATTATTGAGGCGTTCCCCGGCATCGAGAAACCACTCGTCCCCAAGAATGTTGCATGGTTTACCGTCCGGCCAAACGACTTCCCCAACCCAGCGCTGGCGGATCAGATCCTTTCCTTGTACGGGGAAGATCGCGGCGATGGCGTCCGCCGTCTGTATCGATTTCCCGTCATGTTTCCGGCTGACCGCTGGCAGGCAGTCATGCCGCACGAACTCGCCTGCTGGTCGCGCAACGAAAAGCGCTACTGGAGCGAGTATGGTCCCGATGGCCACACTCGATACTGCAAAATGCACGCGCCAGCGCGCATCGACGCGCGCACCCGGCGCGTGGTTCGTACGTTTGGCGGGCGTGGCGCGCAGTTGCGCCCTGAAAATGACGGCCGCTGCGATCCGGAGAACTGCGCGGAGTTCCAAGCCAGGCACTGCAACCTGAGCGGTCGCTTCATCTTCTACATTCCTGGTATCAAGTCGCTCGACGCTTTCGAACTCCATACGAACAGCTTTTATGCGCTATCGCGCGCCATCGAACGCTTTGAAACGATCACCTTCCTGCGTGGCGGACGTTTGGCGGGCTTCCTGGACCGCCAACACACGCCGTTCTTCCTGACTAAGAAACTGCGCGAGGTATCCCATATTGATCCGCAATCGGGGCAGCCGGTCCGAACCGCACACTGGATCATTGAGCTGGAAGCGCCGGTCGATGTTTCTGCTTTGCTGCTCGAGCATGACCGTGAAACGGCGATCCAATTGGCCGACGACGCTGTGCGCGTACTTCAAGGCGAATCGCCCAGGGAGCCGTGCGCGCCAGCGATCACTTCACTCCCTGGTGCGGACGACGCAACCGAAACGCGAGAGGCTGGAGCCGACGCGCCACGCGCCACTTCCGCTACGAATGACGCGGCGTCCAGCGCCGCCTCTACTGGCGGAACCGAAGCCATTTACGCCTTGGCCGCCGCGATCGGGGTTTCGCAAGAACGGCTGGACGCCTACGCGGATTGGCACTGGGGCGTTGGCTGGCGCCGCAATACGCAAGGTTGCGCGCGCGTTCTGGCCGAACTCGAACGTTTCCGCTCCGATCCACAAGGGCTGCTCGATAAAATCGCAGCTGAAATCGGCGAGTAATAGCTCACACCACATAAGGAGGCCATCATGACTGTCCGAATCGCCCATTTCTCCGACCTTCACTACGCCGACGAGATGCTGACGGAGGTCGACCGCTGTTTCACCGACGCTGTCGAACAAGCTTTAGCTCATGGAGCCGAAGTGGCAATCATCACCGGCGACACGACGGATCACGCTTTGAACGCCCATTCGCCAGCCCTCGTTGCACTTGTCCGTCAGGTCCAACGACTAGCAGACCATTGCCCCGTGCTGATGCTGCAAGGCACGTTCAGCCACGAACCGCCCGGCTTCCTTTCGCTGTTTCCGCTCATTCGCAGTAAACATCCGATTTGCATCGCCGACCGCATGCAGCAGGTTGCCCTGACACAGGGAGGCAACTGGGTTGCCTCCAATACCTGGCAGTTCGATTCCGTACCTCAGGACATGCGCCTTCTCTGCACATGCGTCCCAACGTTGAATAAGGCCGACCTTGCGACGTCCGTCGGCCCGGCGGATGCGGCGCATGTGATGGGTGATCAGTTGGCGCGCGTTCTGGCTGGCTTCGAGCAAGGGCATCTTGAAGCCCGCCGTAGTGGTGTTCCTGTCATCGCGCTGTCGCATGGCACAGTACATGGGTGCATGACGGAGCACGGTGTGGCCATGGCCGGCTCAGATCATGAATTTACCAGCGGAGCGCTGTTTTCAGCCGAAGCAACTGCCTTTATGCTTGGTCATATTCACAAACATCAAACATGGAGCGATGCTGGCCGCCTGATCGCGTATGCAGGCTCAATTGGGCGACTGCACTATGGTGAAGAAGGCGACAAGGGCTTCCTGTTGTGGGACGTCGGCGCAAACCATGCGAACCTCAGGCTCATTCCGACGCCAGCGCGGCGCACACTCGACATTAGCTTCGATGGTCCCCCGGACATGCCCCGCCTGAAAGAATTCGTCAAGGAGCATTCTCTTGCAAATACATGGGTTCGCGTGCGCTGGCAGGTATTGGAGGAGGATCGTACCCAGGTCGACCGCGCCGGAATCGAGCAGCTACTCAGTGACGCAGCGGGCATCAAACTGGAGGGCCGTGTGCTCCCTATCGCACGAGCACGCGCGGCAGGCATCGCTCGTGAGCACACGGTATCGCGGCAGATCGAGCGCTGGGCGGAAATGACGGGCGTCGACGCCCGCGAGGCGCTATCGTGCCTGGAATTGTTGGAGCATCGCAGTCCGGAAGACATCGCTGTCAGCATCTTGCATCGCGAAGCATCCGAATGGGGTGCTGACGGCGCGCAACAGGTTCGCGATGCGCTGCCCGACCGCCTGATGGCGTGAACACGGGCGATCGTCGCGCGCCCCCTGGCAGAAACTAATCCGAACCTAGTGTGAGCTCTGCCGGGCGCGCGGCCCAGCGCAAACGATGATTCTCTCGCCAGTCGGGTCAATGCGTTCAGTCTCCGCATCGAGCGCATACAAAATCGGATCTGTTGCGCGCGGCGATTCGCCCAGGCCATACTTTTGAAGTAATAATGCTGCGAGCCGAGGCGTTTCGGCGCCTCGCTCAACACCGCGGCCGCGGCCACTTGCATACCTCTGCACTTCCCGGACTAAATGTTCGATAGCAATTTGCTCGTTCATACGACCTTCCGTGTCAAGGCTAGGATATGTTGTTTGCATCAGCCACAGAGTCCGGTATCTAAGTCTTTTTGCTTCCAAACATAGTACAGCGTCGCTCGCCCGTAGGCGACTTATTAGCTGTGGTCTCCTTTTGGGTTCTGCGTCTCAACGCGGCGGGCGGACAATGAAGATACCTTCTTTCCGCATTGCGCCCATCGCCCGGTACCCGTCGCCTTGCGTCCACGCCCCCTCGCCATCCGGGCCATAGAAACGTACCTTCGCCCGCTGCCATTCTCCTCGCCGCAGCTTGGAAGCTCCGACAACATCAGCCAACATACGCCGGCCGTCCAATGTTTCGACTGTCACCCGCTCGGGAAAATGCGCACATTGGAACCATAACCAAAGGATGCCCCAAAGGGCGATGAGTGCCGCGCAGTAAATGGCAAGGATCCGCAGTATCGATTCAATGGTCACGTTCGACTCTCGCTGGATACCCCAACAACAAAGTGATTGCAGCCAGCCGATACCACCAAGGGAAATTGCCCAGGCCAATGACCAAGTCTCCAGATGGCGCGGCGCAGACCATCAGGACCAGCGGCATGCAGGCGCAAAGTGATAGGAACAGTTCAGGATCCTTCTTCCCGCTCATGTCCATGCCCCCTAACGGATGGTGAAAGCTCGCAAGAAGGCAACCATTCTGCCGCGCCGCGTCTGCCTGGCGCCAGTCTCTAACGGCAGATGTTCGTCCCAAACCGAAAGCAGAGTGTATAGTGCGATGCCTGCCAGCATGGGGAGGCAGGCCAAGAAAGTTTCCGCGAGAGCGGCTACGCACGCACTGAGAAACTTTCCCGCAAACCCGTCACCAGCCAAATGCCCGTACATCCATACATAGGTGGGCAGATAATACTCCCCATGTGTGATCAAGAAACCGATAACGCAGGAGGCAATGAACTGCCAGGGAAAGATCACACCATTCTCCACGTCGTCCTGGCCCAAGAACGCAGTCGCCGTTGCGAGTAACACAGCGATGGCACAAATGATCGTCAGTGAAATATTCATGAACGCCACCTCAGCTCGTGGGTAGATCCCTTTTCTTCACAATGCACATGCCAATAGTAGGTAACCACCACCAAACACGAAGAACATCGCTGCCCCCCATGCTGCGCCGACTGCCTTCGATCCTAATACTCCCGCTGCGGCGCCGGCGAAGACACAGGAGGCCAGCGAGATGAATCCGATTACGTGAATGTTGTTCGATTCATGTGACCGACTCCAAAGCCAGAAGAATATGAGTCCGGCAGCCACACAAGTCTTGAGAACGAGCGAAACGATGCCGGGGATCTTTCGCGATAACTCGGTACCTTGCTTGACATTCAACTTCATAGACGGCCCCAAGCTTATTTGCCCCCAACCTGCTGAGCCCCCTTGCAACCAGTGCCTGTCCTCTCGTTCTCTTTCTCTGACCTTGACAGGACTCAAGAGAACTCGAACGGACTCGGACGCAAAACTATTCGCAGCAACTTCATCGAACTTCCGACGGCAGGTACCTTGTCGCAATGTCCGACTTGGCTGGGCGATACCCCACGAGAAGCATTGCAGGCCCAGGATTAGGTATGCAAAGGGTACGGTACCGGGTAGCGCCATTCTCCACATCGTTGAGCACCAAGAACATTCTCGCCACCGAAAAAGTATCGGCGATGGCGCAAAGAATCGTCAGCGAAACGATCATGGTTCAGCATCATCGAGACCTAGATAGCGATCCAGATACGGGAACAGCAACACATGGATTACCAAAATCGCAAAGCCTCCAAACTGAAAGTACGCAACGACAGCGTAGCGTTCCGGCACGAGACCGAGACGCATGCGCACCATGAGCTCGAACGCTACATAGATCATCCATAGGGCGCCCCAAATCGCCGCGCCCATAACAAGCGCAAATGCGCGATTCTTCCCGAGCAAGCGCTGAACATAGTACGAGATATGCGTCAAGGCGAGTTTAAGAGCCAGGTAAATACCTGCGGTCATTGACACCAAAATGACAAAATTACTCACTGACATAACGACCTCCATTTAAGTCAACAGACAGACCTTTGGAGTCCCGCCGCTAGCAACAGCACCACATACTAGGAGCAACTAGGGCCGGCCTCGGCACGGAGTTCCGAAAATTCCGGAGCGAGACTTGTGTGGCAACTATGTTCTCCGATACTGGACGCGAACACTTACATGAAAGGTGAACGTAATGATCCCGCTTTCTTTGACATTGACCGGATTCAAGGGTATTCGCGATGGCCTGGGGCGCGAAACAATTTCCATCAACTTCGCGGACCTGACGCAGGGCGCGGAGCTCGTCGCTATCACCGGCCGCAACGGACGTGGCAAGTCCACCATTCTCGACAACATGACGCCCTACCCCGTCATGCCGTCCAAGGCCGGACTCGACGGTCTGGGTGCGTTCTCGTATTACGAAGAGGTCTACCTGCCAGAAAACTTCAAGGAACTCACCTGGGAACTCGACGGCTTGCTCTACCGAAGTCAGCTCGTGATTCGCGATCAGGGCAAACGCAAGACCGAGGCATATTTGCACGAACACCGGGCGGGCCGATGGCAACCGGTGTCCCTGCCCGACGGCACACTTTCGGACGGGCGCATGGAGACTTACTTGAAGTGCGTCGAAGGGATTGCCGGAAGCTGTGCCACGTTCCTCACGACCGCGTTTTCGGCGCAGAACCGCAGGCAAATCGCGACCTACAGAAACGCCGAGATCAAATCGCTTCTCGCCGACCTGCTTGGCCTGGAAAAAATTCAAGCGCTCGGTGGAAAAGCACAAGAAACGCTCCGACTGCTGCGCGCCGGGCTGGTCTCCTTGCGCCAGTCCCGGTCCGCCCTGCAGACCGAATACGACAGCGTTACCGCATCACTGGAAGCACAAGGCGATACGGACAGGCTGGTCGCCATTGCTCGCCAAAACAAGGCAATTGCAGCGGAGCGCCGGGAGTCCTGCCGGACGGAGCTGGCCGCCCTGACAGCCCAGCACGACATGCATTCGGCCCATCGCGCGCGCAGGGAACAACTGGAGCAGGATCGCCAAGGCCTTCTGCGAAACGCCGAGACTGCGCGTGCACAACTCGAAAAGCAGGAGGCGGGGCTCCACGCCGCTCTGACTAGATTGCGGCAGCGCGCCTCCCAGCGCGAAGCTCAGCGTGAAACCAGCATTGCGTCACTGCGCTCCCAAATCACCAGCCTGAAACGAACTTTGCACAATGGCAGGCATGTCGAACGTGCGGTAAGGCGTCTGGTCCGCCTAGAACCCGTTTATGACCTGCGCAAACGAAAAGTGGAGCAACTGCAGCAAGACACACTGCGATATGAACAACTCAAGGCCCAGGCCGCGCTGAAACAGGAGCAGCTGACCGCAATTGACCGCGAGGTCGGACAGGCGATACTCGCCGAGCAGGACCTGAGACGCCGGTTCGGGCTGACAGCCGAAGTACCGTGCGCAGGGATGGCCATGCAGCAGCATTGCAAGCTGCTGGGCGACGCGCGCGCCGCCCAGCCATTGATCCCCAGCGCCGCCGCAACGATCGACAGACTCGATCTCGCCAGCCGGAATCTCAAGAGCGAACTGCACCGTATCGATGCGGCATTAGCCGACGGTATTGGTATCGCATCAGCGCTGACAAACGCTAAGGCAAAGCGGTGCCGCACTGAAGCGCGGCTATCTTGGGAGCAGCAATTGGCGGCGAGGCTACGCGACATCAGCGCAGCGCGGGAAAACTTGGCATCCGTGGAAACTCAGCTCGCTGAGACGTTGACCAGCAAGCCTGTCGCTGACTGCGATTACCAGATCGAGATGGCCGATGTACAGAGCCAACTCGATGACCTGGTGCATCGGCGTTCGGAGCTCTCCGAAACCCTGCGTTCCAACCTTGTCCGGATCGATGATCGCTTGGCGCAGTTGCCACCGCTATTTGACGATGCAGCGCTGGCGCGCGCCGTCACAGCTGCAGCCCAGGTCAACGCATTCCTGGAAAGTGCGGACAAAGCACTGGAAACCGCGCTCGCAGCGGCGGAACGGCGCAATGCCCTTTCCCACCGATTAGCCGATTGCGAAGCTCGGATGAGCGACGCGGACAGGCGCATCGCCCATGTCGAACAACATGTGGCGCGCTGGTCCCTGTTCGCCAAATGCATGGGCAACGACGGAATCATCGCACTCGCCATCGATGATGCAGGACCAGAGTTGTCTTGCCGCGCCAACGAACTGCTGATGGCCTGCTATGGTCCCCGCTTCACCGTTTCGATCAAAACCCAGCTTGAAAACGCCAAGGGCGACTTGCGGGAAGGTTTCGAAGTCACCGTCCACGATGCCTGGCGCAACACCTCCAAGAACGTCGGCAAGATGAGCGGAGGGGAACGCATCTGGATCAACGAATGCCTCACCCGCGCCATGGCGCTGTATCTCGCGGAGGCGTCGGCCCGACGCTCCAGCACCCTGTTTTCCGACGAGGCCGATGGGGCATTCGACGCGCAGCATAAGCGCCAGTTCATGGCCATGAAACGCGAGGTGCTCCGCATTGGCGGTTACCGGCAGGAGTACTTCATCTCGCACACGCCGGAACTGAGCGAAATGGCGGACGCCGTCATCGATCTCGATCAATACGCTGTGGATGCAGCGCTCGCATCCCCGCAAGCAGAGCACTAGACGAGCGGATTAGCGGCCATAACATGGAGTCATGGATCACGACAGGAGGAAACCATGAGCCTTTTCGATGAACTGTACGCACTAGCCCATTCGCGGCACTTCGCCATGCTGGTCAGCGCCGATCATGCCTCGGGTCTGCTCACGATCAGTGTCATGCCGCGCGCTCTGAACGAGGCTGACGCCAAGTTCTGCAAAGACCTCACGCTCACCGCAACGCCAGAGGAGTTCGATTCCGGCTTTATTGAAGCCATCGGCACATACCGCAGCAGGCTCATGCCGTTACTGGAACAGGCCACGGAGGCGGCAAAGGCAATCGACAAGACTGTGGAAAACGCGAAGGCGGCGGCAAGTCGGCCAAATGGAAAGGCGAACGCCAAGGCCTCCGTATCGAAGGACACGTCGCCGCAGCCGGGCGCATCGCGCGAGAGCAAGGCTCAAGCGTACAGGGAGGCTTCTTCAGGCGAGACCGTGGCCGATGAAGATCTGAACAACGACTGGATGAAGAACCGCCAGCCCGAACTCTTTTAATGGGGAGAACTGCCATGCCCATCGACGTCAAGGCAATCACCAAACGCTATCGCTATAACGGCATCGAACTGCCGGCCCCACCCGGCCTGACCGACGCCGAAGTACGCGATCTGCACAGCGCCATCTATCCGGAACTGCTCAATGCCGAAGTCGTCGCGGAGGAACCGTTAAACGGCGTGCAGGAGATTAGCTTCCGCCGAACTGTGGGAACCAAAGGATGAACTTCGACGCCTTCAAGCAGGCGGTGGCACTGGCGGCCCAAGGGCACGTTCAAAGGGAGGTCGCCAGCATCGAACGGGCCTTACACAAGAAGGAGTTTGTCCAATGCGCACAAGCTTTGAACCGGTTCACCGCAATGAGTCTGGAGGTCCAGGATCGTGGGGAACGGGCGCGCCGCCGCGTCCTTCCAAGCGAACTGCTTCCGCCCGTGGTTTGACTTTTCCGGCCCTGCCACGGCTCGCTGCGGACATACCGGGAATCATCGAGTCCACGGCTAACAGGAAGGCGACAGCCCGCCTCGCCCAGTACTTGATCAACGCACGGGCTATCACCAGGCGAAACTTTTGCCCGACAAACGGCTGTTTTTACGACGTTTGTGAACGTACTTTGGAAACATGGCTTGCCAAGCACATCGGCGACGTGCAGTGCTTCGCCCCTCTCTTCGACCTTCAGCCGGTTCCGGCCGAAGTGAAACAAAAGTATGCCAGCCCGATCCACAATGAAGAGCCAGCGGCACCGGAGTCTCTTGAGGTGATCTGGAAGGAGACTTCGGTGTGCCATTGGGGCGTCGGCGCTGGCCTCGACTACCTCGAACACTCTGTTCCCACGCTGGGTAGCACGGTACTGGACATCATGGAGCGCAAAGGCGCCCACGCTTACCCACTGTTCACGCCAAGCATGGCGCTCGATGAGGCGTCCTACCTCTATTGGCGCGGCGAGGATGATGAGACGCTCGTACTCGATGAGGACTGCGGTGACGACAAGGAGGCCCGCGAGGCCATGGCAAGCGACATGATTACCCGCGCCACCATCGAAGCTGCTTTCCCTTCATGGGCGCTTGATTACAACAGGCCGCGTCTTACGCACGCGGAACTGGTTCGACTGACGTCGCAGTTTCCGTGCCCATATGTTCAACGCGCAGGAGGGCTCGCCGCCGCGTTGGACAGTACACGGACGACGGCGCAATACTGCCCCGAGGAGGAAGGAATGTTCATCGGCTTCGGCGCAGTCCTGTGCTGGCACGACGGCGACCTCGCCGTGCAGATTTCCGACGATTACGCCAACCTCGCTTGGCAGTCGGAATACTGCGACGAGATCGGGAAGGCGGCCTTCCCACTCAGGGAGCCTGACGCATTGCGGCGCTGGATGCGCAAGGTCGCCCCGAACCTCACGGCCATCCGGCTGCTGGACGGGTTGCTCCTGCATCTCGCCGAGAGAGAATAGATGCAAGGAGGTAGACCACATGCCACACGCCCGCTTTCGCCTGAACCTGCACGAGACCGCCAACCTGACATTGAGGCAGGCCATCCTGATCTACCGCTCGGCGGGAGCGGGGGAATCCCGCTGCTTCGCGAGCGTTCATCGGGTCGCACTGGACAACGGGAGCCCCGTCATTCAAGCTGGCAAACCTGTTACACCGGGTGCGGTGCGGCGGCTTTCCGGCGATCTTTCCGCTAGTTCTTCGCATGTCGGGTACCTGCCCGGCAATGTGCTCTACGCCGATAGCGATGCTTTGGTCTGGTGGGTGCCGCCGCGTCGTCGCCACATCGCGTTCCGCTGTCCCGCGACCGCGCTTTGTGAGCGCAGCACCGTCGTTCCCCACCCTGCCTTGGTGTTTATGGTGTCTGGCAGCAGTTGGCTCGTCTGGGCACACAAAGGACGCAAACGCCCGGTGCCGGAAAGTCCCATGTGGCGCGCACCGTACTTTAACGTGGGCGCGGACGGAGCGATTTGCCGGGGGAACGTCGTCACCCCAATCGGCGCGACGTCAGACAGGATCACCGAGTGGGAGGATGTATTCTTCCGCTCCTACTTCACCCACCCCAACGTTCCGAAAGGGCTCGTCAACCATCCGGGCGGTGCATATGCCTTCTGGACCGAAATGGTCGAAATGCCACCGGCAGCCTTTCCCCAGCGCGCTCTGGTGCGCGCAGGTGCCACATTAGGGGAACTGGTCGAGCGCCATCTGTACGGTGCGAAATGATGATAGATAAGGGAGGATAAAATGGTCAGGTTCGTCCATCACATTGACCCGAGGCTACTTGACCGCCGTGTTACCGTCCACATCGCGGGCGTCGGTGGCAGCGGCGCGCAAATGGCGGCGTGTCTGGCCCGGCTCGACATCGCGATTCGGGCACTCGGCCATCCGCATGGGCTGTTCGTGCACGCTTTCGACCCTGACGTCGTCACGGAATCCAATGTCGGACGCCAGCTTTACAGCCCTTCCGACATTGGAGCGTCCAAGGCCGTCGTCACCATGACACGACTCAATCACTTCTACGGGCTAGACTGGGATGCGAGTACCTGCCGAATCGAGCAATACTGGAATCGTTCTCAGCAAAGCCGGGGACGGGATGGCGATATTCTGATCAGCTGCGTGGACAGCCGTGCGGCACGGCGCACATTCCATGAACACCTGTTCGCAGGCGGACGATACTGCTACTGGCTCGACCTCGGTAACAGCGACCACGATGGACAAGTTGTTCTTGGCGAACCCGCCAAGAACGGCCGAACATTATCCGCCGTATGCAATAACCGTCTTCCATGCGTGACTGAGCTCTACCCCGAACTGTTCGAAGACGCGCAAACGGAAGCAACCGAGCAATCGTGTTCGGTCCGAATCTCCCTTGCATCGCAGGGACTTTTCGTCAATGATTTTGCTGCCCGTAACGCCGCACAGCTTCTGTACGAGCTATTCTCTCGCGGAGAGCTGTCCGCTCAAGGAGTGGTATTCAATTTGGACAGCAAGAGGTCGGCACCAATACCCATTACCCAACGCTAAACCCTTGCGCGAACGATGGCGTCCAATCGACATCAGAAACCTGAGTGTCGCTTTCCAGCCTTTCACAGGGCAGTGAAGCAGACAGAACGAAGGCGCCCATCGTTTTCAGCGGCGTTTCAGCGAGTTGGCCTGGATCGGCCACGCTACGTAATTGGAACCTGAACCCGCCACGCCCTTGGCTGCGGTGCGGAATCAATCGTCCTGGTGCAGATAACGTCGACGCTCCTACCGATGTCATTTTTGCGCCATTCGACTTTCAGCGGCACCGCGCACTTGTATACCATTGTGGATGCTGATGGATATCCCGCGTCCTGTGCGCGGTCGCGATTCGCTTCCGAACGCACGAATGCCTGCGCGGCCTCGTGGATGTCGAAGTTGCGCTGCAGCCGGTCGCTTCCGATGGATACCGGCAAGTCCCAGCGCCGTTGAGAGGCTGCTGCAACCGTCCGACCGCAGCTGACCAGCACGCTTGTGCGCGATTCAAATATGGTCCATTCGCTCCGCAACGGGATTGCGCACCGATCGACCATAATCCGAATATCCGGATCGATAGGTCGCCAGTCAGTTCCTTCCCGTGCGTTCTGCCGGTCGAGGAAGTCCTTCGCCTCTGCCCGAATCTCGTATAACCCGTGATTCAATTCATTGTTTCGGTACTTTGCAAGCGGGTCGACGAGGGGTTCCACCGCGACGTCGTTAGCGAAGGCAAAGCCTGCAAATAGGAGCAAGCCAATTGCACTATTCAATCGTAACAGTACCGGCAGCAGCCTCAAAGCACAGCGTTCCGCGCCGCCGACGGTAGATCCAGACGTATGGAAGCGTCTCCTATGCGATTCCCGCACCTGACATGACACCGATCCCCCGTGTGTCCACATGCCCAAAGTCATAGCGTGGCTACTAGCTCCCAGGTTGCGGCTTCACGGCCGACGAACTGACCGTGCGCTCCGCATAGAACATGGAAAGGCGCAACGTCGTCGGGCAGCAAAACCAGTTCCGGCGTATCGGCACCGGTGCGTTTATATCGCCCATAAGTCTTGCAGCGCTCGCCGGCCTTAAGCCTCACGTTCTTCGAGGGTAGCTGCCCCAACGGTTCCTTGCCGAGCCCAGCGAAGGACAGTGGCGGCCACGTATTCGGTACGTCAAGCCTGCGAATCCACAGGTCAGACGTGCAGCGGTTGAAACGTACCTCACCATGGATGGAACCGCCCCCCATCGAATCATAGGCCCCATCACGCAACGGACGTAGGGCTGCATTCGCTCGCACATAGCCTTCAGGGGGAGATTCGGACACAGGGCCGATTTCCGGAACGTCTCCAGACCGAATGACGAGGGTTTTACCGAGGCGTGCAGTATCAACGCCCAAGTTGCGGCAGTAGTTTGCGTAAGCTTGTTGCCCTCCCAATCGCTCAGCCAGGACATCACCAATGATGGTGAGCCAGCTAACGCTTTTCGGACCATGGGCAGCACACAAGAGGTCCGCAGCGCCTTCAATATAGAGTGTTCGGTAACGAGTCGCCACATCGAAGACATCTCCCTCGAAAGGGACTTCCAGCAGAGGCGTGACCGCTGCCAACCCTGCGTGTCCGTGCAGCGGTTCCAATTCTTCAATACAGATGGAGAGCAACGACTCGAGTTTCTGGCGCTGTTCGCTGTCAAAGGCGTGACGACGTGGTAAGTGAAAGGTCAGCCAGGATATCTGGTCGTCCTGCCATCCTCGCTCCGTCATGCAAGTAATGGAGAAGTCGGCTACTTCTTCCCTATGATCGCTTGAAGAGAGATGCCATTCGATGCAATCGTCTTCATCCAGCGATGAAACGTAGTCATTCAACTTGGGCAGCTCTTTATCTTTGAGGCGTTTTGTTTTCCAGCTCTCTGGATCACACCCCCATTTTAACTCGCTGCCGTAACGCTCTTCAAAGGCTTGGATGCAGCGAACCAAAGCTTGACGCTTTTCCTTGGTATGCCCGCCCCAGAAGTAGAACGTGGCAACAAAACCAACCGTCGTAACGATGCGGTCATCTTCTACGTACTGGAAGTCATGCACCAGGTCTTCGATTTGATCCACTTTCATTGCCAACTTACTTCTCCTTTTTTCTATTCGGGGCTGCTGCAGCGGTCTTCATAGCGCCTGCAGCGATAACAATCAAGCGGGCGGCACCGACCACGACGGCACCGACAGGAATGAGTTCGACAGCAATGATACCCACCAAAATGCAGCCAGCCACGACCGCAGCCGTTTTTAAGTGGTCAGCCAGCGGTGTGCCTTCTTCCTTTCCGGTGACTGGTCCATACTGTGGGCGCACGGGCTGCGGTGCAGGAACCGGCACGGGCTTCGGTGGCGGTGGTTGATACCATCGCCGCTTCTCAGAGGACTCCAATTGCATTGGTGTCGTTACAGGGGACCGCACCGGCTCGGTCGCAGGTCTCCGCCTTTCTCCACAGTCGCAATCCTGTGCTTCGAGCAGCCTAAACTTCTCGACACTACCCGCAATCTTTCGATAGCTTAGGAGCTGTTCCTTCTTCAGTTCGTCATTATCAAACTTAATTTCCACCACAGTATCGATGTTCGACTGAGTCGGGATCAATCGAGTCCAGTCGATGACGCCAGCAGCGCGCATGGTGGCCAACTCTGCACCGGTCACCTTGAGGATGATGCAATCAGGTATTCGAACCAGTCCCTTTTGAGGGCCCCCCTCAAAGTCACGCTTCAGCAGCCCGTCGCAAACGGCACGCCCAAGTGGGAACCGGCTTGGTCGATTCGGTTGCTCACGGCTCATTAGCGGCGCCGGCGGCGATGCCTTCATGTTATAGCCGACTTCGGCCTTATATCGCCAAACGAGCTGATTCACCTCTTCATCAAACCAGATACCTTGAGTCGTACATCGCTGCCTTAGTGTTCTACCCTCGCAGTCTTTCAGGGATGTGTTCTTGCATCGGCAAATGTGGGCACACAGATACCCTGTGTCGATCGGATCCGTGAGGGTCAGAACTTCGCCTTGCGCTCCGGTGTGTGTACTAGATCTACCTGCAGGTCGTGCCATTAGATTTCCCCTGCAGGTTCGATATAGTGGTATGGGTCCTCCCCTTCCGAAGGCTTTGGATGGGCGACGACTTCGACAGGCAAGGGGGAATCGGTCCAGACCACACTTGTCCGCCCATTTGAATCGGTTTGCCCCTCGACGACTTGCCCGTCGCCGGTCTTGATCGTGTAAGGGACGCCAGTCAGCAGCTCCCCGGTCTCACTACTGAGCAAAATGAAGTGTTCTTGGAAGCGGGGAGCTTTCTTTGGCAAATACTCTTCAACGGGAGCTGCGGAAGTCGCCTGGCTGATGCCTGCGTCGTTAACGTCATGTGTGCTCGCTTCGCCACTGTCATCGCCCCATCCCGCGTGATTGTTATGGCGCGAATAGAGCAACGCTCCGCAATCTGTCGTGTCCTGGTCGAAGGCCGCTGGCTTACCAAAATCGATGACAGTGCGAAAGCGACTGCTGACGATAGTTGAGGTGCGCTTGCAGCGAGGGCAGGTTACCTTGTCGCCAACCCGAGCAACCGGCTGCCCGTCAATAGTCCATGTGGGGTCCCCGGAGATAACCACGCCGCCATGCGATGTCCGATCGCCTAGCACGATAAAACCAATGATCGTCAACTACACCCTCCATCCGCCCGAAAGAATTCCAAGCTAATTGCCAATTAATCAATTTCCCATGATAACTATTTTTGATTCACCCTGCCCACACTGTTGAGAAAACGGCAAGCTCGGGCCCGATGAGAGACGGAAGAAAGGGAAAAAAGGACCGGCGCCGGCCAAGCCGCGAAGCGGTCAGGAACCTAGCGCCGGGTAAGGAGGGAACTTATGCTCTTAACGCCGTAAAAAGATTCAAGGATTTCTGATTAAGCGCAAACTGGCGCCGAGGGCATTCCTCGTAGCCCTGCCCCCAACGATAGCGGCGCGAACAATCGCAATCGCACCGTTTCGCCAACGCCGCCATGCGTGCTGTGAGAAAACCATCCATCCACATGCTTGCCAGTTGCGGCCGGCTAGCAATCGCCATGGGAACAGACGACGCTCCTTGGAAGAACGCTTCGAAGCCGAGTTGATGGAAGCGTATGAAAGCCGCAGCCATGCGCACCTCGGACTCCGGATAGCGTAAATCGAATGCAGCGCGCGCGAGCTCGAATTCGCGGCATTCCATCTCGCCTGGTGCCAACTCGACGTCGTCGTCCACCTTTGCCTGCGCCAAAGCGCGCCAGGCGTCCGCGTCAGGCAGCGCGGTCATGACCACAGTCCTCGGGCTCACTGTGCAACGACTGCTCGTCGACGCCGCCATAATGCAAGCAGATGTCACGTGCCGAGCACAATACGCCAGTCTTCAGGTTACAGAAGCAAATGCAAGTGCGGTTGGTACGGATGAACGGCGTGCCGTCCTTCGACAGCAGCCGGCATCCCGGACGCAACGCCTCCAACTGAACAACGGCTGGATCATTGCAGGCAGTATCCGCAGCGCGCATCGCCGCTTCGATTAATACAGAACAGTTTGATTTCATGATGACCTCCACTTCCAAACACGTTGTGCATCCTCGACCGCGCATAAAGACATCGTCCCATCGGATTCCAAGTACAAGCAAAAGAAAAGCGCGCCGTTGAAACCAGGGTTTTCCGTGCTTATCATGAACAGCGAGTTGGTTCGGCCTCATCCACGCCTGCCAACCAGCCAACTGGGGAGACTGCCGCGGAGGCAATCACATATGCTGCGACTGGGACAACACGTTCGATTGACTTCGAAGGAAGTCGAGCACTTCACCCTCATCACCGGTTTTGCCCCGGAAGGGATCAAGAAGCTCGACGACCTTCATTTGTACGTCAAGCGCTGCAAGCGCTATTACTGGGGGACCTCGAAAGATACAGTGGCATTGCACCAACTGATCGACGACGCTCTGCTTCGTTGCACCGGCACAGGTGACCTGTAGTCAGGCCTGCTTTGCTGCCGCTTCATGCTCAACTTCAGCACGGCTCGACGTTTTAGCTGCGCCTGCCTTGCGAATTTTCCGCATCTGCGTTGTTGCAGGCTCACTCGTCCCCGGCAACCAGTTCAGGCAAATCGCACCGATGAAGTTCCAAAAGCCAACCAAGCGCGCAGCAGGTGCAATCACCAGGAATCGCAGTAGCGCTTCTACCGCATGCGCGATCGCTTTCGCTCTTGCACGCCTGGCCTTTTCTCGGCGCAGAGACTGTTTGCAGCGCAGATAGAGCCCAAGATGCCGGGCCTTGACCTCGCGGTCAGCTTCCATCTGCTCGATCAGGTCAGAAGCGACCTCCGGATCACCTACTCTCCGGTAAAAACCGATCCAAACCCGCTCCTCTTCGCGGTTCGTCCACCGCTCTTTCCTGCTTCCTCGACGATGCTCATTTTCCATGGTGCCCTCCAAAAGATTTGCGGGAGCACCGTGCCCCATACGGGAGCTTGCTGCTCCCGCCAAAGCGGAAAATTAACGTTTGCGGGCTCGAAATACCCGCCATCAGTCGTTCGTTCCTTCCCTCTCACGTTTGATTCGCTCTTCGTCTTCGAGGAACGGATCGCTTTGGTAAAAGCCGCACGCCGAGCAGCGCAAATTCCAGTGCCCGTTCACGACTCCAAACTCCACCGACTCCCAAGTACGTCGCACCGCTCGCTCAAACGAGCATGAAGGACAGTTCACGAACTTTGCATACTCCCAGGGATCCTCGTCCACAGCGAGCAGCACGTTGTCGTTGAATCGCGCCGAGACCGGATCGCAATCCAGATGACCGCAGTCCGGACAGGAGACGTGCCAACGAAACTCATTGCAGGGCGCTTTGTCGTCCCAACAAATGCGGTAGCGCGCGTTCCGGTGCCAGCATCGAGGACATTTGCTCGATTCAAGGAATAGCTGCCTGGTCATCACCGTCTCCAGCCAAATGCAGCTCCGCGATCATCTGGTCGTCGTCAACAAAAGGATCGCTGTCGGAGTGGCCACATGCCGGGCAACGAACCCGCCAGTGGCGATTGATGCAGCCACCGTCGTTCGTTTCCCAGTACCGATACACCGCTTCATTACTCTGGCACTGCGGGCAGATGTCGTTGCATATGACATCGTCCAGCTCAAAGCCACCGGGTTCGACGCAAGATCCATAGTAGACATACCCGGCCATCATTCCCTCCATCCACGAATGGCACGACGAACTGCGTGCGCCAGGCTGAGGATTGGATGACGTGCTTTGGGCTGCAGCAGAACGCAGCGCTGCGCCGAAGAACCTCTGGTCGGTGCGCCACCAGCCTGCCCAATCACGGCCGCCCGTACCGGCGCGCCTTCCTCCTGCGGTCGTAGTGCGACCAGTCCTACCAGCAAAAAGCACAACGAACCGCACTGCACTTCTTGATTGATTGCCTGAGACATGATGCTTCTCCTTAGAACGACGAGGAAACAGCATGCCCCTGACGGGGATGCTGGTGTCCCCGAACCATGACGCTAGAAGCGACATTGGGATTTGCGCCCGATATGGGCAAAAATAAGGCCCAGGAATCTGACGATTCAGGGCCTTAACCTTGGAAGCGGGAGGTTTCCGTTTCCGATGGTGCTGGAAGCACCAGCACCGTCAAACCCAGCCTAAACCGGGTCAACATCTGCCGCACGAGGGCGGAAACTCCAGTAAATTACCTGGAGATTTGAGGACGGGTGACGACCGCAACGCCTTCGGCATCTCTGCTGGAGGATCTCGCGGCAACTCCGCGATGGAGCGCTGCAAGAGCGTTGTGAGAGCGATTCTCACAGTAAGCATCCATATTCTTGCACCACCTACCCGCGTGTTCAAGGCGCCAATCCTGCAAGTTCAACGCAAATGCATAGCATCGATACATGTCTCCTGGAGCGCTGCAAGAGCGTTGTCAGAGCGATTCTCGCAGCAAGCATCCTTATTCTTGCATCGCATATCTGCATCTTCAAAGCAGTATTGCCTCAAGTTCATCGCAAATGCATAAATCGCGAAGTCAATCCTTTCTTAACCCAATTGCGATCCACCGGGGTCGATAATCCTTCCGGCCCAATTGCAGTGTGCCCACTGCGTGACGACGGCCGGCAGGCTAGCGTGAGAGGGTGATGCGTGCCCGATCCGTTCGGTGACCGAAACATTGGAGGAGCCGCCGCGACTGCTCCCGAGAGCGGTGGTGGCTGAGGAGTAGTATTGATCCAGAAATCTCGATTGACATGAAAGTTCGAGCAACTTTTGACGTCGCGCAAACTTGGTCGAAGACAGACAAGCTATGTTTACCCAACATTCAGTTCTGTGGAGGTCACTATGGAATCGAGCACTCGTCAACGACCGGCATTTCGCCAAGTGGAAGCTGAAACACTACTGATCTATGAGCTGGTGTGCAGCCACGGCCTGGAATTCGCTGCAGCGTTCAGAATTGATTTCGGCCAAGCGATCGCCCGCGTTTTGGACGACCTCGATGACTTTGCATTGCAGCCTAGTTGTTCCGACGATCCGCCCGTCTACGACCGCACGTGACGTCGTCCCAGGGAACATCAGCGCGCACCTCGCCTTTCCGCCTTGAGAAGACATCGGCGGCAAGTTTTTTCGGTAAGTGGATATACGCTGCATAACGCACCGCCGCATCGAGGCCACTCTCGGCTCGGATGCGCAATACCTGTAGTACCTTCTCAGCAGTGATGTAGTCGGTTCGCCTATTCATGTCTACGACCCTACGCCCACATCAACACGAGTGTTGTTCGCTACACCACATACCATGAATATTAAATCTCCAAAGAGTGGTTTTAACCATTTCAGGCGAAGATGAAGAAGGCCCGCGCGAAACTAGCGTGAGCTGGACAGTCTAAAGATCATTTGTTTATCTGCGCAGCAAATGAAAGGTCGATCAGCAAAGTTTGCCTATCTGCTGAGCAACGAACTGTGGGTTCGTTCATTGAAGCATAGACTCTGCAAATGACCAGACGCATCGATAACGATACTGCCGAGAAGGCTTGTCTTTCGCTCCTGACCGAAGCGGCGTTCGGGTTGGCTGCGGGGGGACATGTCGCGATGTATTACGGGCTATCCCCTGCCTTGGTCGGTGACATCTTGGCGCGCGCAAAGGACGAACTCAGGAGCGGCCTGCAGGGCGTGCTCATACATTGTTTCCGCGCAGGTTTTAAAGCAGAGTAAGCTAACGATTCCACATGGCGAGCAACTACTAGACGGTTGACTTATGGGATCGATAACGAAAAGTGACGAATTCATTCGGTTGAATTTCCCGCGACTGGCGGCGGCATTGGAATTCATGCCGGTCGGCGTCACCATCGTTGACCGCGACCTGACCATCCGATTTTGGAACCGGGCTTTTTGTCAAATGCAGCGATTTCCCGATGGCGTCATGCATCCTGGCGTAACCATGGCAGACGTCTTCCGTTTCATCGCGCTGCGCGGTGATTATGGGCCCGGCCACATCGAGCAACTGGTGGCCGCCCGCGTCGCGCTGTGCCTGAAATTCGAACCCCATCATTTCACTCGCACCTTGGCCAGCGGTGAGCAACTGGATATCGACGGACGCCGATTCTTGGTACAGACGGTAAAGTTAGCGGTTTCGTGACCATTTACCACGATGTGACGGCCGAGCGGCGCCACGAGGAAGAACTTCAGGCCAAGAACGCCGAACTGGAACAAGCCAGGCAACTGGCCGAAGCAGCGAGCGTTGCCAAGGGACAGTTCCTGTCCAATATGAGCCATGAAATCCGCACGCCGCTCAACTGCGTCATCGGCATGGCCTACCTGGCGCTGAAAACCGAACTGGATCCCCGTCAGCGCGATTATCTGGAAAAAATACGCTTTGCCGGCGAACATGTGCTGGGCGTCATCGACAACATCCTCGATATTTCCAAGATCGAGGCCGGCAAGATGGAACTCCAACAGGTTGGCTTTACGCTCGACCAGGTGCTGCAGACATTGTCTACGGTGTTGGCGCCGACCGCCGCCAGCCGCCACCTGGACCTGAAGTTCGATCTCGATCCCGCTTTGCCGCCGACGCTGGTGGGCGATCCACTACGGCTTGGTCAAGTGCTGATCAACTATACCAATAACGCCATCAAATTCAGCGAACGAGGCACGGTAACCATCCGCGTGCGCAAGGAAGCCGGTGACGTCGATGCCTGCCTGGTACGCTTCGAGGTGAGCGACCAGGGCATCGGCCTGTCCGAAGCGGCGATGGCCAAGTTGTTTGTCTCGTTCCAGCAGGCCGACGCATCGACCACGCGAGAATACGGCGGCACCGGCCTCGGCCTGGCCATCTGCAAGGAACTGGCCCAGTTGATGGGCGGCGACGTCGGCGTCGACAGCGAGTACGGGTCGGAAGTACCTTCTGGTTCACCGCACGCCTGGGCGTACCGCCCGATCCCCTACCGCATTTCAGCCAGCAGTTGCACGCTGCCGCCGCGGGTTTGCTCACTAGCGACCACAACTGGGCACGCACGGCGACGCTGAAGGCCACGCGCATACTGCTGGTTGAAGACAATACCTTTAACCAGCAAATTGCCCAGGAAATGCTGGAAGAAGTGGGCGCCACCGTCAGTGTCGCCAATAACGGGATCGAAGCATTGACCTTGTTGCAGCAGGCCGAGTTCGATTGCGTCTTGATGGACCTTCAAATGCCGCAGATGGACGGTTTCGAAGCGACACGCCGTATCCGCGCCGAGCCACACTTGTCCAATCTCCCGGTGCTCGCGATGACCGCGACGGCCACCACCGACTCCCGGTTGCGGTGCATCGATGCCTGCATGAACGATTTCATTTCAAAGCCTATCCAGCCGTTCCAACTGCACCAGATTATCGCCAGGTGGCTGCCGCAAGGCACGTTACGGCAAGGCCCTCCACTCGCGCCCCCGATCGCGCCGCTCGCCAAGCGCAAGCCAAGTGACAGTTCGGCCAGCATTGATTGGTCCGTGCTCGCAGCGCTAATTGGCAACGATCCGCAAAGGTTGCGTAAATTCGCAATCAAGTTCCTGGAGAGTGCGGGCGATGGGGTGCGAGAAATGGAAGCCGCAGTGGCACGCGGCAAGGTGCAGGCAGTGCGCGACGTGGCCCACCGCATCAAATCAGCAGCCCGCAGCGTCGGTGCCACCAGCATGGCCGATATGTGCCACGATCTGGAGCAATTGGCGCATGAGCAGGCCAGCAGCGAGTTGGCGCGCGCCCAGCCAATGGTGGACGAATTGCACGACCAATTGCAGCAGATCGCGGAGCAAATAGCACAGCACGTCGATGGCGTGGCCGACGACTGAGCCGCTGGAAATGTGTCAGCGTCGGCGCAGCGCGCGCCGACAAACGTGGCAGCGTCTATCGCGTGGCACTGGAGTCCAGTCAGCCAGGCGCCTGGAGACCGAACGCATGGAAGCGCATGGCGCGCGGGTCGTCGCTGCGGAAATGCGGGCACCATCGGGTAGCCAAAACGTATGGGAGCAGACATTTCGTCCCCCGGCCGTGGCGTGCAGTCCGCCTCATTGCAGCGCCTTCATAGCATCGGTGATCGGCTAGGCGTTACGTCGAAGTGGGCGCCGGGATCGCGCGCCACCGACGGTATTCCCCCCCAAGGAAGCAGCACATTGCCATGTCCTGCAGATTCGTTGCGCCATAGGTGCCAGGGACCGACCGTGCAGTGGTAGACTCATGCGACGCAAACACCTTCTTCGATCCCGTGAGGACACCATGGCCATTTGGCAGTTTGACCTCTACTTCATCCATATTGGCTCAACGCAGCCAGACATCCGCGGCGAGGAATGGGAAGCGCCCGTCATCTCGCATGCACTTGCTCGATCGGTGCAGGAAGTATTGGCCCATTATTTTGGATTGCCGTGGCTGATGTTAGATGATTGGCTTGTTTTCGGCCCGGAGGATGGGAATCGCGTTGATCTGCTATTCGATGATGACCATGCTGGCGTCAGCATTTTTGTCCGCTGCGACCTAAGGGATGATGCGCCCCAGTTCTTTCAGCTAGTCGCCGAGTTGGCGCGCCAGGTTGATTGCGAGTTCTTTTGTTCCGATAACGCGCAGTTGATTTCAGCTGACCTCCACCGCCTGACCTTGGCGGCCAACGCGAGACGCGAGGAATTAGTGAAGTCCCGCAACGCAATCTGATCATGTGCGCGCTGGACTTTGGCGAATGTCGTGACGGGCGATCACAGTTGCGCTGTACACCACGTAGAAATTGGCGAGGTTATTTTTTCTCCGGCGGCGCCCACAATCCCGCCGGTGACCACCCATATTGAATTCCGCGTTAGGTCAACGCGGAGGGTGCTCCACGCTAGCCCTCCCGTACAATTTCGCGCTTCATTTTTCAATCCGCGCAGCTTTGATCGGCTCAGCCCGCGAACACCAAGTGCCTCGCGATTAGATCGCTGGGCGGGCGCGAATTGCCCAAATTTATGGTGCCCCTGATTGGCTTAACGACGATTCAGTGAACATGTCCTTCGGCCCGGCGATGTTCTGGGCCAGCGTTCCATAAGATTGCTAATCAGTACTACCAGGCAAATACCTGGCTTTAATTTGTTCCCAGCATTCCATGCATTGCAGTTCGAATTGCCGTTGCCCCTGGGACGTATCACAGGCCCTTGAGTTCGCAATTTTGTCACGTAGAATGCGCTCCTGGTCCTCAAAATCATCGAGCATCATCAAGTCCAGACACAATGGCTTGACTTGAGGCGGCCCGCCTCCAGGGATATCGTGGATTGCGCGGGGCAAGCCGCGTAGCGCCACATGATTGGCATGGAAGCGCAATCAGCTGAGTGAAGGAGACGGGCCATGAAAAAGATCAGCACTTTGCATGTAGGTTTGGACGTCCACAAGGATACCATTGATGTTGCAATTGCAACAGATGAGCGGGATGGTGAGGTGCGCCACCTGGGTACGATTGGCGGAGACTTGGCCGCCGTCGATAAGGTGTTGCGCAAGCAGATTTCAGCTGGCCACAAACTGCACGTCGTGTACGAAGCGGGGCCATGTGGTTTTGTACTCTATCGGCATTTGGCAAAGCAGGGAATTGAGGTCGAGGTCCTGTCGCCTTCAGCTATTCCTAAAGCGCCGGGCGAGCGCATCAAGAATGACCGGCGTGACGCGATCATGCTGGCTCGACTTGCGCGCTCCGGCGCCCTGAAAGGCATCACAGTTCCTGATGCCGCCGACGAGGCGGTTCGTGACTTGCTAAGGGCTCGTACCGATATCGTTCATGCGCAAAGAACTGCGCGACACCAGCTCAAGGCTATCCTGCTGCGCAACGACATCCGTTATGAAGGTAAGAGTTCGTGGACTGCGGCCCACTTGCGATGGATATCTCGGTTGGTCATGCCATACCCCGAACAGCAGATCGCATTCCAGGAATACGTCTTGGCCGTCACTGAAGCCACCGAGCGAATCGTCCGGCTCGATCGCGCAATCGAAACGGCTGTCAATGTCTGGCGCTGGCAGCCCGTGGTCGAGGCTTTGTGCGCATTGAGGGGAATTGCCCTACTGTCGGCGGCTACGCTGGTCGCCGAAATAGGTTCCATCGAACGATTTCAAAATCCTCGCCAGCTTATGGCCTATCTTGGCCTCATACCAGGCGAACATAGCTCGGGGCCAAAGCGCCGGCAAGGCTCCATCACGAAAGCAGGTAACTCACACGCACGGCGCATGCTGATCGAGTGCGCATGGCTGTATCACTATCCGGCAAAGGTGGCGCCAATTCTGCAGAACAGGCTTGAAAAGGTGACGCCCCAAGTCAGAGAAATTGCATGGAGTGCGCAGATACGCCTGTGCGGCCGGTTCCGCAAGCTGGCCGCACGCAAGCTTCAGCACAACAAGATCGTTGTCGCTATCCCGCGTGAGCTGGTTGGATTTATTTGGGCCATCGCACGTGTCCAGGGACCACGTGCAAATTGAGTCTGCCCTACTGAAGGAGGCGTCGCATGAAAAATTGAACCATCAGCTTGGATAAGCAACGCGGCGCAGCCGCGGTTGGACGCGGAATCCTCGGCCACGTTGTGGAGCGCTTGCGCAAATGAGCGACCTCCGAGCCCAGAGAGAGGAAGCCGCGGGACGTATAGGTGAAGGGTGGTAATCAATCCACGAATATCAGCGTGATCAGACCGTCGCGCATCACCGGTTCCGCCGCGTTGCCTATCCGAGTTGTGTGCTACTGCGGAGAGCCTTGAGTGGCGGGCAGAATTCGTTGCGGCTTCTTGACAAGAAAAGCCATATCAACGTGGAAATCCATTGTTCTAACGCGTCGGCGTCTAGCAGGCGTTGAAATTCATCGCGGCGTTGACGCATTAACCAGCGAACAATCGCCTGGCGCCGACGCTCCCTGCTCGGTGGCACCATTAGTCTCCCCAAGTCTGGCAAATGTGCACAACTACGTTTCCCTTTTCGCAAATTGCAGAAATTGCTGAGTCGCACGTGATCGTGGTGGGCGATCTTGTCCCTTGGTACGACACCATGCCCAGGGGCAGGCAATCGCTAGCAACCTCCCTCCCATCCCGCCTGACAAATAGCTAAGGCAATATATTGGCCGACAGATGGGATCACTCGCCGCTTCAGCGCGCCCTGGCAGCCGATACTGTTTCGTCGCCACAGACGAGGCAAAACAGCGCCAACTCACATGCACTGACCGAACGCTGAACGGCACATACCACGCCGCTGCCCAATTGTTCAGAATAGAAGACGGCCGCCCGACGCTGCGCTCTAATGTCTGACTTCGCGATAATATTCGGATACTTCTTGCAAAGAATATCATGAACCGTTCCCCCAATATCCAGCTGTCGCCATACCAGCTTCAATACTTCTTTCGAAAGGCGACGAGCTTCGCGATTTATACGCTAGCACCGGATGGTATTGTCACCAGTTGGAACACCGGAGCAGAGCAATTCACCGGTTATACGGCGGATGACATCGTTGGGCGGCACTTTTCCATCCTGCTTCAGCACTCCGAGGACGGCAGTAACCGCGCAAACGAAGTCCTTCGTCTTGCCGCTGTGGGGCGAGTGGAGGAAGAGTCCTGGAGAATCCGAAAGGATGGAAGCCGGTTCTGGGCAGAATACGTCATTGACCCGGTGTACGACGATAACGGTCTGCTGCTTGGGTTTATTAACATCACACGCGATATGACGGACCGCCTGAACGATCAGGCAAAACTTCATCGCGCAGAGGAACAGTTTCGTCTTCTGGTTCAAAGCGTGACGGACTACGCCATATTCATGCTGTCCCCCGAGGGCATAGTAACCAACTGGAATGCCGGCGCGGAACGCATCAAAGGTTATACGACCGACGAAATTGTCGGCAAGCATTTCTCCGAGTTCTATACGGAAGAGGAAAAGGAACAAGGATTGCCGTCGCTCGCACTCGCCGCCGCAGCCAAAACCGGTCGATTCGAACGTGAAGGGTGGCGGGTGCGTAAGGACGGCAGCAAGTTCCTGGCCAACGTCGTCATTGATCCTATCCGCGATGCCGATGGATCGCTGATCGGCTTTGCGAAAATTACTCGCGACATCACGGAGCAGCGTGCGGCTGAGGAAGCGTTGGTCCGTGCCAAGGAAGAACTGTTCCAAACACAAAAGCTCGATGCTATCGGCAAGCTCACCGGCGGCATCGCGCATGACTTCAACAATCTCTTGAACGTCATTGTCAACGGTCTCGACTTGTTACGCGCCGGCCAAGACCACTCGATGCAAAAGCGGACGATCGAAGCTATGCGTCGGGCGGCGGACCGCGGCACAGCACTCACCCAACAATTGCTGGCATTTGCACGCCAACAACCATTTGCACCGCAGCGCCTCCAGATCAATCAGATTGTCTCAACATTCGAGTCGGTCATCCGGCGTGCGATCCACAGCAACGTCGCCCTCGACATCCAGTTGCAACCAAAACTACCTGACATCCTGGTAGACGCCCCTCAGATTGAAGCGGCATTGCTCAACTTGGTGGTCAACGCGCGCGACGCGATTGAAGATAATGGCCACATAGTGGTCTCCACCGCGCTCTTCGACGGAATACCTCCCGGCAGCACACTGCCTTCAGCAAGTTATGTCCGCATTGCGGTACGCGACGATGGCCAAGGTATGAGCGCGGAGGTCGTCCAACGGGCCCTGGAGCCCTTCTTCACCACAAAGCCAGTGGGCAAAGGGACCGGCCTTGGTTTAAGCCAAGCCTTCGGTTTGGTCCAACAGGCCCAGGGCCATATTAGTATCCATTCCGCGCTAGGCGAAGGCACGACTGTTAGCATGTATTTTCCAGCACTCTCGTCAGAGCCGGCTCAGCCTCAGAACGGGGATGCTTCTGAAAAGGTGCTGATCGTCGACGACCAGCCAGATGTCCTCTCGATCGCGGCACAGCTGTTCCGCGGCCTCGGTTACGACGTCCTTACTGCCAACAACGGACGCGAAGCACTCGTAAAGCTTAACGACAACCCTGACGTCGCCATTTTGTTTAGCGACATCGTGATGCCTGGAATGAACGGGGTCGAGCTTGCGAGAGATGCGCAAGACAGAATCCCTGGCTTGAAGGTCATCCTCGCTTCCGGCTATGTCGATTCCACACTGCGCGAGCACAACGCTTATCCCGAGCGCTATGAACTGGTGCAAAAGCCCTACCGACTTTCCGATCTAATCAAAAAACTCAAGCTGGTTCATTCGGCCTGAACACGTTTGCAGGAAAAGCATGGCCAGTTCCACTGCTACCCGGGTCCAGTGACTTGCGTTTGCTCCGTCGTTCAATACGCCGGGAATTAGAGCAATTTGTAACGCAATATCGCGCAAGACATGCCGTTCGTTCGTGATCGTTGCAAGGTCTCGGTCGGCGCACGTTTCGCTTTGAGAGCAGAATGTCCAGCTGCAAGATTATTCCGCCGGAGTCGTCGCGAGCAGCGATTTCCCCCGGGGAAAACGTTGCTCAATCCCGGGGAAGCTCATATGCCTGCAGCAAGCCATCGCCAGCGACAAAGATTTCGAGCACTTTCGAGTGCTTGTTTGCACGTCGCACCATTTCGATCAACACGCTCTTTTGCGGCCCGCCAGTGCTCAGTCGTCCCATAGCATTGTCGGTGATAATGTAATTACCGCAGCGAGGAGACGAACAATTGATGCGGTGGCGCTTACCAAGATCCGTCACGATACACACTACCCCTGGGGTCTCACATAAAACACAACTGACTTCCATCTATTTCCTTACGTGCAATACACTTCGAACGCTAACCATTGGGCCATACAGTACCTTCGCGAGAGCCGTCTCCATTCACCAACGCAGCATACGCGTCATGAAACTTCTTGTCAGCGCCAGGCTCTTCGATGCGCTTGGATCCGGCTTTGGCAGACGCGATCACGTATGTCACTCCACTTCGATGACGTAGCACGAACGGGCGATCCCTTTCGCTGGCGCGCGCGAATGCTTCCGCCGCCAACACAGGATCACTATACTGCATTCCCCGCTGGCCGCTCTTTGACACCACCGTGTAGGCGGGCGCCGCGGCAAGATGCGATCCTGCACTCACATTCCTTGCGCCGGTCATTCTGTCCTCCAAGTCCCGAGCTGACGCCTCAACACCAATGCCAACAGACGTTCTCCGCTTAGCAATCCAATTCCATAGCCATGCACTGCAGTACGTGCACTCTCCCACTGCGGCCGGTATGCACCAACAAGCCGCCACCGAATTTGCCGTGCCGAACCGCTTGTGCGAATTTCAACACATGTTGCAGGTTGACGTGGCCACTATACCGCTTAACCTGCACCGCAATCCAGCCATGTGTCGCCATCCATACAACACCATCGACGCCGCCGTCACCAGTGTAGCGGCGGTTACGCAAGACAAATGCACCGGCATCTTCCAGCGCCGATAGCACTACCTCCTCGAACACGAGCGGATCGACCTGGCGCAGGTAGCTGAAGCAGCGGCCTGCCACGCCGGGTTCTGTGAAGCTGCGGATCGCGCGCAGCACTTGTCGCGAGCGCCGCACGTTGTAAACGTGGCGGGGCAAGCCGGCCAGGCGGAACGTGTTGAACAGGCGCGATGCCAGGCGAATACAGGAACGCAGCCACGCAGACGTTGGCGCGGTGGTCATGCCTGCTATAACCTTCTGCTTGCGGAACAGCGTAGTCATGATGGACTCCCCTCTCCGACTGGCTTGAGGTGCTTCGCCAGGCGCGGCGAGCCCAGGTAGGCATTGCTGATCTGCGGGCGGTTGTGACCCAGCTGGCGCGCGACCTGGCGATAAGCCTGCAGCATCGCCGAACGGTCGACGAGCATCTCGCCCCCCTGCACCGGCGAATTGAGGCCCGCGATATCGAAGTACAGATCGTTGGCAAACTGATGGCGTAGGCCATGCGGCGTGACGCCCAATTCCTTCTTCGTCAGTCCGACCTGCCGCACGACGTTCGAGAACAGATCGAGGGACTGTTTCAGCGTCAGCCCGGGCCGACCGATATGGCCAGGCTTTCCACGCGCGAGGCGCCGTGCCGCCACCAATGCAGCGCGCTGCTCGTCAGTGCGTACGGCCGTATAGCGTAGTCGTCCGCCCTTGGTGCCGCGCTTAACGCGCAAAAAACTCACATATCGCTCGCCTGGAACATGGCTGGCCGGCATCGCATGAGCCGGCACTTCGGCGTTGCGCGGACTAAACATCACGGCCTCCTTGCGGCGCAGGCCGAACGCCATCATGACCTGTAGCTGCACTGCCACGTAACGATCGATCTCTTTCACGCGCTGCGTCATCACCATCACATCCACGCCGTTGGCGGCCCAGCTCTTATCCGCCTTCACGCAGTAGCTACGCCGTACCAGGGCAGCATCCTTTACGTAATCGAGGGCGCAGCCAACCAGACCCGGCTTATCCACCCAAGCGGCGAACACTCGCAAAAAGCTCAGCTGCTGCTGAATGTACGCCGCGCTGTACGGCGTGGTCGGCCACCCGGCCATGTTCAGACTGCGCGCGAGTTCAGCCTGCGCCGGGGCCCTGGCAGTCCAGTAAGCCATCAAGGCGCAGATATGCTTTGGCCCGAGATTGCGCGGCTCGAGATGGAAGCCCATTTTGCGCAGGAGCGTGAAGCTACGGAATAGTCCCTGGCGCCGTGCATGGCGCGTACTGTGCGAAACCTCCTTGTCGCGCACCGCATGGCTGTCATTGTGTTCGCGAATAATCGCGCTTAGCTGCGCTTTCCAATTTCTGTTCTGGCCCATGTTCCTTCCCCTTATCGAAAGCAGTTCATCCACTAGATCCAATCGGCACATTCATCCACCACCGGCACTGCAACGTGCGGGACGATGGCCAGCACAGCCGACCAAGCTCCGCCTCGCTCACCGGTTACGCCCCCGTCCGACGTACCCGCTTTGGCCAGGATGAAACACGCACGGGAGCGGCCAAACCCCAGGACGCAGAAAACTGAGCCACGCCGTCCCGGCCTGCACGGCACTGGACGACAGAATGGACAGGTGTTTGCTCGAAAGCGCGGCGACTTAAAAATGCTTACGTGACTGGTGGTCCGGTTTCCCTTCTTGACCAATCCCCGCTTCGAGAGCGGGCCACGCTGCTCAAGGCAGTCAGGACGTGGGTGCTAGACCAATCCGACTTGGTCCGAGCGGGCTACCTTTCACACAGTGTCCTCAGCCCTGCCACCAGGCTGCTCGTGCTGTCGTTCCCACGAAATTGACCGAGGCTTCTATGGCCCCGTCACAACCAAGCACCGCGAGCGGTGATTGAACGACGAAAAGGAATGCATTTGTTTGACCGAGCCCTCCAGGGCTCCAGCGCGCCAGGTCGAGCCTGGAGCGAACGTTGACGCGCAATGGCGTCAGAGAGTGCGAACGTCGCGATGACGGCTCACGTAAGCGGATGGCAGATCATGGAAATGATCGGAAGAAGGACCATTGTAACGGCGCCGAGTACCAAAATAAGGAACACGAATCACCGAGACAACGAGGCCAGGGATGGCCACAACTAGAAGACTTCGATTAGAGGCAGGTCACGACTGCTACGGGCGCTATCGACACCACCGCCGCATTCAGAACACGATGTTCTTGGAAGCGGGTCCAGACAGTGAACACAGATTAGGAAAGGATTTTCCCGATGTCAAGGCTGGATTTCGGCGCGATATGTTGTAGATTCTGGCCCAAATAAATGTGTAACTGCGCGTATGCGAAGTTCGCCCCTATGAAACGCGCGAAAGTAGGATACCTCTGATTGTACGGCTGAGCATTCGCGCCCTGCCCACCCGACTGGCCCAAGCGCCGCCAAGAACAAGGCATCGCGCCTGCGCATCAAACACACTTCAAGCATGCTGGCCGGCGAGCCATTCGAGGGGGAATATTTGATCCATTACTGGATTCCGGTTGAAGCCCATACCGGTTCCAGCGCAATTATCAAAGAAAGCCATTGCACGCCAAGCCGCTTTCTTGTGTCATGGACTGGCATGTACAGCTAATGTGTCCTTTCAAGCTAAGGGAGGACGCATGGGATTCGTTGTCAGAGCAGTCGACGTCGGGCGCGGCAATACGAAATTCATCACCGATCTCAAAGACGGCGAACCACAATGCGCAATGTTTCCTTCGCAGGCGTATCCAGCGGAGACCGCCTACGAACATGGCGGCTGGGGACCTAGCCGCAAAACCGTCAGTGTCCCTGTTGACGGTCTGGTCTACGAAGTCGGGCCGGATATCCACCTCGCCGCCGACGTCTTCAATGCCAATGTGCTGCAACACGACCGCTATGCTGAAACTCCCGAATACCTGGCCTTGGTACTCGGCGCACTGCATTATATGCAACTCGACGCCATTGACCTGTTGATCGTCGGACTGCCAGTGGCGACCTTCAAGCTGAAGCGCCACGTTGCAGCCCTTGAACGCCGGCTCACCGGCGATCATGCACTGGGAAAGGATCGCCACATCAAGGTCAAGCGCGTCAAAGCGATCGCGCAGCCTGCAGGCGCCCTCATGTATTACGGGCTCATGCAGAACCGCGTCGCGCAGCTTCGCAAGGAACGCAGTCTCATCGTCGATCCGGGGCGCCGAACATTCGACTGGATCGTTACCCAAGGGATGCAGCAAATCGACAGGCGGAGCCACTCTGTTCCTCGTGGCATGCATGACGTGCTGCACGCCATCGTCGACGGGATTAGCCGCAACACCGGCGCACATTATCGCGACTACGAGCTGGTCGATATTGCCCTACGTACCGGGAAAAAGCTGCACGTCTTCCAGAAGGACTACAGCCTTGCCCAGCATCTTCCAATCGCACGAAAGATTCCTGAACAGGCGGTGGCGGAGATGATGCACTACGTCGGCGACGCGGGTGACATCAAGAACATTGTCCTGGTGGGTGGCGGAGCCTTCTTCTACAAGCCTGCGCTGAAAGATGCGTTCCCCAATCACGCCATTCAGGAACTCAAGGACCCTATCTATGCCAACGTCAAGGGATTCCAGTACGCCGGTTCCGAACTGATCAAAGCGCTGGCGGCGAACAAGCGGCTGACGGACAACGTCGATGCAGGAGACAAGGGGAATGACGATCATGGCTGACACATTGCGGATCACCCTCGAATTGGACAGAGCGGACAATCCGCCCCTGTACCAGGACCTTGCCGGGTTTCCGAAAGGCCCGCGTCGCGTGAATCGCCTGCGGACACTGGCGCATGCAGGCCTGCTGGCCCAGTTAGCACCGCTCACGTTGCCGGTTGAAAGGGGAATGTCCCCGAGGCCGGAGCAGGATGCCACGCTGAAGGCAGCCTCCCTCGAGCTCTTTGGTCCCGCCTTGGGAAATTGAGGAATATCACATGCAACAAGGGCACAGCCATTTGAAAGGCAATGTTCGCCATACCGCCTCGCAGTTAGCGGAAATGGGCTACTGCGAACGCAAGATGCTGCTCCGTCTGCAGCATGGCCCACGGACATCGCTCTCGCGCTTCGTTGCGCAGAAGCGCGGCACCCTGGCCCACGAGCGGTTTCTGTCGGAGGCCCGCAAGCTCAATCCATGCGTATCCAGCGACGTCCCAGTTCACATGCACGGCGCCACTACAACAAAACGCCGTCCTCTTCGCGCCCTGCTTGCAAGGATCGTCTCGCAGCTACTAAAGTTCATTGTAAGGAACCGATAGATGCATAGATGCTCCATTTACCGATCCTGGCAGGGTGTTGCCAGGGCATTGGGATTGGTATTTCGACGCGTTCGCTCCTGGCTCGCCACGTCGTGCTGGCGATCCTTCGACATTAACGATTGCAGACTCCTCTTTGCTGAGAGGTCATTCTCGATCAATGCGCCCATCAATCTGACCGTTCGCGTGGATCGCGCGTACCATGACGGCATCGCCATGATCCTCATGGAGCTCAAGACGCGCGTTGAGGAACGGATCTATGCCTCGGATGTCATCGAACTGTCGGCACAGCGACTCGCAGTTGAATACAGCACCGGTGAGCGAATGCACGACTTCGGTTACATCGTGCTGCAACATCCAATGACGCGCCGTCGGACCATTCACACGGTTTCCCTGCTCTCTCAGACTGAGGTCATTGGCATCGCCAATCGCCAGAGACTGCTCGTTGGCGGCGCACTGCCTCCGCGCCATGCCGGCAACCCTGAATGTTGTCGCCGGTGCGAGTACCAGCCCGAATGCCGCACCGGCACTTCATAAACGTCACGCCGCACGAACACGAACTGAGTTTTCATCGTTCGCCCGACGACTACCGCCACGAATTCAGGCGACACGTCCGACCTCGACGGCGGCTTCAGTTGAAAGAATTGCGAACATGCGGTAAGTCAGCATGCTCAGGGCCCTCTATATCGGCCAGGAAAGCGAAGATTTCGCGATAACCGTATCCTTGGCTGACAAGGAACGTCCATGCTCGCACGGAGCCGGCGAAACGATTAAGAATCGTGGCCTGAGCCGCAGCGTCAGCGGATATTATGGAAGCACGCATAGTGAATTCTTTCGTGGAGCCGGCGGGGCGAGGCCGACTATCGGAAAAGCGCTGCATGCGTTTTGGCAGCTGAAACAATTCTCACACATTCCCACACATATAGCGAGAATCGAGCAACTCTTTGATGCAATATCGCAACCACATTGGCAATTCTAGCAACGCAATAGCTCTGCCTCGGATCCATGGGACTCTTGGCGCTGGCAGGGTGATCGAAGTCTCTCGAGCACCACCACTTGACGAGTGAACGCGGCCACCGGCCGTACAAGGCATCGTTAGCGGGCAGAGCATTAGCGATCGGCCCAATGTTAGTTGCCAATCTGGCGGCAACTTTGGCGCACTAACGCGATGCTGCTTTGAAATTCACCGGTCGTAGTTGAAGATCTGCTTGTATCGGCCCGAACGAACTCTAACTCACCTGACGATCTCGGTTTTCAAGTTGCAAAGTGGCCATGCATGCATGAGCGGACTGTTATTGAACAGTACTCAACGACCGGTCAAATACGTTCGATTTCATGTCAAAACTGTTGAAATCGCTGCGCCAATCTCTCTCTCTGAAAATGGTCCGTCACGAAATTTACAAAAGCGCGGGTCTTTGCGGGCAAGAGCTTCTGACTTGCGAAATAGAGTGAAATTGGTCCTGCATCCTCGTGCCACCCGGGTAACAGTCTCACCAGCTCGCCGCTCTCAAGAAAGCGAAGCACGTTTGGTACAGCAAGTAAGGCTACGCCCATCCCCATCAGTACAGCCTGAACCATGCCATCCGGCTCGGTCAATGACATGCATGGCACCAATTCGGCCAATTGTTCCTGTCCAGACTTGTTACGTAGCGCGCGATGACGTAGGCGGCCAGTGATGGCAGAACGCATGACGATCCCTTCCCAGCCTTTTAGGTCTGATGGCTGTACCGGGGGTGTGCGACCCGACATGAACTGGGGCGATGCAACAGCAATGATCTTGATGCGCGCCAACTCACGCGCGACAACACCAGGTGTGAGTTCGAAGCCGCCTCCGATAGCGGCGTCATACCCACCTGCAATCAGGTCTATGTGTTGATTGTCGAGATGCCAGTCCGGACGCACCGCTGGAAATTGTTCAAGGAACTGCGGCATCAAGGGAAGTAAATAGTCGCGTGCAAAGCCAGGGGCGGCGCTAAGCTTTAGCGTGCCTGAAGGTTGTCCCGCATGAACACTTACATCAGCGATAGCTGACTGGATACTATCCAGACCTCCCGCAATGGCGTTGAGAAATCGCTCCCCCTCCTCGGTGAGCTTGAGTCCCCGTGTGCTGCGCTGAAATAAGCGCACACCAAGATTTCGTTCCAACTGAGCAACATTTCGACTGATGGCTGCCGGGGTGAGCGCTAAACGGCGCCCTGCCTCCGAAAAACTCGCTGACTCGGCGCTGCGAACAAATGATTCGAGATTGGATAGCGTCTCCACGGCAAGACTTTCAATGTTTGCTTGAAAGTGATTATAGCAACTACCGACTACCGCTTGAAGAAGTCAAATCCCATACTAGATCCATCGCAAACAACTTCCTAGAAAGGAAACGGATCATGAACAAACTTCAAAGCAAAGTCGCCATCGTTACTGGTGGCAGCCGCTCGATTGGTGCAGCCATCGCAAAGCGCCTGGCAGCAGATGGTGCCACCGTAGCAATTACCTATAATGCATCTCCTGAGAAGGCACAGGAAGTCGTAGCCGAAATCAAAGCAGCAGGTGGCAACGCCATCGCCATTCAAGCTGATGCGGGAAATCCAGAAGCTGTGCGTAAGGCCGTTGCGGCGGTGGCAGAACAGTTTGGGAATATCGATATCCTCATCAACAATGCAGGCGTCAGCGTACTCGGCGCCCCTCAGGATATTGCCTTCGAAGACTTCCAACGCATCCTGGCAGTGAACGTAACTGGCGTGTTCGTCGCCACCCAAGAGGCCCTGCGCCACATGGGAGACGGCGGCCGCATCATCCATATCGGCAGTTCAATGGTGCAGTACGCGGCATTTCCAACAGCGTCTGCCTACACATTGACCAAAGGCGCTGTCACCGGTTTTACCCGTGGTCTGGTGCGCGACCTCGGCCCCCGTGGCATTACCGTCAATACGATTCATCCAGGCCCGACTGACAGCGATATGAACCCGGCAGACGGCCCGGTGGCGGATTTCGTCAAACCAGGGATTGCAATGGGTCGTTATGGACAAGGGGCAGATATCGCTGCAGCTGTCGCATACCTGGCAAGCCAAGACGCCTCCTTCGTCACGGGCGCCGAATTGATGGTCGACGGCGGCTTTACTGCTTAAGGAGATAATCATGAATATCGGAATCATTGGTGCCGGCGCTATCGGAACTGCCATTGCTCGCGCGCTCGCGCGCAATGGCATCAAGGCTCGAATCGCCAACAGCCGTGGAGCGGCAGGCCTGGATGTTTTGGCTGCAGAACTACCTGGCATTACGCCGGCCAGCGTGCAAGATGCATCTCGGGCGGACATGGTGTTCATCGCAGTTCCATGGTCGAAGATTCCTGGAGCCGTGAAAGACCTGGGCCCATGGGATAGCCGGATTGTCGTCGATACGAACAATCCCATTGAAGCACCGACATTCCACCCATTCGAGCTAGGTGGCCGCGCCTCCACAGAGGTCGTCACAGACCTCGTTCCAGGAGCACGCGTGGTGAAAGCGTTCAATCATCTGCAACCATCGTTGGTCGCAGGCGACCCAAATGCAGAAGGCGGTCGCCGAGTAATGTTCGTATCTGGCGCAGATGCTGCGGCGAATGCGGAGGTGGCCGAGTTGATTGACCGTCTTGGCTTCTTTGCTCTGACTCTTGGGGGCGTTGAAGCTGGGCGCCTGCATGAATTCCCTGGTGGCCCCCTCCCAACCCTCAATCTTGTGAAGTTTGGATGAACACCATGGGGACCTGCATCATCGAACCCGGTCGAGCCAAAGATGCAGTCAATGGACGGAGTCGCGTCAAGAGGGTCCAAGAGCCGGAGCAATTGGCGCCCTGCGCAAGACCCAATCGTATCGCCGGGTCGAGCGGGTCTCATGTCATGATAAAGCTGTCTGGCATTGCTGCCGTAATGACACCAGGTTTGCTGGCATTCTAAATCGTCATCACCTGCCGTGCTTCCCGCTCTTCATGCTGGCCATAGCAAATATCTGTCGCGGTGGCCTTTGCAATGAGCGTGCCGACCATACTCATCGGCCGCATTTTGCTCGGCATTACAACAAGCGGATTCTGGACGATTGGAAGGTCGCTCGGGTCCCGTCCACGTCCAGGAGACGGGCCAGAAAGTCGGCTTCGCTAAACTTCTCGGGCGTTTCTCTTGGGACGGTTGCCCGTGTCCAGGACGGTACGCTTGTCGGCGAGGCGTTCAGTTGGCAGATAGCGTTTGGACTGGCCACCGCGATTACACTGACTGTGGTGGCCGCTTTGATGGCCGCATTGGCCTCGCTAAATCCCACGCATCAGAATAGGTTTTGGCGACGGAGGTGATGTGTCAAAGTGCCGAAAGTCCAGATAAACTCAATCGAACGCGACCGCTATTCCACTTGCGTGGTATTGTGTTTTTGAATCGGCCTCGCCCACACGAAGCGGCAATTCGTATAACTCCTTCGAACCTCAACGTTCAGGCGCCCGGAATAGCTGGTAGCACGTACAGGATACTCCCCTCTTAGAGGTGCTGACATGGCCAGGATTTTGGTTAT